>Ga0299906_10000875_pt1 | contig 26419 bp, 14 predicted proteins | sample RVTome_14_FD_200259 | JGI IMG/M metagenome (GOLD analysis project Ga0299906, IMG submission 200259) | Soil microbial communities from uranium-contaminated site in the Upper Colorado River Basin, Wyoming, United States - RVT145D125 (version 2) ...
CAGCCATCGAAGAGCCTTCCGTCGAACCAGTCCCAGAGGACGTAGGCGACGATCCGGACGTCCCGGTCGTCGCCGTGGACCAGCGGGATGCGCGCGCCGACGCTGAGGAGAAGGTGCTGGCGCCGGTTCAAGCTGACCTGGATCTGCGGGACGAGATCCACCTCGATCGCAGCACCCGACTCGAGCTCGCGCTGTGCCAGCACTTCGAGCGTCGGAGTCCACGAGCGTCCGAACGGCCCGCCGCTGGTCCAGGTCCTGCCGAAGGCCATGCGCAGGCCGGCCTCGTGCTCCCGGTCGCCCTCCACCGGTACCTCGGCGAAGGCGTGCGCCTGGAGGAACGCGGCGCCCAGCAGCCATCCCCAGGTGACGAAGGGCTCGAGCAGTGTTGCGCCACTGCCGAGCCCCTGCTCCTGGTCGCCCGTGGGGAGAATCACCTCGCCGCCGAGACTGACGATGTGCCCCGAGTCGAGGTCGTGATACGCCGCGTACTTGTAGCCCAGGGCCACGTCACCGAGGCCGCTCGCTCCCCCACCTGCGGTCCGGCTCCGACCGACGAAGGGCAACGCGACCTCGATCATGTGCCGCGAGCCGATACGCCGCTCGTAGAGTAGCTCGACCTCGTGGTCCGTCTCGTCCCCCGTTCCCAAGTCCGCGGTCACGACGGCTTCGTCCTCGGGGAAAGCCTTCTCCGTGAAGAGCGGGCGCGGCAGGTTGAACTCACCCCGCGGCCAGCTGGCGTCGGCGCAGAAGCTCCGCACGTGGCGCAAGATCGCGGCGATCTCGGCCGCGCCCAGCGCCTGGCCGAATGCGGGCATCATTCGATCGAACGCCCGAACCGGACCGCCCTGGTGGATCACGGCGTGCCAGTCCGGGTCGGGCTCACGTGACGCAAACTCGCAGTCCCCGAAGTCGGGAAGCGGTGTCTCGAAACCGACGTCCCGCTGCGGGCGACCCCGGCCGTCGTCGCCATGGCAGGCCGAGCACGCCGCCAGGTAGAGCCGGCGCCCGTCGGGCTCGGGCTCCTGGACGAGCGCCGGGGCCAATACCGCCAGCATGGCGACGGCCGCCGCGGCGTCAGCCCCCGCCAGGGTTGTCCTCCCAGCTCATCGTCCAGGCCTCCCGGGGAGCCACCATTCCCTGCGTCACGGCGTTCCTCCCGGCGCCGAAGAAGCGCCGCCAGCTGAGGGCGAGGCCCGTCCACACGAGGACCGGGGCGCCCAGCGATGCGACGCCGGCGATCGTCTGCCCCGCCAGACCGTACACCTCTCCGGTGTGGGCGAAGCGCAGCCAGACACGGAGCTTCTGGCCGGCGCTCTGGTCGGCATAGCCGCTCCGCTCACGGATCTCCCGATTGGCGGGATCGACGACCAGGTCGAAACGCTCGGCGGGCTGGCCGCCGGGGCTCCGATCGATCGAGATGCGCACGAGCTCCCCGGGGGACTCGGGCAGGTTCAGCGTGACACTTCTCCAGGCGGGCGACTCCGCGGTCGCCGTGGCCACGAGCGCGTCCAGGTCCACGGCAGTCGCCGCGGGCACTTCGGCCGTGAGGTCGACCGCCGAACTCCGCACCGGGCCCCGCGCGTCCGGCGCTCGCGACGGAGGCGCACCGGGGCCGCGGGAGGGTGGGTCGCTCCCCGTCAGGGTGTAGACGAGGTCTCCGGCCCAGCGGTAGGAGATGACCACCCCGCTCGCGACGATGACGAGCAGCGGAATCGCCGTCAGGAACCCCACGGCGTTGTGCCAGTTGAAGTCCCGGGCCTTGCCCCGCAGGCCGCTCCGGAACCACATCGCGTTGCGGAGTGCGCGGGACGAGCGGTTGCGGGGCCACCAGAGGAACGCGCCACTGAGGAGCAGGAACAGAAACGCCAGGTTGCAGGCGCCCGTGAGGGCGCGTCCCCAGGCGCGCCCCTCGCCCTCTCGCCCGAGCCAGCGGTGCCAGTCCGTCATGGTGCGGAAGAAGGCGCTCGTCGCGCCAGAGCCGTCGCCCAGGACCTCGCCCGTGTAGCGATCCCCGTAGAGGCGCTCCCGACGCCCCTGAGCGAGGAGTGCCGGCGCGGCAGCATCGGCCTGGTACGTGATCGACGACGGCTCGAGGTCGGGCAACTGACGCTGCACCGCCGCGAGTAGCGCCTCCGATCCCAGAGGTCGCACCCCGCGGGAGGCCGCTTCGGATCGGTAGTCGCGGCGAGCCAGGTCTGCGAGCTGCCTCTCGTAGGTCAGCGCGACACCCGTGACCGACATCAGGAAGACGCTCACGCCGGCGACGACTCCGGCGGCGAGGTGCATCCAGAAGAGGATCTTGCGCAGGCTCATGATTCCTTCAAGCTGCGCAGTGCGCGCCGAAGCGTCAAGTAAAGATCACTCTGCAGATCCCTGACAAGACTTGCAGTGCGACGCGATTGCGCAGCTGGCCGAGCGGCCGATCGAGGTCGAACACGCTACACGTCCGGTCAGCCGTGGCGCAAGAGTGCCGCGCCTCGCGCAGCTCCACCCGCTCTCCGCATCCGCATGTTCCTACGTCTCGCCGAGGATCCCTCAGTTCGCCCGGGGCTCCGGTGGGGGTCCGACCTCCAGGGAGATTCGCACGCGGACGTCGTCGCCGAGCATGACGCCGCCCTGGTCCAGCGCACGGTTGAAGGTGATTCCGTACTCCTGCCGGTCGATCGTGACCTCGGTCTCGAAGCCTGCCTTGGTGTTGCCCCGATTGTCGGTGAGCGAGCCGAGGTAGCGGACGGGCAGCGTGAGCTCCTTGGTCACGCCGTGGAGCGTGAACACGCCCGTGACGTCGTAGAGGTCGTCTCCCTTCGCCTCTACCTTCGAGCTCTGGAAGGTGATCTCGGGATACTTCTCCACGTCGAAGAAGTCGGGGCTGCGCAGGTGGCCGTCGCGCTGCTCGTTGCCGGTGTCGATGCTGTCCGCCTTGATGTTGAAGCTGACGTCGGAAGCCGCCGGGTTGTCGTGGTCGACCTGGATCGTACCCTCGAAGGTGTTGAAACGGCCGCTGACCTGGCTCACGAAATGGCGGACCCGGAAGCTGACCTCCGAGTGACCCGTGTCCACGGCCCAGGTGTCGGCCGCCTGTGCCGCGACAGCCAGGGCTACACCGAGTCCTGCCGTCATTCCCATTGCGATCCGTCTCATGCTCGATCTCCCTGGGAACGTGCGGTCGCGAGGACCAGAACGAGCGACTCGCATACGCAGATCCCGGCCCCCCAACTCCGACGCGGGCGCCCCCTCGGCGGGAGCGTCTCACGGGGTCCAACCGCAGCCGGACGGATAGTGTCCGGGGTCCGAGCATGAACGTCAACGAGACGCCCGGACGGTCCGAACGTTCTGCTGAGCAGAACTCGGTGAGTCCCGCATGTCATGGCTACAACATGTTGATTATAGGCAAGATCGCTATCAACCCCGGGCGGCGATGAGGTGGCCGGCGGGACCGCCCGGATTGGCTGCTGTTCTGGTGTACGATACGTGCCCGCGGCTAGTCGCCCCGCTTCGCCGCCCACCCGGAGAGGCTTCGCCCCTCCCGGACCAGCTGCTCGAGAAGAGGCGCGGGCGCCCAGTGCACTCGACGGAACGGCTCGCCGAGCCGGGATCCGTACTCCAGCATGCCCTCGTAGACGCGCTCCAGGCCGATCGTATCCGCAAGGAACATCGGTCCACCCCGCCAGCGTGGAAAGCCGTAGCCAGCACACCACACGACGTCGACGTCTCCCGGCCGCAGCGCGATGCCCTCCTCGAGAATCCGAAGACCCTCGTTGATCAGCGGGAAGAGACAGCGCTCGACGATCTCCTCGTCGTCGTGGCTTCGCCTGGGCACACCGAGGGCCCTGCCTCGGGCGTGAAGCAGCTCGACGGCCTCTGGATCGTCGATACGCTGCCGGCCCTCGTACCGGTAGTAGCCCCTGCCGTTCTTCTGCCCTTCGCGCCCGGCGTCCAAGAGCGTGGCGTCTGCCTGGTAGTAGGTCGGGTCCGGGGGATAGCGGTGGGCGTTCGCCCGGTGGACCGCCACGCCGACTCCGATGCCCGCCATGTCGAACACCGCCAGGATGCCCATGGCCATGCCCCAGTCCTCGAGGGCCGTGTCGACGCGCCGAGGCGTCGCCCCCTCCAGCACCATGCGCTCGGCCTCCCGGGCGTAGCCCTCCATCATCCGGTTGCCGATGAACCCGTAGCACACGCCGGACAGAACGGGGGTCTTGCGCAGGGGGCGGGCGAGCGCCATCGCGGTCTGGACGACGTCGCGGGCGGTGTACCTCGTGCGCACGACCTCCAGGAGCGGCATCACGTGAGCCGGAGAGAAGAAGTGGAGCCCGACGACGTCCTCGGGTCGTGCCACCACGGCCGCGATCTCCTCGATGTCCAGGGTCGAGGTGTTGGTCGCCAGGATTGCCCCCGGGCGCGCTGCGGCGTCGAGCCGCCGGAAGATCTCCTTCTTGAGCTCCAGATCCTCGAAGACGGCCTCGACGACGAGGTCGGCTTCCTTCACGGAGTCGTAGTCGAGGGAGCCGGTGATCAGGCCGAAGCGCTTGGCCTTCTCCTCAGGAGAGAGCCGGCCCCTTCGGACCCGGTCGGCCAGGATGCCCTCGACGACGCCGAGGCCCCTGGCGAGAGCCTCTCGGGTCGCGTCCAGGACCGTCACGGGGATCCCGGCGTTCGCGAACGCGATGGCGATCCCGCCGCCCATGGTCCCCGCGCCGACGACCGCCACCCGGGATACCCGACGGGGCTCGACGTCCGGGCCGACGTCCGGGACCTTGCGCGTCTCCCGTTCGGCGAAGAAGACGTGGATCGCAGCCTTGGACTCGGTCGTGGCCTTCGCCTCGTTCACGAGCTCGGTTTCGTACTCCAGCCCCCGGGCGAAGGGGAGGATGGCCGAAGCCCGAACCGCTTCGATGGCGGTCAGGGGCGCCTGCCGACCCTTGTACTCTCCGGCAGCCCAGTTGCGGAATCGCTCCAGGACTGCAGGGTCGGCCGTTCCGGGGTCGACGGCCCGGTCCGCGGTGCGCCGCGGGCCCCGCCCCTCCGCCACGAGGGCCTCCGCCCAGGCCACCGCCTCACCTCGAAGGTCATCCTTCGCGATTCGGTCCACGACGCCGATGTCCGCAGCGGCTCGAGCGGTCACAGGGCGGGCGTCGAGAATGAGCTCCAGGGCCCGCTCGACGCCGATGAGACGTGGCAGGCGTTGGGTCCCGCCGGCACCGGGGATGATTCCCAGGTTGATCTCGGGAAAACCGAAACGGCTCTCGGGCGCCGCAATCCGGTAGTGGCAGGCCAGGGCGATCTCCAGCCCCCCGCCCAGCACGGTACCGTGCATCGCCGCGATCACCGGGACGGGGAGCCCCTCGATGCGGCCGAAGAGGCGCCGGTACTCCTCCTCCCGCGGCGGCCCCGAGAACTCGCCGATGTCGGCGCCCGAGAAGAACGTGCTCCCCTCGCACAGGAGTACGACCGCCTTCACCGCGGGCGCATTCCGGATCTCGTCCAGCGCCCTCGAGATCCCGGCCCGCACCTCGGCATCGATCACGTTGACCGGGGGATTGCTCACGGCGAGAACGGCAACGCCGCCCTCGTACACCACCTTCGCGACGCTCATTCGGGTCTCAGCCGCCTCACGGCGTTCTCCTCGGGGATCAGCGACGTTCATGCGGCTCATCGGCGCCCTTCAGCGTCGTGAGCACCATCGGGCGCGCAGACGACCTCCGGACCGGGGGCGTCCGCGTAGAGTCTCTCGACGAGCTCCCCGCGCCGGTCCAGGACGGCGCGAGGGTTGACGCTGCCCTTGTCCGTCAACTCGCCTGCGTCCAGGGAAAGCGGCTCCTCCACGACCAGCAGCCGCACGACGCGCGTCGAGCTGCCGGTGGCGTCGCGGTCGAACCTCGCGAGCTGTGCGGCGAGCTCCACGCGCCGCGCGCTCGCATCCTCCACGCTCCCCCAGGCGGCTGGATCGGGAAAGGCGAGCGCCGCAGGAAGCTCCCTGCCCTCGCCGGCGATCACAACCTCTCTGAAGAGAGGGTCGAAATGCTTCAGGAAGCGACCCCGCAGCGGGCCCACGTGAACCCAGGTGCCGGTCGCGAGCTTGAAGTCCTCTGCGATACGTCCCCGATAGCACAGTCCTCGCGACGGATCCGTCTCGTCCGCGAGGACGAAGAGGTCCCCCAGCCGATAGAAGCCCTCCTCGTCGAAGGCCGCTGCCGTCAGCTCGGGCTGACGCCAGTATCCGGGCGTGACGTGTGGCCCCCTGACGCGCATCTCGAGTCGTCCCCGCACAGGCACCAGCTTCAGCCGAGCACCCGGCGGCGGGACACCCATGTTCGTCGCGTCGTCGGTGTCCCAGGCTCGACCCAGTGTGAAGGGTGCCGTCTCGGTCGAGCCCAGGCCCGTCCCGAAGACAACCGCCTCTCCGCAGGTGGCGAGAGCCATCTCACGCATCTCGTCGAACACGCCCTGGGCGAGCCCCGCGCCCGCAAAGAAGAGGAGCTTCACCCGGCTGAAGAAGGTCCGCCTCAAAGCCCGGTCGCTCCGGAGGAAGGGCAGGAGCGCTTGGAAGCCCTTGGGCACGTTGAAGTAGAAGGTGGGAGCGATCTCCCGCAGGTTCCGGACCGTCGCCTCGACGCCCCCCGGCACAGGCCGCCCCTCGTCGATGTAGTAGGACCCCCCGTTGGCCAGGACCAGGCCCACGTCGTGGTTTCCCGCGGCCGTATGGTGCCACGGGGCCCAGCCCACCAGCACCGGCGGCTCGTCCCGGAGGAACGCCAGCATCGTGCGGACCATCTCCTGGTTGGAGCACCACATGCGCTGAGTGTTGATGACGGCCTTCGGGCGGCCCGTGGAGCCGGAGGTGAACAGGAACTTGGCGATGGTGTCGGGTCCGACGCGCGCTGCCGCCTCGTGGACTGCGGGTCCCGGGGTGGTCTCGAGAAGCGACGCGACAGGCGTGGCTCCACATCCCGGAACCGAGCCTGTGGTGAGCACGAGCTCGGCGTCGTGGGGACGCGCCGCCTCGATCGCCGGGGAGAAGCTGGGGCCGTCGGCGGCGAAAACGAGGCCGGGCGTGAGAAGCCGGAGTGCCTCTCGCAGTCGGCCGTAGTCCTTCGACAGGAGCGACCAGGCGGGCGACAGCGGTGCGTAGGGTACGCCCACCAGGAGGGCACCGAGCCCGAGCAGCGCGTGCTCGACGTCGTTGCCCGAGAGCACGGCGACCGGTCGCTCGGTCGACAGCCCGCGGTCGAGAAGGGCCTGGCCGATGGACCGTGCAGCTTCGACAGCCTGGGAGTAGGTCACCGTCCGCCACGCGCCCGCCGCGTCACGCTCGGCGAATAACACGCGCTCGGGAGCGATCTCCGCCCAGCGGAGGAGCCAGTCGGTGATCCGGTCCGGCCACGGGGCGAGGGCGTGAGGTGATTGAACGACGAGACTTCCGTCCTCGCGTCGCTCGACATCCAGGACCGTGGGGCCTGTCCGTATGGCACGGGCGGGAGTCAGCGGGACACCCGTCCTACTCGCGAAGTCACGGTTGCGAGGGCGAGCGGCGCACGATCTGCACGGGTCCGAGCAGTCCCGACGGCAGCAGCGGTGAGTCGGCCTGGTAGAACGCCTGCGTCGTGTAGGTGTACTTCTCCGTGGCATCCGGCTGCTGATCGCCGATCAGTCGGTTCACCCAGAGGTTGGTCACGCGGATCTCGAGGGAGTTGTCTCCGGGCTTCATGGCCTCCGATGCCTTCACCCGGAACGGCGTCGTCCAGACGATTCCCAGAGGCTGCCCGTTGACGATCACCTCGGCGAGGTTCTCCACCTCGCCCAGGTCGAGCCAGAGCTCGGCGCCATCGCCGAACCAGTCCTGGGGAGCGTGCAGGTTCGTCGCGTAAGCCCCCGTGCCGGAGAAGTACCGCACTCCCGGGTCTGCATTCTCGTTCCAGGGCGAGAGCGCCTCGAGGGTGGCCTTCGGGGGCGCGCCGCGGCCCGCCTGGAAGCTCACCTCCCAGGGGCCCTCCACGGTGGCCAAGGGCGACTCGACGGACTCCGTCAGCTCCCGCGACGCCGCGTCCGCCTCCTCGCGAAAGACGACGAATAGGGCGTCGTTCGGATGGAGCTTCAGCGGGACCGTGGTGCGGCCGTCGGCGCTCCCGTACGAGGCTGGCCGCGCCTCACCGGTGACCGGGTGCCAGATCTCGGCCGCGCGGCCCGAGACGCGGAAGGTAGCCGCTACGTCCTCCACGCGAGCCCGCTGGTTGCTGACCCAGTAGAGGTCGCCGTCGTCGAGGGTGCGGTGGACGAAAAGCAGCTCCGTATCGCGCCGCGGCTTCGTGTACGCGAAGTCGGGCATCACACCACTCGCCGACAGCGCTTCGGCCACGGAGCGGCCCACGTGGACGCGTCCTGCGCCCACCGCGCGCTCGCCGGTTGAGTCTCCGAAGAGCTCGTCGGCGAGGGCCTGGAACTCCGCCTCGTCGTCGCTCAGGCTCGGGGTGGTCACCGGCCGCGGACCGACGACCTCGGCGCCGCCGTCGACGAGAGCGCGGATCGCCCGCAGAGCGGGCAACGTCATGTGTCCGGTGCTTGGGTCGAGGGCGAGGAGGCGGTAGCTCATCCCGCTCTCCGTGGTGAGGCGGCCGTCGGTCACCGAGAGGACTCCGTCCGCGAGCGCGCCTGCGTTCAGGAAGTCCCAACCGTAGCCCTCCGGGATGGGCGGCAGCTCCTGGCCGAAGAGCGCCGTCACGTTGTGGTCCTCGCCGTAGACGTAGAGGACGTCCGCCGCGAAGCGCCCCTGCTGCAGCAGGAAGGAGCTGCGGGCGAGGTATGAGATCCATGGCGTCGCCTGCTCCGCCCAGGTCTCGTGCCGGGTGAACCACTGACCGAAGGGCCCGAGGCCCAGGCCCGGCTTCTTGTCGTCTACGGGCTGGTGCACGGAGGTGTGGATCACGAACCGGTTGAGCCCGTGGGCCAACTCCGTGTCGGCGGTCGGCTTCAGCCGCTCCGGCGCGTAGGCGAAGGTGTGCCCGATGGCGGTGAGCGACTCGGCGGCCACCAGGTTCTGCCCGTAGATGTGGGCGACGCTCGCGGACTCGCGGACGTCGGCCTTGTACGAGGTGGCCACACCCTCGGACTCGTCGCGACCGAAGCTGCCCGCCGTCCAGGTGGCGCTCATGGGGACGTCGGCGGTGCGCTTGACCTCCATCCCGTCGCCGATGAACGCGCGCTGCGGCGCCTCGTGGGACTCGGTGTAGCGCCCCATCCCGCGCTCGCGGAGCAGCGTGGTGAGCCCGTCGTAGTGGTGCTCGGCGACCAGCTCGGCGAGAGTGGCCCGGAGGTCCCACAGGAAGCGGTCGCTGGCCTCGGCGCTCTCGACCACGCGTCCGGTGAGCACCGGAAGCCAGGGGAGCATGACGTAGCCGCGGCGCTTCTCGAACTCGGCGCGCAATGCGGGGGTCCAGTTCGCGACCCCGGCCTCCCAGCTGTCGGTGATCACGTACTGGAGGCCATGCTCGCCCATCAGGCCGCCCGTCGCATCCTCGTACTTGTCGAGGTACTCCTCGAAGTAGCGGCGGACCGCGGCTGGGTCGAGCTTGTCCACCTCGAGGCCGGTGGCCTCGGGCGAGGCCGGGTGGTTCTCCCGCCCGGTCAGCGACCAGCCCAGGCGCACGACGAGCCACTCCCCTGGGGGAGGCATCCAGTCGAGCGTGCCGTCCGGCCGCATCTTCGCCGTGAGGTCGACGACGCTCGCCTTCTCCACCGCGTCCGACGCGGGGACGGGCGGGGTTGGCTTCGAGACCAGGTCCATCGCCACGGCGAAAGCGGCCTTGTCCTCGAAGCGGTGGACCCGCGTGCCGGAGTGGAGGACGAGCTCCGCGATCTGTGCACCGGCCGGCTCCTGCGGGCCACGCCGGAAGATGTTGGGCTGGGGCGACGGCTCCTCGAAGGTGACGCGGAAGAAGCGGGCCGTCGCGGGCGGGAAGGTGACGGTGCGCTGCGGCGCGCGGCTCCGGTGGAGCGCAGTCACGGCGCGGAAGCTCCGGCCGTCGTCGCTGGCCTCGAGCGCCTGACCGGTCGCGTCGCTCCTGCGGAAGCCCCGATCGCCGGCGTCCGCGGCGACGATGGTGAGCGCCCGGAAGGTCTGCGGCTCGGCGAACTCGAGCTGCAGCCACGCCCGCTCGCTCGGCGGCGCCGGCGGCAGAAGCGTGGACTCGGCCAGGTCGCCGTCGGTGAGCGCCGCGAGGTCGAAGTGGCCGCCGCTGGACGAGAGCTTCGGTCGGAGCGCGGCCATTCCGGCCCCCTCCGCCGCGGGCAGGCGGAAGGCGAACACCGCCGCGTCGGCGTATTGCTCGGGGAGGGGCTCCTGGTGCTCGACCCGCCCGAAGCCGTCCTCGGAGCCAACGTCGTGGAACACGCCCGTGGTGGAGGGCGGGCGCGGCAGCGCTCCCGAGAACGGCTCACCGCCCTTCACGCGCGTCTCGCTCCAGACGTACTTCTTCATGCCGTCCTCGGGAGGCACCCAGGGCCCGCCGCTCTCGCTCCACCCCGGCGATCCCGCGATCGCCATCTCGAGGCCCAGGGAGTCGGCCAGCTCCGTCGTGAAGCGGAATGCCTCCTTCCACTCGGGGGTCATGAAGACCAGGCGCTTCTCGACGATCTGGGGCGAGGCGAGACCGGCGTCGAAGTTCTGGAAGCCCCCGATCCCGATCCGGTGCATCCACTCGAGATCCTTGCGGATGCCCTCCTTCGTCACGTTGCCGTTCATCCAGTGCCACCAGACCCGCGGCCTGGCGCTGTGAGGAGGCTCGACGAAGCCCTGCTCGAGTGTCGGTCCCGAGCCTCGGGTGCAACCCGGAACCGTCGCCATGGCGGCAATCCCGACCGCAATACCGAGGCGCACCGTCCTCATCCGTGTCGCCATGGTGACCCCCCGCTCACGCGCTGCCGGCAGAACTCAGGCAGCGACCGCGCCCTCGACTCAACGCGCGGGCGCCGCCACTTTCCTTGGAGCCAAAACGCTCGTCAAGGGCAACCCCGAGCGGAAGGACTGTTTCGCATGACAAAACTAACGGACCTGCGGCGGCGGCGACATAAGTATCTATTGATCAATGCGGTATGGTGTATCCACCGCCTGTCGCGGGCGCGCAAAGGGTCTGCAGACGGGGACTCGTGTTCCCCTGCACGGAACGGGGGCGCCGGCCGTCAGTCCGGTCTAGGGCTCCCCGCGTGCGGACTCGAGCACGCGCAGGGCGTCGGGTCCGAAGTACTTGACGACCAGGCGATTCCACGTCAGTGATCGCCTCGCGTTGGCGATGTACGCGTCGAGGGCCTCCAGGAGCTGCACGTCCGCCTTGTGGACGGCGTAGACGAGACTGGCGGCGGGACCCACGAAGGCGCCGATCTGGATCGCGGGGTCCTCCCTCTGGGCAGGCAGAGCCGCTTCCATGGCCCAGACGACGGCGTTCACGCGGCCGGATTGCAGCCCCTCCAGGAACTCCGACGGTTCCTTGAACGAATCGTCGAGCCGTTCGGGGGGCACGCGGGCTGCCTCGACGAAGTCCATCAACGCCCGGGAGGAGCGTACCGTCCCGACCCTGTGTCGACGCAGCTCGTCCAGTCCATTGAGCGGCGGCGTGGGCCGGCGCGTCACCAACACGAACCGGATGGGGAAAACCTCCGCGGTCAGGCCGAACCTCTTGCGTCGCTCGGGCAGGTCGGCGAGCCGGCCCGCGACGACATCGCCACCTCCCTCGCTCAACGACGCCAGTCGGGTGTCCGAGCCTCCCGAGATCTCGACTACCTCCATCCTCAGACCGTGCAGACTGGCGAAGCTCTCGAGGAGCTCGTGATCGAAGCCGGGGGCGGCGGCGTCTCTGGAGAAGAACTCCGGGCGCAGGTCATCGAAGTGAGCGATGACTCGAAGAACCCCGCGATCCTTGATCTCCTGGAGGTCGCCCGCAACAGCCATGCTCGACGCCGCGGCGATCATCAGAGCTCCACCGAGACTCCTGCAGAGACTCACCGTCTGCACAGCACCCCTTCCCCCTCTCGTCTCGGACGACCTTCGCAAACGTCTCGTCCGCTGGTACGGGAAGGTTAGGGGCCGGGGCGGAACGGTGTCAAGACGAGCCCGCGACACCGAGCGACGTGGCGTAGTCCCAGCCACGGAGCGCGCTGCGACCGAGGGTGGCGTCCCAGTCCCAGCGCAGGATACTCACGACGCGACGGCAAGACCTGGACTGGACCGCCCAGATGGCCCGTGCACGTCACGAAGGCCGCTCGCGCGCGGACCTTCTCGGCGACTCGGTGTAGACTCTTCTTCCAGGCGTTCACCAGGGCTTGCGGGGGCCGGCGCTCTTCAGCAACGAGGGCAGCAAGGGGTTCAGTGTGTCCTACTCGAGACGCGAGCTGCTGCTGGCATTCGGGGCGATGCCCCTGACCCACCTCCTCACGCGGCCGGGCTCAATCCACGCCGCGGCCCGGGCGCTGGCCCCGAGCTCGAAGATCGGCGGCGTCCAGATCGGAATCATCGCCCCCTACGCCTTCCGGGGCACGGCCAGCACGGCGGAGGAGATCCTGGACGCCGTGGTCGCCCTCGGCATCTCCGCGGTGGAGATGCAAAGCCCGCCGATCGAGGCCTTCGCCGGAGCGCCGGAGCCGCCCCCGCGCCGCTGGCGACCGGGTGCGGGACGCCCGCCGGAGCCGACACCCGAGCAGCGCGAGGCGCGGCGCGCGTGGGTCGAGTCCATGAGCGCGTGGCGGACCTCGGCTCCGATGGCGAAGCTCGTCGCGCTCCGCGAGATGTACGCGCAGAAGGGCGTGCAGATCTACGCCTTCAAGCTGGCCCTCGACGAGACCATGTCCGACGCGGAGTACGACTACTGCTTCGAGGCGGCCAAGGCGCTGGGCGCGAGCCACGTCACGATGGAGCTGAACGAGAGCACAGAGCGGATCGGCCGCTTCGCCGAGAAGCACGAGGTCCACGTCGGCTACCACAACCACACCCAGGTGGACGAGCACAGCTGGGATGCCGCCCTGGAGCAGTCGCCCTACAACGGGATCAACCTGGACGTGGGCCACTTCACGGCGGCGATCTCGAAGTCACCGATCCCCTTCATCGAGAAGCACCACGCCCGCATCACCAGCGTGCACCTCAAGGACCGGACCTACGGCGGGGAGGGCGCCGACAACCTGCCCTGGGGAGAAGGCGACACGCCGCTGCGGGAGGTGCTGCAGCTCATGAAGCGGGAGGGCCACACCTTCCCCGCGACGATCGAGCTGGAGTACCCCGTGCCCGACGACTCGAGCGTCATGGCGGAGCTGCAGAAGTGCTTCGACTTCTGCAAGGAGGCGCTCGCCTAGAGTCGCCGCCTCTCAGAGCTTCAGCTCCCAGCCCGTGCGGTAGGTCGGCTTGATCCAGCGGTTGGCTTCCGGGACGTTGCGAATCTCGCCCTTCTCGGCATCCCACTCCAGGGCGCCCTCGAAGTGGACCGCGGCGGCGCCGACCAGGAGCCACTCGGTGTACTTGCCGGCCACCTCGAAGCTCGAGCACGCGGGGGCTCCACCCTTGCAGGCGCGGACCCAGTCGTTGCAGTGGGCCTCGTGGTTGCTGCTGGTGTCGGCGCCCGGGGAGCGGGCGAGGTAGGGGCGGGGCAGCTCGTACTCGGCCCAGCGCGACCCCGGCAGCAGGCCGACGTCCTCGCCGCGGCCGTTCGTGCCCATGTAGCCCTTCGATCCCACGAAGATGCAGTTGTAGCCCGCACCGCGGTCGAAGCCGCTCCGACGTGGGCGGGCGGACTCCTGGCCCTCGGCTTCGCCAGCCGGCGTCGTGCGACGGCGCCGGGGATTGGCCCCCGGGCGAAGGTCGGGACCTTGGCCGGGGATCTTGCGGGCCTCCTCGGCGCTCATGCCCGGCGGGAGGTAGGCCTCGCCGCTCCCGTGGTGGTACCAGTAGACCGTGACGGGCGGCATCCCGGGGCGCGGGCCGAACTCGTACTTGATCGCGAGCTTGACCGGGAACGTGAAGGGCGGGAGCGAGTCCTTCTCGATGCACTCCACGCTCAGAAGGGCCTCCGGGCTCAACTGCAGGCCCCAGTTCGCCGGCCCGAGGATGTGCACGCCCCAGTCGCCGATCAGGCTGCTTCCGAAGTCGTAGAAGCCGCGCCAGTTGAACGGGAGGTAGAAGCCGTGCTCCTCGTCCCCGAAGCGCCGGCCCTCGAGCTGCCTGGTGGCGAACTCGCGGTACGTCTCGTCGCCGGCGGTGAAGGGGCGGTCCTCGGCGGTGCCCAGCCAGAGATCCCAGTCGAGGGTGTCCGGCACCGGAGTGGGGTCGGGGATCGCCGCCATGCCCTGGGGCCAGCTCGGGCTCCGGCTCCAGGCGTGGACCTCTCGCACCTCGCCGATCTCGCCCGACCACAGGATCTCGCACGCGACCCGGGTGGCCTCGTGGGAGTAGCCCTGGTTGCCCATCTGGGTGGCCACGTCGTACCTGGCCGCCGCTTCGGTCAGGAAGCGCGCTTCCCAGGGCGTCCGGGTCAGGGGCTTCTCGAGGTAGACGTGCTTGCCGGCCTGCATGCAGGCGAGGGCCGCGGCGGCGTGGTTGTGGTCGGGAATCGCGATCACGACCGCGTCGATCTCGTCGCCCATCTCGTCGAGCATCCGGCGGTAGTCCCTGTACCGCTTCGCCCCGGGCCACTTCTCGAAGCCCTCCGCCGCCCGGGCCCAGTCGACGTCGGCGAGCGCCACGATGTTCTCGACCCCACCCTGGGCGGCCTCGAGGTCCTGCATCGCCTGGCCGCCAGCCCCGATGCCGGCGATGTTCAGCTTCTCGTTCGGCGACTGGTAGCCCAGCGCCTTGAGGGAGGGCATCCTGCCCAGCCCGGCCACGGCCGCCGCGTAGCTGGCCGAGCGGATGAAGCCTCGACGGGAGAATCCCTTGCGCTTGGATGAGGTCATGGTCTTCTTCTCCTCAGGGCTAGTCATCGATCGGGTTCGAGCTCCACGTGCGACCGGACCGCGGGCGGTGAATCCCGGAACGTCCCGCGGGTTCGGACGTCGTCGGGTCTCATTGGCAGACGAAGCTCTCGGCGCGCTCCAGATCGGTCGCGCCCGCCGCGAGCCGCGCCACCTGCGGGTACGGACACAGGGGTCGGCTGCGGTCGGGCGCCCAGTCGGAGGGCACGTCCGGATTCACGCCCACGGCGTTGCCCGGCCCGCGGGTGTAGGCGACGACGCTCTCCGGCGCCTCGCCGCTCTCCACCCAGTCGACGAGGGCGGTCAGCAGGTCGAACTGATCGGTGGACGGACCGCCGCCGCAATGGGCCATGCCAGGCACCGGAAAGAAGCGTGCGAAGCCCGACGCGTCTCCGCCGTTCTCGGCCTGGAGATCCCGGTACCAGGCCGTCGTGTCGTCGACCGAGAAGATGGCGTCGCTGACGCCGTGGTAGACGATCACCTTGGCGCCGCGGTCCCGCAGCACGGCGAGGTCCGCAGGGTTCACGGGCTGCATGAAGGACAGACCGGACTCCGGGTAGGTGGCGTCCGTCGCCGCGACGGCCGCAAGCATCTCGTCGACCGGCGTCGAGAGCGCGTAGCCAGCGCCGTCGAAGGTCGAGGGATCGGGTGGCGGTACGCCCCAGACCATCGCGGTGGCTGCCGAGTCGATCCTCAGCGGCACGAAGAACTCCCAGAAGGACGAGTCGCGGCTGGCGTGGCCGCTGTCGAACGGGAAGCTGGCGTAGAACTCCTCGCCGTCGCCGTCGACCGCCCCCGAGAAGATCGGCGCGATGGCCGCCTTCTGGGCGGCCGACAGGCAGTTCCCGTCCCGCTCGCCCTCGCATGTCGGGATGTCGCGGTCGAGGTCGAACGCGGCCTGGCAAGCGGTGGTGTCCTGGACGATCCCGTCGCCGGCGCCGTCGAGGGTGTCACAGCGAGCCAGAACGGCTGCGGACAGCGCTGCGCGCTCGCTGGAGGTGAAGGCCGTGCCGAGATCGGACGGGTCCGAGGCGATGGTCGCGTACCGCTTGGCCCCGAACTGGTTGGCGATCGCCGCCAGCGGGAGGCGGTAGCCGGGCGCTCCGGCCAGGTAGCCGTCGTACTCCTCGGGTGTACGCGTCATCGCCACGAAGGTGTGCCGACCGCCGTTCGAGCAGCCTCCGAAGTACGAGCGGTCCGGAGGCTTGCCGTACGCGGCCGCGATCAGAGCCTTGGCCATGGGCGTGAGCTTGGCGGCGGCCTGGTAACCGTAGTCCAGGCGGGCCTGGAAGTCGAGGCCGAAGCTGGCATCGTCTCCGCCGGAGTGGCCCGCGTCGGAGCTGATGACGGCAAAGCCCCGCTGCAGGGCGGTCGTCGGCACGGGACCCCCGCCGCCGAGGGCCGGGGTGACCCGCCCATCCATTCCCCCGTTGGCCTGGTAGAAAAAGCGCCCGGTCCAGGCTTCCGGCAGCCGCATCTCGAAGCCGATCGCGTAGCTCTCACCGTCCTGGGGGCTCGTCCGTCGATGCATCTCACCTTGTACCAGGCAGTGAGGGCCGACGGCCTCGCCACCCCACGTCAGCGTGCCGGACGGGACCGGCTCGGCCGAGGCGATCGTGGTGTGGGCAAAGCGGAACGAAGTCGCCAGCTCGGCGCACGACGAGAGGCTGGCGCCGCTGGCGGGAGACAGCTCGGGCCCCCCGGGGCTGCCGGAGCAGGCGGTGGCGAGAGCGACGGCGCAGGCGATCGCGAGCCCGCGTCGGACGTACTGCACGGTCATCGAAGCCTCCTCAGCCGATCGCGGTCCAGGCCTCGCGCTCGGCGGGATAGGGATCGTTCGCCACGTGGCAGCGCGCGGCGATCATCATCGTCGCCCGCGTTTCCAGGTCATAGGGTCGCCAGTCGGGCTGGCCCGGCGCGGCGGGTCGGCTGGTGCGGGCGAAGGCGGCCCACATGCCGCTCATGTTGTTCGCCGCCAGCTCGTGATCGGCTCGCTCCTCGGGCGTCAGGGACGGCCGACGCTCCTCGGCAGCGTCCAGGTTGTCGAACTTGAGGCGAATGTCCATCGCGTGCATCGCCCCGATCGGAAAGTTCGTCCCGGGAACGGTGGCGTTGATGTGGTCGGTCATCACGTACGCGAACACGGGGCCCCGGGCCTGCGCCGCCTTTCGCTCGGCGATGACGGTGGAGCCGGCACCGGCGAAGGCGGCGCTGTCGATGGCGATCGCGATCGCGCTCGGTGACGCATCCGGGCGGCAGGTGCGGTAGGCCGCAAGGAGCCTCGCCGCATCGGCGCCGAAACGCTCGGTCACGTGCCTCGTGAGACCGGCCTCGTCGAGCGCGAAGACCGACTTGTCGGGAGACCGCATGTGGAAGAACACCGCCTCGTCGCGGTTCCAGCCCACGATCAGGGGCTTGTCCGCGGAAACCGCGGGTGCGACAGGATCGAAGGGGTGTGACGGGAGGACCGTGCCGTCCACCACCGGGCTGAACCCGCCGAGGCCGGACGCTCCGATGCCACCGCGCCCGCGGCGGAACCCGGGCGAGGCGCTCGGGGGTGGGTTGAGCTGGACCTCGAGCAGGCGTTCCGCGGGGAGCTCCAGGAGCCGGTGCGCCTCTCTCGGCGTCAGACCGAGCGTCTCGAGCACCCAGCTCGTCGTGCCATCGGCTTGATCGCGCTCGGTCATCCTTACACCGGGACCGCTCTCGATGGACGCCTTGTGGAAGTACGGTGCAGCGGCGGGCATGGCGTAGATGCAGGAGGTCTTGGCGCCACCCCCCGACTCCCCCCACACCATCACGTTCGAGGGGTCGCCGCCGAAGGCCTCGATGTTCCGCTGCGTCCAGGCCAGCGCCTCGACGATGTCGAGCATGCCGGCGTTGGCGGAGCTCGCGTAGGGCTCGCCGAGGACGTCCCCGAGGAAGAGGTAGCCCATGATGCCGAGGCGGTGGTTGGACTGGACGACGACGACGTCGTTCTCGCGGGCGAGATTGGAGCCGTCCTGTGTGCGGCTGGCCCCCGAGCCCGTGGCGAACCCTCCGCCGTGGCAATAGAACATGACAGGCCGCAGGGCCCCGTCGCCGACGGCGGGCGTCCAGACGTTGAGCACCAGGCAGTCTTCGTGGGGTGCGGGCTCGTCGACGCCATAGGTCTGGCCCGAGACCTGCAGGGCCGGGTGGCCCCACTCGAGCGCATCGCGGACACCCGTCCACTTCTCGAGGCGCGGAGGGGCCATGAAGCGAGCCGCTCCGAGCGGTGGCTCGGCGTAGCGCACTCCCCGGAAGATGCAGACGCCGTCCTCCCGCCGGCCACGAAGCCGGCCCTCGAGCGTCTCCACGTCGACGAGCTCACCGGCGGGAGCTCCGGGGCCCGGAGCGCCCGGCTGCGGGCGGGCCCATGCGGGCCCGGCGACGAGACCCAGGGCGGCTTGCGCGAGAACCCGGCGCCTGCCCGGGGAGAAGCCCGCACGCCGCGTCACGATCGCTCTCCGGCCGCTCTGTCGATTCGCGATCGCCGAGCGGCTGCCGAAGCCAGCCACGACCGAGCATGCATCAAAACGACACCTCCTGGCGCCCCCCTCGCAGGGCGGTCTCCTTCCCGCCCCACTCAAGCACGCCCTCGAGCCCTTCCGGAAGGGTGACCTCGCCGCGCAGCCCACCGGCGTCGGTCCGGGTCAGCCGAACCTCGATCTCCCCGAGTGGATGGGGCACGCGCCCCTCGGCGCGCTTCAGCGGGCCGAGGTGGGGTTCGATGCGGACGCTCTCAAAACCCGGCTCGGCCGGCCGTACGCCGAGCACGGTGGCCAGGAGGCCGTAGTTGGGGTGGGCGCTCCAGGCGTGCGAGTCGGAGCGGGTCGGCTCCGGGGTCTCTGGCACCGTGGTGAGGCCCAGGGCCAGCATGCCCTGCCAGGGGTCGAGCTGCTCGACGTAGCGCTCGCCGAGGCCGGCCTCCCGCAGCGCTTCGAGCTGGTAGTAGCTGAAGTAGTACGTGGACTGCGTCAGCGAGGTGTCGGAGAGGAGGCGCTCCATGAGCGCGGACTGCTCCGCTTCGGGGACGGCGCCCGTGAGGATCGCCATGACGTTCGCCTGCTGGCTGTAGGTGTCCCCGTCCGGCGTGTCCTTGAACAGGCCCCGCTCCGCATCCCAGGTGCGGCGTCGCACCGCTTCGAGAACGGACTGCGCGTCCTCCCGGTAGGCGGCGGCGTTGCTCTCGAGGCCCAGTGCGCTCTCGAGATCCGCCGCCCGCTCGAGGGCGTAGGCGTAGAGCAGGCTGATCAGCGTCGAGTGTCCCTCGCGGCCGCCCGGGGGCACGCCCCCGCGCCATCCGGGGGCCCAATCCATGTAGGGCCACCAGGGGATCCCGCCCATGAGGCCGGTGTCGTCCACCCGCCGGTCGAACCAGCCGAGCACGGCCCGGATGCCGGGCAGGAACCCGCGCACGTACTCCGGGTCGTCCCGGTGCATCCAGAAATCGTGGACCATGGTGGTCCATATCAGGGAGAAGGTCGGGATGTACTGGCCCAGGTCCGAGGGGTAGCGGCTGGCCGTGATGCCCTCGGGGATCCGGGACAGGTCGAAGTGCTCGATCGCCTGGCGCACCAGAAGGTCGTCCCCGGTCATGTAGAGTGTGATCAGGGCCTGGATCCGCGTATCGCCCACGTACTGGAGCTGCTCGTAGTAGGGCGTGTCGAAGTAGGTCTCCCAGGCGCAGAGTCGCGCGCCGCGCCAGTTGATCTTCCACATGTCCTCGAGCCATTCGAGGTCGCTGTCGAAGCGGGCGACCAGCTCGAAGGGGTAGCCGACGAAGATGCCGTGCAGGTCGTGGAGGCGCAGCGGCTCGTCCGCGGTCTCGACCTCGAGCTGCACGTAGCGGTATGTTCGGAACCACAGCGTCTGGTAACGGCGGCGCTCGCCGCCGTCGGGGCGAAACTCGTCGCGCACGCCGGCGATCGACTTGCCCTCGACCTCGTCGCGGTTGCCCTTGTTCCCCTGGGCGTCCTTGAGCGCCTCGGCGTAGACGAGGGCCACGCTGCTGCCGGCGCCGCCGCTCGTCTCGAGCACCGCGAACGCGTTCGTGAGGTGCGACTGGTCCAGGAGCAGAACCGCCTTCGTCCGCGGCGGGACCACGAGGTCGCCCTCCCCGCGCAGGAAGCCGCTTCCGGCTTCGATCCCCTCGGCCCGCCTCACGCTCGCGAAGCGCGTCGGCGACTCCTCCATCGGCGGGATCGAGCGGGGCACGAGCTGCCAGCCGCCGGCTTCACCGAAGGGGTTGCCGCCCCGGGGCTGGGTGCGCCGAGCCCGAAAGCCCTGCCCGGCCTGCACCGGGAGCCAGCCCCCGCCCGCTTCGAAGCCGACCTGCTCCCAGCCCCAGGGGTAGTGGCGGCCGTCGATCGACTCGCCCGGGGGCGACGCGTAGTAGCCGCCCACCGCCTGGCCGTTCACCGGGATCGGGGCGTAGCCCTCGTTTCGGAGCACCGTCCACTCCGGCCCCGAGCTCACCACCGCCTCGGCCGGGCTGTCGCCCTGTAGCAGGAAGGCCGTGCGGCGGCTGAACTGGGCCACCGGCCGCTCCTCCCCCCAGTTCCAGACCAATGCCGCGAGCACGTTGCGGCCCACCCGAAGCTGCCGGGCCAGGTCGACGGTCTCGTAACGCCAGTGCATCAGGTCCGAGCGCTGCGGCCCCGAGGAGACCGGCTCGCCGTTCACGAAGAGGCGATAACGGTTGTCGGCCGAGACGTGCACCGTGAAGCTCTCGGGCACCGACTCGAGGTCGAAGGTGCGCCGGAAGTGGAACACGCCGAACTCGTCGTTCGGCGCCTCCGGGTGCGCGATCCAGGGCGCCGCCGGCGCCCCGTCGAAGACCGTCGGCAGCGCAGGAGGCTGGGCGGCGATCGGAGTGGCGGCCCAGGTCAGCAGGGCCAGACTCGTGGCCACGAGGCAGGTGTTCTTCACAGGTCGCTCCTTTCGACCGTGGCGACCGGCGCGTAAGGCTCGCGCTTCGACCACGGCCCTCACGGCGTGCCCCCGTCCGTCTGCGGCTCACTCTTCCGGATCTCGGTGTTCTGTTCGTGGACCAGATGCCAGCCGTCGCCCTCCTTCTTGAAGATCATTCGTTCCCCTCCTCGATCGGATCGCTCGCGGTCAGGGTCACGGGGCCAAGAAGGCCCGACTCGAGCAGGACGGGCTCCCGCCCGCCCCCGAAGGGCAGGCCGCGGTCGTACGGGTTGAAGGTCGTCCACGTGAAGCGTTCCTCGGGGGGCAGCTCCTGGTCGCCGATCATGCGGTTCGACCAGAGGTTCGTGATGCGGACCTCGAGCTGGTTCTCCCCCGCCCGAAGGGCGTCGGTGACGTCGGCCCGGAAGGGCGGCGTCCAGAGGATGCCCAGCTCCTGGCCGTTGACCTCCACCTCGGCGATCTCGCGCACGTCGCCCAGGTCCAGGAGCACCCGCCGCTCCGGTCGCAGCCAGTCCGCCGGGACGTCGAGCGTCCGGGTGTAGGCCCCTGTTCCGGAGAAGTGCCGGACGCCGGGCTGGGGGGACTCGGTCCAGGAGCCGAGAGTGTCGACCTCGACCTCGGCGGGGGCGCCCCACCCGGAAGGGAAGCGGAGCGTCCACGGACCCTCGACCGTCGCCAGCGGCGCGCTCGCGGGACGCGGCCGCTCCCGCACGGGCTCGGACGCGGGACGCCGGAAGAAGACGAAGACCGAGCCGTGAGGGTCCAGCTCGAGCGACACCATGGTCCGGCCGTCCTCGATCCGGTAGCCGGCCGGCGCGATCTCCCCGCTCACCGGGTCCCACAGCTCGGCCTCGCGGCCCTCCACGCGGAAGCTCGCCTCGACACGCTCCTCGCGGCCCCTCTGGTTGGCCACGAAGTAGAGGTCGGCGTCTCCGACACGGCGGTGGATCCAGACCAGCTCCGTGTCGATGCGAGGCCGGCTGTACCGAAGGTCCGGAGCGACTCCCTTTGCCGCGAGCACCCCGCCGACGGAGGCGCCCCAGTGCACGCTCCCCTCACCGAAGGTGTGCTCCTTCACGAGCCGGCCGTCGATCGCTCCCCAGACCGAGCTCGCGATGGCGCGGATCTCCTCGTCTCCCTCCGGCTGGCCGGTGAGGCTCGGTGACGGACCGGGACGCGGTGCGACGACGACGGCACCGGCCGCGACCAGGTCGCGGATCCTGCGCACCACCGGGAGCGTCAGCCGGTCGAGATCGGCGGGCAGGACCAGGGCGCGGTAGCTCGGGCCGTGGGGCAGGACCAGGCGGCCGCCCTCGACGGAGAGGCGGTCCAGCAGCACCTCGGTGTTGACCCAGTCGTAGTCGTAGCCCTCGGGGGGCGCCGGGTCGAGGCGCTTCCAGTAGGGGACGGCGAGCGGCACGCCCTCGCCGTAGTAGTAGAGCAGGTCGCCGACGAAGTGGCCCTGCTGGAGAAGGAAGGAGCAGCGGGCCAGGTAGTCGTTCCAGGCGACCGCCTGCTCGGCCCAGGTGTTGTTGCGGGTGTAGTGCTGGCCGAAGGGTCCCAGGGTGATGCCGGGCTTGTGCTTCCCGTCCACGAAGGGCTGGTGGTCCGAGGTGTGGAAGACGATCCGGTTCATGCCGAGGGCGAAGAAGTAGTCGGCGTACGGCTTCAGATAGGACGGCGCCTGCCAGCCCGTCATCGGCGGGCCGGTGGTGAACGCCTCCACGGCCACGAACGGCTTGTCGTAGATGTGGGCCCCCGAGGCGGCCTCCTTGACGTCGGTGGGGTGCTCGGGCGTATGGGCGTGCCCCGGCCGGACCCAGAACTCGCCCATCGGGATGTCCACGCGGCCCTTGTCCTGGAGCGCGTCCGCGGTCACGGGGGCGCCGGCCCCCATGGCCTCGGCGTAGAGCCCGAGACCGCGCTCCGCGAGGTACGCCGCAGCGACGCCGTAGTGGTTCTCGGCGATCAGGTCGGCGATGGTGCGCCGGAAGTCCCACAGGAAGCGGTCGCTCGCGTCCGCGCTCTCCACGACCCGCCCGACCAGCACGGGAAGATACGGCGTCGGGTCGTAGCCCCGCCGCGCTCGGAACTCCGCCAGGATCTCCTCGCTCCAGTTCTGCAGTCCCGCCTCCCAGCTGTCCATCAACAGGTAGCGGAAGCTCTTCCCCAAGAGCGGGCCCAAGGCCTCGGAGATCGGGCCCAGGTAGCCCTCCATGTACGCCTCGACGTGCTCGCGGCTCAGCTTGTCGACCTCGAAGCCCGTGGCCTCGCGCGAGGCGGGGCTGTTCTCGTGTCCCGTCAGCGAGTAGCCCAGGCGCAGGATCGCCCAGCTCCCCTCGGGGACCTCGCAGTCGAGCGTGCCGTCCGGGCCCATCCGCGAGGTCAGGTCCAGGACGTCGTCCCGGGAGACGGCGAGCCCCGCCACCGGCGGCGTCGGGACTCCTTCGAGCTCGACCGCGTTGCCGAAAGCCGCCTTGCTCTCCCAGCGGTTCACGCGCGGGCCCGAATGGAGCGTGAGCTCCGCGAGGGGAACCTCGCCGGGCGGCGGCAGGCCCAGCAGCTCCGCGATCGGACCCCGGGTGGCGCCCCGCACGACCAGGCGGAAGTAGCGGGCGGTCGTCGCCGCAAAGGAGTACGTGCGCACGGGAAAGGCGGCGAAGGGATGGCTGCCCCCGGGCAGCGTGACGAGCGTCGTGAATCGCGTCCCGTCGTCGCTCGCCTGCAGCTCCCCTTGCGGGATCGACTCGCCACCGAAGGGCGAGGCCGGCACCCCGGTGGCGACGGTGAACGCGTGGGCGCGCAAAGGCTCGGCGAACTCGAGCTGGACCCAGGCCGCTTCGCCCTCGCCGGGAAGGGCCAGGGTGACCCGGCCGTTCAGGTCGCCGTCCAGCAGCCGATCACCGTCGATGGAGCCCGCGCTCGAAGTCACGGCCGGCCTCCGCTCCGCCACCCCCATCTCGCCCTGAGGAAGCCGGTACGCGATCACGGCGCTGTCGGCGTAGAACGTGGGGTCGGCGGGCTCGGGGGGGAGCTCGGGAGTCGGGATCGCGCCCGGCACGTTCGCAGGCGGCAGGCTGAAGCCCGGCGGCAGGGGCATGTCCTGGAAAGCGCCGTTGACCGATGGCGGCTGGGGGAGCTTTCCGCCGAAGCGCCGCGGCCCATCGACACGCGTCTCGCTCCAGACCAGCTTCTTCATGGCCTGCTCCGGCTTCACCCAGGGGCCGCCGGTCTCGCTCCACCCCCCCGAGGCCGCCATGGCCATCTCCAGACCGAGCCGGTCGGCCTCCGCTGCGGCGTGCCGGAACGCGTCCTTCCATTCGGGCGCCATCCAGACGAGCCGGTCCTCGATGAGCTGCGGCGTGCCCAGGTTGCCGTCGAACATCTGGAAGCCGCCGATGCCCACGCGCTTCATCCATTCCAGGTCGGCGGTGATGCCCTCCTTCGTTACGTTTCCGTTCATCCAGTGCCACCAGGCTCGCGGCCGCGCGGCGTCTGGCGGGCTCGCGAACCCCTGCTCCAGCTCGGCGCCGGACGGCGGCTGCGCCGCGATCGGCGCCGGGGATGCGGCCATCGCGAGTCCGAGAACGGTGACGACCACCTGATGTCTGCTCATGCCCCTTCTCCCATACCGGCGCCGATCAGGGCAGCACCACGACGTCCAGCTCCCGCGGCCCGTGGACGCCCCGGGTCAGCGTCAGCTCGATGTCGGCGCTGCGGCTCGGCCCCGATACGAAGGCGACCTCCGCGCTCGCTTCACACAGCCCGGGGTGGGCGGCCAGGACGACCTCGAGCGTCGGCAGGATGCGCGCCCGGGGCAGCAGCGCCACGTGACGCGGCGGCAGGAGCCAGGCGAGACGCGGCCGGCCGGGGCCGCTCGTCAGCACCAGCGAGCCGGTCTCGGCGACCCCGGCCACGGCACCCGTGAGACCCACCGCCGCGCGAGCGAGCTGGGCCAGGCGCGCCGCGCGCGCCCCGGCCTCTCCCGGCAGCTCCGCGAGGGCGATCTGGACACCGGCGGCACGGAGCGCCACGTCGAGGCCGGACAGCGGCAACTCCTCCGGGGCCCAGGCGATGGCGTCACCTTCCGCGGCGCTCACCAGCTCCACCACGGTGTCTATGGCCTCCCGGGCGGTCGGCGTGAGGACGCGTCCGCCCAGTGCTTCGAGACTCGACCGGAAGGCGCCCAGAGGATCCTCGAACGTGGGGGTCACCGCGTCGGGGATTCCAGCAGGCCGCGGCAGCCGCGCCGTAGCCAGCGCGCGGCGTACGCGTGCCAGGATCGCGCCGCCGTTGCCGCTCATTCGCGCCGACCCGAGCGCCACTCCTCCTGGAAGGAGCGTCGTGCCAAAGCGGGGAAGTCGCGGCTCGCGGTCCAGGCCGCGAGCGGCGGGGGCAGGCGGCGGAGCCATCCCTCCCGGGCCAGGCCCCGCGTGACGGTACGGGTGAGCCGCAGAGCCTGCCGGAACAACCACGGCCGGAGCGCTGCGATCCGGTAGACGCGCAGTCCGAGCCGCGCCCAGAGCGGAGCCTGTCCGGCCTCAGCGGCCTCGTGGCGTTGCTGGAGCAGCATGCGGGGGATGTCGATCCGCACCGGGCAGACCTCCCGGCACGCCCCGCACAGGCTGCTCGCCTGCGGCAGGTCGCTCCAAGTGCGGATTCCCTCCAGGGCGGGCATCAGCACGGCGCCGACCGGGCCCGGGTAGACGCTGCCGTAGGCGTGGCCGCCGATCTCCCGGTAGACCGGACAGGCATTGAGGCACGCGCCGCAGCGGATGCAGTAGAGGATCTCGGCTGAGGGTCCGGCGAGAACCCGGCTGCGCCCGTTGTCGAGGAGCACCACGTGGAGCTCCTCGGGGCCGTCGGGCTCACCGGCGCGACGGGGACCAGTGATCAGGTCGTAGTAGACCGTGGCCTTCTGGCCCGTCGCCGAGCGGGCCAGGACCCGCAGCAGCGTCGCCAGCTCGTGAAGCGAAGGAACGATCCGCTCGATGCCCATCATCGCGACGTGGACCCGGGGGGCGGTGGTCGCGAGAGACGCGTTGCCCTCGTTCGTGACGATGGCGATCGATCCAGTCTCGGCCACGCCGAAGTTGACGCCGCTGATCCCCATGTCGGCTCGGAGGTAGGCTTCGCGCAGCTTCTCCCGCGCGACCCGAGCCATCTCCGCAGGGTCGTGGGTCAGCGGGACGCCGAGCTTCTCGTGGAACAGCGCGCCGATCTGCTCCTTCGTCTTGTGGACCGCCGGGACCACGATGTGGGACGGCGTCTCCCCTGCGAGCTGGATGATGAACTCGCCGAGGTCGGACTCGATCACCCGCACGCCGGCCGCCTCCAGAGCCGGGTTGAGGTGGACCTCTTCGCTGATCATCGATTTGGACTTGACCGCGAGCTTCGCTCCGCAGCCGCGGGCGATCGCGAGTACCTTCCGGACCGCCTCGGAGGCGTCGGAGGCCCAGTGAACGTGCCCTCCCACGGCCGCGACGTGGCCCACGAATCGCTCGAGGTGCTCGTCCAG
>Ga0299906_10000877_pt1 | contig 26384 bp, 19 predicted proteins | sample RVTome_14_FD_200259 | JGI IMG/M metagenome (GOLD analysis project Ga0299906, IMG submission 200259) | Soil microbial communities from uranium-contaminated site in the Upper Colorado River Basin, Wyoming, United States - RVT145D125 (version 2) ...
GGACCCCCCGCCCCCGGAATTGGACCCGCACCCGCTGGTTAAAGCTGTGCATCACCGTCGGCGCCCTCACACTGATCGCGTCGAGCGTCGCGGGATTCGGACTGGCTTTGCGCTCGCTCCCCGGGCCGGGGGCGGGGGCGGCGGTGGTCGAAGATGGACCCGGTCAGGAACCCCTTGTTGTCGCGACCGAAGCCGTGCGGTGGCAGGACGGCTACGAGGTGACCCGGCACTTCGTCGGGCGCATCGAGGCCCGACAGGAGAGCGACCTCGGATTCGAGCTCGGCGGCATGGTTCGTGAAGTGCTGGTCGATGAGGGCGACCTCGTCAACGCCGGCGACGTCGTCGCGGTGCTCGACAGCGACCGCCTCCGCGCAAGGCGTCAGGAACTCGTGGCTGCACGGGACGAGGCCAGAGCACGGCTCGAACTGGCGGAGCTCACCCTCGAGCGGCTGACCGAGTTGCTCGAACTGAACGCAACGAGCGAGCAGGAGTATGACAACGCGGATAAGACGCTCGCAGCCGCGGTCGCCGCGCTTGCCCGGGCCGACGCGGCGATCGCTTCGATCGATGTCGACATCGCCAAGACCACGCTCCGAAGCCCGTTCGATGCGGTCGTCAGCGATCGATACGTCGACTCGGGTCGCGTCGTTGACCCTGGAGTCCCGGTCCTTCGACTCTTCGAGCGGGCGCGGCCCAAGGCGCGTATCGGCGTCGCCGGCGGGTCAGTTGCTTCGGTCCGCCTGGGGAACACCGTCGACATCCTGGTGGGCGAGCGAGAGATCCGGGGCCACGTCTCGGCGGTGCTTCCCACACGCGATCGCCACAGTCGGGCCGTCGATGTCATCGTCGAACTCGATGCCGAGTTGGACGGCCTGCGTCGTGGCGATCTCGCCCGGCTTGCGGTGACCCGACCCGTCGAGTCTCGTGGGTTCTGGGTCCCGATGCAGTCCCTGACCGAAGGAACGCGCGGCCTGTGGTCACTCTACACCTTTGGAGAACCGCCCCCGGTTGCAGACGGCGCCACGCCCCCCATTCCGGGGGCGCGGCTACTGCAAACCCACGTCGAAGTGCTCCATGTCGAGGCCGACCGCGCGTATGTGCGGGGCGCCGTCCACGAGGACCAGCGGTTCGTCGCCCGCGGTCTCCAGCGGGTCGCGCCGGGTATGGCGGTTCGTGACGACGCCGGTCTGTCGGCTTCTGCTCTACACACACGGAGGGACCGATGAGCGAATCTCAATCCTCGCGTTCCGACCTCAGCACTCTTTTCTTTCGGAATCGTCACCTGCTGTGGCTCTCGGTCATCGCGATCATGGTCGGCGGCATCTGGGCCGGCCTCTCGCTCCCGCAACTGGAAGACCCGCGGATCACGAACCGTGATCCCATCGTGATCACCCCGGTGCCCGGAGCCTCGGCCGAACGAGTGGAGGCCCTCGTGACCGAGGTGCTTGAGGATGCGCTCGACGAGATCGACGAGATCAAGGACCTCGACTCCACCTCGCGGGCCGGTGTCTCGGTCATCTCGATCGAACTGGCGCCGTCGGTGACGGCCCGCAACAACCAGGAACTCTTCGCGGAGATCCGGGACAAGATCGGAGAGGCGAAGGGCCTGCTCCCGCCCGAGGCGGGCGAGCCGATCATCGACGACAAGCGCGACCCGGCGGCGTTCACGCTCATTCTTGGCGTGACTTGGGATCTGGACGATGTGCCTGCCGTCGGCATCCTCAGCCGGGTTGCCAGGGACCTTGCCGATCAACTCCGCAAGGTCGAGGGCACCGAGCTCGTCCGCATCTACGGGGCGCCGGACGAAGAGATCACCGTCCGCGTCGAGCCGGATGAACTGGCGGAACTGGGCCTGTCACCCGACCGCCTCGCCGCGGCGATCGCGGGCTCCGACGCCAAGAGGCCGGGCGGCGCCCTGCGCACCGCGACGTCAGATGTGCTGATCGAAGTCGAAGGGGAACTCAGAACGCTCGATCGCATTCGGAACGTCACGATCACCACGGGTGACCAGGACTCGGTCCTCACCGTGGGCGACATCGCGACGGTCAGCCGGGAATGGAGAACACCTGAGGACGAGGTCGCGCTCGTGGACGGTCGTCGCTCCGTGCTCGTCGCCGCCCGAGTCGACAGCGGCGTCCGTGTCGACCGATGGGCCGATGCCGTCGACGCGAAGCTCGCGGCGTTCGAGTTTGCAGCCGCACCGGGAATCCGCATCGAGCGCGTATTCGAGCAGGAGTCGTACACCACCGAGCGTCTCGGGATGCTTATGGCGAACCTGCTCGCCGGCGCCGCTGTGATCCTGGCGGCAGTATTCATCATCATGGGCCTCCGCCCCGCCGTCATCGTCGCCCTGGCGCTCCCGCTTGTCGTCGCCATCGTGGTCCTGGGTTGGTACGTGACCGGCGCGGCGATCCACCAGATGTCCATCTTCGGGCTCATCATCGCGCTCGGTCTGCTGATCGACAACGCCATCGTCGTGACCGATGAAATCACGGCTGCGAAGGCCAAGGGGCTCACCGCCCTCGACGCGGTGAGGTACGGCGTCCGTCACCTCGCGGTGCCGCTGCTCGCATCCACGATCACGACCGTGCTGGCGTTCGCGCCGATCATGCTGCTGCCGGGCGGCGCCGGCGACTTCGTCCGCTTCATCGGCACGAGCGTCATCCTCGCGATCGTCGCTTCCCTGAGCATCGCCCTGACGATCACGGCGGCCCTCGCCGGCATATTCGCCAAGCCCACCCCGCCGAGCGCTCCCAGACGCTGGTGGCGAGACGGCGTCGCGCCGGCGTGGCTCGCCAGATCCACGCGGTTCAGTCTGCGATGGCTGATGACCGTGCCGCTCGTGCCGATCGGTATCGCGGCCGCGGCTCCTCTGGCCGGTTTCGTGATCGCGCCGACTCTGGGCAACCAGTTCTTCCCGGCGATCGACCGCAACATGTTCGAGATCCGCGTCTGGATGCCGACCGACTCCTCCATCGCCGCGACAGCGGCAAAGGTTCACGAGATTGAGGCCGATCTGCGCGAACTCGGCGGGGTGGAACACGTCTCGTGGCTGATGGGTGGAAGCTATCCGACCGTCTACTACAACCTGGTGATGAACCAGGACCGGTCGCCGCACTACGCGCACGCGGTGGTCACGACATCGTCACCCGAGCGAACGAAATCGGTGCTCGATGAAGCGCAGATTGCCCTCGACAGACTGCACCCGGACGCCCAGATCGTCGTGCGTCAGTTCGCGCAGGGCCCGCCGGTCATCGCAGACATCGAGTACCGGATCTTCGGACCGAATCTGGAAGTCTTGAGGGACCTCGGCGACCGCTATCGGGTGGCGCTCCAGGAGCACCCGGACGTCATCCACACCCAGGTGACCATGCCGCGCGGCGAGCCGAAGCTCTTTTTCGAGGCGGACGAAAGCGAGGCCAGGCTGAGCGGCATCGCGCTGGCGACGCTTGCCTCACAACTCGAGAGCACGATTGACGGGGCCGTGGGCGGCAGCGTCATCGAGGATCTCGAACAGTTGCCGGTTCGAGTCCGATACCCCGATGACCGCCGCGACGATCTGGCGTCGATCACATCCACCGTCTTTGTGGATGAAGGGATCGACCGATGGCTCAGCGCCGCGGCGCTCGGTGAGTTCACCCTCCGCCCGGCCCCCGGGGGTGGCGGCATCTCGCGCTTTGACGGTGAGCGGACCAACACCGTAAGGGCGTATGTGCGGAACGGATCGCTTCCGATCGATGTTTCCGTGGAGGTCCTGGCCACACTCGAAGCGCCCCAGGAACAGGGGGGCCGGGGCTTCACCCTCCCCGAGGGCTACCGCATTGAGTTCGGCGGAGCCCAGGAGGAAGACGGCGAAGCCACGTCGAACCTCGCGACCTATGCGCCCATCCTCGCGACGCTCATGGTCGCCACGCTCGTGCTCGCGTTCCGCAGCGTGACCTACGCGTCAATGCTGGGGTGCGTCGCGATCTTCTCGCTCGGCCTTGCGCTTCTCTCGACCTGGTCGATCGGCTTCCCGATCAGCTTCAACACGATCCTCGGGACACTGGGTCTGATCGGAGTGGCGCTCAACGACAGCATCGTCGTGCTGGCGGCCATCCGGGCCGACCCCCGGGCAGCGGCGGGCGATCGCGTTGCGATCGTCGATGCGACGATCGCGTGCACCCGCCACGTCCTCGCGACGACCGCCACCACGATCGGGGGCTTCCTGCCATTGCTCCTTTTCGTTGGCGGGGACTTCTGGCCGTCCCTGGCCATCGTGCTTGTCGGCGGCATCGCGGGTTCCACGCTCGTCGCGCTGCTCTTCATCCCCGCGGCTTATGTCCTTGCGACGGAACTCAAGCAGCGGCTCCGTAACACTTCGCCAACTTCCCAGCCGGAGGCGGCCCTCGCATGAATCTTAGGAAGTGCTCACAAGGATCCTGCTGACGGCTCGTTCGTTCACGTTCCTCGCGTCGTGCAGCGCTGTCGGGCCGAACTGCAAAAGCCCTGGCATGGAAAGGCCTGCGGCCTTTCGGCAGCCCCCCGGGGGTTCCAGACACCCGTCGGCCACCGACCCCGGGGGGGATCCGATCCATGGTGGGAGATGCTCCAGGACCCGGTCCTCGCGGGGCTGGTCGAGGACGCCGTCCACCACAACCAGGACATCCGCATCGCAGTCGCGGCGGTTCGCGAGCGCCCTTCGATGGATCTCGATTTCCGCGGGCCCCGTAGGCCCAGATTCACGGTCGTTCTTATGCGAAGCAGCTCCGGCCTCTTTGGTGAATGGCACCCACTGCCCAGATCGCATCGCCGCACTCCGGGCAACTGGAGTCCTCGAACCGCCTGTTGTCGAACGGGGCGGCCGAGCCCGCCATCCTCGATGGCAGCATGCGCGAACCGCGGCCGACCCGGACCACCTTGGTCTCAATAATCGGGACCCCTTGCGTCGATTTCGAACCTAGAGTTCGACCGAGGGCACGGGGCGGCGGCGTGACCCAGAGCGGGCGGCCGAGATCATGCCCTCGTGTCGACCGGCCGTGCTTCGATTCCCCTCTTGTGGTGAATTCCCGTGCCGTGAGAGTCGATGACCTCCGACGGGCCCTGCGGCCCGTTCAGGCCTCGAGGGAGCAGTAGCGGTGTATTACCTGTTTCGCGGTCTGAGACGTGAAAGCGGTGAGCCGGTTATCGGACGGCTCTTCGCGCTCAGCGAGCAGGTGGTGCGCGAGGTGATCGAAGCCCATGCCATTATCGCGGATGCCGTCGGCCTCGAGGAGGCCATCGGTCTGTTTCCGCCAACGCTCGATGCGGCGCTCTGCGAGGCCGGATTGCGGGTGACATTCAACCAGATGGCCCGGGTGCACGAGGGCCATGGCGTGTGGATCCTCGAACAGGAGAGAATTCGCGGCCGCGTCATGCAGTTGGCCCGCGAGGCCCTCGGCGACGCCGAGGACCGAAAGCCCGCCCGCCGCCGGATCGAGCAGGTGCTGGAGACCCTCTACGGCGACACGACTCCCGGCGCGGCGGCCGCCGCGGCCGGCGTGGGCCGATTCGCCAACGCCGACGAGGTGCGGGCGGAGATGAGGCGCCTCATGGCGGCCATCAACAAGCTGGAGCGGGAACTCATCTCGATCAAGTCCAGGCCTCTGGCGGACCGCAAGCCGCAACGCGCCGCCACGAGCCGAACGCCGCGCGACCGGACGCGGGACGATGTCCTGCGAGAGATCTTCGAGCACAATCTCGAGTTGATGAAACTGACCTGGGAACAAGGCATCACTGCCCCGACCGGCCCACCTGGCGGCGGTCGGCAGTCCCATTCAAGGATGGAGTGAACACGCAATGGAAATGTCCGACCTGACGGGAAGCGCACTCGACACCGGCCCGGCCGAGAACGCGCTGCTGCTGGGCATCGACCTGGGCACATCGCGCAGCTCGATCGTGTCCCGAAGAGGGGCGCGGAAGACGGTCCTGAGCTACGTGGGCTGGCCCCGGGACGCGGTGAGCAAGAAGCTCTTTCACACCGACGTCGTGTACGGCAAGGCGGCGCTCGACAATCGCCTGGCGCTCGACCTGTACCGGCCCCTGGAGCACGGCGTCATCAAGGGCACCGGCGCCAAGGCGGCGCCCGAGCACGACCGTAATCTGGAAGCGGCGAAGCTGCTTCTCAGGCACCTCGTCAACCAGGCGGATCCGGGGCGCGAAGACGTGCTCTACGGCGTGGTGGGCGTGCCCGCGCAGGCGACGGTCAAGAACAAGAAGGCGATCATCGAATGCGCCCGTGAAGTGCTCGATGCCGTCATGGTCGTCTCGGAGCCGTTCGCCGTCGCCTACGGCCTGGGACAGATCAACGACGTCCTGGTGGTCGATATCGGGGCAGGCACGACCGACCTGTGCCGCATGCACGGCACGGTTCCGGGCGACGACGATCAACTGAGTCTCACGATCGCAGGCGATGCGGTCGACCAGACGCTGTTCGACCTGATCAAAAAGGCGTACCCCGAAGCCCAGTTGACGGTGAACATGTGCACGCAGTGGAAGGAGCAGTATGGGTTCGTCCGCGACGCGACCGACAAGATCGAGGTCATGATCCCGGTCAACGGCAAACCCGTCCCGCACGACATCACGAAGCAGCTCAGCCAGGCGTGCTCGATCCTCATTCAGCCGATCCTGGATGGCATCCACAAGTTGGTGGCGTCCTTCGACCCCGAGTTCCAGGAGCGGATCCGCAACAACATCATCCTGTCGGGCGGAGGCGGCACGCTCGACGGGCTGACCCTCAAGATCCAGGAAGGCCTCGACAGGGTCGGCGGCGGCCACGTCATCCACGTGGAGGAGCCGATGTACGCCGGCGCGGCAGGCGCCCTTCAGTTGGCCGAGGACATGCCGAATGAGTTCTGGGAGCGGCTGCGCTAGGGACCGATTCACCACTGGCCGATGCCGGCCCGTCGCGCGGCGCGAGTCGCGGCTCGAAAGGGCGCGAGGCGATTCAGCCGCGCGCGAAGGCGGCACGGTCGCGGGGAACGGCGGGCGCAAACGAAAACCCCGCATTCACGCGATCGTGCGCGATCCAATGCGGGGTCCTGCGAAATGGAGCCGATCGGGCTTGAACCGACGACCTCCTGCATGCCATGCAGGCGCTCTCCCAACTGAGCTACGGCCCCAGGGACGAATTGTCCGGCGGCCAGGCGGCCCGCCGTCAACGCTCTAGGGTAGCCGCAAACCCGTCCCGGGCAACTGCACGGGCTTGCACAGGACACCTCGCCGGCGCCGGGCCGCCACCTTGCCGCAGCCCGTCGCCCGGAGAAGCATCGCCGCCCCGGCCGCCCCCATCGCCCCCCCCGGCTGCCCCGGCCGCCCCCCGTCGCCCCCGGCTGCCCCCGGCCCCCGGTGGCTGCCCGGGAGCGGCAATGACTAACGAATATTCGTTGACTTATTCAATGAAAATTATTGATTTTTTTCATCGCAATGCGACGATCATCGCATGCCCCAGGCGCGACGCGAACTCAAGCTGTACACGGTCAAACGCCGCGACCAGCGCGAGGCCCTGACCTCGCCCCTGCGCCTGGAGATCATCGAGCACCTGGTCTACGGGCCCGCCACGGTCGCCGAAATCGCCCGGCGCATGGGCCGCCGCCCCGATTCGCTCTACTACCACATCCGCCTGTTGGCCCGGGTGGGCCTGCTCGTGCCCGCGGGCACGCGGAAGCGCGGCAAGCGTGACGAGACGGTTTACGACATTGTGGCCAAGGGCATCGTCCTGCCCGTGCACAGGCGCGATCAGGCGGTCATCGACACCACCATGAAGACCATCGGGGCGGCGTTCCGGCGCGCCGAGCGCGAGATGCGGAACACGCTCGAGCGCGGCACGCCGTGCATGTCGGGCGATGAGCGCAATTTCTGGGCCGCCCACCAGCACATCCGCATCCGCCCCACCGCGCTGAAGAAGATCAACCAACTCCTCGCCCGCGCCCAGGACATCATCGCCCGCGAACACGAAAAGCCGCCGGCGGACGCGGAATCCGCCCTCATCTGCTCGTACACCGTGGCGCTGTTTCCGGTCTGCGGACGCGGCGGCGACGGTTCAACACAGGTCGCGAAGTGACGCCCGGCTCGCGCCTCCTCCGGGAGGCCGCGGACACCGAAAGGCCCGACCATGCCTCTTGTCGACCACCTGATCGTGCTCGTGCTTATCATCGGCGTGCCGCTCTACGAACAATTCCGGGGCATCGACCGCATGCGCTGCGAGATGGCCGAGAACAAGCCCGGCATCCGCCTCCGCTGGTACTGGAAGACGATCGGGATCCAGTGGGCGGTCACAGCGCTCGTGGTGGGCTGGTGGTTCGGCAACGCCCGCCCCGCGGCCGCGATCGGGTTCGCCTCGCCCGCGGGTTGGGGCTTCTGGCTCGGCCTGGCGCTCGCGCTGATCGGCGCTGCCGCCCTGGCCGTCATTCAGCGCCTCCAGACTCGCACCGATGCCCGGCGTGCGGAAGCGCTGCGGCAGATCGAGAAAATCGCCCCATTCATGCCGCGCGACGCCGGCGAACTGAGGCATTTCGTCATGCTCTCATTGACGGCAGGCGTATGCGAAGAGGTCGTCTACCGCGGCTACCTCATCTGGTACGCGCTGGCCTTTACCGGCGATACGCACACCGGCATCGCCGCGGCAGTCATTCTGCCCGCACTCTTTTTCGGCCTGGCCCACCTCTACCAGGGCCAGCGCGGCATGACCCAGGTCTTCATCGCGGGCGTCGTCTTCGGCCTCGTCTATGTGCTGACCGGCTCGCTGTGGGTTCCCATACTCCTGCACGCGGCGGCCGACATCATCGGCGGGCTGCTGGCGGTGCACCTCTACCGCCATGCCCCGCCGGGCGACAAGGCCGGCGCCGCGACGCCGGCGCCGATCGCTGCTTCATGACGATGGCGGCACGGGCGCGACGGCCTTTTCTCACTCTCCGGCCGACACCGTCGCCTGCGGCGCCGGGCGCGGGTTGTCGATGTAGCGCTCAAAAAACTCGATGATGCGGTTCAGGCGGTCCAGCCGCTGATGGGGGTCGCCCGTGCGCGACAGATCGTGGCCCGCCCGCGGATAGCGAATGTACTCGACCTCGCGCTCGAGTTCCTTCAGCGCCCGGTACATCATCTCCGACTGCGACACCCCCGTGCGGAGGTCGTTGCTCGCGTGCATGATCAGCAGCGGCGTCTGGATGCGGTTGACGTCGGTGAACGGGCTCTCTCGGCGGTAGATGGCTCTCGCCTTCGCATCCCAGGGGTATCCGCCCATCGCCCAGTTCGCCAGGCGCCAGGCGTTGCCCTCGCCGAAGAACGTCTCCAGGTCATAGACGCCGCGCTGGGCCACGGCGGCCTTGAAGCGATGGTCGTGGCCGACGATCCAGCCCGTGAGGTAGCCGGCGTAACTGCCGCCGGTCACGACGAGCCGCTCGCGGTCCATCCAGGAGTTGTCGGCGATCGCCTGATCGAGCGCCGCCAGCACATCGCCCGCCGGCCCCTCGCCCCAGTTCTGGTAATTGCCCTTCTGGAAGGCGTAGCCATAGCCGCCCGAGCCGCGCGGGTTGGCGTACACGACGCCGTAGCCCCAGGAGCACAGCAACTGGAACTCGTGCCACATCGAGTACTCCCCGGGACCCCACATCGCCGCCGGCCCGCCGTGCATCTCCAGGCACACCGGGTAGCGCTGGCCCGGCTCGCGGTTCGTGGGCTCCATGACCCAGGACTGGACCCGCAGGCCGTCCGGGCGGCTGATCCAGTGCTCCCTGGGCGTCGACAGCGTCTTGTCACGGACCCACTCGTTGAGGTCCATGGCCAGCCGATCGCCGACGCTGTCGATGATCCGGAGCACATTGGGATTCCGGGGACTGGTCACCGCATAGACAACCAGCTTGCCGGCGACGTCGAACGCGGTGACACCCACCGGGCCGAGCTCATCCCGCTCCACGATCGCCGCCGGCTCGAGGAGACCCTCGCTGATCAGCATGAGCGGCGCGCCCCCCTGCCACGCCGAATTGAAGAGCAGCTCGATGCCTGTTCCGGACCACTCAAAGTCGAAAACCGACGAGTCGTAGACTTGCTCATCCGTGAGCCACAGTGGCTCGGCGCCATCGCCGGCCAGCGTGGCCAGACCGAGCTGCGACTGCCGGAAGACCGGTTCGTCCATCATTTCGCCGGTGAAGGCCAGCAGGCGGCCATCCGGCCCGGGGCGCGGCGAGGAAAGCGTGTAGCCGTCGATCGCCAGGACCTGGCGATCGTTGGATCCATCCAGTTCCATGGCCCAGATCGTCGTCGGGTGGATGCGGTCCGGGTGCGCATCGTCGAACTTCGAGGCCGCGTAGACGATGCCGCGCCCGTCGGGCACGAAGGCCGGGCTGTTGTGGTCGTAGAAGCCGCTCGTGATCCGCGTCGGCTCGGCCGCGGCATCGCTCGGGTCGTGCAGGAACAGGTGCGTGAAGTTCATCTCCTCGCGCAGGCCGTGCTCGCCCTGGAACGCAATACGGTTGATGACGAACGGGTTGAAGTCGTCGGCGTTCCGCTCCAGCCAGGCCCGAATCTCCTCCTTGGAGCCATCCGGCCGGGCGGTCCGCCCCTCGCCGAGCGCAGCATCGCCCCATTGCCTCCGCGGGCGCTCGCCCGGCCACAGCGGCGAGCCCTCCAGGTCGCTCATGGGGATGGATGAGCTCACGAGCAGGCGCCGGCCATCGGGCGACCAGAGGGGGTTGAAGGCGCCGTGTTCAAGCGTGGAGACCTGCCTCGCTTCACCGCCGTTGAGCGGCAGTATCCAGACCTGGGCAGACTCCTCGCCATCGTCATTCGCCCCGCCGCGCACGAAGGCGATCGTGCGGCCGTCGGGCGAGATAACGGGGGATGCATCGTTCCGGTCGCCGTGCGTGAGCTGGAATGGGCGCGCTTCGGGATCGGTCAGGTCGAGCATGTACAAGTGGGAGCGATAGGCGTATGACGGCCGCGCTTGGCCATCTCGATCATCGTCGCCCTTGCCGCCGTTGCCGCCCCGGCCGCCGGTGTTCGATTCGGCGGCGATGGAGCGCACGGCGAAGACCACCTTGCTCGCATCCCTGGCGATGTCGATGGCCGTCACCTGGCGGATCTTCAGCAGGTCGGTGGTGACGATGGGCTGGGTCTGGGCGGAGGCGAGGCCGCTGAGCAGGAGCGCGGCAAGCGTGATGGCCAGGTGGGCAGTGCGGGCGGGGCGTCGCATCGTGAGTCTCCTTGGAGCGCCGGTCCGTCAAAGACGCGGCCGGCTTGAGCCGTACCTTATACGAATCCCGAGGAATTGCGTTGACGTCTCATTGAGCACCAGGCGGAGCGCCATTGCGATTCGCCGTGTTTCGCCGCGGCGGGCATGCCACACAATTCGCCACGCAACCTACGATGTACGCATGAAGCGCCTCCGCGTGACAGCGGTGTTTCTTCTGTCAGGGACCGTGTTGAACGTGGCTGTGGCCTGGGGGTGCGCGTTCTATTGTCGCGACTTCCCGGTCTTTGAAGGCTATACGCATCGTGTCGACGACGAGAATCGCTGGACGCTCTTCGTTCGGAGAGGGCCTGGCATGGGACGTTGCACCCTGGCAATCGCGTCCTTTCCTGCGTCCGCGATCGGGCAACTTGTGGATCTGGATTCCGACGAGATGCAGCGCCAAATACCCTCCTGGGCGACCGCATGCCGCCGAGCCTATCAAGATGGCCGCGGCGCCTCGAGCATTGCCCTGACTGAAGTCGAGGCGGCAGGCTGGCCCATGTTGTCGTTTGTCATGACGCTGAATTCGCCACGGGGAACGTCCGGCGGTTGGGCGTTTCGTCCGACGAATGAACAAATGCAGGCGGCGTTGACGGGTCCGCATGATGATCGCCTGTTCTGGGGCATGCCCTACCGTCCCCAGATCCTGGCGACGATCGTCAACTCGTCGATCTACGCCGGGTTGCTCTGGCTTATCGTCGTCTTGGCGCCCGCCTGCCTGCGTCAATCGACTGAGCGCCGGCGCCGGGCGCAAGGGCAATGCGGACAATGCGGGTACGACATGACGAGCAACACCACCGGAGTGTGCCCCGAGTGCGGTCATACTCGCTGACTTGTGCATTCGTCGCCCGCATTCACGGCGCGTGCGGGTCCTCGGTCGTCAGAATCCGGCCGGTCCTGGCGATCTGGAACGCTCCGGCGCCGATGCGGCAGACCGTCTCGCCGGCGCTGGTCTGGAAGACCGATGACCCCACGGCCCGGCCGCGCTGCTTGCCCTCCGCGGCGAGCGATGCAACCGTGGCGACGATCCACACCATGCACATCCGTCCGTTCTCATCGAACGCCATGAACGAGCCGGTGTGTTTCGCCTCGGCGGACATGATCGTCGCGCATGGTACCCCGCAATTCACATCCTCGTCTGTCCGGGATCGTTCGCGCCCGCGTGGTTCCCGCCCACCCCCGGACACCCCCGGACACGAGGGCACCACGCCACCCGATGCGCAAACAACAACCCGCGCTGGTCGGCGCGGGTCGCGTTTGACGACTCCCGGCTCGTCGATCGCCTACAGCACCGAATCGAGCGCCTCGGCGAACTTGTTCTTGGGCGTCAGCCCCACGAACTTCTTCACCGGCTCGCCGTCCTTAAAGATGATCACGGTCGGGATCGACTGGATGCCGTACTTGATGGCGACGTCCCGGTTCGAGTCCGTGTCCACCTTGCCCACCTTCACGCGCCCCTCGAATTCATCCGCGATGGCGTCGATCGTCGGCGCGAGCATCTTGCACGGCTGGCACCACACCGCCCAGAAATCCACGAGCACCGGCTGGTCTGCATTGAGCACCTCGGTGTCGAAGTTGCTGTCCGTGAACTCGATGACGGTCTGGCTGGCCATGAACCCATTCTCCTGTCATGCCCGCACGGGGCGGGTGTGTGTGATCCTAGCACGCCGCCGGCGCGGCTCAACTGATTGTCCGCCACGACGCAGCGCGCGGCGCGATGGCCCGCGCCACCGCCAGGGCCTGGGCGTGGGCCGCGACATCGTGCACTCGGAACAGCCGCACGCCCGCGAGCCAGTGGGCGACGCTGACCGCGATCGATCCGTGCAGCCGCTGCAATGGCGCCTCCACTGCGCTGGCCTTGCCGATGAAGCTCTTGCGGCTGGCCCCGCTCAGCACCGGATAGCCCGTCTCCACCAGTTCGCCGGTCCTCGCGATCAGCTCGAAATTCTGCTCCACGGACTTCCCGAACCCGAGGCCGGGATCGAGCACGATGGCATCGTGACCGACGCCCGCGGCGATGGCCGCCTCAGCGCGCTCGCGCAGGAAGTCGGCGACATCGCGAACCACGTCGCCATACGCCGGCGCCTCGTCGTACCGATCGCTGTAGGAGTCGGCCGGCGGCGGGCGAAGGCGGTGCATGAGCACGATGCCGCACCCCCGCGCCGCGGCGAGCGGCAGCATGGCGTCGTCCTCGCGTCCCGCGGAGACGTCGTTGACGATGTGCGCCCCTGCATCGAGGGCGGCCTCGGCCACCGCGCTGCGCGTCGTGTCGATGGACACGATCACATCGGCGTGGCGGCGCAGCTCCTCGATCACCGGTGCTGTCCGATCGATCTGCTCCGCGGCGCCGATGCGCTGCGCGCCCGGGCGGGTCGATTCGCCGCCCACATCGATGATCGCCGCACCCTCGTTGATCATGCGCAGCGCCCGCCCCACGGCCCGTGCGGGCTTGTAGAACAGCCCGCCGTCGGAAAAGCTGTCCGGCGTGACGTTGAGGATGCCCATGAGCCACGGCTGGTCCAGCATCAACTCGTGCTGGGCGCCGATCTTCCAGATCGGGACATCGTGATGGGTGTCATGGTCGATCATGGTCGTAAAGGGCCATCGAACGTATCGGTCGCGGCCGATCCGGAGAATCAAAGCATTCCCGCCGCCCGATTATTCGCGGCGGCCGATTCGCCCGGTCCGGTCCGGGTTCCGGCATTCGGGGCCTGAATCCCGGGGGCGCACCGCGGGGGCGAACAAGGGGGGCTGCGCCATGCCGGCAACCGGACCGGGGCCGATCGGTCGGCCATGATACGGCGGCGATGCCGCCTCGGTCGTATCCTGTCAGCATGGGCGCCGGCGCGATCAACCACCTCACGGCATTAGGGCTGCTGATCGCCGTTCCCATCGTTGTGGCGGCCCTCCTGAGGTGGGCGCGGGCGCCGGGCTGGCCGGTACTGGGCGGGCTGCTTGCGGGCATGCTCCTCGGGCCGACGATTCTCGGCCGCGTCGCCCCGCGGCAGTACGAAGACTGGTTTGTCGGCGGGCGGACGGAGCGAGTCTCTCGCGATGACCTGGCGCGGACGCTCGATCGCGAGCGATTCGTGGCGCTGAACGCCGGCGTCGCCTCCGATCGACTGCGCGCCATGGACGCTGCGCACGAACCGCAATTGCGGGCCGCCGCGCAGGTCCTTCACGAGGCGCGCTGGCACGACCAGCGGTCGTTGCGGGCGCTCGCGGCGATTGTCGTCGCGCTCGTTCTGCTGGGGTCGGCGACGCGGCATGTGCGTCATCGGGATCGCCGTCAGGGTCTCGTGGCGCCTGTCACCATCGGCCTGTGGGCCGCGCTGCTGCCGGGGATGATCGCCTTCGCCGTCGCCTGGCGTCTCTGGCCGCACGACCTCGCCACAGCGCTGCTGGCCGGCGCGGCAATGTCGATCGGCCCGTGGGCCCTGGGCGAGATCGACCGCGAGGCCGCGGACCAGGCCGAATTCGGCGGCGCGCACATGATTCAGCGGGCCGGCCGAGTGGCGAGCGCGGCTGGCCTCGCCGCCGTGGCGGGGGCGTTGCTGGCCGCCGGGAGCAGCGCCGCAGCCGCGTGGGCGGCGCCGCTGGCGGCCCTGCCGATCGCGTGGTTGCTGCCCCACCTGAAGTCGCCCGCGCTGATGCGGGTGATCGATGCCGCGCTGCTGCCCGTGGCGTGCGCGCTGATCATGGTGCGCATCGATGTGATCGAGCACCTCAATGTCTGGATGATCGTCGTGTTCATGGTGCTGGCCGGCGACGGGCGATGGATCGGGGCGCTGCTCGGGGCGCTGATCATGGGCGGGCGAAGCGGCCTGCGCACCATGCGTCTCGTGACGGGCGCCATGTCGTGCGGGCCGACGATGCTGGCCGTCACGGCGGTCGGCGTTTACAGCGGATTGCTGCCGGGCGCTGGAGTGGGGCTGGCCCCGGGGGCGGGGGCGGGTCCAAGTCCGGGGGCGGGGGCGGGCGGAGAATCGATCGCCCTGGCATTGGTCCTCAGCGCCGCCCTGATCGAGGTCACCACGCCCGCCCGCCGCGCGGTTGTGCGGCGGCTCGTCGAGACCGAACGTGAGATCGAGGAAATCGGCCACGATGGCTAACGATGCCAACTACAGGTGACATGGCGCCCCGATCGCCGCCATCGGCGATCATAAACGGGTATCGTGTTCCGCGCGGCGGGCCAGCATGATCAAGCGCATCATCATCATCCTGATCGTGACCGCGGCGGTGGTGGCTTCGCTGTACTACAGCCAGCGCGAATCGGGCCCGCTGGTGGTCTCGGGCTTCATCGAGGCCGATGAGATTCGTCTCGGCTCGCGCGTCGGCGGCCGCGTCGCCGCGGTTCACGTCGGCGAGGGCGACGATGTCATCGCGGGCCAGGTGCTGGTGGAACTCGATCCATTCGACCTGGCCCAGCGGGCGGGCGAGGCGGAAGCGCTGCTGGCCCGCGAGCACGCCGAACTGGCGCGGCTCGAGGCGGGCTTTCGCGACGAGGAGATCGCCCAGTCGAAGGCGAGAGTCGATCGCCTCCGTGCCGCGCTGGACAAGCTCATCGCCGGGCCGCGCGATCAGGACATCGCCGCGGCCCGCGCGCGGCTGGAATTGGCGCGGGCGGAACTGGAGCGGGCCGAGTCGAAGTACAGCCGGGTCATGGACCTGGCCAGCCGGCAGGCCGCCAATCCCGACGAAGTGGATGACGCCACCCGTTCGATGAAAGTGGCCCGCGCCGAAGTGACCGTGCGCGACGAGGAGCTGGGCGAGCTCCTGGCGGGCACGCGCGCCGAGGAGATCGCCCAGGCCCGCGCTGAGCTTGAGGAGGCGACGCAGGACTGGCGGCTGAAGACCAGCGGCTACCGCGCGGAGGAGATCGCCGCGGCGCGGGCCGCCGCCACCGCCGCCGAGCAGCATCTCCTGGCGATCCGGCAGCAGATGGCGGAGCTGAGGATCGCCGCGCCCGTCGCAGGCACCATCGAAACGCTCGAGCTTCAGCCGGGCGATCTCGTCCCCGCCAATTCGCCGGCGCTGTCGATGATCGACCGCGAGTCTCTCTGGGTGCGCGCGTACGTGCCGGAGGATCGGCTCAATCTGGCCCTGAACCAAGTCGTGCGGGTCACGGTGGACAGTTACCCCGGCGAGACGTTTCGCGGCCACATCGGCTTCATCGCGCGGCAGGCGGAGTTCACGCCCAGCAACATCCAGACGCGCGAGGAGCGCTCCAAGCAGGTTTTCCGCATCAAGGTGCAGCTCGAGGAGGGGCTCGATCGCCTGCGGCCCGGCATGGCCGCGGATGTGATGCTCGAACCGCCGCGTGAACGCGCCGGGGCCTCCCCGCCATGACGACGCCGGCCGTGATTGACGCGCGGGGACTCACGAAACGATTCGGCGACCTGACGGCCGTCAACGGCGTGTCATTGCAGGTCGCGAAAGGCGCGATCTTCGGCCTGCTCGGACCCAATGGCTCGGGAAAGAGCACGATCATCCGCATGCTGTGCGGCGTCTTGCAGCCCACGGCCGGTACCGCGACCGTGCTCGGCCACGATGTGGCCGCCGAAGCCGAATCGATCAAGCGGCGAATCGGGTACATGTCGCAGAGCTTCAGTCTCTACGGCGACCTCAGCGTCGATGAGAACCTCGACTTCTATGGGCGCATCTATCGCCTTTCGACCGAATCGCTGGCACGACGCAAACGCGAAGTGCTCGACATGACGGCCCTGGGCGATCGGGTGGGTCAGCTTGCCGGGACCCTTTCCGGCGGCTGGAAGCAGCGTCTGGCCCTCGCCTGCGCCCTGATTCACGAGCCGGAGCTGGTCTTTCTCGATGAGCCGACGGCGGGCATCGACCCGGTCGCGCGAAGGCAGCTCTGGGACCTGCTGTTCGATCTGTCGGCGCGGGGCGTGACGCTCTTCGTGACGACGCACTATATGGACGAGGCGGAACGCTGCACGACCGTCGGCTACATCCATATGGCGCGGCTGCTGGTGCTGGGCCGGCCCGCGATGCTCAAGGCCCTGGACGAGGTGACGCCGGAGGGCACGAAGCGCTACGAGCTGCTGACGCCTGAGCCGGCCCGCGATCTCGATCTGCTGCGCCGGCGCGAGGGCGTTCACGATGCGACGCTCTTCGGCCATGCCGTACACCTGCTCGTCGATGAGGCCATTCCGACGGACGAGCTGCTCCGGACGCTGCCGACGCCCGCGGAGGAACTCGAGTTGCGGCCGATCGCGCCGAGCCTCGAGGATGTCTTCGTCACCCTGACCCGCGCGGCGGAGCGCCGCAAGGACGCGGTCGAGCCCGTGCGGCTCGATGAACCGGCGGCGACCGACGAGGCCGCCATCGCGCCGCCGCCGAGCGCCACGAGACGGATCGGCCGGCATCGCCCTTGCCCCTCACGGCAGGACGGACTGGCGGGGTTCACGGCCATCCTCATCAAGGAGCTGCTGCACATCCGCCGCCTGCCCTCGACGCTTTTCTTCATGTTCGTGATCCCCGTCCTTCAGACGGTCATCTTCGGCTACGCGATTCAGACGCAGATCGAGCACATCCCCACGGTGGTGCACGACCTCGACGGGCGCCGCCACAGCCGCGAGCTGCTGGAGAAGTTCGAGAACACGCGCACGTTCACCATCGTCGAGCAGGTGTTTGACGAGCCGGCGTTCGACCGGGCGATGCGATCCGGCCGGGCCAGGGTCGGCATCCGCATCCCGCCGAACTACTCGGACCGGCTCGTGCGCGGCGAGCAGGTGTCCGTGCAGGTGCTCATCGACGGCAGCGATTCGCAGGTCGCCTCGACGGCGCTCAACGCAGCGAACCTGCTCGGGCTGAATTTCTCGATCGCCCTGGCCAGGCAGCGGGGCGAGGCATTGCAGGTGGCGCCGGCCCGCGACCCGACCGGCGCCGCCGCCCTGCCGGTGGAGATGCGCCCGCGCCTGCTCTACAACCCTGACCTCGAGAGCGCCCATTTCTTCGTCCCGGGCCTCGTGGGGATCATTCTCCAGCTTGTCACGCTGTTTCTGACCGCCTTCGCGGTGGTGCGCGAGCGCGAGCTGGGCACGCTCGAGCAGCTCTTCGTGACGCCCGTGAGCAGGGCCGGCCTGCTGCTGGGCAAGGTGGCCCTCTACGCGATCATCGGCATCGTGGAGACGATGCTTGTGCTCGCGGTCATGGTGTATCTCTTCGATGTGCCCGTCCGCGGCGACATCGGCCTGCTGCTGACGCTTGCCTCGCTCTTCATCGTGTGCGGCCTGGGTCTGGGGCTGCTCATTTCGACGATCGCCCGATCGCAGGTCAGCGCCCTCCAGGCGGCGTTCGTGGTCATGCTGCCGTCCGTCCTGCTCTCCGGTTTCATGTTTCCGCGCAGCGAGATGCCGCTGATCATCCAGCTCGTGACGTACGCGATTCCGGTGACGTACTTCATCGAGATTCTGCGCGGCGTGATCCTGCGGGGTGTGGCGTTCATGGACCTTCTGCCCCACGTGATCGGGCTGTCGATCTGCACTGCCGCGGTCCTCGGCCTCAGCATCGTGCGCTTCCGAAAGCAGCTCGGATAGCCCTCGCGCCGCCGGGTTTGCCCAACCGGCTGCGCGGCGATACGTTGATGGCGCCGGTGCCGCGCATCTGATCCGGCCCATGACCGGCCGGGCCGCGCACCGCCACCATGAGAGAGGACATGACGATGACTCGATCAATGTTCCAGGTTCTGTTCCTTGTCGCCGCCGCCGCGCTCTCCGCCGGCTGCTCGACCGCGCCCAGGTCCTCGGCGGACCGGGCGGAGCTGCACGCGGATGTGCTCTCGACCATCGCCACCTTCAAGGCCGCCGATCCGTCGATCCTGGCGTTCTTCGACAACGCCAAGGGGTACGCCGTCTTCCCGTCCATCGGCAAGGGCGGCATCGGCATCGGCGGCGCGTACGGCAGGGGCGAACTCTTCGAGGGCGGCGAGGTCGTCGGCCATTGCGACATGTCCCAGGCCACGATCGGCTTCCAGCTCGGCGGCCAGGTCTACTCGGAGATCGTGTTCTTCGAGACGCCCGCAACGCTGGGCGAGTTCAAGACCGGAAACGTCGAGTTCTCGGCCCAGGCCTCCGCCGTCGCCGCCACCGCCGGGGCCGCGGCCAAGGCGGACTACGACAGCGGCGTGGCTGTCTTCATCCACTCCACGGGCGGCCTGATGTACGAGGCCAGCATCGGCGGCCAGAAGTTCAGCTACGCGCCGAAGTGAGTCCGGCCCTCATGGAGGGGATTCGCGCCGCGTGGCGCCAACGTGGCACTCACGCGGCGCGGCCGAGTTGATCGACGTAGGACTTGGCCTCGGCCAGTCCCGTGCCGGTCGCCTCGCGGTAGCGCTGTATTGCCTGGATCTTCATGCCGCGCTCGAGCAACGACCGGATTTCGGCGTGCTTCTCGTGCGTGATCGACGGCAGATCGGCCGGTGATGATGCGTTCTCGCTCTTGCGCCTGCCGAACGCCATCCCGGCCCCGAATGCCGCGACAATTACCGCCAGGGCAAGCCCCTTGACCGATGAGCGCATCCGCCCGCCGGCACTCTCGATGAACTCGCTCTGGGGATCGATGAAGAGGTTGTAAACCAGCCACAGGGCCAGGGCGGCGCCGCCCAGAAACATGGCGAAACCGGCCACGCGCTTCAGCGGATTCCGTGGATCGTTCATGAACTCGGCATCGGCACGAGGCGCGCCCGGGATTCCGAAGGGGTCGCCGCAGCGTTCATGGCCCCGCCGGCGGTGCGATCTGCGCTGCCGGGGATCACTTTTCGCCGTCCGATAGCCGCGCGCGGACTATTCCACCGTCACGCTCTTGGCCAGGTTGCGCGGCTTGTCCACATCCTTGCCGCGCAGGACCGCCGCGTGATAGGCCAGGAGTTGCAGGGGCACGACGGTCAGCATGGGCTGAAGCTGCTCGGCCACATCGGGCACGAAGAAGACCTCATCGCACACGTCGGCGATGTGGCGATCGCCCTCGGTGGCCACGGCGATGACGTGCCCGCCGCGGCTCTTGACCTCGGCGATGTTGCTCAGCACCTTCTCGTACTGGCTGTTCAGGGTCGCCACGAAGACGGCGGGCATGCCGTCGTCGATGAGGGCGATGGGCCCGTGCTTCATCTCCGCCGCGGGCATGCCTTCGGCGTGAATGTAGCTGATTTCCTTGAGCTTCAGGGCCCCTTCGAGAGCGACGGGGTAGTTGTGCCCGCGGCCCAGGAACAGCCAGTTCTCGCGGTCGATGTACTTCTCGGCCACGGCGCAAATCTCCTCGCTCAGGCCCAGGGCCTTCTCGATGTGCCCCGGCATCGCCTCGAGCTGGCCCAGGATCTCCATCACGTGCTCGCGCGACATGAAGCGCCGGCGGCCGATGAAGGTGGCGAGCATGGTGCACACCGCGATCTGCCCTGTGAACGCCTTGGTCGACGCCACGCCGATCTCCGGCCCCACGCGCAGGTACACGCCCGCATCGGTGTCGCGGGCGATGGTCGATCCCACCACGTTCACCATCCCCAGGGCCAGCGCGCCGCGCTGCTTGGCCTCGTGCAGGGCCGCCAGCGTGTCGGCGGTCTCGCCGGACTGGCTGATCGCGATGACGACGGTGCCCTCCTCGACAATCGGGTTGCGATAGCGGAATTCGCTGGCGAACTCGACCTCGGTGGGAATCTTGGCCAGGTCCTCCATCAGGTACTCGCCGACCATGGCGGCGTGCAGCGCGGTGCCCTGGCCGATGAACACGATCCGCCGCGCCCGTACCAGCTCCCGCGCGTAATCCGCGATGCCCCCCAGCACCACCTGCCCCTCGCGGGCGTCGATGCGCCCCTTCAGGCACATGCGCAGGGCGTGCGGCTGCTCGCAGATCTCCTTGAGCATGTAGTGCTCGAAGGTTCCGAGCTCGATCTGCTCCAGGCCGAACTCCAGCTCGCGGATCTGCGGCGTGATGGGCACGTTGTCGACGGTCGTCGTTCGGAACGAATCGCGCGTCAAGCGCGCGACCGTGTAGTCGTCCAGCGTGAAGGCCTGCGTGGTGTGGGCCACGATCGCGGATGAGTCGGAGGCCACGATGTACTCGTCCTTGCCCACGCCGACCATCAGCGGCGAACCCTTGCGGGCCACCACCAGCGTGTCGGGCTCCTTCTCGCAAATGACCGCGATCGCGTAGGCGCCGGTGACTTCGCGCAGCGCCGCCTGCACCGCCGCCTCCAGGTCCCCGTCATAAAGCTCGCCGATCAGGTGCGTCAGCACCTCGGTGTCCGTCTCGGAGTTGAAGGTGTGGCCCCGATCGGCGAGGTACTTCTTGAGCGAGACGTAGTTCTCGATGATGCCGTTGTGGATGAGCGCCATGCCGTGGCCCATCCGGATGTCGTCGGTGTGCGGGTGGGCGTTGCGGTCGGCCGGCTCGCCGTGGGTGGCCCAGCGGGTGTGGGCGATGCCCAGCGTGCCGTGCATGTCCTTCTGGGAGGCGAGCAATTCCTCGAGCACCCGGACGCGGCCGACGGTCTTGACCACCCGCAGCTTGCTGTTGAGCACGGCGATGCCCGCCGAGTCGTAGCCGCGGTACTCCAGCCGCTTGAGTCCCTCCATGAGGATGGGCTTGGCCGGCCGTTGACCGATGTAGGCGACAATGCCGCACATGGGACGTCCTTTCGCTGCGGGCGATGCCGGAAACGACCTTCTCCCTAGTTCGGACATTATTCACCACGGAGGCCAATCCGCCCAGCTCAACCGTTCGAGCAATTGGCGGGCGCCCGCCCTGCCCGCCGCGCCGCTCGCGGCTCTTGCCCCCGTTCACACCTACAATCCCATCATGTCCGATCTCTGGGCCGATCAGCGCCGGCAGCGGCGCCAGGCCGTGGAGCCCCTGGCTGTCCGCATGCGGCCGCGCACCCTCGACGAGTTTGCCGGCCAGGGCCATTTTCTCGGACCGGGCATGCTGCTGACCCGCATGCTCGCCGCCGACCGGCTGACCTCGGTGATCTTCTGGGGCCCGCCGGGCACGGGCAAGACCACCCTGGCCGCCGTCATCGCCCACCACACCGGCCGCCACTTCATCGCCGCCAACGCCTCGATGATCGGCGTGAAGGACGTCCGCGAGATCCTCGCCGACGCTGCTCGCCGCCTGGAGCACGGCAACCAGCGAACCATCCTCTTCCTGGACGAGATCCACCGATTCGCCCGCAACCAGCAGGATGTGCTGCTCGAGGACGTCGAGAACGGGCTGATCACCCTCATCGGGGCCACCACCGAGAACCCCTGTTTCTCCGTCAACAGCGCTCTCGTCAGCCGCTCCACGCTCTTCCAATTCGAGCCGCTGACCGAGGAGCAGATCATCGAGGTGGTGAAGCGCGCGATTGGTGACAAGCGCGGCTTTGGCGACCTGGATGTCCGGTTCGACGATGAGGCGCTGGCCCACTGGGCCCGCATCAGCGACGGCGATGCCCGCCGCGCCCTCAATGCCCTGGAACTGGCCGTGCAGAGCCACCCGCAGATCGGGGCCGGGGCCGTCACGGGTCAGATTACGATCGACCTGAAGACGGCCCAGGAGTCCATCCAGGCCAAGGCCCTCGTCTACGACGGCACCGGCGATGAGCACTACGACGTCATCAGCGCCTTCATCAAGTCGATGCGCGGCAGTGACCCGGACGCCGCCGTCTACTGGCTGGCCCGGATGCTCCAGGCCGGCGAGGACCCGCGGTTTATTGCCCGCCGCATCGCCATCCTCGCCTCGGAGGACATCGGCAACGCCGACCCCCGCGCCATCCTGATCGCCAATGCCGCCTGGCAGCTCACCGAGCGAATCGGAATGCCCGAGTGCCAGCTCACGCTGGCGCATGCCGCCATCTACATGGCCGCCGCGCCGAAGTCCCAGGCGTCGGCCCGGGCCATCTGGGGGGCCATGGCGGACGTCAAGGAGGGGCGGACGATCCCCGTCCCCCGAGACCTTCGCGATGCGAGCTACGCCACGGCGGCGGCCCTCGGCCACGGAAAGAACTACGTCAGCCCGCACGATCTCGCCGATGGAACTGATCCGATGGATTACCTGGGCGTCAGTCGGAACTATTACGAGCCGATGCCCAGCGGCTTCGAGGCGGAGATCGCCGAGCGCCTGGAGCGATTCCGGAGCCGATTGGCGCGAAAAGCCTGATCCGCAACCCGAAGACGCCCGAATGGTCTGGTAGAGAAATGAGCGCTTCGAAGAAGAACAAGTCGGTCCTTCGCCAGGACATGCGAGCCCGTCTCGCCGACAACACCGTCGAGCGCCTGCGCGAGGCGTCAATTGCCGCCTGCGCCCGGGTGATCGCGCTCGACGCCTTCCGGACCGCCCGCATCGTTATGCTGTACATGCCGCTCGCCTCCGAGATCGACGTCACGCCGGTCGCGCTGCGCTGCTTTCAGCTCGCCAAGACCGTCTGCGTGCCCCGCGTGGACTGGCAGCGCAAGGACATGATCGCCATCGAGGTGAACGAGCTGGACGACCGGGTCATGGACGTGGACGAGCACGGCATCCGCGTGCCGCGCCAGGGCCAACCGGTCCTGCCGTCGATGATCGACCTGGTGGTGGCCCCGGGGCTCGCGTTCGACACGCGCGGCCATCGCCTGGGCCGGGGCGGCGGCTTCTACGATCGATTCCTCGCGCGCATGCGCGAGAGCGCCTGCCGGGTCGGCGTCGCGTTCGACTTCCAGGTCGTCGATGCCGTGCCGGCGGAGCTTCAGGACGCGTCGGTCGACATCGTGGTGACCGATCGCCGGGTCACCACGACCCGGCCCCTGCGCTCGGCCCGCGGCCCCCGCCGCCGCCATTGAGCGCCGCGGACGCCGCGGCCCGGCGGATTTGCGCCGCCCCGAACAATTTGTCGAATAGCTGAGAAGGACCAGCGAGCGACGTAGACTCGCGATTTGGCCCCAGGAGACTTGCGATGGCCCTTCCCAGCCAGACCACGGCCCCCGTGCGCAGCCGCTCCCACATGTACCGGCGCACGCGTCCTCGACAGTACTCGAAGGTGCTGGTGGCGGTTCTCGGTATCGCCGCCATAGCGATCGCCTGGACGGTCATCCCCTGGCCCGGCGATTCGTCGGACCTCGAGTCGTTGTCGCCGGCGGTCGACCCGACGGATGACGACAAGGTGGCGATGGCGGCCGACGATGATCGTGCCGCACACGAGCCGGCCCAGTCGCCTGTTCAGGATGCTGCGCGGACAGCGCCACCGCCGGCCGCGGCCGTCGATTCCGGGCCCGCCGCGCCCGCCGTCGTCATGGGCGACGGCGAGCCTGCGGGCCGCGCGAAAGGCGTCGACGCCGACGCGCCGGCCGGCGCCGACGACGATTCGGCCAAGGCCGTGCCCCCGACGATACTGCCGTCCATCACGCCGTCCCGGGCGCCGAACCCCGCGCCGTCCCGCGACGGCCAGACGGCGTCGACGCGGATCCAGCAACAGCTCCAGAACGGGTGGAATCAGCTCGCCGCCAATCGCCTGGTGGAGGCCCGCCGCATGCTTTCGCAGGTCCTGGCCAGCGGCGGGCTGTCGCTGGCGGAGGCGGACCACGTGCGGCAGTCGCTCAGCGACATCAGTGACCGCCTGGTGTTCAGCCCGCTCATCCAGGAAGGCGACCCCTTCGTCCTGAGCTACACCATCCAGGGCGGCGATGCCCTGTCGGGCGTGGCGAGTCGACTGTCGCTCCAGGCCGACTGGCGGTTCATCCAGCGCATCAACAACATCAGCCAGCCCAGCCGCATTCGCGCCGGCCAGCGCATCAAGCTCGTCACCGGTCCCTTTCACGTGGTGGTGCACAAGGGCGACTACCGGCTGGACCTGTACATGGGCGACGGCGACGACCGCGTGTTCGTCCGCAGCTTTCCGGTCGGCCTGGGCGAGTTCAATTCGACGCCGGTGGGCCTCTTCCGGATCCGCCCGGACTCCAAGCTCGTCGACCCGGTGTGGATCGATCCCCGCACGAACCGCAAGTACGCCCACGATGACCCGGCCAATCCCATCGGCGAACGCTGGCTGGGCCTGGAAGGCGTGGACGAGCGAACGCGCGAGCTCGCGGGCTACGGCATCCACGGCACGATCGAACCCGATTCGATCGGCCGCCAGGCCTCGATGGGCTGCATCCGCATGCACTCCGAGGACGTCGAGATCATCTACGAGGTGCTGATGGAGGGCGTGAGCACGGTCGAGATCCGCGCGGAGTAAGGGGGTGGCATGCGCCGCCGCTCTGGGCGAAGAATGATCCCTCGACCTGTCCCGCCCTGCGAGAAAACGGGACAGGTACGTTTTTCCCGGAATCGACCCGGGGAGAAAACCTGGCTCCCCCGTTCTTCGGGCCATGCTTCGCCCAAAGCTGTGAGGCGTGCCACCCGCGTCAGAACAGCAACTGGATTTGCGTGCGAATGACGATCTGGGGCTCGGCATCCTCGGCGTCCGTGCGGTAGCCGGCGCGGGAGTTGATCCAGAAGTCCTCGACCTGCGATGCGCCGAATCCGATGTCCGACGACCACTTCAGGTCGTGACCGTCGAGGTAATGGTTCGCGCCGAAGGTGAAGATCAGGAGGTCGGACCGCTCAAAGGTGCCGTTGGCAAGATCGAAATTCGTCCAGCCGTACTCCATTCGACCGAACACCTCCCACTTCGGCGTGATGTAGACGCCGGCCTGGACGACGATGCCGTAGATGTTCGCGAACAGGTCCACGCCGTCCTCATCAAGGTAATGCTGCGTGAACGAGGCGAAGACGTTGGCGCCGCCGAATTCCACCGACAGGTCCGCGGTCCACCCGAACCATCGGCTCTCGCGCGGGCCGGGCAGCCCCCCCTCCTGCTCCTGGGTATGGATGGCGGCGCCGATGAGCATGCCGAACTCGTCGCTCTGAGGGCTGGTGAGATCGTCGAACTGGCCCCAGTGCCCCGCGACCAGCACTTCGTATCGCGCGGTGCCGGCGTACTCGGTGTCGCGCGTCAGCGCCGATGTGTTGGCGGGGTCCGGCTGAGTTCCCGCCAGGTTGAAGCCCGACTCCTGGCCCATGTTGTCCTCAGCGCCGTCCGAGAAGGCCGCGATGAACCGGGCGGTCGAGCTGGAGAACGTCATTTCGATCCCCTGCGACCGGCCGAGATTCATCGCGCCGTCGATGAGCGACC
>Ga0299906_10000878_pt1 | contig 26383 bp, 24 predicted proteins | sample RVTome_14_FD_200259 | JGI IMG/M metagenome (GOLD analysis project Ga0299906, IMG submission 200259) | Soil microbial communities from uranium-contaminated site in the Upper Colorado River Basin, Wyoming, United States - RVT145D125 (version 2) ...
GCCGACTGCGATGCGAGCGCGTGCGGCGCGACCGCCATGCCGCGCGTGCCTCGGGTGGGGTTGAGCATGAAGAGTCCGGGAAGCGCTGCACTGGATCCCCGCTTTCGCGGGGATGACCGCACTAGGCGCCGGCGCTCGGCGCGGTCACCCCTGGATCCACGGCAGCCCGGCGACCTTCCATCCGCCGACGGTGCCGCGGTGGCCGTTCGCGTCCTTGTCGCCCTCGAACCCTTCGAGGACGTTGAGGGCGAGGGGATAGCCGACCGTCTCCGCCACCATCGCCGCGTGGTGCGAGCGCCCGCCGCTGCGGCAGAGAAACAGCACCGGACGCGTCTTGTCGGGCACCTTCGCGAGGAGCGCGCGCTCGAACTCCGGGTTCCTGGCCCCGCCGGGCCAGGTGTTCCATTCGACGAACACCGCGCCCGGGGGACGCCCGACCCACTCGAGCTCGGCGCGGGTCCGCACGTCGACCAGCTTCGCTCCCGGGTCCCCCTGGAGCAGGGCCGCGGCCTCCAGCGGGGTCACCGCACCGGCATAGGGCAACCCCATGCGCTCGGCGCGCTCCCGCGCCCGCGCGAGGATTTGCTCCGGGGTGTCCATGAGTTAAGAAGCGATCCGAACGGCCTGGACGCAGTTTAACGCCCCCGGCCAGGATCGGGCGGTCGGTGGGATCGCCAACCCGCACCGGCATAGTGCAGAATAGCCGCCGACGCACTGCCCAAGTGCGCCCCCGCCTCCGCGCGACTCTCCGCTGCCTTACGGCACAAGGTTCTAGAGGCTCCGGGGCGATGGCATGGTTTTCGCACTGACGGCAGGGCTGATTTTTTCGCTCAGGGATCCGTCTCGCAATTTTCGAACAGGAGAAGAACATGGCACTGACTGCCGCCGATGTGCTGAAGCTCGTCAAGGAAAAGGAGGTGAAGTTCGTCGACTTCCGCTTCACCGACACCCGCGGCAAGGAGCAGCACGTCACCGTCCCGGGCAAGTACTTCACGATGGACAAGTTCGAGAACGGCCACGCGTTCGACGGCTCGTCGATCGCCGGCTGGAAGGGGATCGAAGCCTCCGACATGCTCCTCATGCCCGACCCGGTGAGCGCCCGTCTCGACCCGTTCACCGACGAGACGGTGCTGAACGTCACCTGCGACGTGATCGAGCCCTCCGACATGAAGCCCTACGGCCGCGATCCGCGCTCGATCGCGAAGAAGGCGGAGGGCTACCTCAAGTCGACGGGCCTCGGCGACACCGCGTACTTCGGTCCCGAGCCCGAGTTCTTCATCTTCGACTCGGTGACCTGGAACGTCGACATGTCCGGCTGCTTCGTGAAGATCAAGTCCGAGGAGGCCCCCTGGTCCTCGGGCGACGAGTACGAGGGCGGCAACCCGGGGCACCGCGCGCCGGTGAAGGGCGGCTACTTCCCGGTGCCGCCGACCGACACGCTCGCCGACATCCGCAACGCGATGGCGCTCGCGCTCGAGCAGCAGGGCGTCGAGGTCGAGGTCCACCACCACGAGGTGGGCGCCGCCGGCCAGAACGAGATCGGCACGCGCTTCGCGCCGCTCGTCCAGCGCGCCGACTGGATGCAGATCCTGAAGTACACGGTCTGGATGACCGCGGCGTCGTACGGCAAGACCGCGACGTTCATGCCGAAGCCGATCGTCGGCGACAACGGCTCGGGCATGCACTGCCACCAGTCGGTCTGGAAGGACGGCAACAACCTCTTCGCCGGCAACGGCTACGCCGGGCTCTCGGACTTCGCGCTCCACTACATCGGCGGGATCATCAAGCACGCGAAGGCGCTCAACGCGATCACCAACCCGGGCACCAACTCGTACAAGCGCCTGGTCCCGGGCTTCGAGGCGCCGATCAACCTCGCGTACTCGGCCCGCAACCGCTCCGTCGCCTGCCGCATACCCTACGTGTCGAGCCCGAAGTCGCGGCGCGTCGAGGTGCGCTTCCCCGACCCGACGATGAATCCATATCTGGGCTTCGCGGCGATGCTGATGGCAGGCCTCGACGGGGTGCAGAACAAGATCAAGCCCGGCGATCCGCTCGACAAGGACATGTACCACCTGCCCCCGGAGGAGGCGAAGAAGGTCCCGAACGTGTGCGCGTCGCTCGAGCAGGCGCTGGAGACCCTCGACAAGGACCGCGAGTTCCTGACCCGCGGCGGGGTGTTCACGAACGACACGCTCGATGCCTACGTGGCGCTCAAGATGGACGAGATCACCAGGTTCCGGATGACCACCCATCCGATCGAGTTCGACATGTACTACGCGTCGTAGCCCGTCGCCGACCCACCGCGAAGGACGGGGGCCGCGCCCCCGTCTTTTTTTCCACGCCAATGAGCCCGACCTCCGCTGCCACCCCCGGGCCGGTCCGGCGCCGTGAAATAGGGCCCCGAACACGCCGGAAAGTGGTTTGTAATCAGGACGATCTTGACCTAGACTGCAGGTTCGTCCTCGCCCCGGATGGTCCCGATGGCACACGCGAAGGTCTGGTTGGCTTGCGCCGCGCTCGCCGCAGCATCGGGCGCCCACGCGCAGGCGCAGCAGGGGACGGTGTGGAAGTGCATGGAGGCGGACGGCCGTGCGCACTACACGAACATCAAGAAGGAAACCGAAGGGAAGCAGTGTACGGTCGTGACCAAGGAGGTCTCGGTCGTGTCGTCGCCGCCGCCGCCCGCGCGGTCCGCGGCCGCGGAGAAGGCGTCCTCGGGCTTCCCCAGGGTCGATCGGGACACCCAGAAGGCCCGCGACGAGAGCCGGCGCCGGATCCTCGAGGACGAGCTCATGGCGGAGGAGAAGGGCCTCGTCGACGCCAGGGCGAAGCTCGCCGCGCAGGAGGCCGTGCGCTACGGCGACGAGCGGAACTACCAGCGCGTCCTCGACCGCCTGAAGCCGTTCCAGGACACGGTAGAGCGCCACGAGCGCAACATCACGGCGCTCAGGAAAGAGCTCGCTGTCCTGCGGTAAGCCCCGCTTTCCTGGCCCGCGGCCAGGGAAGGGCCTTGGTACCAACAAGGGGGGGCTCCCCCTGGTGCATTCCCGCCAACGAACGAGGGGGCAAGCCCCCTTCTAGATCCCCCGGGAGCGGCGGGTGAGCCACGCCACGTTCGCCGGCCTGGATCTCCTCGGCACCGCGGTCGTCGTGCTCGATACCGAGCTCCGAGTGGTGCACGCGAACCCCGCCGCCGAGCATCTCCTCGAGCTTGCCGCGAGGCAGCTCTGCGGCCAGCGGCTGCCGGAGCTCTTCACCGACGCGTGGGCGTTCGAGACCAAGCTCCGCCAGGCGATCGAGCGCAGCTGGGGCTTCTGGGACCGCTCGCTCGAGCTCGAGCGCCGGGGCTCGCCGGCCCTGCATTTCAGCTGCCTCGCGACGCCGGCCGAAGGCGGGCGCGGCCGGCTGGTGTTGGAGCTGCGCTCGACCGACCAGCATCTGCGCATCGAGCGCGAGGAGCGCGAGCTCACCCAGGCGGTCGCGAACCGGGAGCTGATCCGCAGCCTCGCGCACGAGATCAGGAACCCGCTCGGCGGCCTGCGCGGCTCGGCGCAGCTCCTCGAGCGCGAGCTCGACCGGGCGGATCTCCGCGAATACACCCAGGTGATCATCAAGGAGGCCGACCGGCTCCAGCTCCTCATGGATCGCCTCCTCACGCCCCACCGGCCGCCGCACCTCGGGCCGGTGAACACCCACGAGGTCTGCGAGCGGGTGCGCAGCCTCATCCTCGCCGAGTTCCCCGAGGGCGTGCGCATCGTGCGCGACTACGACACGAGCCTCCCGGAGATCGAGGGCGACCGCGAGCAGCTGATCCAGGCGGTGCTGAACGTCGTGCGCAACGCCGCTCAGGCGGTGCTCGGGGCGCGCCGGAGCGCCGACGATCCGCCCGGCGAGATCGTCTTGCGCACGCGCGCCGCGCGCTCGACCACGATCGCGCGGCGCCGGCACCGCCTGGCACTAGAATTGCAAGTGATCGACGACGGACCCGGCATCCCGTCCGGGCTGCGGGAGCGCATGTTCCATCCACTCGTTTCGGGACGGGACGGCGGCACGGGTCTTGGCCTGACGCTTGCCCAGACGTACGTGCAGCACCATGACGGTTCGATCGAATGCGAGAGCCGCCCCGGCCGGACGGCCTTCACGATCCTGCTCCCGCTGGGTCGGAGGCGGAAGACCGAGGGCTGAGGCGATGGGCAAGTCTCCTGACGGATCCCCCCGATGAAGCCAGTATGGGTGATTGACGACGACCGCTCCATCCGGTGGGTGTTCGAGAAGGCGCTCGCCCGCGAGGGGATCCCGTTCAAGACCTTCGCCCTCGCCCAGGAGGCGCTCGCCGCGCTCGAGCGGGACACGCCGCAGGTGCTGGTCTCCGACATCCGCATGCCGGGCACCTCCGGCCTCGAGCTGCTGCAGAGCGTGAAGCAGAAGCACCCGGAGCTGCCGGTGATCATCATGACCGCGTACTCGGACCTCGAGTCGGCGGTGGCGGCATTCCAGGGCGGCGCGTTCGAGTACCTCCCGAAGCCGTTCGACGTCGATCAGGCCGTCGAGCTGATCCGCCGCGCGCTCGACGAGAGCACGCGCGAGGCCGGCGACGAGGAGGCGGCCACGGCCTCGCCCGAGATCCTGGGACAGGCGCCGGCGATGCAGGAGGTGTTCCGCGCGATCGGGCGGCTGTCCAACTCCAACTCGACGGTGCTCATCACCGGCGAGTCGGGGACCGGGAAGGAGCTCGTCGCGCGCGCGCTGCACCGGCACAGCCCGCGCGCCGCCAAGCCGTTCATCGCGATCAACACCGCCGCGATGCCGAAGGATCTCCTCGAGAGCGAGCTCTTCGGCCACGAACGCGGCGCGTTCACCGGCGCGCAGGCGATGCGGCGCGGCCGCTTCGAGCAGGCCGAGGGCGGGACGCTCTTCCTCGACGAGATCGGCGACATGGCGCACGACCTGCAGACGCGGCTGCTGCGGGTGCTCTCGGACAGCCACTTCTACCGCGTGGGCGGCCATCAGCCGCTGCGCGCGAACGTGCGGGTCATCGCGGCGACCCACCAGGACCTAGAGGTGCGGGTGCGCGAGGGTGCGTTCCGCGAGGACCTCTACCACCGCCTGAACGTCATCCGGCTCCGCCTGCCCAGCCTGCGCGAGCGGCGCGAGGACGTCCCGCTGCTCGCCCGTCACTTCCTCGCCAAGAGCGCGCGCGACCTCGGCGTGGAGGCGAAGCGGCTGTCCGAAGGCGCGGTGGGCTACCTCGCCGCCCAGGACTGGGCCGGGAACGTGCGGCAGCTCGAGAACGTGTGCCACTGGCTGACGGTCATGGCACCGGCGCGAGACGTCGACGTCGGCGACCTGCCGCCGGAGCTGCGCGAGAGCTCCGCGGCCGGCACGGACGGCGACTGGACGGCCGCGCTGCAGCGGCACGTCGAGCGGGCGCTCGTGCGCGGCGAGTCGAACCTGATGGACGTCCTGTCGCGTGACTTCGAGAAGACCCTCATCGCCAAGGCGCTCGCCCACACCGGCGGGCGCCGCATCGAGGCGGCGACGCTCCTCGGCATCGGCCGCAACACCATCACCCGCAAGATCGCGGAGCTCGGCATCGACGACAAGCACGGACCGGACGAGCCCGCCTGAACGGCGCCGGTTTTCGCAATCCGGGATGTATTTTGCAGTGCGGCAATCGCGCTGCCCTGCGGTAGAATCGCGCGGTCCGTCCGCTCCGAGATTCGTCCATGAACGCTCCTGCCTCCGTTGCGACCCGCCTTCCGGCCGGCGTCGAGATCACCGCCCCGATCACCGCCGAATACGCGCCGATCCTCACGCCCGAGGCGCTGGCGTTCGTCGCCAAACTGCATCGGCAGTTCGAGGGCCACCGGCAGGAGCTGCTCGCGCGCCGCCAGCTGCGGCAGCGGGAGTTCGACGCTGGGAAACGCCCCGACTTTCTGCCCGCGACCCGAGCGGTCCGCGAGTCGGAGTGGAAGATCGCCGACCAGCCGCCGGACCTCCTCGACCGCCGCGTCGAGATCACCGGGCCGACCGACCGCAAGATGGTGATCAACGCGCTCAACTGCGGCGCCTCCACCTTCATGGCGGACTTCGAGGACGCGAACTGCCCGACCTGGGCCAACATGATCGAGGGCCAGGTCAATCTGCGCGATGCCGTCCGCCGCACGATCACGTTCGAGCAGGGCGGGACTGCGGGGGAAGGGAAGGGGTCCCCCGCTTCAACCAGAACTTACCGGCTGAACGACAAGACTGCGGTGCTCATCCCGCGCCCGCGCGGCTGGCACCTCGACGAGAAGCACGTGACGATCGACGGGAAGCGCGTGGCGGGGGGCATCTTCGACTTCGCGCTGTACTTCTTCCACAACGCCAGGGAGCTCCTCGCGCGCGCGAGCGGCCCGTACTTCTACCTGCCGAAGCTGGAGTCGCACCTCGAGGCGCGGCTCTGGAACGACGTGTTCAAGGTCGCCCAGGCGGAGCTGGGGTTGCCGCAGGGCACGATCCGCGCCACGGCGCTGATCGAGACGGTGCTCGCGGCGTTCGAGATGGACGAGATCCTGTGGGAGCTGAAGGACCATTCGGCCGGGCTCAACATCGGCCGCTGGGACTACATCTTCTCGTGCATCAAGAAGTTCAGGTCGCATCCGGAGTTCTGCCTTGCCGACCGGAGCCAGGTCACGATGACCGCGCCGTTCATGCGCGCCTACGCGCTCTCGCTGGTGAAGACGTGCCACCGCCGGAACGCCCCGGCGATGGGCGGCATGGCGGCGCAGATCCCGATCAAGAACGACCCGGTCGCGAACGAGGCCGCGCTCGAAAAAGTCCGCCAGGACAAGCTGCGCGAGGTCACCGACGGCTGCGACGGGACCTGGGTCGCGCATCCCGCGCTCGTGCCGATCGCGAAGCAGGTGTTCGACGAGCACATGCCGACGCCGAACCAGTACGGCAGGCAGCGCCCGGACGTGACCTACACGGCGGCGGACCTGCTCGACTTCCGGCCGGAGCAGCCGATCACCGAGGCGGGTTTGCGCAACAACATCAGCGTCGGCATCCAGTATCTCGGCGCCTGGCTCGCCGGCAACGGCTGCGTGCCGGTGTTCAACCTGATGGAGGACGCAGCCACGGCCGAGATCTCGCGCTCGCAGATCTGGCAGTGGATCCGCAGCCCGAAGGGCGTGCTCGACGACGGACGCAAAGTCGCCGTCCCGCTCGTCCGGCAGCTGCTCGCCGAAGAGCTGCCCAAGGTGAGGAGCCACCTCGGCGAGGAGGCGTGGCGGGCCGGCAAGTACGCGGTGGCCGCGAAGCTCTTCGACGAGCTCACCACCGGCGAGTACGTCGACTTCCTCACGCTGCCGGCGTACGACCGGATCGACTGAAGCTCGCCCGCCCGCTCACGCGGGGGAGGGGAGCGTCGCGCGGCGCATGCTCGCGCTGGCGCGGATCGACCAGACGATCAGCGCGTCCAGCGTGCAGTAGAACGCCCCCACCGCCACCGGCGGGTTGATCGTCGTCAGGCCGAGCCAGGGCGTGCGCTCGGCCCAGCCCCACACCCCGAGCGAAGTGCCGAAGAGCTCGATCCCGAGCGCGAGGCCGAACATCATTGCCAGCAGCCGGCGCAGCCCGGGCGCGCGCCAGTACAGGGCGGCGTAGACCGTGAACAGCAGGACGCTGAACTGGTCTTGCCACACGATCAGCGCGAGCAGCGTGAGCACGGCGTAGGCCGCGGTCAGCGCGTGCGCCGCGGCTTGCGGAATTCGCGGGGCGAGGTGCCAGCCCATCAGGAACAGCAGGACGTGGCCGGGCGGCACGAAGTGCGGGATGTTGCCCAGGCGGTAGGTGTAGAGGCCCCACACCAGCGACGCGAACAGCTCCCCCGCAGTGGCCCAGGCCATGCACCAGAAGAGCATCGGCCGCTGGGCGGCGTCCGCGCGGCCGATGAACAACAGCGCGACGGCCCAGGTCAGCAGCCCGGCCGCGAGCTGTCCCCAGAGCGGCGCCAGCCAATCGAGCACGAACGCGGCGGCGAGCACCGCCGCGCAGAGCGCGACCGTCCTCGTTGCCGCGCTCACGGCATCGTCCACCCGTGGCCGCACTTGCGGCAGCGCACGCGGAGCCAGGTCGTCGGGGTCTGGTCCTCGGCCGGCGACGGCGCGAAGCGCCCGCCCGACTCGACGACGTCGAACCGCGCGTACGCGCCGCAGCCCTCGCACGTCGAGTGATCGCCGAGGCGCTCGGCCGCGCCCATGATCGCCCGGTAGCGCCGCCACGAGAACAGCCCCACGAGCCCGCCGCCGGCGATCAGTGCGAGCGAGACGAGCGGCTTCAGCCCCGGCGCGCGGAAGCTGAACTCCTCGAGCAACGCCGCCACGAGGATCATGCAGAGGAAGCAGGTGATCAGGTAGAGGTGGCTCTCGATGAGCTGGCGCTCGTACCACTTCCTGAAGCCGAGCTTGCGGATCGCGTCCGCCGGGTCGGCGGCGTTCAGGATCATCCCGCGAACTCCGCAACGACCGGCGCGTGATCGGACGGCCGCTCGAGGGAGCGCGGCGTCTTGTCGATGACGCAGCTCCGGCACTTCGCGGCGAGCACGGGCGAGACGAGGATGTGGTCGATCCTGAGACCCATGTTGCGCTTGAACGCGCTCAGGCGGTAGTCCCACCAGGTGAACGATTTCTCCGGCTGGTCGAAAAGGCGGAAGCCGTCCTGCAATCCGAGCTCGAGCAGCCGCCGGAACGCCGCGCGCTCGGGCTCGCTGCACAGCACCTGCCCGGCCCACAGCTTCGGGTCGTGCACGTCCCGGTCCTCGGGCGCGACGTTGTAGTCGCCGAGCACGACGAGCTTCGGGTGCGCTGCGAGCTCCGCCCGGAGCGCGTCGGCAAACGCGCGCAGCCACTTCAGCTTGTACTCGTACTTCTCCGTCCCGACCGCCTGACCGTTCGGTACGTACGCGCAGACGACGCGGATGTCGCCGGCGCCAGCGGACACCACCCGCTTCTGGTGGTCGTCGAGGCCCGGGATCCCGAGCTGCACCTCGGTGAGCGGCGCGCGCGCGAGGATCGCCACCCCGTTGTAGGCCTTCTGGCCGGCGAACGCGGAACCGTAGCCGGCGGCTTCCAGCGCGGCCGCCGGGAACTTCGGATCCTCGACCTTGGTTTCCTGGAGGCAGACGACGTCGGGACGCTCGCGCTCGAGCCAGTCGAGGAGATGGGGCAGGCGGACATTCAGGGAGTTGACGTTCCACGTCGCGACTCTCATGCCGCGAGTGTACGAGAACTGCCCCCTCGATCCGGGGATGGCAAGCCCCCGTGCGCCGGAGGCGCGGCCGCCGGACTACCGCGGCGCGTAGGGGCCGAGCTTCGGCTGATCGGCCGGCGGGTCCGCCGGCTGGGCCTTGTCGGCGGGTGCTGCGCCCCTCTGCGCCTGAGCGGCGAGCGGCGGGCCCGAACGCGGATAGCCGGCGGCGTCGAGAGCGAGATGCCACGTGTCGGCGCTGAAGCCCTTGGTGACGACCTTGCCGGTGGTCATGATCGGCACTTCCTCGCCGCCGGAGACCTTCTTCAGCTCGTCCCGGCTCTTCTCGTCGGTGACCGCGACCTCGCGGAAGGGCACGCCGCGGCTCTGGAGCAGCTTGCGCGCCTCGGCGCACAGCTCCTTGCACGTCTCGTGGGTGTAGATCGTGACCGGGAAGTTGCTCACCGCCTGCTGCGTGGCGTACGGGAGCCCGCCGGAGTCCGTCACGTTGCCGCCGCCGGAACGCAGCTGCGCGCTTTTCCCCGCCGCGGCGGGCGGCGGCGTGTCGGTGTAGTGGACCTTGCCGTCCTTGTCCACCCAGCGGTACATCTGGGCGGACGCGGCGGCCGCGAACAGCAACGCGACGAGTCCGAGCGCGGCGAGCAGCGGCTTCGACATGGCGATTCCCCTCGACTCTGCGACCGACATGACGAAAGCATGATAGCACCGCGCTGCCGCCGCCCCGGCAGCGCGGTGCGGCATAGTGCACGGGCTCCCGTCGACGTCGCCGAAGGCGACGCACACTGTTCCCCTCTCCCGTGTCAGCGGGAGAGGGTCAGGCGGCCGCGACTTCGCCGCTCATGCCGCTGTGACGGAGTAGCGCGTCCACGGTCGGCCCGCGGCCGCGGAACGCCGTGAACGACTCGATCGCCGGCCGGCTGCCGCCGACGGCGAGGACCTCCGCGCGGAATCTCGCGCCGGTCGCCGGGTCGAGCACGCCGTTCTCCTCGAACAGGCTGTACGCGTCGGCCGACAGCACCTCGGCCCACTTGTAGCTGTAGTAGCCGGCGCCGTAGCCGCCGGCGAAGACGTGCGAGAACGTGTTCGGGAAGCGGTTGTAGGCCGGCGGGAACGCGACCGCGACCTGCTCCCGGACCTCGTCGAGGAGCGCGAGCGGCGAGCGCGCCCCGCCCACGTCGAAGTCGTCGTGCAGCCGCATGTCGAACAGCGCGTACTCGAGCTGGCGCACGGTCTGCATCCCCGACTGGAAGTTCTTCGCCGCGACCATCTTCTCGAAGAGCGACCGCGGCAGCGGCGCGCCTGAGTCGACGTGCGCGCTCATGTGGGCGAGCACCGCCCACTCCCAGCAGAAGTTCTCCATGAACTGGCTCGGCAGCTCGACGGCGTCCCACTCGACGCCGTGGATGCCGGACACGCCGACGTAGTCGATCTGCGTGAGCAGGTGGTGCAGCCCGTGGCCGAACTCGTGGAAGAGCGTGAGCACGTCGTCGTGGGTCAGGAGCGCGGGCTTCGCGCCGACCGGCGCCGAGAAGTTGCACACCAGATAGGCGACCGGCGCCTGAACGCGCTCCCCGGCGCGGCGGCGGGTGACCGCCTCGTCCATCCACGCGCCGCCGCGCTTCGTGTCGCGCGCGTACGGATCGAGATAGAAGCGCCCGACGAGCTCGCCATTGGCGTCGGTGATTCGGAAGAAGCGCACCGCCGGGTCCCAGGTCTCGGCCCGGTCCTCGGCGATGCGCAGGCCGTAGAGCGTCTCGACGACGCGGAACATGCCCGCGAGCACCGTCGGCTCGGGGAAGTACTGCTTCACCTCCTGGTCGGAGAACGCGTAGCGCGCCTGGCGCAGCTTCTCCGCCGCGAAGGCGATGTCCCAGGCCGCGACGGTGGCCAGGCCGAGCTCGCCGGCGGCGAATGCCCTGAGCTCCGCCCAGTCGCGCTTCGCGTAGGGCAGCGCCTTGGCCGCGAGCTCGTTCAGGAACTCGAGCACCTGGCGCGGCGACTGCGCCATCTTCGGTACCAGCGAGACCTCCGCCGGGCTGGCGTAGCCGAGCAGCCCGGCCGCCTCGCGTCGCAGCGCGAGGGTGCGGGCGATGAGCGGCGTGTTGTCCCATGCGGCGAGCTCGCCGCTCGACGGCGGCTCGGGAGCGGGTCGGCCGTTGACCTCCGCCTCGAACGCGGCCTTCGCCGCGAATGCCGCCGCGAACTCCTCGGACGCGCGCGTGACGAAGCCGCGGTACACGAGCTCGCGCAACCCCCGGTGCGCGGCGTACTGCATCACCGGCACGAAGCACGGGGCGTGCAGCACGAGCTTCCAGCCGCCCCGGCCGTCCTTCTCCGCGGCGGCGCGCGCCGTCTCGAGCACGTCCTCGGGAATGCCGGCGAGCACCGCGCGATCCGCGACGTGGATGGCGTACGCGTTCGTCGCGTCGAGCAGGTTCTCGGAGAACTTCGTCGCGACCTTCGCCAGCTCCTCCTGGATCGCGGCGAAGCGGCGCTTCGCCGCGGGCTCGAGCTCCGCGCCCGAGAGCCGGAAGTCGCGCAGCTCGTTCGCGATGACCTTCTGCTGCGCCCGGCCGAGGCGCGCGTGCTCGAGCGCGGCCTGCAGCGCCTTGTACTTCTCGAACAGCCCCTGGTGCTGGCCGAGCTCGGTCCAGTACTGGACGATCCTCGGCTGGCTGGCCTTGTACGCCTCGCGGAGCTCCGGCGAATCGAGCACCCCGTGCAGGTGCGCGACGACGCCCCACGCCCGGCTGAGGCGCTCGTTCGCGTCCTCGAGGGGCTGCACGAAGCCGGACCAGGTGGGCGGCGCGTCGTCCGCGGTGAGGCGCGCGACGAGCGCGCGGTTCTCGGCGAGCAGCCGGTCGACGGCCGGCGCGATGTGCTCCGGCCCGACGGCCGCGAACCGCGGCAGGTCCGAGAAGTCGAGCAGCGGGTTGGGCGCGGGCTCGCCCGGCCCGTGGTCAGGGGCGGTGGCCGCGTCCGCGGCCGGAGGCGTTTCGGTCCTCAGCATGACCGGAGTCTCCACAGTTACCGACTCCCCGTGATTCAGCCCGCGGCGAGCGACGCGAGGCACGCGTCGGTCGACGTGATCCTGGCGTAGGGCACCGCGAGCGCCGCCATGAACGCGGCGTGGACGTCGCTCGCCGGGAGCGTGCGGCCGCCGAACTCGAGCGCGCGCGTGGCGCACGCGTCCTCCGCGACGGTGCACTTGAAGCCGTGGTCGAACGCGGCGCGGGTCGTGGCGTCGATGCACATGTGGCTCATCGCGCCCGCGATCACGACGCCGTCGACGCCTGCGGCCCGCAGCCGCTGCTCGAGATCGGTGCCGCGGAAGCTGTTCGGGAAGTTCTTCTCCACCAGCGGCTCGCCGGCCCGCGGCGCGACCGAACGGTGGGTCTCGGCACCCGGCGTCCCCGGAACGAAGAACGTCGCACCGGGGCGAACCGAGAGATGGCGCACGTGGAAGGCGGGCAGCGCGCGCTCCCGGAACGCGGCGAGCAGTCGCGCGGCGTTTGCGGCGGCAGCCTCCATCCGCTCGAGCGCCATCGCCCCGTCGGGGAAGTAGTCGTTCTGGATGTCGATGAGCAGCAACGCGGTCGTCATGGCAGCCTCGGGACCCTCAACCTTGCCGGATCTGCAAGGGCGCTTCGCTCCCCTGCTCCGGCATTCGCTCCTGGCTCGCCAGCTCGGCGGCGCGGATCGTGTTGGCGAGCAGCATCGTGATCGTCATCGGGCCGACCCCGCCGGGCACGGGCGTCGCGCGCGCCGCGACGCCGACGAGACTCGCGAAATCGCAGTCGCCGACGAGCTTGCCGTCGGGGAGGCGGTTGATGCCGACGTCGATCACGACCGCCCCCGGCTTGACCATCGCCCCGGTGACCAGCCGCGGCTTGCCGACGGCGACGACCAGAATGTCCGCACGGGAGGTGTGGTCGGCGAGGTCGCGCGTCTTGGAGTTGCAAATGGTGACGGTGGCGCCCCGCTGCAAGAGGAGCGCCGCCGCCGGCTTGCCGACGATGTTGCTCGCCCCGACGATGACCGCGTGCTGCGCCCAGGGATTCACGCCCTCGGCCTCGAGCATCGCCATCACCGCGGCCGGGGTGCACGGCACGAATCGCGCGTGTCCGGTGACGAGGAGACCGACGTTGACGGGATGGAACGCGTCGACGTCCTTGCCGGGCGTGACCGCCAACAGCACGCGCTCGGCCGTGATCCCCTTCGGCAGCGGGAGCTGGACGAGGATGCCGTGGATGCGGGGGTCCTCGTTCAGCGCGCGGATCCGCGCGAGCAGCTCGGGCTCCGAGGTGGCGTCCGGCAGCGCGACGTGCTCCGAGTGGAGCCCGACCTCCGCGCACGCCTTCAGCTTGTTCCGCACGTACACCCGGGACGCGGGATGCTCGCCGACCTCGATCGCCGCGAGCCCGGGGCGGACCCCGCGGGCGGCGAGCGCCGCCGCGCGCGTCGCGAGCTCGCTCCGCAAACGCCGGGACAAAGCGGTGCCGTCGATGACGTGGGTGTCCACGGGGGAGCTGCTGCCTGGGACGGAGGGGACGGGAGAGGCGCGAAGATTCTAGCAGGGGCCGCCGGCACCCCGGCCGCTTGGAGGCCGGTTGGGGATATTGTACAATCCGGAACGGCATTGCGTCTGACGGTAAGAAGGCCCGTTCCCGCGAGGGCCGCAAATTGCCTCGCCCGCGAGCCGTGGATTAAGCTTCCCGAGCAAACGAGGACACGTTTCGTCGCCAGTCCCTGGAGGGTTCCCGATGGCTGCCGTCCCCGATTTCCAAGCCGCCAATGACCCCGACACCCTCGAGACCCAGGAGTGGATCGAGGCCCTGGACGCGGTGATCGAGCGGGAGGGGCCCGAGCGGGCGCACTACCTGCTCGAACGGCTGATCGACGAGGCCCGCCGGTCGGGCGCGTACATCCCGTACAGCGCGAACACCGCCTACATCAACACCATCCCGCCGCACCTCGAGGAGCGCTCTCCGGGCGACGCGGCGCTCGAGGAGCGGAACCGCTCCTACATGCGCTGGAACGCGATGGTCATGGTGGCGAAGGCCAACAAGGGCGACGGCGACCTCGGCGGACACATCGCGAGCTTCGCCTCCGTCGGCACCCTGTTCGGGACCGGCTTCAATCACTTCTGGAATGCGCCGCACGCGGGGCACGGCGGCGACCTCGTCTACTTCCAGGGTCATTCCGCGCCGGGCATCTACGCCCGCGCGTTCCAGGAAGGCCGGCTGACCGAAGAGCAGATCCGCAACTTCCGGCGCGAGGTCGACGGCAAGGGGATCTCCTCCTATCCGCATCCGTGGCTCATGCCCGACTTCTGGCAGTTCCCGACGGTATCGATGGGGCTCGGGCCGATCCAGGGCATCTACATGGCCCGGTACCTGAAGTACCTGCACGCCCGCGGGCTCGCCGACACCGCGAACCGCAAGGTCTGGGTGTTCTGCGGCGACGGCGAGATGGACGAGCCGGAGTCGCTCGGCGCGATCGGGCTCGCGGCGCGCGAGCGGCTCGACAACCTGATCTTCGTCATCAACTGCAACCTGCAGCGGCTCGACGGCCCGGTGCGGGGCAACGGCAAGATCATCCAGGAGCTCGAGGGCGACTTCCGCGGCGCCGGGTGGAACGTGATCAAGCTGATCTGGGGTTCGTACTGGGACCCGCTGCTCGCGCGCGACACCGAGGGCATCCTCAAGCAGGTGATGCTCGAGGCCGTCGACGGCGAGTACCAGAACTACAAGGCGAACGACGGCGCGTTCGTGCGCAAGTACTTCTTCGGCAAGCATCCGAAGCTGCTGGAGCTGGTGTCGCGCATGACCGACGACGACATCTGGCGGCTGAACCGCGGCGGCCACGATCCGCACAAGATCTACGCCGCCTACGCCGCGGCGACCAAGCACAAGGGCGAGCCGACCGTCATCCTCGCGAAGACCATCAAGGGGTACGGCCTCGGCCGCATCGCCGAGGGGCGCATGACCGCGCACCAGCACAAGAAGATGGATCTCGAGTCGATCAAGCAGTTCCGCGACCGGTTCAAGATCCCGATCCCGGACGAGAAGCTCGAGGAGCCGCCGTTCTATCTGCCGCCGCCCGACGCGCCGGAGATGAAGTACCTGCACGAGCGGCGCAAAGCGCTGGGCGGCTATCTGCCGCAGCGGCGTCGGAAGGCGGACGTCGTGCCGCAGGTGCCCGGCCTCGACGCGTTCGACGCGGTGCTCAAGGCGCAGGACCGCGAGATCTCGACGACGATGGCGTTCGTGCGGATCCTCACCGCGCTGGTGCGCGACAAGAACATCGGCAAGCACGTCGCCCCGATCGTTGCCGACGAGGCGCGCACCTTCGGCATGGAGGGCATGTTCCGGCAACTCGGCATCTACTCGTCCGAGGGCCAGAAGTACACCCCGCAGGACAAGGACCAGGTGATGTACTACCGCGAGGACAAGGCCGGACAGATCCTCGAGGAGGGCATCACCGAGGCCGGCGCGTTTTCATCGTGGATCGCCGCCGCGACCTCGTACAGCCACTCGAATCTCGTGAGCGTGCCGTTCTACATCTTCTACTCGATGTTCGGCCTGCAGCGGATCGGCGACCTCGCGTGGGCGGCCGGCGACCAGCGCGCGCGCGGTTTCCTCCTCGGGGCAACCGCCGGTCGCACGACGCTGAACGGCGAGGGGCTGCAGCACGAGGACGGCCACAGCCACATCCTCTCGTCGGTGATCCCGAACTGCGTGTCCTACGACCCGACGTTCGCGTTCGAGCTCGCGGTCATCGTCCACGACGGGTTGCGGCGGATGGTGACCGACCAGGAGGACGTCTTCTACTACGTCACGGTGATGAACGAGAACTACACCCATCCGGGCCTCGCCGACGTCGCCGACAAGCGCCCGGAGGAAAGCATCCTGAAGGGGATGTATCTGCTGAAGGAGGCCGGCGGGAAGCCCAAGCTCAAGGTGCAGCTCATGGGGAGCGGCACGATCCTGCGCGAGGTCATCGCCGCCGCGGAGCTGCTCGAGCGCGACTGGGGCGTCGGCGCCGACCTCTGGAGCTGCCCGAGCTTCACGGAGCTGCGGCGCGAGGGCCTCGACGCCGATCGCTGGAACATGCTCCATCCGGCGGCGCCGCCGCGCAAGTCCTACGTCGAGGCGCGGCTCGAGGGCCGCCAGGGCCCTGCGATCGCCTCGACCGACTACCTCAAGGCCTTCGCCGACCAGATCCGCCCGTTCATCCCGAGCGGGGTGCGCTATCGCGTGCTCGGGACCGACGGCTTCGGTCGCTCCGACACGCGCGAGAAGCTCCGGTACTTCTTCGAGGTGAACCGGTACTGGGTGACGATCGCGGCGCTGAAAGCGCTCGCCGAGGATGGCGCGGTCAAGCCGGCGCTCGTGGCGGAGGCGATCGGGAAGTACGGCATCGATCCGAGCAAGCCCAATCCGGCCACGGTGTAGGTCCCGCGCCCGCGCGCTCCTCACCCGTCACCAGCAGAGGCACGAGCCATGGGTGCGATGAAGGAAGTGTCGGTCCCCGACATCGGGGACTTCAAGGACGTCGACGTCATCGAGATCCTGGTCAAGCCGGGCGACGCGGTCCAGCCCGAGCAGTCGCTGATCACGCTCGAGTCCGACAAGGCGACGATCGAGATCCCGTCGCCGTCCGCCGGGGTCGTCAAGGAGCTGCGCATCAAGCTCGGCGACAAGGTGTCGGAGGGCACCCCGATCCTGGTCCTCGAGGCGTCCGAGGCGGCGGCCGCGAAGGCCGCGGCACAATCACCGGCCCCGGCCGCGGTCCCTCCCACTCCTTCGCCCGCCGCCGCCCCGCCCTCCGCCCCTGAGCCCGCTCGGCCGTCGCCCTCGGCAGCGGCGCCCGCGCCGGCACCCACCCGCACCCCACCCGTCCCGGCCGAGGTCGCGGAGCCCGGGGGCTTCAAGCCGCACGCGAGCCCGTCGGTGCGGAAGTTCGCCCGCGAGCTCGGGGTCGACCTCGCGACGGTGAAGGGCACCGGGCCGAAGAACCGGATTCTGGCCGCCGACGTTCAGGCGTTCGTGAAAGGCGTGATCGCGCATGGCCCCACGCCCGCGAGCCAGCCGGCCGCGGGCGGGGTCGGCCTCAACCTGCTGCCGTGGCCGAAGGTCGACTTCGCGAAGTTCGGCCCGGTCGAGGTCCAGCCGCTGTCGCGCATCAAGAAGCTCTCGGGCGCGAACCTCGCCCGCAACTGGGTGATGATCCCCCACGTCACCAACAACGACGAGGCGGACATCACCGAGCTCGAGGCCTTCCGCGTCCAGCTCAACAAGGAGAACGAGAAAGCCGGGATCCGGGTCACGATGCTCGCGTTCCTGGTCAAGGCGTGCGTCGCCGCGCTCAAGAAGCATCCCGAGTTCGCGAGCTCGCTCGACGGGGACAACCTCGTCCTCAAGCGCTACTACCACATCGGCTTCGCCGCCGACACGCCGAACGGGCTCGTCGTCCCGGTCATCAAGGAGGCCGACAAGAAGGGCGTGCTCGACATCGCGCGCGAGACCGGCGAGCTCGCAAAGCAGGCCCGGGAGGGCAAGCTCAAGCCCGCCGACATGCAGGGCGGCACGTTCTCGATCTCGAGCCTCGGCGGCATCGGCGGGACGTCGTTCTCGCCGATCATCAACGCGCCGGAGGTGGCGATCCTCGGCGTGTCGCGCTCCGCGACGAAGCCGGTCTGGGACGGGAAAACGTTCGTCCCGCGGCTCGTCCTCCCGCTGTCGCTCTCCTACGACCACAGGGTGATCGACGGCGCCGCCGCGGCGCGTTTCAACGCCCATCTCGCCCAGCTGCTCGCCGACTTCCGTCGGGTGATGCTCTAGGGAGCCCTCAATGAGCGCGACCGTTGAGGTGAAGGTTCCCGACATCGGCGACTTCAAGACCGTCGACGTCATCGAGATTCTCGTCAAGCCCGGCGATCGCGTCGAGAAGGAGAGCTCGCTCGTCACGCTCGAGTCGGACAAGGCGACGATGGAGATCCCGTCGCCCGCCGCCGGCGTCGTGAACCGGCTGATCGTGAAGCTCGGCGACAAGGTCTCGGAGGGCTCGCCGATCCTGCTGCTCGACGCGGCCGAGCCGGCGTCGAGGGCTGACGCAAAGCGCGGCGACGCCGCGGCCGGGACGGCTCCCGCGCAGGCGCGGACGCCCGCGCCCGCCCCGGCAATCCCCCGGGCTTTGCCCACGCCCTCCGACCGGGGTGCTGTTCCCGGCGGGCCGGCCGACATCACGTGCGAAGTCGTCGTGCTCGGCTCCGGCCCGGGTGGCTACACCGCCGCGTTCCGCGCCGCGGACCTCGGGAAGCAGACGGTGCTCGTCGAGCGCTACCCGACGCTGGGCGGGGTCTGCCTGAACGTCGGGTGCATCCCGTCGAAGGCGCTCCTCCACGCCGCCAAAGTCGTCACCGAGGCGGAGGAGATGAGCCACTTCGGCATCGACTTCGGAAAGCCGAAGTTCGACGTGGACAAGCTCCGCGCGTGGAAAGCCTCGGTCGTGGGCCGGCTGACCAAGGGCCTCGCCGGCCTCGCCAAGCAGCGAAAGGTCATGGTCGTTCAGGGCCTGGGCAAGTTCGAGTCGCCGAGGACGCTGCTCGTACAGACCGCCGACGGACCGAAGCGCATCGCGTTCGACCATTGCATCATCGCCGCCGGGTCCGCGGTCGCGCGGATCCCGGGCTTCCCGTACGACGACCCGCGCCTCGTCGACTCGACCGGCGCGCTCGAGCTGCCGGGGATCCCGAAGCGGATGCTCGTGATCGGCGGCGGGATCATCGGCCTCGAGATGGCCTGCGTCTACGACGCGCTCGGTACCAAGGTCACCGTGGTCGAGCTGCTCGACGGCCTGATCCCCGGCGCCGACCGCGACCTCGTCAAGCCGCTCGAGACGCGGATCAGGAAGCGCTACGAGGCGATCCACCTCACGACCAAGGTCGCGAAGCTCGAGGCGAGGAGGGACGGACTGCTCGCAACGTTCGAAGGCGAGAAGGCGCCGGCGCCGCAAGCTTACGACCGGGTGCTGCTCGCCGTCGGACGCCGGCCGAACGGCCGCGAGATCGCGGCCGAGCAGGCGGGGGTCGCGGTGAACGAGCGCGGCTACATCCCGGTCGACGGTCAGCAGCGCACGAACGTCGCGCACATCTTCGCGATCGGCGACGTCTGCGGCGAGCCGATGCTCGCGCACAAGGCGACCCACGAGGGGAAGGTCGCGGCCGAAGTGGTCGCCGGCCACAAGGTCGCGTTCGACGCGATGACCGTCCCCTCGGTCGCCTATACCGACCCCGAGGTGGCGTGGATGGGGCTCACCGAGACCGACGCGAAGCAGCGCGGCATCGCGTACGAGAAGGCGAGCTTCCCGTGGGCGGCGAGCGCCCGGGCGCGCGGGATGGGCCGCGACGACGGCCTGACCAAGCTCCTCTACGACCCCGCGACGAAGCGGATCCTCGGCGCGGGGATGGTCGGGATCAACGCCGGCGAGCTCGTCGCCGAGACCGTGCTCGCGCTGGAGATGGGCGCCGACATGGAGGACATCGGGCTGACCATCCATCCCCACCCGACGCTCTCCGAGACGACGTTCTTCGCGGCCGAGGTGGCGCTCGGCTCGATCACCGACCTGTACGTGCCGAAGAAGCGCTGAGTGCCCGGCGTCGTGCGGTTCGCCGCCCCGGGGAGGCTCGGCTACCAGCGGTAGCCGAAGACCGTGCCGAGGGAGGTCGTGTTCCGATCCGCGCCCTGGAACCCCTCGGGATCCCCGTAGCTGCGGTCGTAGCCGAGGGTGGTGTTCAGGTAGAGGTTCTGGCCGAAGCTGTACAGCCAGGAGAGCCGGAAGCCCGCGCCGGGCTCCCCGATGCGGTAATCGGCCCGCGAGAGGCCGTCCGGGCCGAGCGCGCCGTAGTAAGCAGCGACCCCGGTCGCCTGCCCGAGCGTCAGGCTGCTGGAGAGGGTCACCAGGTGCCGCGGCGTCACGTTGAAGCCATAGCTCGCCCCGAAATCGACCTTCGTGCCCCCGAGCCCCGGCGCGCCGAGCCCCTGGCGCACGGCCGACGAGAGCAGCAGCCTGTTCTCGAACCGGTAACCGACGTAGGCCCCGGCCTGGACGGCGCTCGCGGCGGCGATCGGTGGGCCGAACTGCGGCGGCTCGGGGAGGGCGCGCTCGAGCTCCGGTCGCAGGCGCAGGCCCGGATCCATCACTCCACCGCGCGCCGCGCCGAACCCCGGGTTGCGGGCCGAGTCGATCAGGACCCCGCCGGTCCAACCGCTCTCCCCGCGCGGGGCCTGCGGGCGCAGGCCGATGGCGGTCGACGGCCCGCCGCTCGCCTCGAGGGCCGGTGCCCGGGAGAGCCCTTGCTGGGCCGCCGCGGGCACGCCGATCGCCGCGCAGAGGGCGCCGAGGACGAGAACCTTTGCGTCGCGCATCGAATCGGCCATTTCCACCTTATGACAACATTCTACGCCCGCTTCCGCGCGTCATGACAAGGACGTATTACCGCACGCGCCCACGCGTAGAATCCTCCCGAGGCCGAGCGCACCCGATGACGCAGGACGAGCTGAAAGCAGCGGCTGCCCGAGAGGCCGCGAGGTACGTGGTCGACGACGGCATCGTCGGCGTGGGGACCGGCTCCACCGCCGATTTCTTCATCGCCGAGCTGGCGAAGGTCCGACAGCGGATCCGCGGCGCCGTGGCGAGCTCCGAGAAGACCGCCGGGCGGCTCCGCGCCCTGGGCGTCCCGCTCTTCGATCTGAACGACGTCGAGGAGCTGCCGGTCTACGTCGACGGCGCGGACGAGGTCACCGAGCAGCTGGCGATGATCAAGGGCGGGGGCGGCGCGCTCACGCGCGAGAAGATCGTCGCCGCGGTCGCGCGGCGGTTCGTGTGCATCGCCGACGAGTCGAAGCTGGTCGGCGTGCTCGGCCGGTTTCCGCTTCCGGTCGAGGTGATCCCGATGGCGCGCGCGTACGTCGCGCGCGAGCTCGCCCGGCTGGGCGGGCGGCCGCGCCTGCGGGAGGGCTTCGTCACCGACAACGGCAACGTCATCCTCGACGTCGCCGGCCTCGAGATCCGCGACCCGGTCGCGCTCGAAGCCGAGCTCGATCACCTCGTGGGCGTGGTGACGAACGGGCTCTTCGCCCGGCGGGGCGCCGACGTCCTGCTGCTCGGAACGCCGGGCGGGGTGCGCACGCTGACGCGCGCCTGAGCGGCTCGATCGCGGCGCCGAGCGCCTCGATCCGGGGCTGTAATATCGCCGTCACGGTGGTACTCTAGCCTGCACGGTCCGGGATCGAAGCTGTGATGTCCGAACACATCTCGAAGCAGTTCGACGCCGAGCTGGAGGCGGTGCGCACGCGCGTCCTCCAGATGGGCGGGCTCGTCGAGGAGCAGATCCGGCGCGCGATCGATGCGCTCTCCACCGGCAACATGGAGGAGATCGAGCGCGTCAAGCAGAACGACCATCGCGTCAACGCGATGGAGGTCGAGCTCGACGAGGCCTGCAGCCACATCATCGCGCGGCGCCAGCCGGCGGCGAGCGATCTCCGCCTCATCATCGCGGTGATCAAGACCATCACCGACCTCGAGCGGATCGGCGACGAGGCCGAGAAGATCGCGCGCATGGCGAAGCTGATCCACGAGGCCGACCGCATGCACATGCCGCGGATCGGGGTGCGGCACGTATCGAGCCTCGCGGTCGCGATGCTGCGCAAGGCGCTCGATGCCTTCGCGCGCCTCGACGTGCAGGCCGCTCAGGAGGTGGTGGAACAGGACGACGTGGTCGACAGCGAGTTTCGCTCGATCCTGCGCCAGCTGATCACCTTCATGATGGAGGATCCCCGCACGATCAGCCGCTGCCTCGAGATCCTGTTCGTCGCGAAGGCGCTGGAACGGATCGGCGACCACTCCAAGAACATGGCCGAGTACGTCGTGTACATGGTCGAGGGGCGCGACGTGCGGCACCTGCGGTCCGAGGAGATCGTCCGGGCGGTGAACGAGTAGCGCCGGAACCCGGACCCGGCTTAGCGCGCCGCCTTGGGGCGGCGCCGTCGTTTGCGGGGGCGCGCGGCGAGCCCGGCTACTTGCTGGTCGGCACGTACCCGGACGCCTCGTCCGCGCCGCCGCCGAAGAAGAACTTCTCGGTCTGATCCAGCAGGTACTTCCGGGCGCGCGGATCGGCGAGGCTCAGGCGGTTCTCGTTGATGAGGCGCGTCTGCTGCGCCTGCCACAGCTGCCAGCCTTCCTTGGAGACCCGCTCGTAGATCCGTTTCCCGAGCTCGCCCGGGAGCGGCGGAAAATCGAGGCCCTCGGCCTCGCGGCCGAGCTTCACGCAGTTCACCATCCTTGCCATGTCGGTTCTCCTCGGCCGGGGATGCTGGCCCCGGGATCAGCGTAGCGCCTTGACGAGCACCTTGGAGCGCCGCTGCCAGTTGTAGAGCACCTGCTTCTCGCCCGGCAACGCGCCGACCGGCGCCTCGCCGAAGCCCCGCTCGACGAACCAGTGCGCGGCGCGGGCCGTGAGCACGAAGAGCTTCCGCATCCCGGCCGCGCGCGCCTGGCGCTCGACCGCGCCCATCAGCTTCTCACCGTGGCCGGCGCCGCGGTGGTCGGGCCGCACCGCGAGGCACGCGAGCTCGCCGGCGCGCGCCCTCGGGAACGGATAGAGCGCGGCGCAGCCGAGGATCAACCGGTCGTGCTCGAGCACCGTGAACCGTCCGATCTCCTGCTCGAGCAGCTCGCGGCCGCGGCGCACCAGCGTGCCGTCCGCCTCGAGCGGCTCGATGAGCCGCAGGATCCCGCCGACGTCCTCGATCGTCGCGCGGCGCAGCCGCTCGAGCTTGTCGGCGGTGATCATGCTGCCCGACCCTTCGTGGGTGAAGAGCTCGAGGAGCAGCGCGCCGTCGGCGTTGCGGCGGACGACGTGCGCGCGCTCCACGCCGGCACGGACCGCCTCGAGCGCGCGCCCGAGATAGGTGCGGGTCTCCTTGCTGAGCCGCGCCGCGCCGTCCGCGAGCAGCCGTTCGGCTTCGTTCGCGGTGAGCTCCGGGCGGACCGCGCCGTCGGCGTCGAGCACCGGGGCGTCGGAGAGGAAGATCAGCTTCGCGGCGCCGAGCGCGCCGGCGGTCGCCACCGCGACCGCCTCCATGGCGAGGTTGAAGACCTCGCCGGTCGGCGAGTAGCCGATCGGCGAGACGACCACGATGTTGCCGGCGTCGAGGCAGCCGGCGATGGCCTGCGCGTCGACCTTCCGCACCGCGCCGGTGTGCTGGTAGTCGACGCCGTCGTGCACGCCCATGGGCCGGGCGGTGATGAAGTTGCCCGACACGGTGTTGATCGCCGCGCCGGCCATCGGCGTGTTCGGGAGACCGAGCGAGAGCAGCGCGTCGATCTCGACGCGCAGCAGGCCCACGGCCTCCTTCACGCACTCGAGCGCGACCGGGTCGGTCACCCGCAACCCGCAATGATATCGTGACCGGGCGCGGCGCGTCTTCAGCTGCGCCTCGATCTGCGGGCGCGAGCCGTGGACGAGCACGAGCCGGATCCCGGCGCTGTGCAGGAGGTTGAGATCGTGGGCGAGCGACACGAACCGCCCCTCCGCCACCAGCTCGCCGCCGAACGCGATGACGAAGGTGCGCCCGCGGAACGCGTGGAAGTACGGCGCGACCGAGCGGAACCAGGTCACGAAGTTCGAGTCGGGCCGCGCGGGGATCGGCTTGTTCATGCTCGGTCGGCGCGCATTCTAGCGCGTGCCCGCCGAGCTCTCCGCGGCGATCTCGAACCCCCGGCCGCTGCCCGGTCAGCAGTCGCCGTAGAGCGCCTGCAGGGCCGCGAGCGCGGCGAGCGGCGCCGTCTCGGTGCGCAGGATCCGCGGTCCGAAGCGCACCGCGGTGAAGCCGGCGGCGAGCGCGAGCGCGCGCTCCTCCGGCGCCAGCCCGCCTTCCGGCCCGATCAGCACCGTGACCGGCGGGCGCGGGGTGAGGGCGCGGATCGTCGCTTCGCCCTCGGGCACGAGCAGGACGCGCGTGCCGTCGCCCGGGGGCCGGGCCAGGAACTCCCCGAACGCCACGCCCGGCGCGACGGCCGGGATGCGGTTGCGGCCGCATTGCTCGCACGCCGCGATCACGACGTTCTGCCAGTGCGTCTCCCGCCGGCCCTGCCGTTCGCTCGACAGCCGTACGATCGAGCGCGCGGTGAGGAGCGGCTGGATCGACGCGACCCCGAGCTCGGTGGCTTTCTGGAGCACGAGATCCATCCGGTCGCCGGCGCACACCCCCTGCGCCAGGTGCACCACGAGCGGGGATTCGCGGTCGACCGCGCGGCGGCTGCGCACCAGGCACGCCGCGCCGCGCCGGCCGAGCCCGGTGAGCGTCGCGGCCGACTCGTGGCCGTCGCCGTTGAAGAGGACCACCGCATCGCCTTCCCGGAGACGCAGGGCGGCCACGTGCCGCACGGCGCGCTCGGGCAGCTCCACCGTCGCGCCCGGGGGGAGCGCCGCGTCGCAGTAGAAGCGCGGCGCGCGGGCGGGGCTCGGCTGCATGCTAAGATTTTAGCCTTCTCCTCACGGCGCGATTCCCGCATGGCGGCGCAGACCCAGGTGTGCGATTTCGGCTGGAAGGCCGTCGACTTCGATCTGTCCGGCGTCGACGGCGAGCGGCATACGCTCGCCGCCGCGCGCGGGCCGCAGGGCCTGCTCCTCATGTTCATCTGCAACCACTGCCCGTACGTCAAGGCGATCCGCGAGCGGATCGTGCGCGACGCGAACGAGCTGCGCGCGCACGGGATCGGCTCGATCGCGATCATGTCGAACGACCCGACCGAGTACGCGGAGGATTCGCTCCCGAACATGAAGCGCGTCGCGCTCGAGTTCGGGTTCCCGTTTCCCTACGTGCTCGACGAGACGCAAAGCGTGGCGAAGGCCTACGGGGCGGTGTGCACGCCCGAGTTCTTCGGCTTCAACGCCGACCTCGAGCTGCAGTACCACGGCCGCCTGGACGGGTCGAAGACCGCGCCGATCCCCGGCGCCCGGCGCGAGCTGTTCGAGGCGATGGTGCAGATCGCCCGGACGGGCCGCGGCCCCGCGGAGCAGACCGCAGCGCTCGGCTGCTCGATCAAGTGGAAGCACGGCTAGGCCGCCCCTAGCCAGCCCCGCGCGAGCGGGGCTCGAGCGACCCGTTTGCGCGCCTCGATCCGGACTCCCGCAGTGGCCGTGACAACGCGCGCCGGAGCAGCGGCCGCCCGCGCCCGATGAACGCGGTCGAGGTGAGCGGGCTCACGAAGCGCTTCGGCAAGGTCGAAGCGGTGCGCGACATCTCGTTCACCGTGGCGCGCGGCAGCACCGCCGCGCTCCTCGGCGGCAACGGCGCCGGCAAGACGACCACGATCTCGACGCTGCTCGGCGTGCTCTTGCCGACCGCGGGCCGGATCGTGGTGCTCGGGGAGGACATCGCGCGGCACCGCTACCGCGTGCTCCCGCGCATGAACTTCACCTCGCCGTACGTCGACCTGCCGCGCAAGCTCACCGTCGCGGAGAACCTCATGGTGTTTGCCCGGCTCTACGGCGTCGCCCGGCCGCGGCAGCGGATCGGTGCGCTGGTCGAAACCCTCGATCTCGGCGAGTTCGTGAAGCGCGCCTACGGAACGCTCTCCGCCGGGCAGCGCACCCGCGTCTCGATCGCGAAGGCGCTGCTGAACGAGCCCGAGCTGCTGCTCCTCGACGAGCCCACCGCGTCGCTCGACCCGGACATCGCGGACCGCGTGCGCACGCAGCTGATGAGCTACCAGCGGCACGCCGGCGCGACCCTGCTGCTCGCCTCGCACAACATGCCCGAGGTCGAGCGCATGTGCGACGCGGTGCTGATGATGCGCGCCGGCCGGCTGGTGGATGCCGGTTCGCCGGCCGACCTCCTGGCGCGGTACGGCCGGCGCAACATGGAGGAGGTGTTCCTCGACGTGGCGCGGCAGCGGAACGGCGAGCGGGTGGAGGCGGCGGCGTGAGCCCGCCGGGCCGCCCCAAGGGCGAACCCCGAGCGCGGAGCGCGAGGGCAGTCCAATGAGCTCCCCGGCCGCGCTGAGCGTCCGCCGGATCTACGCGATGATCCTGCGCCACCTGTACCTCTTCAAGAAGTCGTGG
>Ga0299906_10000879_pt1 | contig 26373 bp, 17 predicted proteins | sample RVTome_14_FD_200259 | JGI IMG/M metagenome (GOLD analysis project Ga0299906, IMG submission 200259) | Soil microbial communities from uranium-contaminated site in the Upper Colorado River Basin, Wyoming, United States - RVT145D125 (version 2) ...
GTATTAGAAGCATTTAATTCAGTTGAGCATATAGCATAATGTGCTCTTTAAATCGGGCTAATTGCTGGAAACTCTTATAATTATAAGACAATCAGCAGGAAACTAACGGATATGTTTATTATGTTCCTAGTAGGATCTTCAGAGACTACACGCCTGACATCTGATTTAGATGATGATATAGTCCAATCTCTACTGTGAAGTAGAGTATTATAGATTATCTATCTATGCCTTTTTGAGGGCATAATTTTATCATTGTTTATTTATGTATCGGGTTTTAAAAATAAAATGGGATTTCGTAATTTTACAACTTGTTTAAATAAAAACTCTGACGTACAAAAAGACAACTTTACAGCCAATGACGACTTTTTATATTGATTTAGTGGATTTACTGATGCTGAAGGTAATTTTTTAGTCTCAATAGATCGTAAATATGTTAAATTAAGATTTAAAATATGCTTACATATTGACGATATAAAAGTACTTTATACTATTAAATCTAATTTAGGTTTTGGTAGAGTAGTAGAAGAAAGTAGCAGAAATAGTTGTTCTTTTATTGTCGAAGATTCTTTAAACATAAATAAATTATGTGTTATATTTAATCATTACCCTCTTCATACTAGTAAAAAATTAGACTTTCTTAGTTTTTATGAAGTTTCACTTATAAAAGCTACTAATAAAGCAATATCTGATATAGATATGGAAAAAATTGTATCTATTAAAAACAGTATGAACTCTAAAAGAGAAATATTCACATATGGTACTTCGAAATCTCAAATTATAATAAACCCAAATTGATTTATAGGATTTTTAGAAGGTGAAGGTACCTTTGGTATTAAAACAGGGTCTTCTTTATATTTTCAAGTAGCACAGAAAAATACAAGTCAAGAATGCTTAAATGGCATAACAAATTTTTGGTTAAACTTACCAAGTAATGCTACAATATATAATGATCCTAATAATAAAATACTACCTATAAACATTACAAATACGATTAATATAAGAACAAATGTGGTTACTTTAGCTATTGCTAATATAGATGCTTTATACTATTATCTGTTACCATATTTAGATTCATCTAAATTTTATTCTCGAAAAGCTATAGATTTTAAATTATGAAAAATGGCTTTATTGTTGAAGATTTATGGATATTACTATACAACAGAAGGTAAGAATTTGTTTTTAGATATTGCAGGAATTATTAATAAAAGATATAGTACAAATCCATCTTATATAGCAAATGATGTTGAGAAAGTTATTAATAATATAACTGAAAGATTTAATAATATTATGCAAAAAGATTCTCCTTTTGATGTAAAACTTAATATACCTCATACAGAGAATGTGCGTAAATATAGCATAAAAAATAGATCTGAAAATCCAAAAATTGTCTATATTTATGTTAATAATGAAATGGTAAATGGATCACCTTTTACTTCATTCAGTTCAGCACATAAAGCATTAGGATTAAAACCAAGTAGTAACACATGTAATCGTTATATTGATACAAATAGACTTTATAAAAATAAATATATTTTCACATCTAAGCCCATAGATAGAGCGTCTAGGGATTAGATTATAGTAGATAATAATTTATTTTTTTTAATATTTACAACCTGCCCGGTCGAAACCTGCCCGGTCGAAACCTGCCCGGTCGAAACCTGCCCGGTCGAAGGTAGATAATCTATAATTAATAATAATATTCTCAATGATTATGAGAGGCATCCAATTATTATATTTAAATTTTTCTTTTCAATTAAAAGAATTGAAAGATAATATAATTGAAAAATACTTAAATAATTTACTTTTAAAATCCAGTGAAAATAATTTAGATTCTCTTTTAAAAAATAAATTGCCCTCTTCAAAAGAATTTATTGAATGATTTGTAGGGTTTACAGATGCTGAAGGTTGTTTTTCAATAGTAAAAGAAAATAAGGGAAAAAATATTTGTCTTAGCTTTACTATTGAACTTCATATAGATGATATTGAAGTATTGTATAAAATAGCTAGTACTTTAGGCGTAGGTAGAGTGCTTAAAAAAAAAAATAGAGATTCAGCTTTATTTATTATATCAAAATTTGAAGATATAAATTCTGTTCTTATACCTTTATTTAAAAATTTTCCTCTACAAACTACTAAATACTTAGATTTTATTAGTTTTGCCGATGCAGCTTCAATTATTTTAAACTCTAAAAACTTAAAGAATAAAAGTTTATCTTCATTAGATTTAGAAAAATTAATAGATTTAAAACAATCTACTAATACTAAAAGATTAATTATTAATGAAGAAGAAAATAAACTTTTAATTAAAAAAGTTTCTATCTCTAAATGGTGATTATTAGGGTTTATAGAAGGTGAAGGGACATTTGGTTATAAACATCTAGTGCCTTATTTTCAAATAGCTCAAAATAAAAAAAATTTATTTGTATTAAAAGCTATTGAAGATTATTTATTAAAAGAGTTTTCTTTAATAAACAGTAAAAATAAAGAATTGGAGTTTAAATATAATTTAAATAAATTAACAGGTGTATATTCTATGACTTTAGAAAAAGTAGACGATAATTTTTATTATGTTATACCTTTTTTTGAATCTTTGACATTTTTAAGTAGAAAGAGTGTAGATTATGAATGATGAGTTATTTCAGTATTTATACACAAATTAGGTTATTTTTATTTACCTGAAGGAAAACAAATTGCATTGCAAATTTCTTCATCTACTAATAAATATCGTTATACCACCAAAGATGATTTAAATAAAATAGGATTACCAAGTATAGAATCCATTTTAAACCTTTTAAAAAAAACACCGCCATTTAACATCTCTAATGGTCGTAGTCATTTAGAACTAGTTAGAGAATTTACTATAGCTAAAGGAGGTCGTAAAGGATTTATAGTTCATATTTATGAATGTAATTCGAGATCTGACTTAAAAGAAGTGAAAGGTTCACCTTTTTCAACTTATGGAGATGGTCATGAAGTGTTAGGTTTAAAAAGAGGTAGTAGAGTTATAGGTAGATATATTGATACTGGAAAAGTGTATAAAGATAAATACAAATTTTCATCTGTACCTTTAAAGTAAATTAATAAATTTAATATTTTTCATAATAATAGGAAACAGACTCAATCGAGGTTTTCCGATTATGCGTGACGTAAATAACGGATGATTAGTTCGTTACTTACATAGTAATACAGCTTCAGCTTTCTTCTTTTTGGTCTACTTACACATAGGTAGAGGTATATACTACGGATCTTATAGATATCCAAGAACATTAGTTTGAGCTATCGGTACTGTTATACTTATACTTATGATCGCTACAGCTTTCCTGGGTTATGAATATAGCCCAAAATGATTTAATATAAGTAATAAAGGAAATATAATAAAGTATAACAAAGTAAACAGTAAAAGACTGTTTAACCAAAGCATAGTAAAAAGAGGATATTGTACAAATCGTCCTTCAGATAATATTGAAATTTCTGAAAGACTAAAAACAATTCTTCAAGAATTAGGTTTAAACCCGGTATATATTTATGAAAATTTAAATTTAGAAGATACTAGAAAACAAATATTAAACGATACCAGAGGTTTAAGCGGTATATATGATAGGGAGAATCCTTGAGATGCCATTATTTATCAAATTCCGAGGGAAGCCTTAAAGCCTTTGATACCAAGCATTTACCGCTTCGCTGATCCTTTCTAACCTAATTAATATACTACAAATTAGAAAATTTTAAGAGGCACGCCTGCTTCGCACAAAATATGTTTTAGTTCTGAATCTAATGATGTTTTATGTGTTATATACTGATGTACTGAGGATGTCTCGTGATACTAAAATTTTATAGTGATGGTGTATACCTCACTCGCTAAAATTAATGATAGTTTATTTAATCTTAGTCTTGAGTTAGCCCATCTTTTTTTCATATGCCTTGGTGTATGGAAATTAATTTTTTACAATAATTTAATTTAAATAAATATACAATGAACATTACACTAATACTTTTTTGAATAGGGATCCTAGGATTCGTACTACATAGAAAAAATATTATATCATATACTAGAAAATTCTTGCTATTGGTAAGTTATAAGAGTGTAGACTTAATAGGTCCTACCTTCAAATCAATAAATGAAGGTTTTTTAATCGTAACTTTACCTTTGTCAAGGTTTATAGTTTCTGGCTTTTTTGGTAGAAAAGTCAGTGTTAGCAGAGCACTGTGCAGTATCTCTTCCCTTCCCTTCCCTTCCAATCTTTATGTAGTTATCGCGCAGAGTATCTTATATGCGATAACTTTTTATTTTGGTAAGGTAATAATCTTTAATAATAGAGATGAGACGCTTAAATTTTCTTCTTTTATAAACAGGAGGATTGGCGTAGGCGTAGGCGTGCATACCACAACTAAACGATATATTGTTAATTATATATTGAGAAACAAGGTTTATTTTTCAACAAGCAGTCTAAACTCAGGAGATAGTGATAACCTAAAGGGTGCAAGCTCTTTAGTAAATAAAAACAATTGTAGTCTTTCACCTTGATTTGTTACCGGCTTTGCTGACGGGGAAGGTTCCTTCACTATTAGTGTAACTAGAGATAGTAAATACAAGTTTGGTTGAAGAGTTAGGTTGTTTTTTCAAATTCATTTACATAAAAAAGATATAAATTTATTAGAACAAATCAAAAATTATTTTACTGTAGGAAAAATTGATGTACATGAAGATGTAGTTAGTTATGTTGTATTCTCTGAAAAAGAATTAGTAACTATAGCAGAGCATTTCCACAAGTATGCTTTATGTACACAAAAATGTTTAGATTTTAAATTTTGGTTCGAAGTCTTAAATCTAATTCAAAAAAAGGAGCATACTACAATGGAAGGATTAAAAAAAATTGTTGCACTTAAAGCGTCAACAAATAAAGGTCTAACACAAGAGTTAATAACAGCCTTTCCTAGTATTATACCTGTGGAAAGACCTCTAAACCTAATTCATGTAATTCCAGATCCTATTTGATTAGCTGGGTTTATATCTGGTGAAGGGTGCTTTTTTGTTGATATTAAAAAATCTAAAGCTAGCTCATTAGGTATGGCAGTCCAATGTAAATTTCAAATAACTCAACATTTAAAAGAAAATCATTTAATGGTAGTTATTCAAAATCTATTACAGTGCGGTAATATATATATAAGAAAGGGAGCTATTGATCTTACAGTAGTTAAATTTGATGATCTCGTAAATAAAATATTACCGTTTTTGGTAAAATATCCTATCTTAGGGGTAAAAACTCAAGATTTTGAAGACTGATGTAGAGTTATAAATTTAATGGAAAATAAAGCTCATTTAAATCAGGAGGGTTTAGAGAGCATAAAGCATATTAAAGATGGAATGAATAAAAAAAGAATATTATTTGTAAGATAAAGCCGTAGTTAACGATTTACATGATAGTTAATAAAATAACTAAAGACTATTATATAGGTTCTGCGGCAACTAATAGATTTTATGCTAGATTCTGTAATCATGTTATTTATTTCAGAGTAGCAAAATAGTTAAATTAGCAATTAAAAAATATGATTTGAAAAATTTTGCTTTTATTGTATTAGATTTATATCCTAATATTGTTACCAAGGAAAATAACCAAGAATTCTTGGATTTAGAAGATAAATATTTAAAATTGTTAGTCCCTAACTATAATATTTTGACAGAAGCAGGTTCTAGTTTTGGTTACAAACACACTGAAATTGATCGTCAAAAGATGAAAGATATCTATAGTGAGGCTAGACGTGAAAGAATAGGTAATCTAAACAAAGGTAAAAAGCTTTTGACAGAAACCCTAGAAAAAATGAGAGAAAAGGCTTTAAATAGACCTCCCATGTTAGATGTAATTAAACCAAAGTGTATAACTAATACAAGACCTGTTGTATTATATAATTTGAATGGAACTGTTTACGGTGAATATTCTACTATTTTAGATGCAGCTAAATCTATAAACTGTTGTTCCCGGAGGGAAAAGAAAAAACTATTAGAAGAGCACTAAAAACAGAAAAAGGATTAGTAAAAAGACAATGAATAGTAAAAGATTTGTCAAGTAAATAGTTATCTAATTATCAATATTTTATTATACTTTATTTTTATATTAAATCATAGTCCCACGAGTAACAATCTTTCTGCAATCTTTATAGAGAAAAAAAAGATTAAAGTGGTATAACCCGACGGGGATATAGAATAGTCTTTAAGATTATTTGGCGATGTTAGTGAAAACGATCAAAGAAGTTTAAACTTTAAGATCGTCGGTTATATAAATAATCGCGACAGACTGCGTCACTAATGGGTGGCTGAAATGCTGCTTAATGCACAGTCGGAACTTTTGGTTGAATTATTTTAACTAATAGAATATACGAATTTAAAGTTATTCTAGCTTATTATCTTTAGAATAAGTAAGTTTGTATGTACTGCCCTATGGGCAAATGAGCCTATGAGGTAATTATTTGCCTCAAATGTATAACTAAAAATTCAAGACTTTATGATGATTGATGCCGTCAATTGTTTCTAACGTCCTCTGCAACTATGCCAAAATAAAAAAAAAATACAAGTTCCCATTTAGCCAAATCCTTCATACGCCATGAGCCCAAAACTTAGTAAAGAAACAAGTTTAATCTGATCCGAGCTATCCCTTTTTTTTTCTTAGCTCACATTTTGCCCCTCTAAACCAAATAAACTTATTTCTGATAATCCCTTCCCACATCTTTTGTTTTCAACCAGCCATTTCAGAAAAAACTTTTTTAACCACAGCTGTTACCTTCGTGACAATATGTTTCACATCGTCATCCGTGACGATGTATGAAGGTGCAAGGATGATGTGGTCTCCACGGTCACCTTCGAGGGTACCAGTGCCTGGGTAGACTGTCATGTTGAATGGGGGTGAGATGGCCAAGTCTTGAATTTTCTGACCAACGCCAAGTTTGGGGTTGAAGGGCTCTTTGGTCACTTTGTCCTTCACGAATTCCAGACCCCAGAAAAGACCCAGTCCCCTAATGTCTCCAACATTTGGATGATTGCCCAGGTTAGCTTTTAAACGTTTTTCTAAAAGCGCACCCTGTTTGGAGACATTCTCCATCAATTTGTCTTCCCGGATGATTCGCTGAACCTCCAGAGCAGCAGCTGCCTGTACTGGCATGGCCTGGTAGGTCAGCCCATGGACGAACTGTCCACTTCCCTCCTTGATCACGTTTACGACCTTTTGTGATATCATTATGGCCGCGATCGATTGATACCCAGCGCCAAGTCCTTTACCCATGGTTTGGATATCAGGTACGACATCTTCTGCCTGCCATGCATGCAGAGTGCCAGTCCGACCCATTCCGCACATGACTTCATCGAGTATGAAAAGAGCCCCATGTTTGTGGCAAACGTCTCGCATTGCTTTGAGATAGCCTGGGACATATGGAACACAACCAAGCGCGGCGCCGACGACTGGCTCAGCAATGAAGCCGATCACTGTATCCGGGCCTAACTCTTGGAATTTTTTCTCGAGTTCGGCGGCTTTTCGAGCAACGAAAGCAGGATTAGATTCACCTTTTTCCTGTTGACGATAGGGATTACATGAAGAAATGTGGTGAACATTCTTCATGAGGAATGGAATGTAAGGTGCTCTCCGGGCAGGATGTCCTGAGACAGATAAAGCACCGATCGTGTTGCCGTGGTACGAACTCTGACGGGTGATGAAATTGACACGGGGTGTTTGCTTGTCTTGTTCATAATAATATTGACGAGACAGCTTGATGGTACCCTCCATCGCCTCAGAACCTGAGCCAGTCAAGAAGACTTTGGCCATTTTCCCATCCGTTCCCCGGATGAGCTCCTTGCACAAGTCCTCGACAACTTCGTTGGCCCAAAATGAGGATGCCAGGTAGGGAATTCCGGTTTCTAACTGTTCAACAATTGCTTTGATCACTCTTTCGTTTCTGTGACCAAGACAAGAGACAGCAGCACCTGAACATGCGTCAAACACCTCACGCCCTTCCTTTGTATAAAGGATATTATCCTTTCCACGCACGATCTTGGTATAGATCTTGTGAAGATTACGGTGAAAGGAGTACTCCGGATTATGTTCAACGATTTCAGGTGAAAAGGCCATAGTGCAGGATGATGCAGGTGATAATATTCAGAAATATATCTGTGTGAGGTCGTGACCAAGAGAAGACTCAAAGAGTTGACTGATGATAAAGTTTGATCTGGATCAAACTATAGATTGGTTGTGATTGATAGTGACGGATTTGATTGTGATAGTATGGATGAATAAGTTGGTTGTGACTGATGGTGATGGATTTCGTTGTGTCGACGAAGTTCGCTGTGTGGAGGAAAAAGTAGGTTAGTATTGATGATGATTGATCTGATTGTGGTAGATGGTAATTGATGAGGATTGATTTGATTGTAATTGATGGTGATTGACTGTGAAGAAAGAGAAAGCAAAGAAGATTCCACATCCTTATATACTTTTTCTTTGTCAAGATCACATGTAAATTTTCATTTGATTTCTAAGCAAGGGGATGTATCGGTGTTCTCCGAGGTTCTTTTCATTAGATTGAAGAATTTTAATGACTCATTATGGATCTGCAAGATTCCGTGATCATTAGGTAAAGAGGGCAGATGATCAAAAATGCCACAAGAGATAAGGAGATAATAGATATGATAGGTTAGAAGATTGAGGGATTTATGCGAGGTAGTTCAGGTAATATGCGCCCGCTGCAAGGTGAGCAGCATGTGATCTCGTATTTGATAGTGGGGAAATGCTAAGGAGGATCTTCATTTATCTCTGTTAATCTATTGGTTGATCAGCTATCACAAGACTAAAAGCAGCGCAGCGCAGCGCTGCGTCAAAATCTCTGAATGATCTCCGCATATGGAGGTGGCTAAATTGAAAGGAGAAATAATGTTAATGATTGGCTAGAGTATTCGCCTGATTCATGATGACAAGGAGGATGACGCGTCATGATCCGCACTTTTTCTTCCTCCGAAACAAGTGTGACTAATGCTAATAAACCTCGTATTCGACGATCATCTTGTATTCGTCGATCATCTCGTATTCGTCGATCATCTCGTATTCGGCAGCTAAATCTATCAAGTGGGCTTTATCGTATGATTTGTATGTAAGGGATGCAGTCATTTCATCTTTTATTGGTAGAATAGGCAATGTGATGGTGGTTTGTGTGATATGGAGGGTAAGCGGCAATAATGAAGTGTATGGAATATGACAAGGTTGATCTCGTATTAGATAGTGAGTAAATGCCAAAAAGAGTTTTCATTGGATATATAGATGGAAGGAATCTTGGCAATGTGGAGTATAAAGAAGAAAACCTGTTTTCCTGAAAGATCCTTGTTTTATGACTCAATGATCGTCATAAGCAGGATGGATCTACGCAATTCAAAATGAAACAAGATATACAGAAACCACGAATAAGATTGCTAGATTATTTATCATATGACTCATGAATGATGAGATGATAGGTGATTAGGTCGATATTTGAGGGGTTTATGCGGTATGATTATGAAGTAGATCGAATATGGTGTGTGATGGATGGTAGATTTTGCCATGTGATTTGTTTATGCTTATCTATTGGTCAGATCTAGATCCTAGATAAGAATACGTAAGATGATGAGACAATGATTCATCATTCTGAAGCGTTATCGTTCGTGAATGATGAAATTTTCCTTCCCAATCTCTATTTCAGCTTCATCATTTCTCCTTACTCTGAAAGTACTATATTAGATTAAAGCAGACATTCTCATCGTTTATCAAGCTATCTTCTTTACTTGTTGTTTTAATCATGAATCTTCCTCCTTGTGTTCCGCGTACCTATCGTTTTGGTCAAATCAACACTCATGATCTTTCCCTGTCTACCGCACCTCGGAGTCCTAAGAGAGATAATGACGATTTTCCAAGTGACGCATCTTCAACCACTCTATCAGAGGGTTCAACTGAATTCATTGCCAACTCGAATGATTCAACAACCTCTTTGAGAAAACCTTCAGCTGAAGGTTTTGACTCAAGTAGTGATGAAGATCCTTTCGCCTCTACTACTACGAACTTGTATGGAGATACCGTGGAATTGAGCAAGGGTCAGAAGAGAAAGAATACACCTGTGAATCCCCGACCAACCCGCAAAGGTAAGTTTCCTCTCCCTTTTATTTATTACACTTTACATTGTTTTATTAAGTTTTACTAGTGAGACCTCATCTTCATCATAATGGCGTTGAATGGCGCTATGGCCCACGACGGTTGAGCGGTAGATCGAAATCAGTTCGAGAACATCTCAAACAACGAGATTCGGAACGTTCTCCAACCCTTCAAAAGATTTCATCCCGAACCATTATATATAATCGCCCTCAAATCAAAACGCTTGCTCAAAAACTCGAAGAAGTTGTAGAGCAGCATTTGAAGGAGAACCCTGAGGATTGTGTGAGAGCTAGTTCGGAGATTTCGTCTTGGAAGGAATCCAGTGAGTGGGTTGTTATGGAAGATATAAAAACTAAAGTTGTGGAATTCACTCTTGATTTTAGGTTTATTAGTTATACATAGTTGCATAATTAAGTGAGTGAGGTAATATTTACTTAGAACTCCCTTTTTCAAAATTTTGCAGCAATACTAGTGAAAACGGTCAAATATATTTGTTTAGTATAAAGACCGTTGGTAGAGTAAAATATCGCGACAGACTGGTTCACTGGTGGGTATCTAAAATGATGCTTAATGTACAGTCGGAGTCTTTTCTCAACATAAAATTAATATGTTTCTAGATTGAGACACAGGGCTTTGTACTAAATTCTAATTCTTTTTATTAAAAAGTACAAAGTACAGGGTTTGCTTGTTTTAAACATGAAAAGCTAAATACTATAGCTAGAATAAGTAAATTAAAGACTTGGCTACAGTTTAACCGCGAAGTAATAGCTGTAGTAAAATACCACTAATTGCTGGAAACTCTTCTGTTCAGATGACAATCAGCAGGGAAATTAACATATTATGTTAAAACCTTCAGAGACTATACGTGGTACATTGAACTTTTTTATATAGTAATATTTTTATTATATAGATTAAGAAAATGAAGATATAGTCCAAACCATTAAAGAGATTTAATGTAAGGAGAGTTGCGCCTCCTTCCTTTTTTAATAACCGTAAATGTTTCAGTATGTTTGCAAGCATAAACCTTATTTAAGGTTAATAAAACGTTGTTCATACTGGGTTGTTAAAAACAAAGGTTTAATGTATTACTTTTTTAATATCACCATTTTTATTATATTATTCTCAAATTTATTTAGATTTATACTATTACTTAGCATTTATCTTTTTTAAATCTAAGGAAAAAAACCATAGTGAAACTAATGAGATCAATGTTTTATTAACTGGTGTCCATAAAGAATTACCTGAACCATCTTTAAATACAAATTTTATAGAATGGTTCGTAGGCCTTTGTGAAGCAGAATCTAATTTTTTCATTAGAATAAGAAAAAACGAAAAAAAGCAAGTATCGGGTTTTGAGTTTGTATTTAGAATCACTTTACATCAAGATGATAGAAAAGTTTTAGAATACATAAAAAATTCATTAGGATGTGGTAGATTAAATACTGAGAGAGATGTTTTAGTTTTTTCAATATCTCAATTAAATGATATTGAGACAGTATTAATACCTTTATTTGATAAATTTTCATTAAATACTACCAAGTACTTGGATTACCTTGATTTTAAAAAAGCATTTTTTATGTTTAGAAATCGTAAATCAAGTGAATTATCTTTACAAGAATTAAATTTAAATATTATAAAATTAAAAGAAGGTATGAATAGTAAAAGAGTAAATTTTGTTTTACCTAAGGATCATATTATAGTAATTACAGGTAATTATCTTGTAGGTTTACTAGAGGGAGATGGGTCATTTTTCTTAAATAAGCATGATATGACTGCTCGTGTTTCACTTGTTACTACTACAGTTAATAGACTAGTTTTAGAAAAAATACGTGAGTTTATTTTAGGCTTATTAGACGAGTATTCTTATATACTAGGAAGTACAACTAAGTTAGTTAATATTAGTGATAAAAAATTTAAAAGTGGTCAGAGACCTATCTCTATATTAGAAATCTCTCAAATAGATTTTATTTGTAATGTACTAATTCCTTACCTAGATAATGTAGAATTTAGAACTAAAAAATATCATGATTACCTAGATTTTAAAACAATAGCATTATTAATCTTAGAAGGTAAATACTTAACTAATAAAGGTAAAGAACTAATAATTAAATTAGGTGATAGTATGAATAATAATAGATTATCTACTAACCCTTACCCTATAATATTAGATGATACTACTAAGTCAGAATTAAATATTCTAATAAAATCAGATCCTTTAATAAACATAGATTCTGAAGGTAGAGCTATGATAATATCTGAAAAAAAATATATAAGATCTACCTATATTATAAAAGTTTACCTTCTAAATGGTTCTGTTAATTATTTTACAAACGGTGTTTCATGTGCTAAATTTTTACATGTAAGTAATGATACTATAACAAAAAGATTAAACGACGGTAAACCAGTAAAAAATAAAGAAGGTTTAGTCGTCGCTCAAAGTATAAAAAGAGTAAAAGCTTACTCTTCTTTGAGATCTTATTAAAAAAACGATACAAATTCTTAACTCGTATTTGCTCGACCACGTCGTAAAACAACCACTTAATTATAAATTGGTTAATTTTTGTATTACTAACCTTATAAGTGCTATTCCATGAATTGGACAAGTCTTTTTAATTAGTTTTACTTTATTAATCAATGAAATATATATGAATTTGTATAGAAAAGTTGAATTCAATAAACCTGTAACAAAAGTTACATATATTTATAATAAATTCCGTTACGCAACACAGTGCCTAATAAATAATAAATCTTTCGTGCACGGAGTTAGAAACTATTCAACTAGTAATACTTCAAACTCAGTAAAACTAGATCCTGATTATGTTTCAGGGTTCATAGATGCAGAAGCTTCATTTACTACCGTAGTTTACTATAAAAACCGTTGATGTGTTAACTCTGTATTTAAAATTTCTCTTCATAGAAAAGATATAGAGTTACTAAATTCTATACAGGCTTTTTTTGGTGTAGGTAGAATTACAGGTAGTAACAATGCGGACTATAGAGTAGAAAGAATAAGCGATTTGGCTGATTATATAATTCCACATTTAGATAAATATCCCTTAATTAGTAAGAAAAAAGCAGACTATGAGCTTTTTAAACGTATTGTTTTTATAATGAGGGATAAATTACATCTAACTGATAAGGGGTTACAAGAAATAGTTAATCTTAAAGCATCTATGAATAATGGAGTTTCAGAAGTATTATTAGCAGAATTTCCAGCTACAATTCCGGTAGATAGACCAATAGTAAAAAACCCTGTGCTAGCAGATATTAGACCTAATTGATTAGCTGGGTTTACAGACGGAGATGGTTGTTTTGTCATTTACGTAGAAAAAAATACTAAGCTTCGTTCAGGTTTTCGTGTAAGATTAAGATTTAATATTTGTCAACATATTAGAGATAAATCTTTACTAGAGACTATAAGTTCTTACTTAAATTGTGGTAGTGTTTTAGAAACTTCTAGAGGAGAAATTAACTTTGATGTTTATAAGTTTTCAGATAATTATGAGAAAATTTTACCTTTTTTTACTAATTATCCTCTTCATGGAGTTAAAGCTTTGGATTTTAATGACTGAAAATTAGCAGCAGAAATTTTAAAATCTAAAGATCATTTAACTAAAGAAGGAATAGAAAAGATTATTAAAATTAAATCAAATATGAATAAATCTCGTGTAGCGGACTAAAAATGGTTTATAATTATTATAGTATGTGTAAGTTGTTAGGGTTTATTTAAGTAGACAATTAAAAAGATTTGTATTAATTTAAGATAGCTTATTATATTTATTCGAGAGGGTCTTTCCCTCAGGGCTGATATCTATATATTTAAATAGAATTATATTTATCATGCTACTAATGTTAATAGTAAGATTATAATACGAAATAGAAAAAAGTATTACTAACCTTATTAGCGCGATACCTTGAATAGGTACTGACGTTGTTGAGTCAAAAATTATTACAACAATTATTAATTTATGTTTTGGTGTTGTTATTTTATTTTCAGTTGTAGCTGTTCACAAGTATCTGGCTTCGTTACATTTAAATGTTTCGGATACCAAAGCTTCCTTACCTACAATAGGAGTTATTCATAAGAATGCCTTAAAAAAAGGTAATAAAACTTTAAGATTGGATAAACAAGAATATATTTCAATTCCTTCATCTTTTTTAGCCTTTTTAGTTGGATTAATTGATGGGGACGGATATATTCAAATAAGTAAAACACCAAAAGGGTTTATAACTATGAAATTAGTTATATCACTACATTTAGAAGATATTTCTACTTTAGAATATATTCATTCTGTTTTAAAATTAGGTAAGATAAATATTTATAAGGATTTGAGAAGCCCTGCTTGCAAATTAGTTATTAATAAAACTGATCTACAAGAAGTATTGTTTCCATTACTTTTATATAATAACATATTTTTCTTAACTATTACTAGAGTAGATCAATTTAATTTGGCTATGTATATATTAAAAAATGATATTAAATTGTATAATGAAATACCTAATGTAAATAACATACCAACTATTTTTGAAATTCCTAATAATCCATTTGATTATACATTATTACATTTTTTTAAAAATTGAATTGTAGGATTTACATGTTCAGAGGGTTCTTTTTTTATTAAAAGTAATAATGATGGTTGTTTTCAATTAAAACAAAGAATACATTATAATTTATTCGAGGCTTTTAAACTAATATTCGATACAAATAGAAAAATAGATACAACCAATAATTATAGTCAATTTGGTGTTAGTTCTAAATCTGATATACAAAAAGTTATAAATTTCTTTTCATTTTCAGGTTTACATCCTTTAATCTCACATTTTTTTAAAGATTGAATAGTAGGATTTGCATGTCCTTGATTATATCCCCCCCTTGCTCAGTTTGTCCAAAATAACCCTCTTACTTATAAAAGAGTAAAAAAAGATTATAAAAAAATTGTTTCTAGAAGGAAGGGTTTTAATTATTTTAAACAAACCATAAAACAGCAAGAAAAGGTTAGAGGTAGTTTTTATTCTAATAAAGGTTAGAGGTAGTTCTTAGTTTAATGTACAAAAATTATAAATTTTGTCTTCTCAGGTTTACAACCTATAGCAAGTTATGTTATCAAAAATTTATAGTGATATATTATATCAAAAATATGATATATTGTATCTATACTTTTTTAAGAGTATAGTCTAATGGAAATATAGGGAGCATTCAACCTCCAAATCCTCAGTTCAATTCTGAGTACGCCTACTTCGCGATTATTAAATCGAATCGCAATAGCAGAGTAGGTAATTCATCCTTTACGAAGGTATTTTTTAGATTCAAAATATGAAAAACAGAAGTATATGTTATAAAGATATAGTATTAAATAATATTTATCAATTACGAAGTTACAGCTCGGGGGATGGATTAAATTCGGATTCTTCAAATTCTAGCTTTAATATAACTCCTGAAGTTATTTACGATAACGCTCAAGAAAATAAAGAAATTGCAATTAAAAGCAATAGAAAAAAATCAGGAGTTTATAGATGGGTACATAATAAATCAGGGAAAATGTATATTGGTTCTAGTGCAGATTTAGGGCAACGTTTTTCTAGCTATTATTCTTTAATTTGAATGAAAAGTCAGGCTAAACGTAGTATAATTTATAAATCTATCTTGAAACACGGATTATCTGAATTCAAGCTAGAGATACTAGAATATTGTAATAGTGAAGATGTTATAAAAAGAGAGCAATTTTTTCTTGATTATTTAAAACCAGAATATAATATATTAAAAATAGCCGGATCTCGAGCTGGCTTTAAAGTTTTAGAGGAGACTAAAGCTAAAATTAGTGTAGCTTTAACTGGACGTGTTCTTTCAGAAAGTGTTAAAGGTAAAATAAAAGCTGCCAGAATAGGAGTTAAACATAGTGAGGCTACTAAAGCTAAATTGAATGAGCATTTGATAAATTTAAATAAAAATATTTTAGCTGAAAAAAATAGTATAAAAGTAACTATTTTTGACCTAGAAACTAAGGTTTTTACGGAATATCGTTCAATAAGAAAAGCTGCCGAGGCTATAGGAAGTTATGCCCATAAAATTCTTAATTATGAAAACCTAAAATTAAATAAAAATTACACTAAACCTTTTAAAGGACGGTACGAAATAAATATTATTAGAATATAATATATACAATACGTTAATTGATTAAATAATTTGCGTGAAAGTTCACGTTATAGTAGTTTAAATTATCCTCAGCAATAGATCAATCTTATAATACTCTTACACCAAAAAACTTGAATTAATAATTGTAATGGGCTCCTTAAAATAATCTTCATATAAGAAGATTAATTTTAAAGTCAAATGGGGAAAATTACAAGGACGTTTAATAAATTACCTCCAGTTTATTAGATTATTTGTAGCGAAGTTTAATCAGGTATATATAAAATGATTAAGAACGTTCAACGACTAATGAGTGAGTTATACTAACAATAAGCTCAACACGAAACCCCCAAAATCATCGCAAGAATGTGATGGTTTAAGATATAGTCTAATATACCCTTAAGGGTGTAAGTATAAATTAAATATTATACGAATTACATATGTCATTTGAGGAGGTTTAAATATAGATGAACCACACTATGGTGACATAGTGTTAAAAATCCTGCTTAATGCTGGAAAATCTCCTAATTTAGAATTTGCATACGATTTATTCTTGATACCACCATTAATTATTAACGTAAAAACTGCAAAAACATGGAGAAAACCAGCCGGGGTGAGAAGTCTACATACTTCAGTAGCCTCTCAGAGACTACACGCAGGAGATCTCAAATTCGCTTATTTAGTAGGTTTATTTGAAGGGGATGGGTTTTTTTCTATCACAAAAAAAGGTAAATATTTAACATATGAACTTGGTATTGAATTATCCATTAGAGATGTACAATTAATATATAAAATTAAAGATTTATTAGGTGTAGGTGTTGTAAGTTTTAGAAAAAGGAAAGAAGTTGAAATGGTAACTTTAAGAATTAGAGATAAAGACCATTTAAAAAATTGCATTTTTCCTATATTTGATAAATATCCTATGTTTTCTAATAAACAGTATGATTACTTAAGATTTAAAAGTGCTTTACTTTCAGGTATTATATATTCAAAAGATTTACCTGAATATACTAGAAGTAACAAGCCTATAAATTCCATAGAATCGATTATTAATACATCATATTTTTCTGCTTGGCTAGTAGGATTTATAGAAGCTGAAGGTAGTTTCAGTATATATAAATTGCAAAAAGATAAAGATTACTTAATTGCTAGTTTTGAAATTAGTCAAACAGGTGGAGAAATTATAATATCTGCTATTCGTAAATATTTCTCCTTTACTACTGCGATATATTTAGATAAAACCAATAATTATAAATTAAAAGTTACAGGTGTAAGATCTATAGAAAATGTAATTAAATTTCTAGGTAAAGCACCTGTTAAATTATTAGGTAATAAAAGATTACAATATTTACTATGAATAAAGCAATTACGTAGAATATCTAGATATTCTATAAAGATAAATATACCATCAAATTATTAAATAAATTAACTTACTTAAGCAAGAGATCATGATATAGTCCGATCAATAATGAAAATTATTGAGTGTAGTGAGAGTATTTAATATATTTATATTAAATACGGGACTACCAACATAATGTTCTGTTAATAACGCTACTTTAAACAGATTCTTCGCATTACACTTTGTATTACCATTTGTTTTAGCAGCATTAGCTTTAATGCACTTAATAGCACTTCACGATACAGCAGGGTGGTTTAATATTGGCCCTAAATTTTTATATATAAAATATACATTAATGATTACTAAAAGACAACTTCATAACAAAGCAAAGCTAGCATTTATATTGCCTAATTATAACGCCAATAAAAGAATAGGTCCTCATAACGAAGATGTTATTTCTTTATTAGTCGGTTCATTATTAGGTGATTGTCACGCAGAGCGAGAGAAAAGTGGAGGTGTTAGATTTAGATTTAAACAAAGTGCAGCACATAAGGATTATATATTTTGGTTACACGAATTTCTTAATAAAAGAGGCTATTGTACTAATAACTTACCTGTTCTTTTCAAAGATGGAGATAAATTGCAGCATCTCTGTTATCGTTTTGGTACGTATAGATATACAAATTTAATGTGACTATATAAATTATTTTATAATCATAATAAGCAAAAGAGAGTACCTAAAAATATAGCTGATTTATTAACACCTTTGAGTTTAGCCGTTTGGATTTGTGACGATGGTGGTTTTAAAAAGCCAGGTCTTAGAATTCATACTAATAGTTTTACACAAGAAGAGGTGATCTTATTGTCATTAGCATTAGATACTAAATTTAATATAAAAAGTACATTACATAAAAATCAAGGTAATTTCGTGTTATATATCGAAGGAAAATCTATGCCTTTATTAAAAAAATTAGTATTACCTTATATAATACCAAGTATGCGCTACAAATTAGGATTATAAGTATATATATATATATATAAAGTAGTTGTGAGATAAAACATTTTATCTCTAAGTTTCCGACAGGAGACTTAAATTAGAATACTTTATGGGTATTCTAGTTTGGCAATGCTAGTGAAAACGGTTAAAATATTAATATTTCTGGTAGAAGAGTATTTCATGTTCTCTTGAATAATCGTGAATCAGAGTATTACACCTATATTAATACAAGACCGTCGGTCATATGAATCCTAGAATGTTTAAAATATGGTCGCTACAGACTGGGTCACTGGTGGGTGTTATTTTATGTAATGCTTAATGTACAGTCGAATAATTGTTACGCAAGTAACCCTTTAGGAGTGTCAGGTAATTATGACAGATTACCTTTTGCTCCTTATTTCTTATTTAAAGATTTAATAACTATCTTTATGTTTATATTTGTTTTAAGTCTATTTGTGTTCTTTATGCCTAATTACCTAGGTGATTCAGAGAACTACATTATGGCTAATCCAATGCAGACACCGCCTGCCATTGTACCTGAATGGTACCTACTTCCCTTTTACAGTATTTTACGTGCGATCCCTAATAAACTTCTCGGTGTTGTTGCTATGTTTGGTGCTCTTGTTTCTTTAATAACTTTACCTTATGTTGATTTAGGTAGATCAAAAGGTTTACAATTTAGACCCCTAAGTAAATTAATATTCTGAGTGTTTGTAGCTAATTTTTTAGTTCTTATGAGATTAGGAGCATGTCATGTGGAATCACCATTTATCGAATTAGGGCAATGTTGTACTATTTTATATTTTAGTTTTTATTTTTTACTATTACCTCTAGTAAGTGTACTAGAAAATACTTTAATGGATTTGTCATCCATTAATAAATAAATAAAAATTACAGGTAAAATGTATTTATCACAAAATTTATTATGTAGAAGTACATAATATAAAAATTAGGTATATAGGTATACATTTAAATAGAATACGCTCTGTATAAATTGTTAGGTTCGATTCCTACCTAATTTTATATAATTACTAGAGCTTGTAAGTTTTCTAGTACACTCTGATGGATTTAAACTAATTGAGTAAAACTGAAGGGGAGAAATAATTAAAACTAAAGATTTATAGTGATATACTCTCTGTGGAGTACTTTCTTAGACGGGTATATCAAATAGTTCGTAGCGTTCATGAAGCATAATATACTTTTTTAAGAGTATAGTTTAATGGAAATATAGGGAGCATTCAACCTCCAAATCATCAGTTCGAATCTGAGTAAGCCTGCTTTATGATTTTGCGGACAAAGTATGCTTCGCAATAAATCCTATAGTAAAGCAGGAATATTTCATCCTCTACGGAGGTAATTTTTTTTTTATATTAAAAATATGAAAAACATAAATGTATGTAATAAAGCTATAGTATTTAAAAATAATTGTTTTTATTTAACTATTAATTTAAGCCGCTCCGATATCTCCGCTACAAATTTTAATAATAAGTTTCATTTTAGTACTACTAGGTTAGTAAAAGATACTACAAAAATAATTAATAATGGAGATTCTGCGTTAACCCAAGTTGCTGGTAAATATGTGCCAATCGATAATTTAGATAATTTCTATAGCTGATTGGCGGGGTTCACTGATGCTGAAGGTATGTTTTATATTAAACTTACTGAATCTGAGAAAAATGCAGTATTTTCTTTTAAGATTTCACTTCATGTTGATGATGTTTCTGTATTAGAATTTATTCAAAAAACTTTAGGTTTTGGTAAGGTATACACTTCAGAGAAAGCATCTTTTATTGTTTCTAATCAAAAAGAATTAAAAAATTTAATAGATATTTTTTCTAAATACAATTTAAATACTACTAAACATTTAAACTTTTTAGGTTTTAAAAAGGCTTTTGAGTTATATACTAGTAGTAAAACCAAATCTTTAGAAGTAATGGAAGAGATTAAACATATAAAAAATAATATGAATAAACTGAGAGTGGAATTTGTATTTCCTCAAGATTATAAAATTAAATTGAATGATTATTGAGTTTTAGGGTTTGTAGAAGGTGAAGGATCTTTTTCTATAGTTAAAAAAAATAACTATAAATTAAGATTTTCTGTAGGACAATCTTCTAAAGATCTAAATTTAATGGAATTTTTAAAGGGATACTTTATTAATTTAGCAATAGCTAAAGGTTTTAATGAATTGGATATAGCTATAGGTTTATATAGAAGCAAAATGAAAAACTATGAGGATATGTTAAGTATAGATATCAGAGATAGTAATTTTATTGAAAATGTAATAATACCTTTTTTTGATAATTTAAGCCATTCTTGAAGAAGTAAAAAATATTTAGATTTCCAAGACTTTAAGTTCGTATTGAATCTTAGAAATAAGGGAGCTCAATTTACAGAAGAGGGAGTGGAGGTATTAGATCTTATTTTAAGTCAGATGAATAATAATAGGTTATCTTCTTCATTATGTAGCAATAATTCTATAACTAGGGAGCAATTAATTCTAAAAATTGAAGATTTACTAAATAAACCTTCAAATTTGGAAATAAAAGAGGATGGCAGAATATTTATTAAAAATTTAAATAAATTCTATAATCCTGGGAAAGGTTCTACTAAGGTAGGTTTATTTGATGAAAATGGTAATTTAGAAAATTCTTTTGATAGTATTACAGCGTGTGCTAAACATCTAGGGGTATCTAATGATGTGGTTTCACGGACTTTAATAAATAAAGGTAAACCTGTTTCATTAGATTCTAAGGTTCTTTTTGTAAAAAGAATTGCAACTAATACAATATCAAAGTAAGTATAAATTATTTTAGAGGCTACGCTATATTAAGATCTATACCTAATAAATTATTAGGAGTTATTGCTATGTTTAGTGCATTATTAGCAATAATGTTATTACCTATAACAGATTTAGGAAGATCTAAAGGTTTACAATTTAGACCTATAAGTAAGATAGCTTACTTTATTTTTGTAGCGAATTTCTTAGTTTTAATGCAATTAGGTGCTAAACATGTAGAGTCACCATTTATAGAATTTGGACAAATAAGTACAGTTTTATATTTTGCGCATTTTGTATTTATAGTTCCTTTTGTAAGTTTAATAGAAAATACTTTAGTTGATTTATCTTTTGGAAAAAATTCTTAAAATTAATTTAAGAAATAATTAACTGCAACCTTAAGTGTTTAATTAGAGTAGTTATTCTATTTATCTTTATGTTTAAGTAAATCTATAATTATATATATTAATATATATATAAAGATTATGATGTAGTTGGTCTGCACTTTGATTGCAGATCTTAAGTATTGAGGTTCGATTCCTCCATAATCTTCTGGAATATTCGTATAATTATCTAGCTTCTTTCTTTTATAACTATATATTAATTAATTAATTACATTAATAATATTTTTTTTATTATATGATAAATTTAAATTTATTATATTTGAAGAATGCTTATGCCTGTGCGTATCATTCAAGATCAGGAGGATAGGCACATGCATAGTCACAATGTGACAAATATAAATTTAAAATCTTCTATTAGTATGTGATTTGAACGGTGATGGGCGACCGTTAGGTCATATATAGTAATGTTGAAATCTCAACCCCAAAAGGATTTGTATCAATGGGAACGGCGACTAACTAGCCTCGTATCTAAAGCACGTTACGGGGGGATCATAGCATGCTAGTAAAAGGAAAAACGGGGAATTTCTGTATTTTCTCTATGGCGTTTTCTGAGCCGGGCGAAATCATGAGTAGAACAGGTTAATTGTAAAGTTGAGACATTCGCGGGCCATTCAAACCGGGAGATTATACCAATACAGATCAGGACGTCTCTGTTACTCTGATGCGCGGTAGAACACCGCCGCAGCATCCAAATCCAGTGTAACCTAACCGCAGTCAAGCGGGAAATGTCGGAAAACCTACTCGAGAAATCAGGTGCCGCAAAACACCAGCAATTATATATGATACCGGTGAACCACAAGTAAGCATCGATAGATGTAGTGTGACGCACGGACTACTAATACTAGCCGTACTTGTGGGGCAGAGGCTCCGTAGTACCGTTTGTACTGATCTAACACATCAGGAGGAAAGGGAGCTAAATATCAGGATATATAAATATCTCTGGTCATACTCTAATAAAGTACACTAATACCGCTGCTCCGGAGGGGCTCAAGGTTGGGAACTAGATGTTACTGCCTGCACAGGTTAAGATAATTAGGGTTGGAGAGCCGTATGATGGGTGACCATCTCGTACGGTTCGGGGAGGACTTTAGTAAGCGAAAGCCGAACTCTTCACTCCATTCTTATCAACAAATGCAAAAGATATACTACGACGCAGCATGTGTAGTAGTGACCAATAAAATGGTCTTCCTCAGGAACTTATAGAGGACAGTTTAATATACATAGTTGTATCCAACGAGATACAGGTAAAGGGTATATGAGAAGCCTGTGGTAATAGGTCCAAACAGCTATTATCGATCTGAAATCATTAGGACAACAGGCAACTGAATCTAAAATGTGGAAGTTGAGCGAGAGCAAACTATCGTATGAAAACGGGGTAACTTGCTTCGGATGACTGGACTGAGCACCGATCGTGGTCGACGTACCGTCAAGGACTTACGTAAAATCTCATGAAATTACGGAAAAAGGATAGCTGACCTAGTTATGTCTGTCGGTCAGAGTTTCCTATCCAGACCACCCCTGAAAAGATAGCAAGAGCCACATAGTCAAGAAACTTGCAATATCTTGACAAGAGCTACTACAAGTAAAGCGGGAACCTCGGACAAAGGTCATAAGACCTTCTGGAGCAGAGGAAGTAATTCCTTTGAACTGTCACGTACCACCTATAGTCAAAGTCCGAAGCGAGAGCTTACAAGGTGATCAGATTATAGGCGCCAGGACGGGGGCAAGATAGCTAAACAAGCAAAAGCTGAGGGTAATGCCTCAGATAGCATACTTAGATTGAGTATGACTGCATTGGACAGCGCTGAATTTAGCATTGTCAGTCAAACTACTATCGTCTATATAAAAACTCGTTATTCCAGAGACACTTACTCTGTGTGACAATTGCAGAATAGCTCAGTAACTCCTCAGGGGCAACACGGGCTTCACAAAGTGTATGTGTAGGTAGAGTACCAGACGAATATTAGGTGAACAAATGGTTACTATCCAATAAGTAAACACTTGATCCGTACTTTAGAATGGTATCATTACCATGGAATATGATATGAGGATAAAGTGCAGAGACTGATCGAGCCGTGTGCCGGGAGACTGGCACGCACGGTTCCTTGAGGGGATCTTCTCGCGAGAGAGGTTCCATCTCTAGTTTACGACGCGGAGGAACAATTTGACTATATTGTATATACAATATGTTATCCAGATGTGTCCAAAACTGGTACAGCCTATCCAGAGTGGCAAGATCCAACGAGGTAATGTCATGAGTTCTGGTGGATAGACATACTTTTATGAGTGCCGATGTTTTAAGCATAAAAGTCTTGGCGTGCTGAATCCATATTTTTGAAACCTGAACGTGAGTGAACCATTGTTACAAAACGGGTCAACTTGCTTCATGAGACTGGCACTACATCCATGAGGGGAATATAGTAGCTATATTTGTTTATATCGCAAATATGGGGACACACTACTTCCTCACACCTGTACAGATGGCAGATTTCAAAAATGTATTCATTGTAATTCCGGAACACGAATTAATGAATAAGGACAGATTGTATCTAAAAGCGGGAACCTCGGAAAAGAGCTACACAAATAGTTCCTCGGGACATCTAACAGGATGAATCGTCAGTGACCAAGTTAGTTCAAACCCTGTAAGGCTAGAACTAAATTGCCGGGACGGGGGCAAGATAGTCGAGAAAGCGAATGCATGAGGTAATTCTCATGATACTGGGTATGTTAAATTTCCCATAACAAAGTCCCAGACCTCAAAAAAGGTGCTGAATTCGATATTGCTATCTGAGACCTACGTTTCTAAGAATTTACGTACTGAAGTATGTTATGCCAGAGATAGATACTTTAGTACCTATAGGAAGGACATCACTTCCAAGGAATGGAAAGCAGATTGACGATCCATTGAATTGAAGGTACGTAAAGATCAAATGAAATTAGTAGAGTTAGTCAATAAAACTGGAAATATCAATAATGCTGAAGTTATGAAACTACAGAGGCTGTTAGCCTTAAAGAAACACTTCAGAATGCTAGCAGTACAACATGTACTAACTAACAAAGGAAGTGAAACTGCAGGTGTTGACAAAACCTTATTGGTAGATTCTAGCGACAGATGAAATGTAGTCGAATGAATGATGAAAATCATACAAGAACCTAACTCTTATGTGGCTAAACCAGTAAGAAGAGTTTACATTCCTAAGGCTAATGGTAAACAGAGACCACTTGGTATTCCTACTATCCACGACCGTTGTCTACAAGCGCTTGTCAATCTTGTATTGGAACCGCTGGTCGAGATGACTAGCGATAGACACAGCTATGGTTTTAGGAAATACCGTTCTGCTAAAATGGCTCTTGGAGCATTAAGAGTTAATCTCAGAAGTGCTGAAGGATTCTACGATAAATACGCGTTAGACGCTGATATCAAAGGTTTCTTCGATAACATATCACATGAATGGTTGCTTCAAAATACTCCATTGGAGGTATCCCTAAAACCTATACTCCAATCTTGATTGAAAGCAGGATACATTCATAAGGGTGAATGAACAGAACCTACTGACAGCGGTACTCCGCAAGGAGGAATCATCAGTCCAACCCTTGCCAATTTTACCTTAAATGGCCTGGAAGGAACTGTAGAAAGAGCCGTTAGTGAATCCTATAACGTCAAGAAAAGAGGAATATACATAGGGAAGATGACGAACTCAAAAGGAAATGTATTACATGGTTTCCTTTCAACCAATCTATTCACAGTTAGATTTGCTGATGATTTCATAATCCTAGCAAGATCTAGAAAAATGATTGAGGAGGTAATCAGACCTAGCGTAGATCTTTTCCTGAAAGAACGGGGTCTATGGTTATCTGATGAAAAGACTAAAATCATTTCCATTAGAGAAGGTGACAAACTTGAATTCTTGGGATATACTTTCCAATATATGAAGAAAATAGAACCAAAATATAAGTTATTTCATGATCGTCAAAACAGAGAGGCAATCTCATGTTACCCACAAAGGATCAAATATGAGAACTTTGTGCATAAATTAAGATTGCTATTTGAAAGAAGTTATAATTTAACTTCATATACTCTTATCTCCAAGGTCAATCCTATTATCAGAGGATGATCACAATATTTCAACTTGGGCCAAAGTTACCAATCGAGAAATAAAATAAATCATCTTCTATATCAGTTGGCCTGAAAATGGATGAAACACAAGCACCCTAGATGAGGTAAGATCAAATTAGCTAAGCGTTATTTCTTAAAAGATGGCAGAAATAGGAATACTGAATCGATCTGAGAGTCTGTAGATAGAAAGACCGGTAATACCAATAAATGAGTATTCCGGGGTATTACACTTAACGAGTCAGCATATAAAGAGACTTTAGGGGGAAAAAGTATAGAATTAGTAAATCCCACGCAAGTGGTAGCAACTATGAGTCCTAAATTGTATAGGATACCTAAAGAGCTCGAATTGGTACATGCATATCATACAGACTACGATAAGCTGATCGAGTTCAATACCAAATTGAGTATTAAAAGTTTGAAATTGAATCAGACTAACAAAATCAAATTATTTAT
>Ga0299906_10000882_pt1 | contig 26305 bp, 18 predicted proteins | sample RVTome_14_FD_200259 | JGI IMG/M metagenome (GOLD analysis project Ga0299906, IMG submission 200259) | Soil microbial communities from uranium-contaminated site in the Upper Colorado River Basin, Wyoming, United States - RVT145D125 (version 2) ...
GCCGGCTTCGAACCGTTGCGACGTTACGAGGTCGCGATGAGCGCGACCTGGGCGCAGCCAGCCATATCTGGGAACCGGATTTTCGTCAAGGACATCTCGAGTCTCGCGCTCTGGACGGTCGAGTAGGGGCGCTACCGCAGAAAATCGATACGGATCGGCTCGCCGTCGACGACCGACCCGGCAGCGGGCCGGTAGACGACCCGTGCCGGCAACGCGGGCTCGATCGCTCCGCACGGCATCCGTCCCATGACGCGGGGAGAGTAGCTGACCAGTCGGACGTTGTCCATCCCGGGCCCGATCAACCGGATGGCCTGCTCTCCCGAGGCGATCGCCAGCTGAAATCCGTCGCTGCAGCCGATATAGGTGACCCATCCTTCGATCTCCCGGAGGCCCTCTCCGGGGGGCGGGAGGAAAATCTCGTCTGTGCCGGCCCGGAGTTCTTCCGTATCTTCCGCCTCAGTGGGAATGCCCGCCGACGCGAGCCACCGGACCTCGTCGGCGAGCCGGTCGACCTGTTCCCGCATGAGGGGGTCGAGGTCGGCCTCCCCGACGTCCCCGAGGACCGCGAGGGCCCGCGCGTCGTTCCCGGACAGCCAGAGCGCCCGGGCCCAGGTCAGACCCATCAGCGGATCGCCGCCGCCCAGCCCGAAAGCGGCTTCCAGCTCTCCGACGGCGTCTTCGATCGACTCCGGCCGCCGCATCAGGACCCTTCCCAGCCAGAAGTGTCCGTCGGCATGGCGCGGGTTCTCCCGAATCGCGCGCCTCAGGTGGGATTCCGCGTCGCCGGCGACTTCCCGAAACGGGCCGGCCTCCAGCAACTCGCGGGCCATGAACAGATGGGGGAGGTAACCGGCGTCAGGGGTGTGGACGGCGCGCGCAAGGAACTCGAGGGCCGCCTCGGTGTCGCCCCGGCGGTTGTTCAGAACATAGAGACCTGTCAGCGTCTCTGAGGCCTCTCCGCCCAGCTCGAGCGAGCGTTCGAAGAAGAAGCCGGCTTCCTCGTCGCGCCCGAGATGCAGCAGCAGGTCCCCGAGGTGGAAGCCGGCTTCCGATTCCGGGATCTCTCCGGAATCGGGCAAGTCGACCTCTTCCAGCCGTTCTTCCAGAGTCTTTTCGCCAGCGGGAAGCGAAGGGCTCCCGACGTAGCGCCTCAATTGGGACTCCATCGTGTCGATGTCGGTGCCGAATGCCGCCTCGACGCTCGCGGCCACGTCGTTGCCGGAATCCGACATGGCCTGAAGGAAATCGTCGATCCGCCCGGCCAGCTCGGGTCGTCCGAACTGAATGAAGTGAACCAGCGCCCAGGCTTCGGCATAGAGCGTTGTCGTCCGCTCGATGCCGTCGTAACGCGTGTCGGGGTCGAGGAACTCCCGGAGGGGCATGAACGCCTGCCGAAGCCACAACACGTGCGACACGATCGGGCGGCCCAGCAGCAGCTTCTCGCCTCCGGAGCGGACCTCGATCGTCGAATAGAACTCGGCGACGCCTTCGCGCAGCCAGCGGGGCCAGGCTCGGGTTTCCTTCGTGAGCTGGTGCACGTACTCGTGGTAGATGGTGCGCTCCATTTCCCGTTCGGCCGTCAGCGCGATGTAGTTCCGGTACGGGCCCGAGGTGAAGTAACCGGACACGTCGCCCTCGGGCTTAAACGGGCGGAATGCGTCGTCGTCGCGGAAGACCACCACCGTGGTTCCGGTTTCGCCCGATTCACGGTAGGCCGGCATGAGGGCCAGAAACGCGGCGCGAAACTCCTCCAGCCGTTCGCCCACCCGGCGGATTGCCGATCGGTCGGCGTTGCCCACGAGCACGAAGTTCCCGGAGTCCAGACGACGCCAGTCGTCGGTGAACTGGGCACGGAGCGGAGATGCGGCGGCCAGGAGGAAGAGAAGAGTCAGGGCCGTCGGTGTGGTCCGGGTTGCCATCGGCTGAGGCCCGCTGCCGCCTTCTCAGCTTCGGGGCCGCCCGATGGCCCAGAGCGCGGAGTCGGTCCTTTTGAAGATCTGTCCGTCGGCGATCGCGGGTGAGCTGAGTGTATATCCATCCAGGTCGTTCCCGGAAAGAATTTCGAATCAGCGCGGTGCGTTTGAACATACGCCATCGGGACCGATCGCCCGGTTATCGACATGTATAATTTCGCTGACGCTTTCAACCCGTGGAGGTTCCCGTGAAGATACTGTTCGTGGCCAGCCTGACGCTTTCGCTCCTCGCAGCGGGCCTGATCGCAACCGAAACGCCGTCGTCGACCCCCGCTCCGGCCCAGGAGACCGACGGTGCCGGGCTCTTTGAGACCCGGTGCGCGTCATGTCACGTCGGAGACGACCTCGAAGCGGACATACCCGGCCGCGAAGCCCTCGGGAACTTCGCGCCCAACTTCATAGTCCAGGCGCTTGCCGAAGGGACCATGACGCTCCAGGCCCAGGGCCTGAGCGCGGCCGAGCGCGCGGCCGTCGCCGAGTTTCTGACCGGTCAGGAAGTCGTCGACCGCCCGGTGGCGATCACGACGGGGCTTTGCACCGATCCCACTCCGATGTCGGACCCGAACAATGGTCCGCTCTGGAACGGGTGGGGCCCTTCGGTCACGAACACCCGCTTTCAGCCGGTTCCCCGGGGCGGCCTGACGGAGGCGGACATTCCCAACCTGAGGCTCAGGTGGGCCTTCGGGCTTCCAGGAGAGACCCAGGCCCGCGCTCAGCCGGCGATCGCGGGAGGACGACTGTTTACGGCCAGTCAGACAGGTGCGGTCTACGGCCTGAATGCGGAAACGGGATGCACGTACTGGACCTTTCAACCCCAGGCCGGAGTCCGCAGCGCCCTCTCGGTCGGCCCGATCGATCTGCCGGACGGCACAGGAACCTACGCGGTCTATTTCGTCGATAACCAGGCCAACGCCTATGCGGTCGACGCGAACACCGGACGGCAAGTCTGGAGCCGCAAGGTCGAAGACCACCCGGCCGTGCGCGGCACCGGTTCGGTGGCTCTTCATGACGGGCGTCTCTACGTGCCGATGACCGGCGTCTCCGAAGAGAACGCGGCGTCGAGTCCGGACTACGAATGCTGTCGCTTCCGGGGAAGCATCACGGCTCTCGACGCCGAAACCGGCGAGGTCGTCTGGAAGACCTATACCGTGCCGCCCCCTGAAAGACGCGGCACCAGTTCGACCGGCGTGCCGCTGTGGGGGCCCGCCGGGGTGGGCATCTGGAGCGCGCCGACCCTCGACGCCGAACGCGGGCTGATCTACGCGGCGACCGGAAACGCGTACGCGGATCCGCCCCAGCCGATGGCCGACGCGGTGATCGCCCTCGACATCGGGACCGGAGAGGTCGAATGGATCAACCAGTTGACGCCCGGCGACACCTGGATCGGCGGCTGCCCTCCGAACTCGGACAACCCCAACTGCCCGGAGAACGTCGGGCCGGACTTCGACTTCTCGGCATCTCCGTTGCTTACGACGACCGAGTCGGGGCGCGACCTGCTCGTCGTCACCCAGAAGTCGGGCATGGGCTACGCGCTCGATCCGGACCGCGAGGGCGAGCTGGTTTGGGAATACCGTTGGGGGCCCGGCAGCGGTATCGGCGGGGTGTGGGGAACCGCTGTCGGCGACGGCAACGCTTATTTCGCGGTCGGCGGATACAGCTTCGGCCGCGGCGGCCAGACCGGCGGCATCCATGCCGTCCGGCTCGACACGGGCCAACAGGCCTGGTACACGCCGCCCGAGGCGCCCCTCTGCGGAGGCGGCCGGGGTTGCGGCACGACGCAGTCGGCGGCGGTGACCGCGATCCCGGGAGCGGTCTTTTCGGGATCCGCCGACGGCGGAATGCGCGCCTACGCGGCGGTCGACGGCGCCATCCTCTGGACCTTCGACGCCAACCGGGATTTCGAGACCATCAACGGCGTTCCGGCCAACGGGGGGTCATTCGACGGTTCCGGGCCGGTCGTGGCCGGCGGAATGGTCTACATGCTTTCGGGAAACGGGGGGTTCGTCGGGAGCCCCGGGAACGTGCTGCTGGCGTTCGGGGTGGAGGAGTAGGGACGGAATCAGTCCAGCGCGAGCGCCTTGATGGTTCGCCGGTCGCGCAGGAACAGGCGCGTTCCCGCCAGGGTGGGAGGAGTCCAGGAGTTGTTCCTGAGGACGGTCGCCTCGGCCAGAACCGTCAGGCCGTCCTCGGACACCGTCGCCAGCCCGAGCGTGCCGTCTTCGTCCAGGACGATCAGCTTGCCGTCGGCGTAGAGGAGCGAAGCGCGCGCGAACGTGCGTTCCTGCCAGACGCGCTCCCCGGTCCGGATATTCATCGCGACCAGGAACGCCGGGCCGAAATCCCCGCTCGAGCCGTAGACGAAGCCGCCGACTCTGACGGCCGTGCCGAAGTGGATGCGCATCCGGTTCGAGACCCACAGTTCCACGACGCGGGTTTCCTCGCCGTCCCTCGTGATCTCGAGGGCCCGGCTGCCTCCGTTGTAGGCCGACGATATGAACAGGATGTTGTCGTCCTCGCTCCAGACCGGCGTGCTGATGTTGAGGCCGTGGTCGGTGCGGTGCCCGTGCTGCCAGAGCAGGTCGCCGTTCGAGGGGGCGAGCCCGACCGGGCCGTCGGCCATGAACAGAACGAGCTGCTCCTGGCCGTCGACGTCGATAACGATGGGAGACGACGGGCCGTACCGGAAGTCGTGCCGCCTCCACACGACTTCGCCCGAAGCCTGGTCGAGGGCGACGACGCTCTGTCCCCGGGTGCCGGTCGGCAGGATCACCAGGTTCCGCCACGCGACGGGGCTCGCCGAATAGCCGCGTTCCCAGACCGCGCCGAACTCGTGATACAGATCGCGGGACCAGAGGACCTCGCCCGTCTCCTTGTCGAGCGCGTTCAGGTGACCCATCGCTCCGACCGTGAAGAGCCGGTCTCCGACGATGAGCGGGGTGGAATGGGGTCCGGGGCCGTAGGTCAGATCCATCCGGCCGGGCCGGGGCGCTTCGTACCGGTGTTCCCAGATCGTGGAGCCGTTCGTGGCGTCGAGCGCTATGACGACGTCTCTGTCCCCGGCTCCGAAGGAGAGGTTCCCCCCCCGCTCCCTGTACATCGTGTAGGCGCGGTTCCCCTCGACGACGATGCCCGAATAACCTTCGCCGAGCGGCCGGCTCCACAGTTCGCGCGGACCGTCCGGGGGCCAGGACGACCGAAGGCCCGTGGCCGGCGAGGTGAAGTTTCGCGCCGGTCCTCCCCATTGCAGCCAGTCCTGCGCCGCAACCGCGGGAGTCGCGGCCGCCAAAGAGAGAACGAGGCCGATCGTTCGCGTCAGCATGCGTTGCGGCTCAATTTCGCGGCTCGCCGATCGCCCAGAGCGCGAAGTCGGTACGGATGAAGATCTGCCCGTCGACCGTGATCGGTGAGCTCAGCGTATAGCCGTCGAGGTCGTTGGTCGCCAGGATCTCGAATTCGGGGCCCTGGCGAATCACGGTCGTGATCCCGTCCTCGCTGATCAGGTAGATCTTTCCGTCGGCGAGCAGTGGCGAAGAGCTGTAGGTTCCGGGCGCCACCCGCTGGGGCCCGTACACGACGTCTCCGCTGCGCGCGTCGTGGGCGAACATGACGCCGTTGTCCCTGAGGATATACAGGTACGTTCCGTCGGTGACCGGCGTCGGCACGTCCGGCCCGGAGTCGGTGGACCAGAGCAGATGGGAATCGGTGACGTCACCGCGACCGCCGGCGCGCAGCACCAGAAGCGGGCGCTCGCGGCTCGGCGCGAAGACGATATCACCCAGCACGAGCGGGGACGCCACGATCCGGTAGGACGCGTTGTTCCTCGGGTTGAGCCCGTCCATCCTCCACAGTTCCCGGCCTGTTTCCAGATCATGCCCGGTCACGACGTCTCCCCCCGTGACCACGAGCTCGAGCCCGCCCGGGGTGTCGACGATCGCCGGCGTCGTGTAGGAGTCGGGGGATTCCCGTATCGCGCGGGTCGGCCGTTCCACGCGCCAGAGCGTCTCCCCGGTGACCCTGTCGAACCGGACGACGTAGGACGGATCGTCGGTGTGCATCCCGTGGAGAACCTGGACGTAGATGGAGTCTTCGTGCAGAACGGGAGACGAGCCGTAGCCCCAGTTGAGACCCCAGGCGCCGTAGTCGCCCTGGATGTCCCGGACCCAGATCTCGTTGCCGTCGAGGTCGAAGCGGCGCAGGAAGCCCGTCGAGGTCAACACCCAAAGGCTTTCGCCGTCGGTGACCGGCGAGGGCGTGGACATATTGGCCTTCCGCACGGGGCGGTTCCCTCCGCCCAGAGGCCGCGTCCAGTTGCGGCTCCCGGTGGCCCGGTCCACCGACCAGAGCTCGATCTGACTGCCCTCGGTCACGAGAACGAAGATCTGGTCTTCCCAGACGATCGGAGTGGAGCCGCTGCGGCCGGGGAGGTCGAGCTTCCAGTGGATGTTCCCGGTCGTGCTCCAGGTCACGGGCAGACCGGTCTCGTCGCTGACGCCGTTATACGTCGGTCCCCGCCAATGGGGCCAGTTTCCGGCGGCCGCACCCGCCGTGACTGCGGACAGGATCATGAACGAGGAGAGAAGGATCTTTGGTTTCATCATCAGGTTCTCGATGTTCTTTCTCGCGGTCAGTTCCCTGAATGCCGCGCCACGTAAGCCAGGGCGTACTCGCGTAGCGAGGCGGCCCGGAGTCCGACACGTTCGGCTTCCGCTTCGGCGCGGGCCAGATCCCAGCCGTCCCTGAGGACGCGCCGGACGATCCAGAACGCGCCCACGCGGTTTGCCGTAGCGCAGTGGATGAACATGGGGTGGTTGGCGTCGTCGTCGGTGAGGCGCAGGAACTCGTCGAACTGGCTGTCCGGTATGGGGCTCCCGTTGGCAACCGGGATGTTGTAGTAGGCCATGCCGAGCTCACGAACGCGCGCCTCCTCCGCCGAGGCGTCGAACTCGGCGGCCGGCCTCAGGTTCAGCACGGCCCGGACCCCCTGGTCCCTGATCCCGGTCAGTTGCCCGAGGGTGGGCTGTCCCGCGGTGCAGAAGTCGGCGTTCACCCAGAGGAAGTTTCGGATCTCTTCCTGGGCGAGCGCCGAAGGCGCCACGGCCATGAAAGCCGCCAGAAACACAGACCCTTTCGTTACCGAAATCATGATCATGCCTCCATTGGACGTGTCAGCGGTCAAGCCGAAAGCATACCGGGAATAACGGGGACAGGCACCTTTTTTGGCGCCGTTACCGCCCGAAGGCGGCGCCTGTCCGGTTACTCCCCTATTGCCAGCAAGTTCCCGGCCGTCCGGAAGTACCAGTTGCCGTCGACCAGAGCCGGTGAGGCCAGAACCTGCTCCCCAAGCTCGTTGACATGAAGGATCTCGAACTGGTCACCGGCCCGCAGCACGAAGGTCTCCCCGTAGTCGTTCGTAAAGAAGATCTTGCCGTCCAGCGCGACCGGGGATGCGGAGAAGCCTTCACGGCGCGCCACACCCAGGCGTCCCTGCCACAGGCTTTCACCCGTCCGGGCGTTGAGCGCGGTGGCTATGCTCTGCATGTCGTTGACCAAATAGAGGTTTTCGCCATAGAGAATCGGCGACGGAACGAAGGGCGATCCGCGGGGGCTCGTCCACTCGAGGTGGGTATCGGTGACATCCCCATCGCCGCCCGGCCGGATCGCGAGCGTCGGTCCCGCCCGCCCCGATGAACAGAAGAGCATCCCGTAGCCGACCACCGCGGTCGGAATGACTTCGACCGTGCTGCCGTTGCAGTGCCAGAGCTCGCCTCCGGTGGCGGGATCATACGCCTGAACGCGGCGCTGGCCGTGGACGATAATCTCGTCGCGGCCGGCGACCCGGATCGCGATCGGAGATCCCCAGCCGACGCTGGCGTCCCGGGGCGTGTTCCAGAGCTCCTGGCCCGTCTCGCGATCGAACGCGGCGACGAAAGCCCCGCGCGAGACGTCCTGGTACACGATGATCCTGTCCTGATAGAGCAGCGGAGAACCTGCGGTGCCCCAGTAGTTGTCCAGCGCCCCGAACTCCTGGTGCCAGACCAGCTCGCCGCCGTCCAGGTCGAAGGCCGCCAGACCCCGGGCCCCAAAGGACACGTAGATCCTCTCGCCGTCGGCGACCGGCGTCGCCGAGGCGTGGCCGTTCTTGTCATGCACCCTCTCGGTCCGGCCCTCGGGCGCGAAGCTTTCCCACACGACCTCGCCGCTCACGCGGTCGAACGCGATCAGAGACAGCCTTTGTCCGTTCTCATACGCCGTCGTCAGGTAGATCCGGTTGCCCCAGACGATCGGCGAGGAATTGCCGCTGCCCGGGACAGGAGTCCTCCAGAGGACGTTCTCGGTGTCCGACCATGTGTCGGGATACCCGCTCCCGGCGATCAGGCCCTGACCGGAAGGTCCCCGCCAGCGGGGCCAGTAGCCGGCGCCCTCGCCCTCGACCGGAATCATCATGACGCCTGTTTCCTGAGCGGGCAGCGGAGGAGCGTTCCCGACAGCGGCTATCAGAAGAGCGAGCGCAACGGGTATCGTCAGCCATCCGGGGAAATGTCTCATCGTTCACTCCTTGCGGTTCGGCGACGAGTCGTCGCCGTTCGTCATTCCGACCGGAGCGCATCGAGAAGCGGTGATCTGAGCGCGGCGATCGTGGCCAGGATAGATGTTATCAACCCCAGCGCGAGGACGCCAGAAAGCAAGACGAGCAGCAGCGTTCCCGGCAGGCGCCCGCCGCGCTCCGCGACAGCCGGCGCGATTGCCAGCAGAGCCGAGATGGCGCCCGCGACCAGCCCTCCGGCGAGCAGGAACGCGTTTTCGGCCGCCGCCATCTTCATGAAGTCGTACTGCCTGTATCCGAGCGCCCGCAGCAGGGCCAGCTCCCTCCGTCTTTCGAGCACGTTGCGGAGGAGCACGGCGCCGAGCCCGACCGTGCCCAGCAACAGGCCGAGCGCTCCCAATGCCTGAAAGGTCGAGAGATACGTATTCTCCACCTGATGGAACGCCGCCAGGCGTTCGGCCGCAGGGGTGATCCGGGCGCCGTGATCTTCGAGAGCGTCGCCGAGCGCCTCGCGCACGGACTCTGCCTGAGCCGCATCGGTTTCGACGAGGAAGTAGGAGTAACCGGCCTGATCGGGAAACGCGCTCCTGAAATTAGCCTCCGACATCAGGAGCTCGCCCTGAAAGATGCTGTCCTCCAGCGCTGCGACCAGCCGGAGCCGGAGCTCCCGGTCCCCTTCGGCGATCACGATGTCGTCCCCGAGACTTCGGTCGAGGACATACGTGATCGAGTGCGTGTCCGCAATCACGGGTATCGCGCCGTCGGGTTCGAGTTCCTCAAGCAGCAGCCAGGGGTTGGCCGATTCCGCGGGTGTCGAAGCCAGAGAATCGCCGAACCGAAAGCGCCCGTCTTCTATAAAAGTGTCCGATGGGGCGATGATCCTGGGGTTTTGCGGCGCGTAGAGATTGAGGCAGCTCGCGTCGTCGCCCGGGCGGTGTCGGAACGCCTCGACGCGGATCGGGTCGAAACCGTCGATTCCGAGCGCGTCGCGGCCCTCGGAGCTCTCCGGATCGTAGACGATGGGCAGGAGCGTCTCGACGATCAGGCTGTAACCCCCGATTCCCGATCGGGGACCCGAATCGTAGATCGCGTCGGTCCGGAAAGCGTCCACCGAGATGAGGATGAACGTGGCCGAGGCAATCATCGCCATCGAGACCACGCTGCGGGCGGGTCTCCACGTCACGTTTCGCATGCCGAGACGCGCGAGGGGCCACGGACCCCGCCCGTCGAGAACGCGGCCCGTCGGGCGCCGGGAGCCGTAGACGAAGAACGCGAGACAGCCGGCGAGGAGCGCCGTGCCCGCGCCGAAAAAGCCCCCGGCGTCGGGAACCAGGCCGCCCATGGTCAGGGCGATGAGGAGGACGGCTCCGGCGAGAAGCGCCAGGGTTGTCCCCAGCGCCGTTCGTGATCCGCCTTTTTCCTGTGCTTCCGAGGCGAGCTGCCCGGCGAGCAGGCGCCGTTCGGAGACCCGTGACAGGCCGCCCAGCGTGATCCAGATACAGGCGAGCGCGGCGACGATGCCTCCGACCACGCCTTCGGTCAGGGACAGAGGCGACACGTGGAGCGTCAGACGCGTCGTACCGACAGCCCCGACCCACCACGTTCCGAGCGCAGCGACGATGATGCGGGCGTAGGCGACGCCTCCGGCCACGCCTGCCCCCGCTCCGAGGAGGGAGAGCCACAGGCCTTCTCTCATGAAGGAACGGCGGACGGCGCCCGGTGTGAAGCCGACGGCCCGCAGCAGGCCGATCTCGGCGGCCCGTTGCTCGACGCTGAGCTTGAAGAACAGCGCGGCCAGCAGCAGGGCCGAGACGACGAGGAAAAAGCTGAAATAGACGAAGTACTCGCCGAAGTTGACCGCGCCTCCGGACGCTTCGAGCCCCTGCGCGCGGACGTTGGCGATGGCGAGTCCCGCGCCGAAAGGATCGATCCGGGCGCCGAGCTCGGCCCTCACCCTGGCCTCCGGCGCGGGATCCACGCCGGGAGGCGCCGCGAACCGGATCGATGTCAACGAGCCGTGCCGCGACTGCCAGAGCTGCTGTCCGACCCCGGTGGGGATGTACGCCTTGGGCGTCGTGGTGTAGCGGTCCCAGTACTGTTCGTCTATGGGCCGGATACGTGCGAGATCGATCGGGAACGGCGGGTCCCAGTCGTCGAGGTCCGGGGAATCGCTGATGCCAGGGTAGTCCGGCGCCAGATCCGGGTCCCCGCGTTCGACGGGAACCACGCCCGCGACCGCGAAGCGGGCCGTCCGTGCGAGGAGCCTTCCGGGATCTTCCCAGAGGTAATACTCGAGCGAGACCTCGTCTCCCGTCCCGACGCCCAGATCCCCGGCGGCCCAGTCGGTGAGAACGACAGGCGGCAGGCTGAGGTTTTCGGGGATTTCGAGCGCCGGAGCGATGACGCTGAGGTCGGTCGCCGCGACCAGCGAATACGGGATCTCCCGGCCACCCGATTCGATCGTGTTGGCCAAATACGTGAAGACCGGCTGGGCGTCGAGATCCAGGGCGGCTCGGACCTCGCGGGCCGCCTCGATGACGGCGTCACGGAGAAGTCCGTCCCCTGATTCGAGGGCGAGCGCGTTCGTGGCCCCCAGCATGCGCAGGCGAAGTCCGAGGTCTTCGGGCGAGGCCCGGTCACGGACCATCCGCTCCAGCGCGTCCGCTGCTTCCGTCCCGTCGTCGGTCGCCGAAACGAGGAGCGCCGAGACGCGTTCCCCGATGTCGAGCTCGTCCTGGAGGAGGGCGAGCGGGAGGAAGACGGCACTGACGTCACCTTGGGTGGCTTCGAGGGAGAACTCGCCGAGTTCTTCGCGCGGCAGGATCGCCCGGACGGTCGCCCTCACCGTCTGGCCCAGATCGTCCTTCCGGCCGTAGACCGATTCCAAAGGTATGTCCGTGGGCCGCTGGACGCGAACCAGAATCGTGTCGCCTTCGACGACACCGAGCCCGGAGGCCGTCGATGGGCTGAGGAACGCCTGACGTCCCTCCGGGCCTCCGAGAGCGTCGAGGCCGTGAAAGCGCCAGAAGCGCTCATCCACCCCGTAGACCCGCGCGAGCCCGGCGCCTCCGTCTCCGGTCTGCGTTCGGAGGAAACCTTCGGTCAGGACGATCGGTGCGATGCCCTCGAAGTGAGCGCTGAATTCGGGATGGTCCCGGATCTCCCCGGCCAGCGCTTCGCGGACGAAGCCCGTCGAGATGACGACCAGGTCTGTCCGGCCGAGGCGCAGAAGCACCAGGTCCCGGAGACTTCCCTGAACCGAATCACCGACCAGCAGCGCGCCGGTGAGGACGGCGACCGCCGCCGCGACGCCCACGACAACGGCCGCGTGGGTCCGCCAGTACCAGGCGAGGCTCCGGGCCGTGAGGGTTCCGGGATGCACGACGGCGCGCTAGCGAGCGCCGCGTCCGCGTCCGCCGCGTCCGCCAAAACCCCGCTGGGGCCGGGCCAGACCGCCGGTCGGGTCGCCGTTTTCGATCTCCTCGAGAGTCCGGCCGAGGACGACGTCGAAGTGGGCGGTCAGCTCTCCGATCGACGACCCGGGCAGCGGGTCGAAGTCGGCGAGGACGGTTTCGAGGTCCCCGGGGGCCCGGATCTGACGAAGCAGCGGGTCGCGGACGTTGTCCTCGTGTCCGCGTATGTGCGCCTGCGTCGTCAGGAGCCTCTCGCCGCCCTTGCTCAGGGCGAAGTGGATGTGCGGGGCACGGAACGCGCCGCCCAGGGTGTAGGGCACGGGCTTGACCGTCCGGAAGTAGTACCGTCCGGTCGAGTCGCTGAGGAAGCGGCCGTAGCCCTGGAAGTTGGCGTCGTACTGGGCCTGACGCCCCTGGGTGTGCAGGTAGGACGCACGGCCGTCGACCTGCCAGATCTCGACGAACGCGCTCCGCACGGGCTCGCCCGCCGCTGTGAGGATCCGTCCGGTCAGGTGCGTGATCTCTCCCACGGCCGGCGTCGTCGAGTCATTGATGATAAGGAGGTCGTTGTCCGTGTCCAGCGGCATCCGGTCCGGGTAGAACGGCCCCTCCGTCATGCCCACGGTCTCCTCGAGAGCCTGTGCGAACGCGCCCGGAACGGAAAAGTACGCCGCCCCGCCGAGCGCCAGGCCTCTGATAAAGCCGCGCCTTGTGAAATCCGACCTCTTCGACATGGAAGCCTCCTCTGATCGCCGCGTGAAACCGTACTAGCTATTTAACCGTGTCAGCCTCGTCCCGGCAAGCGCGAACCGAATCGCAAAGGCGTCGGCCAGCCGTGTGCTGTGGGTGACTGCGATCAGGATATTGTTGTGGTGCCGGTGCAGGCCGACGAGGAGGCGGGTCACCGCATCGGCCGAGGCCTGGTCGAGATTGCCGGTCGGCTCGTCGCACAGGACCAGGCCGGGATCGGAGATCAGCGCGCGCGCGATCGCCACCCGTTGCTTTTCGCCCCCCGAGAGCTGGCCGGGGCGGTGGGTCGCCCGGTCGGCCAGGCCGACCCGCGCGATGAGGTCGCGGCCGCGCTCCTCGAGCGCCTGCCGTTCGGCCTCGCCCGCGCGCCGCACCAGGGTCGGGACCAGGACGTTCTCGAGGACCGAGCACTGCGGCAGGAGGCAGTGATCCTGAAACACGAAGCCGACACCGCGGTTGCGAAACGCCGCCAGGCCGGACGCGTCCAGGCTGAACAGGTCCTTTCCTTCGATGCGGACGGTGCCGGAGGTTGGCGGCTCGAGCCCGCCCAGGATGTAGAGCAGGGAACTCTTGCCGCTGCCCGAAGGCCCCGTGATGGCGGCAGAATCGCCCGGGGCCAGCTCGAAGCTGATGTCGGAGAGAATCCGGAGTGCGCCCCGGGGCGTCGCGTAGTCCTTGCTGACCTGCGAAACCTCAAGCATCCTGGACCGTGACGCGCTTTCCCGACGCGAGGGCGGTTTCGTAAACGCCGAGGAGGCGGGAGGCCGACTGTTCCACGCTGTAGTGGGCGCGGACGCCGGCGAATGCCCGCGTCCCGAGAACGGAGGCTTCACCGGGGCTTCGCACCAGCGTTTCGATGCCTTCGGCAAGAGCGTCCGGGTCGTCGGGAGCGACCAGCAGGCCGCCGCCCGTCCGCTCGACGATTTCCGTGAACGCGCCCCGCCGCGGCTGGACGACCGGTACGCCGTTCGCCATCGCCTCGAGGAGAAACATACCCTTCGGCTCGTCGTAGGTGGCCGGGACCGAGAGCACGTCGAGGCTCCGGAGAAACCGGAGCTTTCCCTCGCGGTCGACGACGCCGTGCCAGGTCGCCTCGCCTCCGCATCCGGCCTGTGCCAGACGTTTTCGAACCGATTCCATATACGCCCGGCTGTCGGGCGCCGTGTATCCGGCGACGTGAAGCTCGAACCGCCGCGCGGGAACGCGCTCCCGGAGGCGCACGTAGGCTTCCGCCAGAAGATGCAGGCCTTTCTCGGGAGCCACACGGGCGAAGTAGCCGATCCGGAAGGGCCCGTCATCGGTTCGCGCCTCGCGTTCGAAGTATCCCGAAAGGTTGATGCCCAGGGGCACGACCGAGATCTTGTCTTCGGGGATTTCCAGGTACCCCGTCATGAACCCCCGGCAGTACTCGCTGACGGCGATGAACCGGTCGACGTCGGGAACCTGTCTGCGAATTTCTTCCAAAGCCCGGTGACGGTACGTGTCCTCGAGGCCGTCGATGAAAATCTCTTCGCCCTGAAGCGTGCAGCAGACCGGACAGCCCAGCATCTCGCGAAGGGGCGCGGCCAGGGCGACCAGCAGCGAGTTCGGCAGGTTGACCACGTCGAATGGCGGCTCGTTCCGCAGCCATTCCCCGAGCTTCAGGAATTCTTTCCGGAGAGGTCCGTCCCGGCCCCTGAGCATCGAGAGCGTCAGCTCGCCCAGCATCTTCGGATCGTTCGACACGGCGCGGCCCGCAAGCGCGTTGATCACGCGCGGCGAATCCCAGATCCGGTCGACGAAGCGTGGCAGCTTCCGGACGAGAGGCACATACTGCTCCAGCCAGACGCTGATCCCGCCAAACAGCACATGCCCCCGGCTGGCGTTGGGCTCGTCGGTCCGGGTCGGAGTGTAGACCGGAACCAGAGTGACGTCGTGACCGTCGGCCATCAGCGCGCGGGCCAGCGCGTTGTCCCGGGCGCAGCTCCCGCAGTACATGCCTGCGGCGCCCGCGGTGATGGAGAGGATTCTCATCAGTCCCGCCAAACGGGGCCCGCGCGTCCTCCGTGCGGGCTGCGCGACGCGCGTCGCGCGTCGCGCTTTCCGATTACGTCAAAGACGCCGTCTGAAACGCCCTCGCCCGGAACAGGAACTCGACGATGTTGCCCTCGTGAGGCTGCAGCCAGTTGAGCTTCGTCGTCGGCACGGGCCCCAGGTTCAGGCGGTCGATATGAACCGCGTCGAGCAGTTGTCTCCGGAAATCTTCGTTTCCTGTGATCGCGCTGCAGACCAGCGTCGGGCCGATGCGGTCGAGCATCTGGTTCTCGGGGCATCGGACCACCGTCGCGAACGGAAACATGTACTCCTTCGACGCGATCGCGGCGTCGGGCGAGTCGCAGTGGACCACGGTCGGCAGCAGGTAGTCCGCGCGCCGGTCTTTCACCACCCGTTCCTGTTGACGATACTTCGCCGTGACATCGGCGACTCCCGGGGCCTGGAGATCGGCGTCGATGCCGTTCGAGATGGCTTCCGCGACTCCGGGGACCGTGAAAGCGGCGAGCGCCGCCTCCGGATCCTGCGGCGGTTTGGGCAGGATACCGGCGAAACGCTTCGCGAGCGCGTCGGCGATGTCTTCGGTGTGCCGCGACGCCCAGATGCCCGTGCAGTTGATGCAGCTCCGCCCGCTGTTGAGAACGACGCTCTCGACCATCAGGTCGAGGTGCCGTTCCCAGTCGTCCACCGCGTCGTCGCCCAGCAGGATCTTCGAGAAGCCTGGACCGTGCGCCTGGACTTTCGGGTTGCCGCGGTAGCGGTCGACCGTCGCCGTGCCGCCGAAGATCAGGCTTCGGCTGCAGCTCTCCAGCACCGCGGCGCCGACGTCGCCCTCTCCCGGGTAGATCGAGATCGCTTCGGGCGGGATCCCGGCTTCGAAGAACGCGCCGGCCATGCGGAAGGGCGTCCAGGGTTCCTGAGGGCCGGGCTTGAGCACGAGCCCCACCTGGAGCGGGATGATCGGCAGCCAGAGCGTATGGACGCCCGGGGAGTTCGAAGGAAGAACCAGTCCAAGCACGGGGCTCTGCGCCTGGAAACTGATCGGGACGCCGCGTTCTTCCCCGTAGCCGCGCGTGAGCACATCGAGATCCAGACCCCGCGTGAGGGAGGTGAGGATGTTCTTCATCTCGGCCAGCACGAATGCGTTCTTCTTCATGTTGGCCCGGCACATGTGTTCGGGCAGGCCGGTCGAGGCCGACTGGGCGTGGACGAATTCGTCGGCGGTCTGCGCGCCGCTGCCCATCGGAATCGCGCCGCTCATGTAGAGCTCTCCGGCACAGCCAACCTTCGCGACAAGCTCCTCCATCGGGATGGCCCGGAGCAGCTCGCGCGCCTTCCCGGCTTTCCTCATGTCGCGCTGGATGAGCCCGCCGTTCGCGCGGCTGACCCGGGCGATCGGCTCGCCCGTCGAGAAATGGACGACCTCGTCGACCTCGAGGCTGTCGTAGGGCTGGCCCCAGCGGAGCACCGGCAGCTCGAGCATCAGTACACGCCCACCGTCGTCGTCGACGCGAAGCCGCGGTACGGCCGGACGCCGCTGACGCCGTCCCAGGGATAGAGGTCCGAGGGAGGCTCCCGCTCGCCTTCGTCGCGTTCGAGAAAGCCGGGCATGAAGAACTCGCGCGTCAGAGTCGTCACCCGGACCCGGCCGGACTCGCCGTACCCGACGACCCGGTTGGGGTCGTCGAAGTCCACGACTTCGATCGCCGCGCGCGGCTGGGGCGCGTAGTAGGTGATCTTGTACTTATTGTGCGGGCCGCTCGGCGCGCTGGGCGCCAAACCCATCAGCGTGTTGCCGTAGGTCGGCGTCATGTAGGCGCCGTCGAGGAGCTCTTCGTTCGCGAAACGGTTCCACTGCGGCGTGAACTCCGTGCCGCCGGAGAAGATCCCCCGGATGCCGGCCTTGCGGATCGTCGTGCCCATGGATTCGAGCTTCAGGGCCAGGGCTTCCAGCAGCTTAGGCGTGGCGAACATGCATTGAATCTCGTGGTTGGCCTCGAGAATCGTCACGGCCTGTTCGATGACGTGGTCCTTGTATGCATCGAGGTGCTCGCTCCAGCCCGTCCTGATGAGCTTGATCACCCAGCGCGGATCGAGATCGACGCAAAAACAGATCCCGCCCCGATGCTGGGTCAGGTGCTCGACGGCGAGCCGCAACCGCCGCGGGCCCGACGGGCCGAGCATCAGCCAGTTCGCGCCGCGCGGGAAATGCTCGTCGGGAAGCGTCTCGCTGAACACCTCGTAGTCGATGCGAAAGTCCTCGCAGTTGATGCGCGTCTTGGGAATCCCGGTGGTCCCGCCGGTCTCGAACACGTAGACCGGCTTTCCGGCCAGGCCCTTCGGAACCCACCGGCCGACCGGCCCGCCCCGCAGCCACTCGTCCTCGAACGACTCGAATTTCCCGAGGTCGTCGAATCCCCGAATCCCGGTCCGGGGATCCCAGCCGAGCTTCGACGCGTAGTCGAGCCAGAACGGGCACCCGGTCGCCGGATCGAAGTGCCACCGAACGACCTCGCGGGTCCAGGCGTCGAGTCGCTCCCGTGCGGCTCCGGCCTGAGTGGAGAGCCCACTCGTTTCAGATGAATCCGATGTCTGCATGGCCAGATAGTCTAGCAGGGCGGGGCGGGGGAGCAACAGATGGCGGCTTACTTTGCGATGCTGTCTGTCCTGGGACCGCCACGTTTGCCCGATTGTTTCCGCGGTGCGATCCGGGCAGACTGGAGAGCTACAAGCCGAGGACGAGGCGTAGACCGCGGTCCAGATCTTTCAACAATTGACCGCGAATGCGGCCGGACTTCTCGAGCAAGAAGTCTCGATCGATGGTGACGAGCTGCGAAACGTTTGCAACTGAGTCTCGGCGGAGTCCAGCCGCTTTCGCTGGAATGAGGACGTTACCGGGGGCATCAACCAACCGCAAGTTCGTTGTCAACACGACGGCGATGACCGTACGGAGACGACTGCGATTGAACGGCTCGCTCTGCACGATGATCAACGGGCGCCGATATCCAGGTCCCGATCCATCGGGTTCACCAGAATCGGCCCACCAGATCTCTCCCCGCTCGACTACCACGATTCATGGGGTAGAGACCTGGCCTGGAGACGCCGGAGCTTCGGGTCCAGGCGGCTCTCCCCGGCGGCGTACACCGAGTCGAGCCGCGCCGTCACTTTGCGGCTTTGATGCTTGGCAACGAAGTCAGCCAGAGCCATCGCGTAGAGTCGGCTCCGGGACACTCCGAGACGTTTGCCAAGAGTCTCCGCGGCATCAAACAGTTCATCGGGAACGGACAGTGTCGTTTTCATACTATAGTAATACCACGGTATGGGCAAGACCGGCAAGCTGCCCAACAACAGGGTCGTGTCCTGATTACGTCGAGAGGTGAGGTTTATGATCCTGGAGATAGCGAATCTGAGTATCGTTCCCGGTCAGGAGGCGAAGTTCGAGGAAGCGTTCAGCGAGGCGAAGGGTCTCCTTGCCGACGTGCCCGGCTTTCTGGGTCTCGAACTGCAGAAGTGCATTGAGCGGCCCAGCCGCTATGCGCTGCTGGCTCGTTGGCGGTCAGTCGAGGATCATACCGAACGTTTCCGCGGTTCGGCGGAGTACCAGCGGTGGAAGGAATTGTTGCATCACTTCCTTGATCCACCTCCGGAAGTCGCCCATTACCGGTCGATCGCTGACGTATAGGCGGCTGCGCCTGCCGGCGAGCATGAAGGCAGGTGACCGAGCTTCGCAGGCGAGCTCACTCGAGCTTCGGAAAAGTAAGGAGTACGAACGTGTCGAGCGATCGGTCCAGGGCACTCTCCTCGACTGCCCCTGGGGCAGTCCTGGGGGCCGTTGCCGTGGGTCGCCGGCTTCCTGGTGGGATCGGCGGCGAGGCGTCGGCGTGAGAGTCATCGGGGAGGGCGGTCGATGCGGAACGGATTGCGGGTAGTGGCGATGGCTGCCATCATGGCCGGGAGCGCCGACGCCGGGGACGTCAGTCCGGTCGTCCACGAGGGCGTCGTGGAGGCGCCCTGGACGAAGTCTGCCGGTTTTCGCGAAATCCCATGTACGGCTCGGCTTTCGGTCGCCGCCCGGCTTCCGATATACTGCGGCGATAACCAAACCGGGAGAGAGTTTCGTGAGAGTGAATCGATTCCGCGCAACGCTGATGCTGCTCCTGTCCGTCGTTCTGACGGCTCCTGTCCTCGGCGCACAGGATGTGTCCGATCCCCGCTACTGGGGGCAGTGGCGGGGTCCTGAGGCGACGGGCGTGTCCCGCACGGCGAACCCGCCGGTCGAGTGGAGCGAGACCGAGAATATACGCTGGAAGATCGAGGTCCCCGGGCGGGGCACCGGCTCGCCCGTGGTCTGGGACGACCGGATCTTCCTGATGACGGCCGTTCCCGTGGGCGTGGACCTCGCCGCGTCCCACGAGCCCCGGGGAGGGCTGCGGCCGAGGGGCGTCCACCGGTTCGTGGTGATGGCGATCGCGCGCAGCGACGGGAGCGTCATCTGGGAGCGCGCGGTTCGGGAGGAAGAGCCGCACGAGGCGGCGCACACCGACAACGGGACCTGGGCCTCGAGCTCGGTCGTGACCGATGGGGAGCTCGTCTTCGCCTACTTCGAGTCCCGTGGCCTGTATGCGTTCGATCTGGACGGGAGCCTCCAGTGGGAAGTCGACCTGGGCGACAAGGCGATGCGAAATCAGTTCGGCGAGGGAAGCACTCCGGTGCTGTACGGGGACCGTCTGGTCATCGTCTGGGATCATCTGGGGGGGCAATCCTTCGTCGTCAGCCTCGACAAGAACACGGGTGAAGAGATCTGGCGTGTCGACCGCGACGAGATCGACACGTGGGCGACCCCGCTGGTCGTCGAGGTCGACGGCCGCGCTCAGGTCATCGTTCCAGGCAGGGACCGCCTCGTCGGCTACGACCTGACCGACGGGTCGGTGGTCTGGGAGAGCGACGGCCTCACGATGAACCCGATCCCGTCTCCGGTTCATTCCGACGGGATCATGATCGCGATGAGCGGCTTTCAGGGGAACGATCTGAAGGCGATTCGGCTGGCGGGGGCGCGCGGCGACATTACCGGCACGGACGCGATCGTGTGGGAGCTGGACCGCGACACGCCCTACGTGCCTTCGCCGCTGCTTTACGACGGAGTGCTGTACTTTCTGAAGACGAATTCGGGAATCCTGTCGACCATGGAGGCCGCGACGGGAGAGCCGCTCTACGAGCTTCAGAGGCTCCAGGGCGTGCCCAATGTCTTTGCGTCGCCGGTCGGGGCCAACGGCCGCGTCTACTTCCCGGGCCGCGACGGGGCGACGCTGGTGATTCGTCACGGGCCGGCGTACGAAGTGTTGGCGACCAACGTCCTCGACGACGGCTTCGATGCGTCTCCGGCGCTCGTCGACAACGAGATCTACCTGCGCGGCTACCGATACCTGTACGCGATCGCCGGGGAATAGAGAGGAACGGACGACATGAAAACCGGGCCCACCGCTCCGGATGTGTCGCCTGGCACGACTGCCGGACCGTTCACGCACACGATCGACGGCCGCGGGATTACGAGCGGCGCGTCGTTCGACGTGATCGATCCCGCCCGGGGCGAGGCATTCGAGCGGGCGCCAGCTCTCTCCGAGGCGCAGCTCGACGATGCGGTCCATGCGGCCCGCCGGGCCTTCGGTTCCTGGAGCCGGCTTTCTTTCGCCCAACGGCGCGAACACCTCCAGCGGTTTGCCGATGTCCTTCGTGGGCGGGTGGAGGAGCTGGCGGGAATTCTCGTCCGGGAGCAGGGCAAGACGCTGGCGGAGTGCAGAAAGGAGCTTTCGCTGGTTCCGATACAGATCGAACGCCTGATCGCGATCGAGGTTACCGACGAGGTTCTGCGCGACGACGGCAATGAGCGCGTCGAGCTCCGGTACCGGCCTCTGGGCGTTGCCGGCATCATCACGCCGTGGAACGTCCCGGTCGGGATCGCGATCGGCCGGATCGCCCAGGCTCTGTACACAGGCAACACGGTCGTCCAGAAACCGTCTCCGTACACACCTCTCGCGACGCTCGCCATGGGCGAGATCAGCCGCGAGGTCCTGCCTCCCGGAATCCTCAACGTCGTTGCCGGCGGAGACGAGCTGGGCTCCTGGATCACCGCGCATCCCGGGATCGACAAGATCTCTTTCACCGGCTCGGTGGAGACCGGCAAGAAAGTGCTGGCCAGCGCGGCGTCAAATCTCAAGCGCGTGACCCTGGAGCTGGGAGGCAACGACCCGGCAATCGTGCTGGACGACGTGGATCCGAAAGAGATCGCGCCGCAGCTCTTCGCGGCGGCGTTCGCGAACTGCGGGCAGATCTGTGTCGCGATCAAACGCCTGTACGTTCCCGACAGCATCTACGAGGAGATGTGCGAGGCTCTGGCCGGGATCGCGCGGAGCGTGCGCGTGGGCGACGGATCGGATCCCGACGTTCAGATGGGTCCGCTTCAGAACAAGATGCAGTACGAGAAAGTTCTGGGGATCCTCGAAGACACGAAGACGCAGGGGGCGCGTATCCTGGCGGGGGGCGGGGCGATCGACCGGCCCGGCTACTTCATCCGGCCGACGATCGTGGCGGACATCGAAGAAGGCACGCGCCTGGTGGACGAGGAGCCCTTTGGTCCGGTGCTTCCCGTCCTTCGCTACTCCGACATCGACGATGCTGTCCGCCGCGCCAACGACACCCGGTACGGTCTGAGCGGTTCGGTCTGGACCAACGACCTCGAGCGGGGCGCCGGCATCGCGCGGCGACTGGAAGTCGGGACGGCCTGGGTCAATCAGCATCGCATCCCGGACCCGGCGACGCCTTTCGGCGGGGCCAAGGAGTCGGGCCTCGGCCGGGAATACTCGCTCCTGGGTCTCAGGAGCTATATGGAACCCCAGGTCGTCGCGATCTCGAAACCGGCGCGGTGACGCCGGCGAGCGGGGCGGGATGCCACTGGGGACGTTCATCGCGCGGATGAGGGAGAAGGCGGCGCCCTCGGTGCTCGAGCTGGGCACGCGGCGGGTCCTTCCCGGCGTCAGCACGATGCGCCGGAGTCTCGTCCCGCACGCCCGCGAGTACGTCGGCACCGATTTTCGGGAAGGGGTCGACGTGGACGTCGTCGCCGACGCCCACGCGCTGTCGGAGGTCTTCGGCGAAAACCGCTTCGACGCCGTCATCTCCTGCTCCACGTTCGAGCACCTGAAGTACCCCTGGATCGTGGTCGTCGAGATCAACCGCGTCCTCCGGGCCGGCGGCCTGGCCTTCGTCCAGACGCACCAGAGTTTCCCGATCCACGCCTACCCCAACGACTATTACCGGTTTACGCGGGAAGGCCTGGAGGCGTTGTTTGGCGGGCAGGCCGGCTTCCGGACGATCCGGTCCGGCCACCAATTCCGGTGCGCGGTGGTCTCGGCGCGGGAGCCGCGCGCGGCCCTGATGCCGGCGTATCTCAACAGCGTGATCACGGTCGAAAAGATCGATCACGCGGGGCGGGACTTCAGGTGGCGGAACGTCCGGGAGTAGCCCTCAAAACGCCTTCTCGTACAACGCCCTGGCCGACTGGCTGTCGAACGCGCGCGGGTTGAACGTTCCGGTCCACTGCGTGGCGGCATTGTCGGCGAGCCAGTCGAAATCTTCCCTTCGGACTCCGATCGAGGCGAGCGTTGCGGGAAGGTTCCCCCCGCGGGCCAACTCCTCGAGACGCGCGGCAAGGCGAACGCCGGATTCTTGCGTCTTCGCGGCCCGGCCCGACACGGCGAGCAGGTCGCGATAACGTTCGCCGGCGACTTCCCCGTTCCAGCGGACGACGTGCGGAAGCATCACGCTGATCGCGACCGCGTGCGTGGTCCCGTAGCGGGCGGTCAGGGGATTCGCGCAGGCGTGGGTGGCGCCGAGCATCGATTGCTCGATCGCGATGCCCGCGAGATGAGCGCCGAGAAGCATCGCCGCGCGCGCTTCGATGTTGCCGGGCTCGTCGAGGACCCGCTCGTAGTTGGCTTCGAGCAGGCGCCAGGCGTCCCGCGCGAAGACATCGGAGATCGCGGTGCGGGCCGTCGTCACGAACGATTCGACGGCATGGGAGACCGCGTCGAAGCCGGCCTCGGCGGTTACCGAATCCGGTTGTGTGAGCGTCACGAGAGGATCGAGAATCGCCACGCGGAACGCGGCCTTCGGGTCGCCGCACGCCATCTTGCGGTGAGTCTCCGTATCGGAGATCAGCGCGGTGATCTGAGCCTCGCTTCCCGTGCCGGCGGTCGTCGGGATCCCCAGGCTCGGCAGCATGGCTTTCGAAGCCTTTCCCTGGCCCCAGTAGTCCCGCATCGTGCCGCCGTTGGTCAGGACGAAGTTGATCCCCCGGGCGCAGTCCATCGAGCTGCCCCCTCCCAGCCCGATGAGCGAGTCGATGCCCTCGGAAGCGGCGAGCCGGCGCCCGGATTCGACCATATCGGAATCCGGGTTGGGGCCGAACCCGTCGAACACCCAGGATGGGATGTCTTCCGCGGCGAGCAGATCACGGGCCCGTCCCGCCAGGCCCGTGGCCACGATCGCCGGGTCCGACACGACCAGCGTGCGCCCGAAGCCCAGCTCGCGCGCGATCTCACCGACGCGCATGAACGATCCCTCGCCGAAAATGACGCGCGTCGGCAGGTGAAAATCGAAAGCCCGCATGCCTTCAGAAGATCAGCTTCAGCCCGAACTGGCACCGCCTCGGACTACGCGCGGAGACGATCTGCCCGAACGTGGGCGAGCCGAGAAAGGCGTCCGGCAGGTTGAAGTTGGACCGGTTGAACAGGTTGAAGCTCTCGAAGCGGAGCTGGAGGTCCGCGGATTCGCCGAGCGCCACGTGCTTGAGGACGCCGAGGTTGAAGTTCTGATACCCAGGGCCTTCCAGCGCATTGCGGCCCGCGTTCCCGAATGTCCCGAACGGAGGCATGGCGAAGGCGCTCGTGTCGAACCACGTTCCGGCGGTGGGGTTATCCAGCTCGGGATCTCCGACGACGTTGGGCCGGTCGTTGGCCCCGAATCCAAGCGTGGAGCGCCCCGTATTGCTGTTGTCGATCTCGGGAAGCAGGGCGACCGTGAACGGCGCGCCGCTTTCGATGGTGACGACGCTCTGGAGGTCCATTTCCGAGAAGACGGTTCCGAGCCATCCGTCGTTCAGCCACCCCGTCCCGCGCCCGAACGGCAGGTTCCACGCGAGGCTGGTGGAAAAACGATGCCGGACGTCGAAGCTCGAGCGGGAGAACTCCAGTTCCGGGTTGCGGCTGTCCTGCGGGAAGTTGGCGTCCCCCGTGCTGGCGAAGAAGCCCGAGGCGTCGTCCTCCGACTTGCCGAGCGTGTATGCCGACAAGATCGAGAGCCCCCGGTCCAGGCGCTGCTGGAACTTGATCTGGAGCGCGTCGTATTCGGAGCGCCCGCGGGATTCGAGGAGCGTCACGTCGTCGAACAGGGGGTTGGGCCTGAGATTCAGCGGCGACGGGCTCGGGTCCGGCTGGTTGATGTCCCGGCCCGCGATCAGATGTCGCCCCCGCGAGCCGACGTACGCCACCTCGACGAACCGGCTGTCCCCGAGCTGGCGCTGGAAACCGACGCTCCAGTGTTCGAGACGCGGCGTCTGGAGATCCCGCTGGAAGGCCGTGGCCGAGGCGGGGAACGCGAGGGGATAGGAGGCCGGGAACGGGTCGGACAGGGTCAGGGCGTAAGGCGGATCGCCGGGCGAGGGAAAGTCGGGCGGCAGAGGAGAATAGAAGTCGATGTCGAAATACGGTTCGCTGAAATAGAGGCCCTCGCCGGTCGCCAGCGCACCCTGGTTATAGTAGACGCCGTATCCGCCCCGAATGACGGTTCGTCCGGCGGCGTCCGGTGTCCACGCGATTCCCACGCGCGGGCCCCAGTTGTTGCGGTCCGGCACGTAACCGCCCCGCGGCATGTCACCCTCCCCGACCGGGACGAGCTGTCCGGTCGCCGGGTCGTACAGGCTGGCGCGGTCGCGGGCGTCCGACGCCGGCCCCACGTACTCGTAGCGCAGCCCCGCGCTGAGTGTCACGTCCGGCGTCAGCCTCCAGTTATCCTGGACGAATCCGCTCCATGCCCAGGAGCGCAGATCCTGGGGGTTGTCGAGGACGGCGCCGCCCGTGACGAGCGGAAAACCGAGCAGGAGGTTGGCCAGCGCGTTCCCCGTGATGTACGGATTGCCCTGCGGGTCGATTCCCGAAAAGTTAAGAAAGCCCCGGGACTGCACGTCGCGATAGGCTTCCTGGCGCACGTGGCGCACATCGAACCCGGTTCTGACGAAGTGTCGTCCGGAAACCCACGTCGCGTTGTCGACGACCTGCCACATGTCGGTCGTGCTCTCCTGAGGCGACGTGAACTCGTCTCCGAGCGGCGAGAAACCGGCGACCGTGACCTGGCTGAGGCCGAAGTCCCGGGGGTTCGAAGAGATCTCGGGAAGGCCGACCTCCTGGTTGAGGCTTCGCCCCTGGTTCTCATGAAAGACCCCGATCGACACGCGGCTCCAGGCGATGCGCGCGTCGTTGACGAGATTCGGGCTGAACGGCTGCGTCAGCGCTAACATCAGGTTCTGTCCATGGCGCGGGACGTCGGTTCCGAAGCCCGGCACGCTGACCGCGGACGCGAAAGGCTCGAAGAACCGCCGGTCGCCGAGGCTGTAGCGGGTCGTGACCGTCGTCCCCTCTTCGAAGATGTGATCGATGCGTGCGTCGAAGTGGTCGACGTCGTCCCGGAGCGTCGGCGAGGACACGAAATTCGCCGTAGGACTCGGCCGGTTGGGATCCGGGTAGAGGTTCGCGATCGCTTCACCTACCGGGTGAAAGTAGCCGTTCGGTATCTGGTTGTTGGCGAACGGCGAGTCGGTAAACACGTCGAACAGTTGGTGGGTGGGATCGCCGTCCGTGCATATCCCGTTCGAATCGAAGCCATTCTCGCAGAGAGCCGCGAAGTCGCCGGCAAGCTGTTCCGGCGTCGGAACGTTGGCGATGCGCGTGATGCCTTCCCGCCGCCGCGAGTGCTCGTAGTCGGCGAAGAAGAACGTTCGGTTCGTCGCGATGGGCCCTCCCAGCGACAGGCCGTACTGCCCGCGGTTGAATTCGGGCGCGGGCTCGCCGGCCGGCGCGAAGAAGTTCCGCGCGCCCAGGGCGTCGAGCCTGAGAAAGCCATAGGCGGTCCCGCGGAGCTGGTTCGTCCCGGACCGGGTGATCACGTTCACCTGCCCTGCGGCGTTCCGGCCCAGAGACGCATTGTAGGTCCCCGTCAGCACTTCGAACTCCTGAATGGCGTCGACGGGTGGACGGACTCCGGGCGTGTTGAGCTTGGGGTCGATGTTGTAGACGCCGTCGAGTACGAAACTCTGCGCGTCTTCGCGCCCCCCGTTGACGGTAAATGCGAAGTCGCCTCTGAGGGAACTGGCGGAGCCTTCCGGGGCCGGTGCGGTCCCCGGGGCCAGCAGCGAGAGCTCGAGGAAATTGCGGCCGTCCAGCGGAAGGTCGACGATCTGGCCGCCGTCGATCACGGTGGCCTGTGCCGCCGACTCGCGATCGACCGGCGTCGAGGGCGCCGTGACGAAGATTTCCTCGGTGACG
>Ga0299906_10000884_pt1 | contig 26258 bp, 12 predicted proteins | sample RVTome_14_FD_200259 | JGI IMG/M metagenome (GOLD analysis project Ga0299906, IMG submission 200259) | Soil microbial communities from uranium-contaminated site in the Upper Colorado River Basin, Wyoming, United States - RVT145D125 (version 2) ...
TGTCGCTAACTCGAGCGATGACAGTGTGACAGTGATCGACGGAGTGACCAACGCCACATCTACTGTTGCCGCCGGGGACTATCCCATCGCAATCACAGTCGATTCAGTGACGAACCATGTTTATGTTGCGAACTACTACAGCGACACTGTCACGGTGATTGATGGCGGGACCAACGCCACTGCCACCATCGGCACGGGCGACGGGCCGCGTGCGATCGCCGTCAATTCGGCGACAAATCGAATCTATACCACAGGTTTTCCCGACCAAATCATAGTAATCGATGGGGCTACTAAAACGCCAACCGCCGTTACCGCTGGTGTGTTGCCCTATTCAATCGCGGTCAATTCGGTGACGGATCGCGTATACGTCGCGAACCAGGATGACACCGTTTCGGTGATCACCCCGGCGCCGGTCACCACCAACGCGATGACGACGATGGTCACGCCTATATCGGGCAATGTGTCGACGAATGGCTCGGCGAAGTTCACATTGACGGCGGTTACGAGCCTTGTGGGAACCCCGGAGTCCTCGCGCCAGGTCTTATACCAGCTCGACGCCATTCAGGGCGTATGGCAGCTAGCCGCGAACACAGGACCGTCCACCTACAGCGCGAGCCTGCAGGGGATGAGTAACGGCCAGCATGTGCTCTACGCCTTCGCAGTGGACGGCAGTCACGCCGATGCCGCGCAGGTGGGCAGTCCCGCCATCGGCATGCTTGCGGCCTACGCATTTGTCGTGCAACCACAGGCGCGAGCGCACATCGACTTCGACGGCGACGGCAAGTCGGACGTGCTGTGGAGGAACGAGGGTCTGGGGGGGACGGGAGAGAACTACCTGTACCCGATGAACGGCACCACGATCCTTGGGACGGAAGGGTATCTGCGCACGGTGGCCGATCTGAACTGGAGTGTCGTGGGGATCGGCGACTTCGACGGCGACGGCAAGGCGGACATCTTGTGGCGCAACTCCAGCACCGGCGAGAACTACGTTTACTTCATGGACGGCACGACGATCAAGCCGACCGAAGGCTATATCAGGACGGTGGCCGATCAGAACTGGCAGGTGGCGGGGGTGGGGGATTTCGACGGCGACGGCAAGGACGACATCCTGTGGCGCAACTCGGCCACGGGGGAGAACTACCTGTATCCGATGGATGGCCTGACGGTCAAGGCGGCGGAAGGGTACCTGCGCACGGTGGCGGACCCAAGCTGGAACATCGTGGGAGTGGGCGATGTGGACGGGGACGGCAAGGCCGACATCGCGTGGAGGAACACGGGCAGCGGCGAGAACTACCTCTATCCGATGGACGGAACCGCGATCAAGTCGAGCGAAGGCTACCTGAGGACGGTGGCGGACCCGAACTGGCAGGTGGCGGGGCTGGGGGACTACGATGGGGACGGCAAGGCGGACGTGCTGTGGCGCAACAGTTCCACGGGCGAGAACTACCTCTACCCGATGGACGGTGCGGCGATCAAGCCCACCGAGGGGTACCTGCGCACGGTGGCTGATCTCTCCTGGGAAGTGAAGGGCACGGGAGACTACGACGGCGACGGCAAGGCAGACGTGCTGTGGAGACACGTCGTGAGCGGCGAGAACTATCTCTACCCGATGGACGGAGCCACCATCAAGCCCACCGAGGGCTACCTCAGGACCGTGCCGCCGCCCAACTGGCAGATCCAGGACCCGAAAGGGCTGCAGCCGCCGGCGTAAAGCCACGCCTTCCAAGGGGATTCATTTTTCCCCCAACCCGGCGCATGATGCGCGGGAGCGGATTGCAGCACAGGGGGAGGGTGAGGCCCGTGACTCGATCCTGGCGTTCGGCCATACGCGCGGCGGCCTTCGGCGCGCTGACCGCGTGCGCGAGCCTCGTGTTCGCGCAGGTGCCGCAGACGCTGCACTACCAGGGCTACCTCACCTCGAGCGCCGGCCAGCCGGTGAGCGGCGCCGCGCAGATCACCTTCCGGCTCTACGACGCCGCGAGCGGCGGAAATCTCCTGTGGCAGGAGACGCACGCTTCCGTGAACGTCGCCGATGGCAATTACCAGGCAATCCTCGGCAGCACCACGCCTTTCAACCTGCCCTTCGACGCGCAGTACTGGCTGGGCATCACGGTGGGCGCGGACGCGGAGATGGCCCCGCGCCAGGCGCTCGCCAGCTCGGGCTACGCGCTGCGCAGCATCATCGCCGACACCGTGCCCGCGCAATCGGTATCCGGCGAGATGATCGCGCCGGGCGCGATCACGCTCGAGAAGCTCGCGCCGGTGTGCAATCTCGGCGAGACGCTGCGGCGCGCCGAGTCGGGCTGGGCGTGCGCGCCGCTGTGCACGCCCGCGGCGGAGATCTGCGACGGCAAGGACAACAACTGCGACGGCGTCGTCGACGAGAGCTGGCTGAACGCCGGCCAGTACGACCGCGACGACGCCTGCGGCGGCTGCGGCATCGACTGCACCGCGATCTACGCAAAGCCGAACGCCACCGGCTCGTGCGACGCGGCCGGCACGCCGGTGTGCGTGATGAATTGCAGCGCGGGCTACTTCGACCTCAACGCGTCGGTGCCCGACGGCTGCGAGTTCTTCCTCGACCTGGCGGCGGTTTACGTGTCCACGTCGGACGGCGCCGCCCTGGACGACGCCGACTGCGGTCTGGGCCCCGTGGGTACGGGGGCCGGCAGCCATCCGTGCAAGACGATCGCCTTCGGCATGGCGCGCGCGGGCACCACGGGACGCACCAAGGTCCTCGTCGCGGACGGGCTCTACGGCGAAGCGGTGACGCTTGCGAACGGCCGCAGCCTCCTTGGCGGCTATCGCGCGGACACCTGGGAGCGCCATCTCGCCACCACCAGCACGGTCATCCAGGGCGTTTCCTCGACCGGCAATCACGACCGCACGGTGATCGCGGCAAGCATCACGGTGCCTACGGTGTTCGAGGGATTCGTGGTGCGCGGCGCGCTGAACAACAAGCTCTCGGGCAATTCCTACGCGATCTACGTGTCCGCGTCGAACGCAAGCCTGGAGATCCGCAACAACGTCATCCAGGCTGGGCGCGGCGGGCCGGGCGCGGCGGGCGGCGCGGGCGTGAACGGGGCCACGGGCGCGAATGGCGTCGGCCGCGACAGCGGCCCTGCCCTGTACGACGCCAAGATCGCTACGGGAAGCGGATTCTGCGATGCCAGCAACAGCCGCCAGTTCATTAACGGCGGCGCAACCACCTGCGCCGCCACGGACATCGTGAACGGCGGCCGCGGCGGGGGCAATATGTGTCCGGTCGATGAACCCAGCTCGCCCCCGAACCCGGACAATGTTGAAGCGAGCGGCGTGGATGGAGTGGCGGGACAGGCGGGCGCAGGCTCGGGAGGCGGCGCTGCCGGGGCGGCGGGCGATGCCGGGGACGACATGGTTCTCGATCAGAGCATTTGCCGCTTGCCTGCAGCGCCATTCGAGGGCGCGAACGGTGTGGTGGGTCAGCCGGGCGCAGCCGCAGGCGGCGTGAGCGGTTGCGCGAGCGCCGCAGGTCTTGTTTCCGGCGGGCACTGGGTCGGGCAGTTTGTAAGTTCCGGCTTGCCCGGGGCCAACGGGGGCGGCGGAGGCGGGGGCGGTGGTGGCGGCGGCGGCGGCGGCTACTGCTGGAACTGCTCGGTGGGCAAGGATCTGCTCGGCGGTCACGGCGGAGGCGGAGGTGCCGGAGGGTGCGGCGGGACGGGCGGCGGCGCGGGCATGAGCGCCGGAGGCGCCTTCGGCGTCTTCGTCGTGGGAGGATCCGCGCCGGTCGTCGCCGGAAACGTGATCGCGCGCGGTGACGGCGGCGCGGGAGGCGGGGGAGGCCCTGCCGGGGCAGGCGGTGCAGGCGGCACCGCAGGCACGGGTGGGAACGGCATCTTCTGCGCCGGCAAAGGAGGCTCGGGCGGCGCGGGCGGCGCGGGCGGTCACGGCTCCGGCGGCGGCGGGGGCTGCGGCGGCTCGAGCTTCGGCATCTACACCTCCGGCGTGCCTGCGCCGAACTACTGCGAGCCGGCCGCAGGAAATACGGTCGGCGGCGGCTCCGCCGGACAAGGCGGCGCGGGGGGCCTGTCGCTCGTCAACCCCGGCGGCTCCGGCCTGGGCGGCACGCTCGCGGACTGCTCGTTCAACTGACATGAGAACCGCGATCCTTGCCCTCCTGCTCCACTGTGCTTTGAGCGCGCACGCGCAGGCGCCGCCCGCCCTCAACTACCAGGGCCATCTCACGACCGCGGCGGGGCAGCCGGTCGACGGCGCGGTCGCGATGACCTTCAGTCTCTACGCCCAGCCCGCGGGCGGCGCCGCGCTGTGGACCGAGGCGCACGCGGCGGTGGGCATCTCGAACGGCGCGTTCAGTGTCAGGCTGGGCAGCGTCAACCCGCTCGAGCTTGCGTTCGACCAGCCGTACTACCTCGGCATCTCGGTCGGCGCGGACGCGGAGATGGGAGCCCGCCTCGCGCTGGGCGCGGCCGCTTACGCCGTGCGCGCGCGAAGCGCGGACGCGACGCCCACGGCCGCCATCGGCACGAGCGCCATCCAGGACGCGAGCGTCACGCCGGACAGGCTGGGCGAGTTCTGCGCGCCGGGCCAGGTGCTCGTGCGCTCGGCGGAGGGCTGGCAGTGCGGGCTGCTGCCGTGAATCCGAAAACGGGGGATACATGAAAAAATGCCTTTGGGCGCTCGCGCTGATCGTGCCGGCGCTCGCTTTCGCGCAGGTGCCGCTGCAGATCCACTACCAGGGCTATCTCACGAGCAACACCGGCGTCCCGGTGAACGCGCCCACCAGCATCACCTTGCGACTCTACGACACGCAGGGCGCGCCGATGGCGCTGTGGAGCGAGACCCACGCGAATGTGCCGGTGGCGAACGGGAATTTCAGCGTGATGCTGGGATCGGTGGAGCCGCTCACGCTGCCGCTCTTTGACACCGCGCGCTGGCTCGGGGTGCAGGCGGCGGGGGACGCGGAGATGACGCCACGCCAGGCGATGGGCGCGGCGCCGTTCGCGATTCAGGCGCAGTCCCTTGCGAGCGGCGCGACGGTGCAGGGTTCGCAGATCACCGGCACGATCAGCGGCGCGACGGTGCCGGGGGCGGCGCCGTGGACGGTCGCAGACACGATGCAGCAGGCGGTCTCGAACACCGCCTACCTGGTGACGGGCGCAACGCCCACAGTGATCACGCTGCCGGCCGCCCCGGCGGCGGGCGACGTGGTCAACGTGGTTTCCCAAGGCGCGGGCGGCTTCACGCTCGTGCCGAGCCCCGGGCAGATGATCGTCGGCGCGACCGTGCCATGGGCCACCTGGACCCCGCGCGAGAGCGCGAGAGACTGGCGCTCGGTCGTTTCCTCGGCGGACGGCGTGAAGCTCGTGGCGGTGGTGTTTGGCGGCCGGATCTACACCTCGACCGACGGCGGAGTGACCTGGACCCCGCGCGAGAGCGCGAGAAACTGGTGGTCGGTCGCCTCCTCGGCGGACGGCGCCAAGCTAGTGGCGGTGGAGAATTTCGGCCAGATCTACACCTCGACCGACAGCGGCGTCACCTGGAACCCGCACGAGAGCGTGAGAGGCTGGCTATCGGTCGCTTCCTCGGCGGACGGCGCGAAGCTCGTGGCGGTGGCGAGTAACAGCGAGATCTACACCTCGACCGACAGCGGCGTCACCTGGAACCCGCACGAGAGCGTGAGAAACTGGCGCTCGGTCGCCTCCTCGGCGGACGGCGTGAAGCTCGTGGCGGGTGTGAATGGCGGTGAGATCTACACCTCGACCGACAGCGGCGTGACCTGGACCTCGCGCGAGAGCGCGAGAGGCTGGCTATCGGTCGCCTCCTCGGCCGACGGCATGAAGGTCGCGGCGCCGGCGATTTTCGAGCAGATCTACACCTCGACCGACAGCGGCGTCACCTGGACCCCGCGCGAGAGCGCGAGAAACTGGCACTCGGCCGCCTCCTCGGCGGACGGCGTGAAGCTCGCGGCGGTGGAGTTAGGCGGCCAGATCCACACCTCAAGCGACAGCGGCGTCACCTGGACCCCGCGCGAGAGCGCGAGAGACTGGCGCTCGGTCGCCGCTTCGGCGGACGGCGTGAAGCTCGTGGCGGGGGTGGGTGGCGGCCAGATCTACACCAGCGGTCCGGGCCAGGTCAGCCCGCCGGTTGCCGCGCCGCTCGTAGGGCTCGCGTCTTCGGGGGTGTCGCTCGTCTACGCGGGAAGCAGCCAATGGATGGTGGTGAGCCAGCAGGGATCGCTCTTCCAGTAGCGGCTGGCGGCGGTGCGCATGAGAAACGCGGCGAGCGAAACAGCGACAGCGAAGGAATCCACCATGAGAACCAGACTTGTTCCCGGCTTGCTGATCCTGATGACCTGCGCACCGCTCGCCCACGCGCAAGTGCGCTCCAGCGCGAACTACGCCATCACGGTGGACCAGCTCAACTCCGGCGGCGGCGCCGCGAGCTCGGCCAATTACGTGATGCGCGGCTCGGTCGGCCAGCCCTTCGACACGCAGCCCATGTCGAGCGAGAGCTACGCCAACCGGCCGGGCTTCCAGGCGGCCTCGCCCTCGCCCTTCCTCACCGTGTCGCCCACTTCGCTGCTCTTCGGCGACCAGGCGGTCGCCACGAGCAGCGCCGCGCAGGGCGTGACCCTCACCAACAGCGGCAACGTCGCCATCGACCTGGGCCCGATCGGCATCAGCGGCGCCAACGCCGGCGACTTCGGCCAGGGCGGCTGCGGCTCGAGCATCGCGGTGGCGGGCAATTGCGTGACGAGCGTGGTGTTCACGCCGCAGGCGGTGGGCCCGAGGAGCGCTTCGCTCGACATCTCCTCGAGCGCCCCGAGCAACGCTGCGAGCGTGCCGCTCTCCGGCAACGGCCTCGGCGTGCCCGACATCGACGTGTCGCAGACCGACGTCGACTTCGGCCCTCGCGTGGTCGGCGTGCCGGGGCCGGCGCAAACGTTGATCGTGTCCAACACCGGCAGCGCGACGCTGAACTACGCGACCGGCATGAGCGGCCCGGCGGCCGCGGACTTCGCGGTGCAGGCGGGCGGCTGCGGCGCGAGCGGATCGATCCTGGCGACCAACAACTGCCAGATGCTGGTGGAGTTCACGCCGTCGGCGCTGGGCTTGCGCTCGGCGACGCTGGCGATCGCCTCCGACGATCCGGACGAGAACCCGGTGAACGTTTCGTTGTCGGGCACGGGCATCGTCAAGGTGCGAGGCGATTTCAACGGCGACAACCGCTCGGACATCCTGTGGCGCAACGTGGTGAGCGGGGAGAACTACCTGTACCCGATGGACGGGCTGACGATCCTCGGCAGCGAAGGCTACCTGCGCACGGTGGCCGACCTGAGCTGGGGCGTCGCGGGGATCGGCGACTTCGATGGCGACGGCAGGGCCGATGTGCTCTGGAGGAACAGCTCGAGCGGCGAGAACTACGTCTACTTCATGAACGGCACCGCCATCGCCGCGGAAGGCTACCTGCGCAGCGTTTCCGATCAGAGCTGGCAGGTGGCCGGAGTGGGTGACTTCAACGGCGACGGCAAGGACGACATCCTCTGGAGGAACGCCGTCACCGGCGAGAACTACCTCTATCCGATGGATGGGCTGACGATTCTGGGTACGGAGGGCTACCTGAGGACGGTGGCCGACCTGAGCTGGCAGATCGCGGGCGTGGGGGACTTGGACGGCGACGGCAAGGCCGACGTGCTGTGGCGCAATGCTTCCACCGGGGAGAACTACCTCTACCCGATGGATGGCCTGACCATCAAGCCGACCGAGGGCTACATCCGCACCGTGGCCGATCAGAACTGGCAGATGGCGGGCGTGGGCGACTACGACGGCGACGGCAAGGCCGACGTGCTCTGGCGCAACGACTCCACCGGCGAGAACTACCTCTACCCGATGGACGGCACGACGATCAAGCCCACCGAAGGCTATCTACGCACGGTGGCGGATCTGAGCTGGGAGGTCAAAGGCACGGGAGACTACGACGGCGACGGCAAGGCCGACGTGCTGTGGCGCCACGCGGTGAGCGGCGCGAACTACCTCTACCCGATGGACGGCACGACCATCAAGCCGACCGAGGGGTACCTGCGCACGGTGCCGGAACTGAACTGGCGAATCCAGGATCCGAAGTGGCAGCCGGCGGCGGAGGAGTAACCACAAGGAGTCCGGATCATGTCCAGATACCTCAGCGCTTTCATTCTCCTTTGCCTGATCGCGCCCGCCGCGGCCCACGATTTCGACGGCGATCTCAAGTCCGACGTGCTGTGGCGAAACGCCTCCTCGGGCGAGAACTACCTCTACCCGATGGACGGCACGACGATCCTCGGCACCGAGGGCTATCTGAGGACGGTGGCGGACCAGAACTGGAAGATTGCAGGCATCGGCGACTTCGACGGCGACGGCAAGGCCGATGTGCTGTGGCGCAACTCCTCCAGCGGAGAGAATTACATCTACTTCATGAACGGCACCGCCATCGCCGCCGAAGGCTACCTGCGCACGGTCGCCGACCAGAACTGGCAGGTGGCGGGCGTAGGCGACTTCAACGCCGACGGCAACGACGACATCCTCTGGAGGAACGCCGTCACCGGCGAGAACTATCTCTACCCGATGGACGGGCTCGCGATCCTGGGCGCCGAGGGCTTCCTCAGGACGGTGGCCGATGCCAACTGGAGGATCGTGGGAACGGGAGACTTCGACGGCGACGGCAAGGCCGACGTGGTGTGGCGCAACAGCTCCACGGGCGAGAACTACCTCTACCCGATGGACGGCACCCTGATCAAGCCCACGGAAGGGTTCCTGCGGACGGTGACCGACCAGAGCTGGCAGGTGGCGGGAGCGGCGGACTTCAATGGCGATACGAAAGCCGACGTGCTGTGGAGAAACCTGGCGACGGGCGAGAACTACCTCTATCCGATGGATGGCACGACGATCCTCGCCGGCGAAGGCTATCTGCGAGCGGTGGCGGACCAGGCCTGGCAGGTGCAGGCCACGGGAGATTACGACGGCGACGGCAAGGCCGACGTGCTGTGGCGCAACTCGATCACCGGGGAGAACTATCTCTACCCCATGGACGGCACGACCATCAAGCCCACCGAAGGCTACCTGCGCACGGTGCCCGACCTTGCCTGGAACATGCTCCCGGGCAGCCGCATCGCGGCGGCAGGCCCGGCTGCTACCGCGCAGATCGCCGCGGCGCGCGCGGCGGCGGACGGCGTAACGAGCTTGCCGATCACGAACGCACCGGTGACTTACGTGAAGCCGTCCCTCAGCGGCTTGGATCCGGCGGGTTTCTTCGTCCAGGGCGAGCGCGACGGGCCGGCGCTGTTCGTCGCGGTGGATCCCGCGACGCTCATTCCCGAGCCCGCTGCAGGCGACGGGGTCAGCTTCACGATCGTCACCATGGGAACCGCCTCTGGCATGCGCCGCGCAACCGACATCACGGGCTTCTTCCGCATCAGCCGGGGCAACTCGCTCGCAGGCCTGGTGCAGGACGTCTCGAACGCGCTCGACCTGTCCATCAATCTGGACACCTATGAGAGCGAGCTTATCCACGTGCAAGGCACCATCACGGGCGCGTTCGCTGCCGCGGGCAGCGGATACGAGCAGGCGAGCTTCGACACTGCGGCCTTGAGCGGCAGCTTGCAGCTGCGGCTGCCTGCAAGCCTGGTTGCGAGCCTCGACCTCGTGTCCGGATGCCAGGTGACGCTCGATCGCGTGCCGCTGTGGCGCTTTACCACCACCGCCCAGGTGTCCGGCTGGAGAGAGGCCGATATCCGGGTCGACAGCTGCCCGGCGCCGAACGTGACCGGCGCCCTGGCTCTGTCCGCCGCCAGCGTCCTCGTCCAGTTCGACCGCCTGATCGCCGCTTCGAGCGTGCTGCCGGACGGCAGCCAGTTCGTCTTCGAAAGCGGACTCGCGGCCGTGGGCGCGTCGGTGAGCGGCAAGACGGTCACGGTGACGACCGGCCCGCAGTCATCGGGCGCACCGTATACCGTGACCGTAGCGGCGAGCGTGACCGATACCTACGGCGCCGGTGTCAATGCGGAGGCGAACAGCGCGCCCTTCATGGGATATGGCGCAACCTTGGCGGACCACCTCGTCATCAACGAGGTGGACTACGACCAGCCGAGCACGGACACGGCGGAGTTCGTGGAAATCTACAACCCGACCGCCGGGGAGGTATCCCTGGACGGCCTTGCGCTCGTCTTCATCAACGGCTTGAACGGCACAGAATACGCGAGGGTCCTGCTTTCCGAGGCGGGTGAGTCTCTCGCTCCGGGCGCCTACCTGGTGGTGGCGAGCAGCGGCGTCACCGTGGCGCCGGGAGCCGCCGTCATCCTGTTCGCCGGGGCAACCGACCAGATCCAGAACGGAGCGCCCGACGGTATCGCCTTGTTCAACACACTGACCAATACGCTGATCGACGCGCTGTCCTACGAGGGGCAGATCACCGCCGCAACGATCAACGACGTGCCGGGCACACACAACCTCGTGGAAGGGACGGCGACCAGCGCGCTGGATTCGGGTAGCGAGCCCGGTTCGCTGACCCGGCTGCCGGATGGCGCCGATACGGACGATGCTGCTTCGGATTGGCGCTTCACGTCCACGCCGACGCCCGGATCGGCGAACGCTCCGTGAACCTAATCGGTGGAGTCATGATTGCGCGCCTGCTCGTTTCCGCCTTGCTCTTCGCCGCCGTTCCGCTGGGCGCCGAGCCCCTCACCCGCGAGCAGGGCGACGCCATCCTGCAGGAGCTGAAGTCGATCCGGCAGCTGCTCGAGCGCCAGCAGGCGCCGCGCGGCCCCGGCCCCAGGCCGGCGCAACCGCCGGCGCCGGAGCGCGTGAGCGTGGGCATCAAGGGCGCGTACGCCATGGGCGCGGCCGACGCGCCCGTCACCATGGTGGCCTTCGTCGACTACGAATGCCCGTTCTGCAAGCGCTTCGATACGCAGACACTGCCGGAGCTGAAGAAGCAGTACATCGACACGGGCAGGCTGCGTTACGTGATCCGCGACCTGCCGCTGGAGTTCCATCGGCGCGCACTGAAGGCCTCTGAATCGACTTATTGCGCCGCGGAGCAGGGCAAGTACTGGGAGATGCGCGAAAAGCTCATCGTGCACTCGGACCGGCTGGACCCCGAGTCGCTGCTCGAGCACGGCAGGGCGGTCGGCGTGGACATGGATCCGTTCCGCAAATGCCTCGATGACGCGAAGTACGCCGAGGGGCTGAAGAAGGGCCTGGACAGCGCGCGCGCGCTGGGTATCAGCGGCACGCCCACCTTCGTCATCGGGCGCACGGCCCGCGGCGACGTGCAGGAAGGCGTGAAGGTGGTGGGCGCGCAGCCGAGCGCGAACTTCGAGCGCGAGATCGAGGCGCTGCTGCGCGGGAGAGAGAAGGAATGATCCGCGCATTGCTGTTGGCGGCCGCGCTCGTGGCGAGCGCCCACGCGGCGGCGCAGTCGCCGCAAACGATCGCCTACCAGGGCTACTTGACGACCACGGGCGGCGTGCCGGTCGACGCCTCCGTGGAAATGCACTTCGCGCTCTATGCGTCCGCCGTCGGCGGGACGCCGGTCTGGTCCGAATCGCAGGCCGTCCCGGTCGCCAACGGCGCCTACAGCGTGGTGCTCGGCGCGATCACGCCGTTGCCGGACCCGTTCCTCCCGCCGCTGTACCTGGGTGTTCGCATCGGCACCGACGCGGAGATGGCTCCGCGCCAGGCAATCGCCGCGGCGCCGTTCGCGCTGTTCGCGGAGCGCGCGAGGTGCAATCCCGGCGACATCATCGGCTGCTCCGGCGCGCCCGGCAGCGTCAACGTCGGCGCGTGCCTTGCCGGCAAGCGCGTGTGCAACGAGCAGGGCACCGGGTACGGCCCCTGCGCGGGACAGCAGGATCCGATGCCCGAGCTCTGCGACAGCATCGACAACGACTGCGACGGGGTGGTGGACAACGGCGCGACGTGCGTGCTGCCGAACGCCCAGAGCGCCGCTTGCCAGAGTGGAGGATGCGTCGTGGTCTCATGCGCGGCGGGCTTCTTCAACTGCGATGGCAACCACGCCAACGGTTGCGAAACTATGGGATCGGGGTGCTCGTGACCGAAAGCCGCGCCATTCCCGGCTGCATACGCACGCTAGTGCTCGCGCTCGCGATTCTGGCGAGCGGCCATGCGATGGCCCAGGCGCCTCGTACCATTGCCTACCAGGGTTACCTGACGACGACGGGCGGGGTGCCCGTGAGTGCCTCGGTGGAGATGCACTTCGCGCTCTATGCGGTGGCCATCGGCGAGACCCCGATCTGGGCGGAATCGCAGGTCGTCCCGGTCGCCAACGGCGTCTACAGCGCGGTGCTCGGCGCGAGCGAGCCTTTGCCGGACCCCTTGCTCCTGCCACTGTACCTGGGCGTACGCGTTGGCACGGACGCGGAAATGGCGCCGCGCCAAGCGGTCGCCGCGGTACCCTATGCGCTCTTCACGGAGCGCTCGAGGTGCAATCCCGGTGACATTATCGGCTGCTCGGGCGCGTCCGGCAGCGTCAACGTCGGCGCTTGCCTTATCGGCAAGCGCGTATGCAACGAGCAGGGCACCGAGTACGGCCCCTGCGAAGGGCAACAGGATCCGGCGCCCGAGCTTTGCGACCACATAGACAACGACTGCGACGGCTCAGTGGACGAGGATTTCCCCGACAAGAACGCAAATTGCACCGTGGGGCTTGGCGTCTGCGTGGCAGTCGGCATCAAGGTCTGCAGCCCGGACGGCAGCGCCACGGTCTGCAGCGCGACGCCGGGCGCACCGTCGGCGGAGTTCTGCGACCACTTCGACAACGACTGCGACGGCCCCGTGGACGAGGATTTCCCCGACAAGAATGCACCTTGCACCGTGGGGCTTGGCGCCTGCATGGCAGCCGGCATCAGGGTCTGCAGCCCGGACGGTTTTTCCACCGAGTGCAGCGCGGCCCCGGGCGCGCCGACGGCCGAGTTCTGCAACGGCATCGACGAAGACTGCGACGGCCTGGCGGACAACGGCGCGACGTGCGCGCCGCTGCCGAACGCCCAGAGCACCGCTTGCCAGAGCGGGGGATGCATCGTGGTCACATGCGCGGCGGGCTTCTTCAACTGCGATGGCAACCACGCCAACGGTTGCGAAACTATGGGATCGGGGTGCCCGTGACCGAAAGCTACGCTATTCCCGGCTGCGACTACTCTCCCAGCGACGCCGTCCACTTCGGATCCTGGATCTGCCAGCTCTGGTCCGCGACCGTGCGCAGATAGCCTTCGGTCGGCTTGATCGCCGTGCCGTCCATCGGGTAGAGGTAGTTCTCTCCGGTGGCGGCGTTGCGCCAGAGCACGTCGGCCTTGCCGTCGCCGTCGTAGTCCCCCGTGCCCTTCACCTGCCAGGAGAGATCGGCCACGGTCCTCAGGTAGCCCTCGGTGCCCAGGATTGTCGTGCCGTTCATGGGATACAGGTAGTTCTCGCCACTGCTGCCGTTGCGCCACAGCACATCGGCCTTGGCGTTCCCGTCGTAGTCCCCCAGCCCCGCCACCTGCCAGTCCTGGTCCGGAACCGTTCTGAGATAGCCCTCCGCAGGCTTGATCGCCAGCCCGTCCATCGGGTAGAGGTAGTTCTCGCCCGTGCCCGCGTTCCTCCAGAGGACATCGGCCTTGCCGTCGCCGTCGAAATCCCCGACACCCACGATCCTCCAATCTAGATCGGCGACCGTCCTGAGATAGCCTTCCGTTCCCAGGATCGTCAGCCCATCCATCGGGTAGACGTAGTTCTCCCCGCTGCCGCCGTTACGCCACAGGATGTCGTCCTTGCCATCGCCGTCGAAGTCGCCCACTCCCGCTACCTGCCAGCTCTGATCGAAGACCGTGCGCAGATAGCCTTCGGCGACAATGCCGGTCCCGTTCATGAAGTAGACGTAATTCTCCCCGCTGCTCGAGTTGCGCCACAGCACGTCGGCCTTGCCGTCGCCGTCGAAGTCCCCAATCCCGGCCACGTTCCAGTTGAGGTCCGCCACCGTCCTCAAATACCCTTCCGTCCCCAGAATCGTGGTGCCGTCCATCGGGTACAGGTAGTTCTCGCCGCTCGATGCGTTCCGCCACAGCACGTCCGACTTGCCGTCGCCGTCGAAGTCCGCGCGCACCCGCCCCGCCGCCTGGCCAGCCGTGAACACCGCCGCGGCCACCGGCCCGATCACGGCGCTGCCGAGCTGCGCCGCATCGGCATGCGTGCCGTCCACCGCAAAGGCGTAGAGCACATGCGTGCCCGGGGCCACGTCCAGCAGGCTCGCGCTGTAATCGGGCGCGCTTCCCGCGGCGAGCTGCCACGGCCCCTGCATCGTGTGGAGCTGGTAGAAGACCTGGCGCGAGCCCGCCGGGGTGAGCGCGAGGCTCGCGCTCGCCGTGAACGCGACCGTCACCTCGCCCGCCGGCGCGCTTGCCTGCGCGATCGAGCCGATTACCGTCTGCATCGCGTTCGCGTTCGCCGCGGATGGCGTGATCACCGTAACGCTGCCGCTGAATTGATTCGGGACGTAGATCCTGCCGCTCACCGGGTTGACCGCGACCGCGAGCGGTCCATTCCCGGCTCCCACCGTCGCCGTCGTGTTGCTGATGCCGTCGATCACGCTGACGTCGGCGCTGCCTTCGTTCGCTACGTAGATCCTGTTGGTCGCCGGGTCGACCGCGATCGCTGTCGGGGAGCTCCCTGCCACCACCAGCTCCGTCGTGTTGTCGCCGCCGTCGATCACGGTGACGCTGGCGCCATCCTTGTTCGCTACGTAGATCCTGTTGGTCGCCGCGTTGACTGCGATCGCTACGGGGCCGGCTCCCACCGCGACGGTCTGGGTCGAGTTGTCGCTGCCATCGATCACGGTGACGTCATCGCTACCCTCGTTCGCGATGTAGATCCTGTTGGTCGCCGGGTTGACCGCGATCGCGATCGGGGAGGTCCCCGCCGCCACCGGCACGGTCGTGTTGTCGCCGCCATCGATGACGGTGACGCTGGCGCCGCCCTCGTTCGCGACGTAGATCCTGTTGGTCGCCGGGTTGACCGCGATCGCTCGCGGGCCGCTTCCCGCCACCACCGTCGCCGTGGTGTTGTCGCTGCCATCGATCACGGTGACGTTGTTGCTGCCGATGTTCGCCACGTAGATCCTGTTGGTGACCGCATTGACCGCAACCGCTCGCGGGCCGCTCCCCGCCGCCACCATCACCGCCGTGTTGCTGCTGCCATCGATCACCGTGACGCTAGCGCCGCCCTGGTTCGCCACGTAGATCCTGTTGGTCGCCGGATTGACCGCGATCGCGATCGGTTGCACCCCCGCCGCCACCGGCACCGTCGTGTTGTCGCTGCCATCGATTACCGTGACGTTGGCGCTGCCGTTGTTCGCGACGTAGATCCTGTCGCTCGCCGGGTTGACCGCGACGGCGAACGGAGTGCCCCCCGCCGCCACCGTCGCCGTCGTGTTGGCGCTGCCATCGATCACGGTGACGTCGCCGCTGATGACATTCGCGACGTAGATCGTGTTGGTCACCGGGTTGACCGCGACCGCGTTCGGAAAGTCCCCCGCCGCCACCGGCGCCGCAGAGTTGGTGACGCCGTCGATCACCGTGACGTTGTCGCCGGACTGGTTCGCCACGTAGATCCTGTTGGTCACCGGGTTGATCGCGACCGCGACCGGGTCGCTTCCCGCCGCCACCGCCGGCAACGTCGTATTGTCGCCGCCAAGGATCACGGTGACGCTGGCGCCGTTGACGTTCGCCACGTAGATCCTGTTGGTCACCGGGTTGACCGCGATCGCTTGCGGGCCGTCCCCCGCCGTCACCGGCGCGGTCGAGTTGTCGCTGCCGTCGATCACCGTCACATTGTCGCCGCTGAGATTCGCGACGTAGATCCTGTTGGTGACCGGATTGACCGCGACCGCGACCGGTTGCAGCCCTGCCGCCACCGTCGCCGTGGCGTTGCTGCCGCCATCGATGACCGTGACGTTGTCGCTGCCCTGGTTCGCGATGTAGATCCTGTCGGTCACCGGGTTGACCGCGACGGCGATCGGCGAGGTCCCCACCGTCACCGTCACCGTTTCGTTGTTGCTGCCGTCGATCACGGTGACGTCGGCGCTCGCCTCGTTCGCTACGTAGATCCTGTTGGTCACCGGGTTGACCGCGACCGCGATCGGGGAGCTCCCCGCTGCCACCGTCTCGGTCGTGTTGTCGGTGCCGTCGATCACCGTGACGCTGCCGCCGGAGTTCGCCACGTAGACCTTGTTGGTCACCGGGTTGACCGCGATCGCCCGCGGACCGGTGCCCGCCGCCACAGTCGTGCTGGTGTTGCCGCTCCCGTCGATCACCGTGACGCTGTTGCCGCCGGAGTTCGCCACGTAGATCCTGTTCGTGACGGGGTTCACCGCGATCGCGCGCGGATTTACTCCCGCCGCCAGCGTGGCGGTCACGCGGTCGGCGCGCGCCCCGGGAACCGCGGCGAGCTGGGCGAGCACCAGCGCAAGGCAAGCCACAACGCCTGCTCGCACCCGACAGTAGCGGAACATGATCCCCCTGGCCACCAGCCTGCCGCCCGGCGGCGACGCCACGCCGGGCCGAGCGGATGACCATACGCCTTGCGTCAAGCGACCGTCAATAAAACTACTTCAGCAGCAGCGGCCATTGCCCGCCACGAACCACCGGCGCAGAATGCGGATCGCGCTTGCGGACCCGTGTGGAACAAGAACCTCTCCACGCCTGTTCACCGCACGACAGCACCGGAATGGTCGTTCTCTAAGAGGGGGGGAGTCGCCATGAGGTTGGAGAGGCTCGTTCGAGTAATCGGGGCGGCGTTGCTGCTTTCGGCCGCGGCGCCGGCCGGCGCGGCGACCATTCAGTTGCGTTCCTGGCTGGACGGCGCCCAGGTGCCGCTCGCGGTCGGGGGCACCGGCCTGGGAACGGTGAGCTTCGACACCGTGACCAAGGTTCTTTCCTGGAGCGTCGCCTACGGCGGACTGACCGGTGACTGCACGCTGGCGCATTTCCACGGCCCGGCCCCGGCCGGCGTCAATAACGTTCCCACGGTCAACATGACCTGCTCGGCCAGTCCCCTGACGGGAAGCAGTGCTCCGCTCGATGCAACCCAGGAAGCGCAGCTCCTCTCGGGACAGTTCTACATCAATATCCATACCGGCTTCTATCCGAACGGCGAGATCCGGGGCCAGGTCGTCATGGTGCGCGGCGACATGAGCGGCGACGGCCAGTCCGACGTCCTGTGGCGCAACAGCTCGACCGGGGAGAATTACCTCTACCCGATGAGCGGAACGACGATCCTGGGCGGCGAAGGCTACCTGCGCACGGTCGCCGACCAGAACTGGCAGGTAGAAGGCACCGGGGACTTCGACGGCGATGGCGCGAACGACATCCTGTGGCGCAATTCCTCCACGGGCGAGAACTACATCTACTTCATGAACGGGACGTCGATCGCCGCCGAAGGCTACCTGCGCACGGTCGCCGACCAGAACTGGCAGGTGGCGGGTGTGGGAGACGTCAACGGCGACGGGCGCGCCGACATCCTGTGGCGAAACGGCTCGACCGGCGAGAACTACGTCTACCCGATGGAAGGGCTCTCGATCCTCGGCAGCGAGGGCTACCTGCGCACGGTTGCGGACCAGAATTGGCAGGTGGCCGGCATCGGCGACTTCAACGGCGACGGCAATGCCGACATCCTGTGGCGCAACGGCTCGAGCGGGGAGAACTACGTCTACCCGCTAAGCGGCACCACCATCCTCGGCAGCGAAGGCTTCATCCGCACGGTGGCGGATCTCAACTGGCAGGTGGTCGGCGTCGCCGACTTCGACGGCGACGGCCGCGCGGACATCCTGTGGCGCAACGGGACCAGCGGAGAGAACTACATGTACCCGATGGCCGGGCTCGCGATCCGCGCTACCGAAGGCTACCTGCGGAGCGTGGCCGACCAGAGCTGGCAGGTCGCCGCGCTCGGCGACTACAACGGCGACGGAAGAAGCGACATCTTCTGGAGGAACTCCGCCACCGGCGAGAATTACGTCTACCCGATGGCGGGCACCACGATCCTCGGGACGGAGGGGTACACGCGGACCGTGGCGCAGGCCGAGTGGACTCCGGTCGGGCAAATCTCGCCGACGATGCTCGCCCTTCAGGGGGCACGGCTCGCCATGAGCCAGCTCGCGGGGACGGTGAACGCGCAGGGCGCGAGCCTCGGGCGGAGCCATGTGATCGGCTACTACGACATCGACGCGCTGCACGACGGGTTGGATCGCAATGCCGATGCCGCCTTCCTGGCGAGCGACTTGCGAGGGCTGACGATCACCGGCGTGGTCCTCAACCGGGTGCTGCGCTACGACGCGGCGAACCAGGGCATCATTGTCGGCGGATCGCTTGGCCTGTCCGACGGCAGCGTAAGCGGCACCGAGACGTTCGGCGACGACGACGGCGGCCTGGGCTTCAAGCGCCAGCCCGACGGATCGTGGAAGCTGTGGGGAAATCGCAGAATCGCGGAGGTCGGTCTCCAGGTGGAAATGCGCACGTCGGACTTCGGACCGGGCGATTTCCAGGAAGGCCCGGTGCAGAACGTGAACCTGCATGTCGAAGCGCCGGAGAACGCCATCAGCTCCGTGACGGTCAGCGGCGGGGGGCTTTTCGACAATACGCCGGTCGTTCAATCGGCCGGCGTGTCGGTGGAAGAGGTGGAGGCCGAGCCGGGTGATCCGGTGGAGGAGTATTTCTTCGACCAGTTCTTCGGCGGTGCGAACAGCGCGCTGACGCAGAGGACGGTATTTGCGTTCACGGTAACGCCGGCGACCGGGCCCGCGCAGGTCTATGAGGTACTGAGCAACACGCCCACGGACCAGCCCGTCACGGTGACCAGCCCCACCGGCCACGAGCTCGCGGACGCGAACTTGGGCGGCTCCCTGAACGTGCAGTGGACGCTGCCCGGTTACGCCACCGCGCAAGTTAAGCTGAGCGGCTACGTGCGCACGGCCGTATCGCCCGACCCGGGGTTCCAGTGCCGCGTGGACGAGCAATCGCTGGGGACATCGGCAACGTCCGGGACCATCAACTTGCCGGCGACATGCAATGACGGGTCGATCCTGGAAGCGGCAATCAACGTGAGCGTCGACGGCGTGAACGGCGAGCGGTCGCTTTTCATCTACGGATTCCGGTAGCGCGGCTGTCTGATTTCCACCTACCTGCGCGGGCGACCACCGGGAGGGACGGCAAGGCGGACGTGGACGAACGAGCGCCGTCGAAAGGATAGACTGGGCGCGGGTCCAGTACGGGGATTCACATCTTCGGCGGGGGTGATGCGTCGGATTGCGCTTGCTCTGGTGGTCGCGGCTGCGGGGGCGACGCCCGCCTACCCGCTGCCCGGCGACGTCGACACGACCTTCGGCGTCAATGGCGTCGCGCCCATCAATTTTCCCGGTGGTCCGGACAGGGCCAACGCCGTCGCGATCCAGAGCGACGGGAAGATCGTCCTGGCCGGCTCGGCGAACAACGGGCGTAACACCGATTTCGCCATAGTCCGCCTGAACGCCGACGGCACCCTCGACTCTTCGTTCGGCGCGAACGGCCGCGTGCTGCTGCCGGTCGGCAATGGCGACGACGCCGCCCGCGCGGTGGTCATCGATTCGCAGGGCCGGATCGTGGTCGCGGGGACGAGCACCGACACGGCCTCGCCCTTCCTCATGCCGGACATCGCGGTCGCGAGGCTGACCGCGTCGGGAGCGCCGGACGGGAGCTTCGGCGCCAACGGGCGATTCATCCTGGACATCGCCCCGGGAAGCGGCGACATCGCCTACTCGGTCGCGGTGGATGCGAGCGATCGCATCGTGGTCGGCGGCAGTACCTCCTACTTCGAGGAAGGACCCCCGCCAGCCATGGTGAACGCACTTGTGGTCCTGCGGCTGACGGCAGGCGGAGCACTCGATGAAGCGTTCGCGGAAGGTGGCGCAGTCCTGTTCGAGAATGCCGGACTGGCAAACGCCGTCGCCGTCGATGCCGCCGGCCGGATCGTCGTCGCCGGGCCGGCTCGCGGAGAGACAACGCTCGACGACTTCGCGGTGTTCCGCCTCGACGCTTCCGGCGAAGCGGATTCCGAGTTTGCCGGCGGCGCGCAAGTGCTGATTCCCTTGACGACGGCGGACGATACCGTGACCGCCGTGGCACTGGATTCGCAGGGCCGCATCGTCCTCGGGGGATACGCCGAGGGCAGTCCGCACACGGGATTCGCAAGCGGAACGGATTTCGCGGCCGTGCGCCTGCTCGACAATGGTTCGGTCGACGGCACGTTTGGAAATGCCGGCGTGGCGATGATCCCGGTCGGCACGCTGTCGAGCGGCGACTTCGTGCGCGCGATCGCCTCCGACGGCAGTGACCGCATCATCCTGGCCGGCGCCACGCACGGCAGCCAGACGTTCAATCAGGACATCGCGGTCGTGCGTCTTACCGCGGCGGGCATGCTGGACGGCAGCTTTGGCAGCGGAGGCAAATTCATCACGGCGATCGGCGCGGCCGAGGACAGCGCCATGGGTGCGGCACTCGATGTCTCGGGTCGAATCGTGGTCGCGGGCTGGACCTACACCGGGCCGGCGCCGCCCGCGACCGGGGAGGACTTCCTTGCGCTGCGCCTGACGGCGGGCGGCGCGCTCGATGGCACCTTCGGACAGCTCGGGAAGATCACGGTGGATGTCGGGTTCGGCAACGCCGAGGCAGTCGCGATGGCGATCCAGCCGGACGACAAGGTCGTGGTCGCGGGCTGGTGCAGCGCCTGCGGCGCGTCGCGCCACACGGCGGTGGCGCGGTTGAACGCGGACGGCATGCTCGATCCGTCGTTCGCGGACATGGGCCGCACGATCTACGCGTTCGGCGTGAACGAGGATCGGGCACACGCGATCGCGCTGGATGGCACGGGAAAAATCGTCGTGGCGGGCGACGCGCTTCCATCGGAAGGGCCGGGCATCTACCGCACCTACGCCGTGTCACGTCTCAACAGCGACGGATCGCCGGATACCGGGTTTGGAGCTTCCGGCAAGACCGTCGTCGGATTCGACTCGGGCGATGCGCGGGCGGCGGCAATTGCAATCGATGCGGCCGGAAGGCTCGTCCTCGCAGGGGGCGCCAACGCGGAGGGCGAGCAAAGGTTTTCGGTAGTTCGGTTGCTGCCGAACGGGAACCCGGATGGCAGCTTCGGCGCGAGCGGGAAAGTCTTCCTGTCGAGCGTGCCGCCCCCAGGTCAGGGCGGTCGCGCATTCGCTGTACTTGTCGACGACGCGGGCCGCGTCGTGCTAGGCGGGTCGGGCGCCACGGGATTCGTCGTTCGCCTACTCGAGAACGGCGAGCTCGATCCGTCGTTCGGCACGGATGGCGTGCTTGAGATGCCCAACGGCATGCTGGTGAATGCGATTGCCCAGGACTCGAGCGGACACATTCTGGCAGCGGGCAGCGCGTTCAATGACGCGAACGGCATCGACGTTGGAGTCGCGCGCATCGACTCGAACGGGTCGCTCGATCGCACGTTCGGCAACGGCGGCGTGGTGCTGTTGGCGACCGTGCCCGGCGGCGGACCGGAGATCGCCCGCTCGATACGGAGCACTTCGAGAGGAAGAATTCTGGTCGCAGGTGAAGCGTTCGAGTCGGGGCAAAGCAAATTCCTGGTCGCCCGTCTCAATCCCGCTGGCACGCTGGATGCGACCTTCGGCAGCGGCGGCTACGTGCTGGCGTCACCCGCGCCCGGCAACGACGTGGCGTTCGCGGTTGGGACGCAGTCCACCGGTGCGGTCGTCGTCGCCGGCACGTCCGGCGAAACGGGCTCGTTCCAGACCGACATGGCGGTGATCAGACTGGCGGACGGCAGCCTGCCGCCGGGCGACTTCACCGCCGATGGCCGCTCGGACGTGCTGTGGCGTAACCAGGGGCTTGGCGGAACAGGCGAGAACTACCTGTATCCGCTGGACGGGCTGACGATTCTGGGGACGGAAGGGTATCTGCGCACGTTGGCCGATCTGAACTGGAGCGTCGTGGGGATCGGCGACTTCGACGGCGACGGCAAGGCCGACATCCTGTGGCGCAACTCCGGCACCGGCGAGAACTACGTCTATTTCATGGACGGGACGACGATCAAGCCGGGCGAGGGCTATATCAGGACCGTGGCGGACCCGAATTGGCAGGTGGCTGGGGTGGGGGACTTTGACGGCGATGGGAGGGACGACATCCTCTGGAGAAACAGTGCGAGCGGAGAGAACTACCTGTATCCGATGGACGGGCTTGCGATCAAGCCGGGCGAAGGGTACCTGAGGACGGTGGCGGACTTGAGCTGGAAGATCGCGGGCGTGGGTGACCTCGACGGGAACGGCAAGGCCGACGTCCTGTGGCGCAACGTCGCGAGCGGCGAGAACTACGCCTACCTGATGAACGGCACGGCGATCGCGAACGAGGGCTACCTGCGCACAGTTGCAGACCAGGACTGGCAGGTGGCGGGGCTGGACGACTTCGACGGGGACGCGAAAGACGACATTCTTTGGAGAAACGCATCGACCGGCGAGAACTACCTTTACCCGATGGACGGATCCGCGATCAAACCCGGCGAAGGGTACCTGCGGACGGTGGTGGATCTCTCCTGGCAGGTGCGGGGCACGGGAGACTACGACGGCGACGGCAAGGCCGACGTGCTCTGGCGCCATGCCAACAGCGGGGAGAACTACCTCTACCCGATGGAGGGCACGATCATCAAACCCAGTGAAGGCTACCTGCGCACCGTGCCACAGCCGAACTGGCAGGTGGCGAAGTGATCCGTGCCTCGCTCTTCGCTTTCCGGACAGCCCTCGCATGGAGGTGGGATTGTGAAGCAAGCAGCTGAAGCGTAGTGTGATAGGAGTCGCGCGGCGCTCATGGCGCGACAAGGGAGCGCACGGGTGCAGGGCGACAGACTGTCGGCAGCTGGTCCAGTGCGTTTCCTGCTGCTCCTTGCCCTGTGCCTGCTGGCCGCACGCGCCCAGGCGTTCTCCTCGGCGCCCTACCTTCCCCTGCCGGACGGTGCCACTTGGACGTACGCCGTCGGTTCGGGCGGCACCGAAGTGCGGACCATCACTGGCACGACTACCTTCAACGGCGCGCAAGTGAAGGTCATGCGCGACCAGGCCGGCAACGAGACCTACCTGACGAATGATGCATCCGGCGTGCGGCTGCACGGCGGTCTGTTCGTCGATCCTCCCGCAGAGACCGACACCTACGCACCGCCGGCCACGATCCTCCTGCCGGACGCGACGATCGGGACCCCGGTATCCACGTCGGGCCTGGTTTCTCTGTTCGTGGAAGGGGAAGGCACGTTTGGCGTCAACTATTCGTCCGTGTCTACTGCGCTCGCGATCGAATCGACTACGGTGCCGGCCGGCACTTTCCCGAACGCGCTGCACGTGCGCCAGAGGATCGACGTCTCCTTCGGCGACGAATCGTTTCACCAGATCCACGACGCATGGCTCGTGCAGGGCATTGGCATCGTGCGCGAGTCTTTGTTCGACTCGTTCGAAGGCACCACAGAGACCTGGCAGCTCCAGTCCCACAACGTGCCGGATACCATTCCCGACGCTTTCTCGTTCGCGCCGAAAACGGTCGACCTCGCATTCCAATCCGTCGTTTCCGATCCCATCACGGTCGGCGGGCTGGGGCCTGCGGCGCTCGCCGAGATCAGCATCACCGGCGGCGCGTACCAGGTCAACGCGGGGCCGTTCGTCACGGAGCCGGGAACGGTCGGCAATGGCGACCAGGTCACGCTGCAGGTGTTGTCCGCGCAACCGGGATTTGCGGCGAGCGCGACTCTGGACATCGGCGGCGTCACCGCGTCGTTCGTGGTGACCACTTCGGCCGACACCAGTCCCGACGCGTTCGGCTTTACGCCGGTCGTCGGTGCGCCGCTGGGCATCACCCTCCATTCCAATCCGGTCACGATTACCGGCCTCAACGCCGCCGCACCGATTTCCATCGTCGGCGGGGAATACTCCGTGTCGGGGCAGGCGTACACCAGCGCGCCGGGAACCATCGACGCGTTCTACTCGGTCGAAGTACGCGTGGCGACGGCGCCGACCCAGGGCGCCACGACCTCCGCGACTCTGACCATCGGCGGCGTCAGCGCGACTTTTTCGGCGACCACCTTTACCGGTGCGCAGGGTGCGGGCTCGGTGCTGTTCTACGCGAGCCCGCCCGGGGACTACATCGGCAACGGCCGCACTCGCGTGATCAATTTCGGCACCGCGTACCCGGGATCCACGCTGGACGTTGCGCGCATCCTGCAGGGCGGGATCACCGCCTCCATCACCGAAGACGGTGGCGGGTGGAATCTCGATCTCGACGCTCCGGGAAGCGGCGCGCTGGTTGCTGGTCGATACGAGGGCGCAGTGCGGTATCCGTTCCACGACGACGGAGCCGGTCTTTCGTTTGCCGGTGGTGGCCGCGGCTGCAACACGCTCACCGGGCGGTTCGACGTCCTTGAGGTGGGCTACGCCGCGGACGGGAGCGTGCAGCGGCTGGCGGCGAACTTCGAGCAGAGTTGCGAGGGCTTCATGCCGCCGCTGCTCGGCGAGTTCCGCTTCAACTCCAGCGTGCCGCTCGGCAGCACCGCGCTCAAGCGCGTCGCCGCGGATTTCAACGGCGACACCCGTTCGGACATCCTGTGGCGCAACGCCGCGACTGGTGAGAATTACCTGTACCCGATGGATGGAGCCGCGATCTTGGGGTCCGAGGGCTATCTCAGGACGGTGGCGGACCTGGACTGGGGCGTGGCGGGGATCGGGGACTTCGACGGCGACGGCAAGGCCGACATCGTGTGGCGGAACTCGAGCACGGGCGAGAACTACGTGTACTTGATGGACGGCACGGCGATCAAGCCGGGCGAGGGCTACATCAGGACGGTCGCCGATGCGAACTGGCAGGTGGCGGGGGTGGGGGACTTCGACGGCGATGGGAAAGACGACATCCTGTGGCGCAACGCCGTGACGGGGGAGAATTACCTGTACCCGATGGACGGGCTGACGATCAAGCCGGGCGAAGGCTACCTGAGGACGGTGGCGGATCTGGGCTGGAAAGTGGTGGGCGTGGGGGACCTTGATGGCGACGGCAAGGCCGATGTGCTGTGGAGGAACAGCAGCACCGGGCAGAACTACCTGTACCCGATGGACGGGACCAGCATCAAGCCCAGCGAAGGGTTCCTGAGGACGGTGGCCGATGCGAACTGGCAGGTGGCGGGGCTCGGGGACTATGACGGGGACGCCAAGGTGGATGTGTTGTGGCGAAACCAGGCCACGGGGGAGAACTACCTGTACCCGATGGACGGGCCGACGATCAAGCCGAGCGAAGGGTACCTGCGCACCGTGGCCGACACTTCCTGGCAGGTGAAAGGCACGGGAGACTACGACGGCGACGGCAAGGCCGACGTGCTCTGGCGCCACGCCGTCACGGGGGAAAACTACCTCTACCCGATGGAGGGAATCACCATCAAGCCCGGCGAAGGCTATCTCCGCAGCGTGCCGCAACCGTACTGGCAGATCCAGAACCCTAAGCAGCCGATGCTGCCCCCGTCCTGAGCGCGCTTGGCAAAGGATCGGCCAAATTCGCGTTCAGTGCGGCCCCAAGCCGAGATGCCGCATTGCAACAACGTTAGTGTGTTTTCGGACGCGAACATGCGTGGCAGGCCCGAGTGTAGGATATTCGCAATGGGGATGAGGTCCGCATGATCAGGCAACTCAAGAGCCCTCTTGCATTGTTGGCGTTCGGCGCCGTCACCGCGGTAGTGGCGCTCGAGGCCTGGCAAGGGATGAGGGTCGCCAGCGATGAAATGGTGCAACCGGCCGCCCGTGTCGCGGCGCGTTCAGGGCAGACACAGGATTCCGGCCCGCGCGTTCCGGAACGGCCGATCCGGGAACGCCTATCGAGCGAGGTGATCGGCGAGCCGTTCGGGGTGCGCGAGCCCCCGAGGCCGGTGGCCGCGTCCGCGTCTCCGCCCGCGCCCGTGGCGGCCCCCTTCCCGTATCGCTATGGAGGCCAGCTCAGCCTGGATGACGGCAAAAGGCGCGTTTACCTGACCAAGGGCAACGATCTCCTGATGATTCAGGTCGGGGATATTCTCGACGGCGTATTCAAAGTGACGAGAATCGACGAGGATGCGCTCGAAGTCCTGCACGTGCCGAGCTCCATCGCGACGCTCATGCAGTACTCGGCGATGATTGCGGACGCCGCCGCACCGGCGGCGTCACGC
>Ga0299906_10000886_pt1 | contig 26195 bp, 17 predicted proteins | sample RVTome_14_FD_200259 | JGI IMG/M metagenome (GOLD analysis project Ga0299906, IMG submission 200259) | Soil microbial communities from uranium-contaminated site in the Upper Colorado River Basin, Wyoming, United States - RVT145D125 (version 2) ...
CGCACTCCGCGCGCACTCGACGTCGTTCGGTGTGGCAGAAGCCTTGAGGGCACGGAGATCGACCGCGTCTTGCGGCCGGGTCGCGTCATCCCGCGCGAGGAGCTTGAGTGCGATCCAATGTCCGACGCGTGCCACCCGGACGGTCAGATGGGAAAACACCGCGATCGGCTCGGCTGCCGCGACGATCTCCGGCTCGATGCCGTATCCATCGGCATGAACAGCGTAAGCGGCCCCGTCGGTGTCGGCTCGAAGAGGTCAAGCGCATTGAGACAAGGAGACCTAACGCAGGCCCATGCGAAGCGCGTGTGCGGCGAACTTCTGCGGGATCTCACGGACGGGCAGTGCCGATGGATCGAGGCGATTCGCGAGGTGCACCCTGAAGCGGAGCGGTTGCTGCTGGGCGTCGGCCACTCTCCTCTCCAAGTGTGGACAGCACCGCGATCGTGCGGCAGAACGAGCCGTGTTTCCCATCGCCTTCGTCGTCATGCCGTATCGCCGCCGCGTGGTCGCGCGAGGTCGGGATGCGGCACGCAGCGCAGGAGGCGGGGTGCGTGCACGTCGCCTGCAGGGCTCCATCCAGCTTTTCGACGTCGACCAGCTTCGCACGGTACGCTATCCGCTGGCGGATGGGGACGTTCCCGGGGATCAAGCCGGGTCGTTCGGACGACGTTCGTGCGGGAGATCCCTCGGCTCGAGGGCGACCTGCCGAGCCTCTTGCTGTCGCGTGACCGGAAGGGAGACGCGGAGCGAGCGGCCGTGCTCGAGGCGGTCGTCCTCGCCGCTTGTCAGCGGGCGCGAGCCCGTGGGAGCAGGGATCCCTGGCTTCCGCACACGATGCTGGGGGCGGCGTTTCGGAGCGGGCAGTTGGATGCCATCGAGGCGGTCGTCGACGAGGTCGAACAGGGCATGCATTGGAATCTCGCATCGACGCTCACGGACGCGCCGGATTGGATCCGGCACGCGCCCGAGCATCTGCAGCCGGACCTGGACGCGGTCCTCGCGCGCCTCCGGCAAGCCGCGGGTGCGCCGTGAGGTCGCGGTCCGGAGGAGGAGCGATGGGTCGCAAGCGGTACAGACGGAGGCAGTGCGCGCAGGTAACCGCGGTGCGGCTCGAGCTCGAGACGGCCGGCTTCACGTACCAGAAGTGGGGTGGCAACCAGCGCTGCAAGCCGGGGGATTGGCTCGTGGACAACGCGGGCGACGTCTACACCGTCGACGGGGAGGTCTTCGCGCGCACCTATCGTGAGGTCGGTCCCGGGCGGTACGAGAAGACGGGCGACGTCTGGGCCGAACCGGCGAGTACGGCAGGTACGATTGGGACCAAGGAAGGCAGCACGGACTATGTCGCCGGCGACTTCCTGGTCTTCAACGACCCCGAGGGAACCGATGGCTACGCCATCGAGGCCACGAAGTTCCGCGCGCTGTACGAGCCGGCGGGCTGCTAGGTGGCCGGACGCTCACTCCTTCGACCGGGAACCGACCGGCACTCGACAGTACCAGCCGTCGGAGGTGCGGGAGTGGCGCGTCCACTTTCCTAGACAGGCCTTGCTCCAGAATGGAGTCCAGCGATCTTTGACGCGGCTCGGCTCAGTGGTACAGGACGGCCATCTAGATCAGCTCGCGAGGATGGTCGGATGGTACGGACGACGGAGTACGAGTACTCGATCTTCGTCAGCTACACAGACGATGACGACAGGTGTCACTCTCGATGGATCACGAACTTTTGTCGAGAGCTGCGGGATGTTCTTCAAGCGCGCCTGAGAAAGACGTTCAGGCCGTTCTGCAGGTACACGGACTACGCCGTGGCCAGCGGCGATCTATCCGAAAGGTTAAGGGACAACGTTCGCAGGTCGGCCACGATGCTCATCTTCGTGCATGAGCACTATGTCCTGTCCGAGACCTGCCGCAAGGAGCTCGAGCTGTTCAAGGAGATCTTCGGCGAGGACGGTTTTCGGAAGCGGCTCTTCATCGTCGCCATGTCCCGCAGGGCCATCACCGAACTCGTCGGCAGCGACCATTGGAAGGCCGTCGTGCCTCTCAAGGATCAGGTCTGGGCGACCTTCTACCGGCGCGACAACGATCATCTGCCGCTGCACATGTACGGGAGCCGCGACATCGTCGACCGGGATTTCCAGGAAGCCCTGCTGCCGTTGGTGGACGACCTCGAGCGTTCCCTCCGCGTGCCCGCGCCGCTCCCGCCGCCTCGGCCGCCGACCAAGCAGCGATGGATCCTGGGCGCCGTGCGTCCCGAGCTCGAGCCCGAGGTGCAGGACTTGGCGAGCGGGCTCCGATCGGTGCAGCGTGACGTGGAGACGCTCGGAGTCCATGATCTGCACGGAGCCCTGACGCAGCTCGACGCCGCCGACGTGCTCGTCCTTCCCTTCAACGACGGCGAGCCGTTGATGTCGTTCATTCCGGGCGGTCATCTGGCGCTGCAGCACGACGCGTGGCTGGGTGCGGGCAAGCCGGCCGACGCGATTCGCTGGCTCGATCTGAGGGCAACGGCGGCTCCGGTAGCCGCCAAGCCTGTGCATGCCGAGCGGCTGCGCTCGTTGGCGCGCCCCGTGGTCGCCAAGCGCGACCTCGCCCCCGGCATCCGCTCGGTTCCAGACCCCGATCGAGCGTGGATCTACATCGAGAGCAACCGCCGCGAGGTCGATCATTGGCATCCCCTCGGCGAGAGAATGCAGGTCCGGTGGTCGGTGATCGCCCAAGGCGAGGCACCTCCGATGTTCGACCTCCGATCGAGGGGATTGCCGGTCGACGACCTGGCCCAGTTTCCAACGATCGCCGACGCAGACGGCTTCGTGCTGCTGTGGGGAAGGAAGGAGCCCAGCTCGCTCGTGGCGCAGATCCGGAGCGTGGAGGGCCGCATCCCGGGCTCGGATCCGCCGCCCGGCATTGTGGCGTACCTGATTCCTCCGCAGCACGACGATGGCGAGCCCGTACCTGCCTGGAGCTGGAAGGTGTTGCGGTTCAACGCGCAGTCGCCCGACGACATCGACGTGGTCACTGACGATGCGGACCGACTGGACCACTTCCTCAGGCAGATCCTCAAGCGCGTCAGGCACCGCCGCCGCGCCCTGGCGGCTGCCAGCTAGGCCGGCCCATGAGTCGACACGCGGAGTTGGCACGGGCGACAGGGGACGAAAGCGACGCAGGTGAGATCCTGCGGTTCCCCAAGGCGCCGTACCCGGGCCTGAGACCCTTCCTCGACCATGAGGCGGCGCTGCTCTTCGGCCGCAGCGCCCAGGTCGACGAGATCATCGAGCACCTGAGTCGGAGACAGTTCGTTGCCGTCATCGGTGGTTCAGGGTCCGGCAAGTCGTCGCTCGTACGAGCGGGGGTAGTGCCCCGGCTGCGCAGCTACGGGATCCCCGACGCGGGCGATTATTGGATTCCCATGGTGTGTACCCCGGGGACCAATGCGCGACGCCCGGGTAGTGGGCGCGTAGGCGAGACGCCCCTGTATCGCTTCGCCTGGAAGTTCTGCAGGCTGCTCGTTCCCTTGCAGTCGCCGGAGGACGAGCGTAGGCGCGTCGAAGAGGTCGCCGAGGTCCTGCGGCGCAACGCGGGCATCTCGCAGCTGCTTAGGGGTTTCGTCGCCGACCTGAAGCCCCGCCCCGGCCTCTCTCCCGGCGAGGCACGCCTGCTGCTCGTCGTCGATCAGTTCGAAGAGCTCTTCCATCCGACGAACAAGGGCGAGCGCGAAGGTCTGATCGACGATGCCCGGTTGTTGGTCGAGCGCATCATCGAGCACTTCTTCCATCCCCACCCGCAATGCTACGTCGTGCTCACGATGCGCAGCGAGCACCTGAACGACTGCGCAAGCTTCCTGGAGCTGCCCGACGCGATCAACGCCGCTTTCTACCTGGTCAGACGTCTCGATCCCGCCCAGCTCGAGCGCGCCATCACCGAGCCGGCGCGCAGCTATCTACGGGTTCGCGTGCGCGAGGAGGGCCCGGGCGAGTGCTTGCCGACGGACATCCGGTTCGCGGACGAGGTGCTTGCGCGAGTGCTGTATGACACGCAGGCCATCGCGAGCGACCCGGATCACTTGCCACTGCTCCAGCATCTGCTGTCGCGTACGTGGTCCAGCGCCGTGGCGCGGTGGGGCCCGCAGGGCCGGCCCGCATCGATCGAGATGGAGGACCTCGCGTGCGCGGTTCTGGCCCGTGACGACGCCATCGTGGCGAGGCTCGGCGACGAGAACGTGCTGCGTGCGAGCCTGGTCAATCAGGCCGAGGCGGTCTACGCGCGTCACCCCGAGCGTCAGGACGAGATCGACCGCATGCTCCGGTGCCTCGCATTCAAGGATCCGAATAGCGGCACCTACTCGCAGCAGCGAATCCACATCGACGACAGCAACCGAGAGCGCCTCGCCACGCTCGCGGGCGACGGGCTGATCAGCGGCGTCAACTATCTCTTTTGGGATGCAGAGAACCCCGAGCAGGTCACCTTGAAGGTCTCCCACGAATCCTTCATTCGGGGCTGGCCGCGCTTTCGCGATCTCGTCGACCGCGAGGCCGAGCGCCTCGAGGCACTGATGGAGCTGCTCCGTCTCTGTCGGCGCTGGAGGCAAGAGCGCGAGAGCAGGAAGTCTCAATGCCTCCTGGAGGGTTCCCAACTGCACCGCATGCGTGACGCGGGAATCCTGGACATCCTCCAGAGCCCCACCGAGCGCGCTTACTGGTTTCGCTTCCTTGCGTACGTACACGATGGTCGGGAGTACCGCGAGTTGGATAGCGTCGTCGACCAGTTCGTCGGAGCGTCGCTGGCAAGAGAAGAGGAGCACAACGCCACGGCGGCGACGCATCGATGGATCCGCGTCCTCTTCACCGCATTGTGTCCCGTAGCGTTGGCCGCGCTCGGCTACTCGATGCTTGTTCAGGGACCGGTCCTCACGAGCTCGAATACATTCTTGAACGCGACTAAGACAGTTGCGGGGCTCAAGCCGCCTGAATCGATGAAGGAGGCTCGCGAGCGACTCCGAGAAGTGCTGGATGCTGCTGCGTCGATGACGGAGCCGGGGTATGTGCCCAATGCCTTCCTCCGAATCTTCGGCCGGCAACGCCACTACCAGAACGTTGCGATGGAGGTCTCGGAGCCGCCCGTGAATGGCGTCCTACGAGCAACGCTCACAGGGTTTCTGTGGGTTCTTCCGACAAGCGAGGTTAGCGATGAGCCCGAGGAGCCGGCGGCGGACCACCGATCGATTGCGTGCGAGGCTGCTTCGCGCAAGGGTTCAACCTCGCCCGTGAGGGGCGTAGTCTACGCGAAGAAGGGCGCATTCGCGGCAACGGCCGAGTCTCCGCAACGCGCCCTCTTGGTCACCAAGCGTGGCGGCCAGTTGAGAACGATCCAGACTGCCACGCTGAACAAAAGCACCAGCGGGGTCGCTTGTGCCGTCGGCAAGTCAATTTGGTTCCGCCCCCCAGATGAGTTCCGGACGACGATTCTCATCGGTCCAACCCTCGAGCAACTGCTTACCCTGACGGTCGAGCAGGACTCAGACGAGAGGTCGATCGAGGTCAGGCACCTCTCATGGGCACTGGACAAGAAGGAAGAATGGGCCGCCTATACGAGCAGCAGTCGCAGTGCCCGCGTTGAGGAGAATGGGGTGTTCGACGCGCTCGCTACGCTTGCAGATAGTGACGGAGTCGGCGCGCTGAGCGCAATGCGCGTGCCGGGAGGGTTCGAGTTCGCTGCGGAGCGGTACCGTCTGCGGTTGGTAGCGGACAGAGCGACCGACCTCCCTTGGATTGACCCTGCCTCCCGCAGCAGGCTCGAGAGCGCCACCGACCGGTCCTGTGGACAACTGCTTGCGGAAGCGAGGACGGCCACTCAGGATATCCGAGATCACCGGGTCGCGATGTTTGAGTCCGAGGAGCATTGCTTCGCGACGGTGCACGGAAAGCCCGAGGAGCACGGCCGGGAGAGCGTCGTCAAGGTGCTGGTCTATCTACAACCGGGAAGTCGAGAACCCAAGAACGCGCGGCCAATTGCAACCATGCATTTCGGCGATCAGCTCTCGCCTGCGAGTGAGGAGTTGTGGGTGATCGAGGACACGGACTATCCCGGTTGGGTGGCGTTGAATCTGGGCGAACCCGGAAAGCCTCGCTTCGTCGGTGTCCCATGGAGCAGGAAGGCCCTCCAGAAGCTCGGGAACGATATCCTCGCGATCCCGGCGGCCGGGCTCGTGCGCTAGGAGGTCAGGGATGAGAGAATACCGTTGGTGGAGACGAGTGGCGGCCGTGTTCTCCAGTGCGGTGGTGACGGCGGCATTGGTGGCACCGCTCGGAGCCGGCCGGGATGCGGTCTCGACGTCGCCGATCGATCGGGTGCACGAGATCCGCGAACGGTTTTTGGCGGAGATCGGTGTGGGCGCCCCGGAAGGCAGCGCTGTGCAGGACGAAATGGTGCAGTGGTACAACTGGGGAAACTTCCCCAATTGGCCCAACTGGCCTAACTGGGGAAACTTTCCGAATTACTAGAATGTCCCACGCGAAGCTCGTCGCGGAAGCCCGATGGAGACCCAATGAAGATGCCGAGTCTGCTTGCGTCTTGGTCGAGCGGGCCCTCGAGCTCCTGGTTCTCCAGCCCAGTCCGTTCTGCAACCTCGACTGTCGCTACTGCTATCTGCCGAATCGCACCGACCGACGCCGCATGTCGATGGACGGGCTGGAAGCCGCGCTGCGGAAGGTTGTGGCAAGCCGGCTTCTCGGGCCGCGTTTGTCTGTCGTCTGGCATGCCGGGGAGCCGATGGCGGTGCCGCGAGAGTGGTACGAGGAAGCCTTCGCGCTCGTCGCGCGCCATCTTGCCGAGGTGCACGTCGAGCACCATTTTCAGACCAACGCGATGGGGATGGACGATGCGTGGTGCAGGTTCTTCCGGCGGCACGACGTGCAGATCGGGGTCAGCGTCGACGGTCCCGCTTTCCTCCATGACCGGCATCGCAGGACGCGGGACGGCAAGGGGACGCACGCGCGGGTGATGCGCAGCATCGGAAGGCTCAAGGCAGCAGGCATCGGATTCCACGTCATCGCGGTCCTGACACGGGACTCCCTCGACCACCCCGACGCCATCTATGACTTCTTCGCCGGCCTGGGTGCCCGACAGGTGGGCTTCAACGTCGAGGAGATCGAGCTCGACAACCCACGATCCACCCTGGCGCAGGACGGAACGGAGGCCGCCCTCGTCAGGTTTTGGCGGCGGCTCCTGCAGCGGTTGAGGGACGAGCCCGGACGACTTCGCATTCGCGAGGTCGAGAGTTTGCTGCGTGCGCTTCGGAGCCCGGCATTCGGCCGCTTGCCAGGGAACCAGCAAAACCAGGCAGGGCGCATTCTGAGCGTCTCGTGGGACGGGGCCTACTGCTTCTGGTCGCCGGAGCTGTTGGGGGCAAGGCATGCCGTGCACGGACCCATGACACTCGGCACCGTCCACGACTCCTCCGTCGCGCTCGGCGCCGAGGTTGGGCTGGCGGTGATCCAGCAGGAGATCGACGACGGCATCGCGAGCTGCCGTGCCGAGTGCCGCTACTTCGACTTCTGCCTTGGTGGCGCGCCCGTAAACAAGCTCTGCGAGACCGGCGGCTTCGCCGCCACCGAGACCATGGCCTGCCGCCTCGCACAGAAGGTGGTCATCGACGCTGTGCTGGAGGAGCTCGACAGCTCGCTGCCCCCAGCGCATGCGCGCGGAGGTGATCATGGCGGGAAGCACTCGATCTCGGGAATCGCGGGGGCGACGGCGCAACGAACCAGGTGATCTGGGGTGTTCGACTAGTGCCGAGCCTGCCGGACGCGGACTTGCCGGCCCTCTATCGCGCGGCAGACCGCGCATCGATGGCCGCGCAGAGGACGTACTTGCGCTTCGTTCGAGCGGATCTCGCGCTGATCGTCGCTTCCGCGGTGTTCGGGTCCTGCGCGGCGTCAACCGTCGAGCTGAGGGCCGTGCTGGCCGTGCTTGGCGCGACGGCCTTCGTGGCGGGGCTCATCTTGACGGTGCTGCTCATGCAGATGAGGCCGGACCGCCTGTGGTTCGGAGGACGCGCGGTCGCCGAGTCCGCGAAGACGATCGCCTGGCGCTACATGATGGGCGCCGAACCCTATCGGAAGGAATTGACCGACCAGGAGGCGGACCGGCGATTCTCCGAGGAGCTACGCAAGCTTCTTCGGGACCGGAGCGGGGTGGCCGCCAGCCTGGGCGGGAGCGCGGCCGCGGAACAGCAGATCACGCCGCGGATGCGAGAGATTCGGTCGGAGGAGCTTCCGACGCGACGGCGTATCTACGCCGAGGCCCGGATCCAGGACCAACGGATCTGGTACGCGGGCAAGGCATGCTCCAATCGCCTCGCCTCCACGCGTTGGTTGGTCCTCGTCGCCGTGACTCAGCTCTTCGGTGCCGGCGCGGCGATGGCGCGGATCTTTTGGCCAGACCTCGGGTTCGACCTCGCGAGCGTGCTCGCGGCCGCCGCCGCCGCGTTCCTGGCGTGGCTGCAGGTGAAGCAGCATCAATCCCTCGCGCAGGCGTATGGTCTCGCCGCGCACGAGCTGGGTCTCATCGAGACACAGGCCGGTCACGCGATCGCGGAAGAGGCATTCTCGTCGTTCGTGGCGGATGCCGAGGCCGCGATCTCGCGGGAGCACACGATGTGGGTCGCGCGACGCGACGTCGTGACGTGATCGACACGCGGTCAGGCGCGAGGGCGCACTGGCGCCCGGATCGGCGCGGCATCCGCCCCCGCTCACCCCCGGCTGAAGCCCTGTGCCGCCGCATAGACCGCGAGACGCTTCGCCCGGAGGTTCCCCGGGGCATACTTCCTGATCCACGCCGTGCCGGTCTCGTCGAGGAACAAATTGGCCGTCGTAGCGGCGGTGGCGCGGGTCTGCCGGCGGCGATTCTCTTGCACGGCCCGGAAGTAGTAGTGGTTGAATAGGCGGTTGAACTCCGTGAAGTAGATGTCGGCGACTCGCCGATTGCCGCGGATGATCAGCATGTTCTCGTCGTTGTCGTTCGTCGACGCGGCGCTGAAGTTCGCCGAGCCCGTCACGACGATCGGATCGCTGCTCAAGGGATCCATCAACAGGAACTTCGAGTGGATGTAGCTCACGTGGCGGTTGAACTCGAGGCGCTTCGCGTTGGTCTCGCGGACCCACTGGTACACGGGATCCGCGATGTAGGAGCCCCAGGCCTTGTACACGTTGTGGCGCGCGTTGATCGCGACGAAGGGTTGCGTGCTCCGCGTGTTGGGCTTGTCCTCCTTCTCGAGGAGCAGGTACACGATGTGGCTCTCGTCGGTATTGTCGAGGAGCTTTTCCCGGAAGAGCTTGTTCACGCCGAAGGCGAGCGTCACGCACGCGGCTGACTTGGCGGAGTCCGCGAGGTCGACGTAGAGCTTCAAGACGTCCTGCCCGCGGCGAGGGCTGAAGACGGGGGTCACGCCCCGCGGGATAGCGGCGATGGTGGTCGGCGCTGCGACGAGGTGCTCGACCGCGCGGCGGTACGCGTCCTTCTTCCTCCGGGCCTCGGCGCGGTCGTCAGGCTTCGCGGAGCCGGGGTTGCGTGCGACGAGATCCCAGTACGCCTTGAACGCACGCGCGACGGTGCCGTTCCTGACCCAGTGGCCGACGTTCGTCTGGCCGGAGAACCCGCCGAGGGAGAGGTTCGTCGAGCCGGTCCAGACTTCGGACGGCGTCCGCCGCTTGCCCTTCAGCAGGACCATGAACTTGTTGTGCTGAATGTTCGTGGGATTCGCGTCCCGCTCGATGACGTTCGCCGCGGGAATGCCATGCTTCCCGATCGCCTCGCGGTTGGACTCCCTCGGAAAGCTCGGATGGAACGTGCCCTCCTTGTCGGTGCGCTCGTTGACCTTGGCGTCCACGATGATCCGGACGTCGACCTTGGCGTCGATCGCGGCCTTGAGCGCCTCCAGGACCGGGTCATAGTGAAACTCGTAGAAGCAGCAGAGCAGGGCGTCTTCTCGCCGCGCGCTCCCGATGAAACGCAGGACGGCGTCGTCGAGATCGCGGGTCAGCCATTGCAGTGCGCGCTGTGCCTTGCGCCGAGGCAGCTGGTCCGGCTTCTTGTTGCCGAACTGCCGCGCGTACGCTTGACTGCTTGCCACGCCGCGGTTGAAGAAGACGTCGTGCTCGCCCCCGCTGTAGAGCTCCTCGGTACGGACCTTGACCGCAACGGCTCGTGCGCCCCGATCGAGAGCCCGGGGCGTGCCACGCAGCGGGTGGAACCGGTACTCGTAGGCGCTCGCCGGCTTGCCGGTGAAGTCGTCCCACACGAAGCTCTGCACGGGGTGGTCCCAGGTGCTGACGCGCGTGTTCTCGTCGGGCCGCGGTACGACGGAGCGAAAGACCTTGAACCCCGGCACCCTCCTGCGCGGGCCGCCCGCCTCCGCACGCTCGATGGCGAAGCCGAGGAGCCCGCGCTTGGCGGCATCCGTCGACGTGATCGCGAACGAGACGGTGTTCGTGCCGGTCACGGCGAACACCTGGAAACCGTCGACGCGAGGCGACTTGAAGCGCATTCGCTTCCGCTACGCTCCGTGGCCGATCAACGGACGGCCGTGTCGGCGCGGTTTGGAGTGGGCATGCTCACCTCCGGGCGGTCGCGGTATCCCCGACGTGTGCGCCTTGGCGGCGCTTCTCGAGGTGCCAGAGGATCCAATCGTCGTTCGGTCCAAAGCAGTCCCGCTGGCGGTCCCACTTGGGCGGCAGGGTATGGTTCAGATCTCGCAGAAAGGGCAGCAGGGGTTTCTCGGGTTTCCGCCGTCGCTCGTGCGCGTCCAGCGCGATGTCGTCCGTCCACGCGAACTCGCCCCGGGCCTCGGCGAACCCGAAGCCGTCGAAGAAGTGCTCGGCGCCGACAAGGGGCATGTACCACAGGCTCGGGCTGGCGTTGACGTTCTCCTTGATCGGCGCGTCCCTGACGAGATCGTCGAGGAGCGCGAGGCCCGCCGCGTCGCCCGCGAGATGCGCGCGCAGCTTCGCGAGCGACTCGTGCTCGACGTAGGGGCTGACGAAGAGCACGGGCTTCCGCTGCTGGCGGGCAAGGATGATCTCGTGCGGCGTGCCCACGCTGTAGATGTTCGTCGGGCAGTAGCAGATGACGAAGTCGCTGGTGTCGACCATCCGCAGGTCGACGTGCAGCGCGGGCCAGAACTCCTCGGCGATCCCGGCACGCTTCTTGGCGCCCGCCTCGCCCGGCTCGTACGTCCACTCCCGCCGGAGATCGGTCGTGCCCTCGCCTTCGCGGCCGTACTCGTGCATGCCCCGCACCTCCGGCTTCTCCCACGGGTCGAAGACGGTGACGCCCATGCGCTCGAGGACCTGCCCGACCCGGGTGCGCCATCCCGTCGCCTTCTCGACGGCCCGGGAGGCCACGAAGTCCATGGGACCGGAGAGGTAGACGCGGGCGTCGGCCAGCAGGCCGTCGGTATGCGAGGTCATGATCGCTCCACGGTTGGCGGTTCGCGGCGGCCGGTGCGACCACTCATGGGCGCGGGAACCGCAGGTTCACGAAATCTCCCTCGGACGAGAGACGGAGCCCGTCGTACGGCACCGACAATTCGTGCGGGATCGCGACCACTCGCGACGGGATGTCGAGCACCGGCTCGGCGACGTCCGAGAACGGCGGCGGCGGGGGAGGGGCGTCGCCCGGCGCGTGTGCCCAGCAGATCAGCCAGTCTCGCGACACGCACAGGATGGCTCCGTCGATACTCGACGACTGTTGCAAGCGCCTCGCCCGCGTCGCGGCCTCGGCGCGAAACGCGTCGGGCGCCAACGCGCCGCTCCGCGTACCCACGTACACCCGGGCGCTGCCGAGCTGCCAGTCGGTCGCGTGCGGGAAGACGTGATACGGCTCGTCGAGCTCGACGGCGCCCGCGAACGCGCGCGGAAAGCCGCTGGCGCTCGCGGACATGTCGAAGACGAGATCGTGCATGTCGCCATACGCCCGGCCGCCCACGCAGCGCTTGGCGGCGTGATACGCGTCCTGGGTGCGATAGAAGACGAGCGCGATCTCGTCCGGCAGCTCGGACGCGTGTCCCGCCGGCAGCACCGCGGGAAGGTACGCGGTCAGCCCGTAGAGGCGCTGCATCTGCGCCGTGATGGGCATGAACACGGTGCCGAGTTTTTGGAGGAAGGCGCCCTCGGGGATCGACGCCCGGCGTCTGCCGCGAAAGACGCGCACCGCATCCGGCGGCACGCTGGTCGGCCGCTCGGCCGGCGGGTCCGCCCGTCGCAGCGCGCGGGCGGATCCAACCGCGCGCCATCCGCGCGTCAGATGGTCGTCCAGCTCGCGGAGCGCGCGCTCCGCGCCGGCGTCGGCTTCCGCTGCGAGCAGCGTCCCAGCGAGGGTGGTGATCGAGGCCGCGAGGGCGGGCTCGTCCCGCGCGAGGATCCCGCCCAGGAATCCCCCCTGTATGATGGCGTGCATGCGGCGCACCCCGCGCTCCGTCGGCTCGTTCTCCGCCGGGAGCCCCGCGTCGTCCGCGAACGCCTTGCTCACGGGCACGCGGCGGGCGGTGCTCGAGGTGCTGAAGATGCCGTGGACGCCGCGCTTCGCAAGCTCGAACGCCTGCCCGGGCGTGATGCCGCCCGACCAGAGGATGTCGAGCTTCAAGTCGCGCGCCTGCTCGAGCAGCCGATCGACATCGGCGAGCGACAGCACCCCTTTGTCGTCCGCGGCCTCGCTTTCACGCAGGAGCCGCCGCGGCGTCACGCGATCGGGGCTGTCGAACAGCACCACCGACGCCCCCGCGTCCCGCGCCATCGCCAGCCACATGGAGGCCGCTTCCGCGCATCGGGGTGCATCGAGCACGTCGTCGTCGGTGACGAGCGGCGTGTCGACGTAGAAGGCCGGTATCGCGCTCCAGTCCCGCATCCATCGGGAGACGAGCTCGATCGTGGCGCGCTGCTCCGGGAGCGTCATCGGAGTGAGCCCGTACTTCCCGGCGGCGAGCCCTTGCGTGCGTGCCGCGTGAAGGCCCGTCCAGATCGTCCGCGCCGCCGACTCGACGTCGAGCTGGTACCGGTACGTGAGGCGCACGCCTCGCGTCGTCGCCGTGCGGAGCAGCGCGCGCGCGCGTTCGGGGTCGAGCACGTTGAGGAGCGACTGCACGCCGAAGCGGACCCGCGCGGCCGGGCGGAGCGCGCCGTCGATCGCCACCTCCGTCAGCCCGGCGTCGGCGGCGGCGCCGATCACGGTCTCGATCCAGCGTATCCGCTCGGCGGTGTCGAGCGGGTCGTCGCAGGCGGCGAGGAGCGCGAGCCGGTGCAGATCGCGCGGACCGATCCTGCCGCCGGCGCGAGCGGCCTCGATCGCTTCCACCGCGGACGCGAGCCCTGCCGGGGCCTCGCCGCAGGGGACGGAGAGGCGTACGGTGCGTGGCCGCGGGTGGCCGTCGGGGGTGTCGATGAACCGCGCGAACCTCGCACACGCGTCCTCGACCCACCGCCGGTCGCTGCCCGCGTCCTGCGGGAGCGGCAGCTCGGGGGGAAGCTGCAGGGGGCGCGCGTTCGCGCGCACGCCGACGTTGGTCGTGCACAGGAGACGCCCGCCGGCCGCCGCCGACAGCGCGGCGTACTCGTCGGGACCGATCGGCACCTCGCCGGCGCTGGTCATCCGCTCACCGTCCAGGATGACGCCGAGGCGCAGCGGGTCGATCCGCGGCAAGGCTCGGGCCTTGGCCGACGCGTAGGCGGCGTCGACCACGGCAGCGCCGGCGCTGCCCTCGTCACTGACCGCGAAGAGCGGACCGAACGATCGGCTGTCGTAGTCCGTGAGACGAAACGCGGTATGCCTGTCGTTCACCATCGGGCACTCCCGGCGTGCGGCCCACCGAGCCCCGCACGCATCAGGATCTCCGTCCGAGCGCATGACATCCGGGCGGGGACTTTGGCGCGTCCCGGCCGGCGTCGTCAAGCGCGCGCGACGGCCGATCGCGCAAGACGGCCGCGCTTTCGGGCGGCGGCGGGCGATCGAGACCGCGCGCTGCGGCCGTGTGTGTCATTTCGAAGCACTTGCGGGCCGTCGTGGTACACGATCCCGGCGTGGCGGCCACCTCGGCCGCCATGATATGGCCCGGCGCCATGACCTTCGCGCTCGTCCATTCGCGCACTCGCCGCGGCTAGCACGGAGCGGGAAGGCGCGCGTGCGCTACGACGCGTTCATCTCGTACAGCCACGCCGCCGACGGCGCGCTCGCGCCCGCGCTCAAGGCGGGGCTCCATCGGTTCGCCCGGCCGTGGTATCGGCGCCGCGCCCTGCGCGTCTTCCTCGACGAGACCGATCTCGCCGCCAATCCCGGCCTCTGGACGGCGATCGAGACGGCGCTCGGCCAAGCCGAGTACTTCCTCCTCCTCGCGTCACCCGCGGCGGCCCGCTCGCAGTGGGCGCGGCGCGAGGTCCGGCGGTGGCTCGCGACCCGGCCCGCCGAGCGGATGCGGATCGTGCTGACCGAGGGCGCGATCGCGTGGGACGACGCGAGCTTCCGGCGTTCCGGAGGTCCGACGTCCAGCACGCGGCCTACGGTCCCGACGGGGGGCGCATCGCGATCGTGGATGGTGAGGGTGTCCACATCCTGGACGCCGCGACGGGCGCGACCGTCGCCTCGATTCCGGCCGGCGAGTACCGGCTCGCCCATCTCGCCTTCAGCTCGGACGGCGGGCGCATCGTCACGGCCGACGAGGGTGGCATCGCGCGCGTCTGGGACGTCGCGACGGGCGCTCCCGTCACGCCGCCGTTGCGGCACCGGGACGCCGTGCTGGTCGCGGTCTTCGGAGCCAACGATCTGCAGGTCGCGACCGCGTGCCGCGACGGGACGGCGCGGCTCTGGGACTCCGGAACGGGCGACCTCGTGAGCCCGCCGCTCCGCCATGGGCGCGGTCTCCGACAGGTGGCGTTCAGCCCCGACGGCACGCGGCTGGTGACGGGCGGAGCCGACCTGGCGCGCGTCTGGGATGTCGCGCCGCTCGACCAGCCGGTCGCCGAGCTGATCGCGACCGCGGAGGTGCTGGCGTCCCGCCGGATCGACGAGACCGAGGCGCTCGGTCCGCTGCGCGCCGCGGAGGTGCGGACCCGATGGGAGGTGCTGTACGGCGGAAGGGAGGGTCCCCGGTGAGGGGCTCGCCGCCGCGCTCGGGCCTCAGCCGAGGGTGCACGCCGGACAGTCGATCTCACGGGTGATCTCCTCACCCGCTCGCCTGATCACGAACCGAGTCTTGCCGGGACCGATCTCCTTGAGCGCCTGCCGGAGATCGTCCTCGCCATCGATCCGCCGGCTCTCGACTGCGACGACGACGTCCAGCACGCGCAGCCCGGCTTTGCCTGCCAAGCCCTGGCTCTCCACCTGCACGACGACCGCGCCGGAGGCCGCCAGGCCGTGGCGGGCGGACTGCTCGCGGTCGAGGTACGCGATGTGGAGACCAAGGTCGGGAAGCTGGAACGCCGGCACGGCGATGGTGCCGCCGAGGCCGGCGATATTCCCGAGCGCACCGAGGATCCCGCCGGGCAGGGCGGAGAACGGATCCGCAGGTGCCGGGACTCCGGGAGTCACAGCCGGCAGCTGCGGCGAGCCGGAGATGGGGCGCCTCACCGAAGCCTCCGTTGACGGCGCGCCGGGGCCGTCGGAGGTCGACCGGTGATCCGGGTAGAGCGCAACGGCGACCGCCGCGAGCGCGACGGTGCCGGCGGCTCCCGCGGCCGCGCGCCGGCGCCAGCTCGTGCGATGCCCGTCCGAGGATGCGCCGGACCCTCTCGCGTGCCCGCCCGCGGGGGGCCCTTGCGAGCGGGGCGCCGGCGCTCCCTCCGCAGGCTGGCCCAAAATCAGCCGCACGTGCTTCGCGAGCTTCTCGAACTCGGCGTCGTGAACGCCGGACCGCCAGCCACTCAGGTCGGCCCCGTGGAGGGAGCGGAACGCGAGCGGAGGCTCTACGTGCTCGAGGAAGACGGGGATCAGGATGCGCCGCCGTCTGGCCTCGCTGGCCTCGGCTCGGACCCATTCCGACGCGACCGAGGCAGCCGACCAGAGGACCACGACGCACCGGGCGTGGTGGAGGGCCTGCTCGATGACCTCGTCGAACGCGCGGCCGAGCGGAATCTCGCGGTCCCACCACACGCTCAGGCCGAGCGTCCCGAGCGACTCCGCCAACTCCCGGGCGCGGGGGCGGTCCTCGGTCGCGTAGCTGATGAAGACGTCGGCCATGCTCGTTTCTCTCCGGAGCCGGACGCCGAGGCGTGGACAGCGCCGCGGGCGCCGCCGGCGCGTTCCGTTCTGCGAATCCCCGGTGTCAGGACGGCTCTTGCAGCTCCTTTAGGGTGCTCTGCAGGTTCTGCACCTCCTCGCGCTCACGCCGCATCGTCGCGGGCAGCAGCGCCTCCGCTCGATTGCACCACGCGAGCGCCTGTACGTGGCGCCCGAGTCTCCAGTAGACGCGCGCGAGCTGCATCGCGGTGAGACCCATCTCCCACTGGTTCGACTCGCCCGCGCGGCGATCGGCCAGGTTCGTGAGGCGGGTCAGGATGCTCTCGCATTGCTCGTAGTGCCCGCGGGCGAGCGCGAGGGTCGCGATCTCGCGCATGGTCGCTCCCCAGCCGACGGAGTTGCCGGTCGCGCCGTAGACGGCCGCCGAGCTCTCGAAAAACGTGTCCGCGAGCTCGGGATGGCCGTCCTCCGACGCCAGCCGTCCGCGCGTCCGGAGCACCGCCCCGAGCTGATCGTACCGCCCGTCGAGCGCGTGCATGGCGATCGAGCGTCGCAGGAGCAGGCGCGCCTCATGCCGCTTCACGGGTTCGGAAAGGACGAGGTCGGCGAGGTCGCGCAGCACGCGTCCGAGCGCGGACCGCCATTCGGGCCCCTGGTCCCCGCGCGGAACCCGCTCGAGCAGGTGGAGCGCCCGCCGGTAGAGGTGCTCCGCTGCCAGCCGGTCGCCGAGCTCCATCGTGAGGTACGCCAGCTCGGCGCCGGCCCGGCCGGCGTCGCAGAGCGCCTGCTGCCGCTCGGCCATGGCGCGCGCCTCCACGTAGAGGGCCCTGGCTTCCTCGCGGCGCATCTCGCGCTGGCGGAGGTTGGCGCGGAGCATGCGCCACTCGAACGAGAGGCGATAGCGATCGGCGGCGGCCTCGGATCCCGCGAGGTCGCGCGCCGCGTCCTCCATGGCGACCGTGCGGGCGTCGGCCTCGCGGTTGCGTCGCAGCTTGACGAGGATCCAGAAGCCGGCGGCCTGGTAGGCGCGATACCGCCGCGGGTCGCGTCGCCTCCATTCGGTCGCCTCGTCGGCGAGCGCATCCCACGCGCCGCGCGCGTCCTCGAAGCGCCCGGCCTCGACCAGCGCCTCGAGTCGCTCGAGGGTCGGCGCGCCCACGGCCTCCGCTGCCCCTGCGTGCGGAGCGAGCGGCCGCGGCCGCGCGTCCGCCGGGGCGTCCGCCCGTCGAACGACCAGCACTGCGACGTTCGGCGGCACGTCGTCGTAGAGCTGGAAGAAGGTCTCCTCGCGCGGCGAGGCTTCCGACCAGAGGAGCAAGGAGCGCCGATACGTCGACATGACGCGCAGGAGCGCCAGCACCGCGTCGGCGGGATGGTCGCTATCGGGCGGCGGGGCCCCGAGCGCTTCCAAGAGGGGGGTGAGGCCGCCCCGAGCGCTGGCCGTCGGCGGTCCCGAGAGACGGACGACGGCGCCCGGATACGACTCGACGAGCCGTCCCGGAAGCGTTGCCGGCACGGCGGGCACGACGTGCACGGCCGAGCGACCTTCGATTGCTTCCCGTACTGCCGTCGCGACCGCGGGGTCGGGGTCACCGGTTGCCCCCGAGTCGGACTCGACCCACGCCTGCTCCGGCAGGCGCGGCCCGAGGCGCAGCGCCGCCGAGAAGTCGATCGGCCGGCGCAGCCAGACCGCGAGCGAGGCCCACAGGCAGCCGAGCCGTTCCTCACGGGCCAAACGCGCCCGTTCCTGTACGAGAACGGCCTCCGGGTCGCCTCCCGTGCGAGGGTCGAGGAGCGTGGCGTAGAAACGGGCGGCGAGGGCGCCCGCGGCGTCGTTTCGCAGCTCGGTCGCGAACCCGGCGACGAGGTCGACGCCCTCGCGATGGAGTGTCGCCCCGGCCGATCCCCCCCAGGGCTGGAGCAGGCCCGAGAAGCAGCTCCAGAAGAGCACCATCGCGCGGCGACCGATGGTCTCGGCCAACCCGATCGGCTCGGCGTCGAGCCCAGGCGCGAGTCGGATGGTGCCGCTCTGATTGTCGCCGTGGGCTTCGACGTGAACGACCTCCGCGCGAGATGCCGCCAGCCGCTCCCGGAGGCTGGTCGCGGCGTCGCGCTCGGGGAGCACGACCTCGAGACCTCGGGCCGTGTCGGCGCGCCACTGCCGAGCCATTGCGTCGACGAGCGGCCGGGTCGCGCCCTCCGTGTCGGGCCCGAAGATCGGCGCCAGGCGCACATGCTCGGCTGCGAGCCATGGTATCGGGTCGAACTGATCGGGCGCGGCGTGGACGACCGAGACGTCGTGCTCGGCGAGGTTGACCTGCTGCGTGTCGGTCATCGCCTCCCAGGGCAGCCAGTGCATCTCCGGGCGATCGCTGGCGATGACCAGGCGCCTCGGACCCTCCGCGTCCTCGAGGTAGCTCCGCAGCTCGGGGCTGGCCGAGGTCAGCGCCTGATACAGCCGGTGCCCGCCGTCGAAGACGCGACGATACGAGGACCGGGACGGCTGCGAGGCGGCCGTGTTCTGGCGCATCGCCTCGACGATCTCGCGCCAGCGCTCGTCCCCGAGCGGACTGCGGAACTCTCCGCCCCGGCCGGCCCGGGCGCCCACCCGGACGTGGAGCGCGTACTCCCGCTCGACGTCGAGCGCGAGCGCCCCTTGCGTCTGCCGGCCGCGGAGCACGATCTCGACCAGCGCCGTCGATCGAAGCCGGGAGGCGCGTCCATCCATGGGATCACCCTGGCACGCCGATCGTGATCGACGCGGGGTAGTGGTCCGAGGCGACCACGGCGACGTCGTCGCGGTGAATGCGGCGCTCGTCGGGCCTGACGCGGGCGCTGATGCTCGGCGAGGCGAAGAGATAGTCGAGCCGCGCCTTCGGATACCGTGTATGGGTCGGATACGTGTAGTTGGGTTCCAGGTCCTCCAGCAGATCGACGAGCGCGGTGTCCGGGGCCTGGTCGCCCCTCAGAATGGACACCACGCGGGTGTCGGGCTCGGTGTTCATGTCGCCGGCGAGGATGAGGTCGTGGGTGATGTAGGGCGAACCGCCGAACACGGGCTGCTCGAAGAGCTCGCGGATCTCCGTCGCCTCGATCTCGCGCTTCTCCGCCGATCGCGCGCCGCCGATCTTCGACTTCAGGTGGGCGGCGAAGCACAGGAAGCTGTACGTGGGTGTGACGAACACCTCGACGCCGAGGAGATCGCGCGAGAAGCGGACGGCCTTCTCCCCGGAGCCGAACTCGTAGTCGTGGAACGTGACCGTCCCGCGGACCGCGAGGCGCGTGGCGAGCGCGACGTTGATCCCGCGAGGGTCGCGCGCCGGCACGCAGACGAACGCGTCGAACGTGTCCTCGCGGCGCCGGCGGAGCGCGGGGTTCACGTGCTTCCGGAACAGACGCGCGAGGATCCGCTCGTTCTGCACCTCGGCGAAGGCGATCACGTCGGCGTCGATCTCGCGCAGCATCTCGCCGAGCGCGGCGAGCTGCTCGTCGGACGTCGGCGGGTTGGGGCGGCTCGAGTGCACGTCGGGCTTGTCGCCGAAGAGATTGTAGGCGTTGTACGTCGCGACCCGGAACTCGGGAACGTGCCGCAGCTCGCTCGGCCTCTTGAGGGTCTCGGTGAGATTCTCGATCAACGCGGGGTGGGCCATGGTCAGAACTCCCCTGTCGCGAGCGCCTCGTCCGCCGATACCTCGATCGGCCCCGTCTCGCCCGCGTCCAGGCGGCGTTGCACCTCGGCGGCGACCGACGGGTTGACGAGGAGCTCGTTCGCGGTAAGGACCGCCTCCGGGACGCCGACTGCGGTCAGCAGCTCGAGGAACCCGAGACGGTTGGTGAAATAGCCGGTGGGCTGCAGATAGCCCTGGGCGTCCAGCTCCGGCGCGAGCCCGTGCGCGTCGATCCGGCCGCGGGCGACCTGCACCGGCTGCTCGCCCTCGGTGCGCAAGATCGAGAGGATCCGGCCGAGGCCGTCCATGTGGCCGACGAGCATAGCGAGCTCCGCCACCTGATGATCCAGGAGCGCGCGGTACGCGTGCTCCTCGTCGCCGCCCAGAAGATCGAGCCGCCGCACGCCGGCCGCTACCTGTGCACGGTTCCGTCGATCGAGCGCCGTCCGCAAGGCCGGCTCGTATCGATGGGCCGTGTGGGGCGCGTGCACCGCCGCCTGGGTCCAGTCGAGCAGCGCGACCTCGCCGTCGGTGAAGGTCTCGAGATGTCGGCCATGGTCCAGCAGGTGCAGCATCGCGGTCGTGAACGACCGCGTCGCCCGCTCGAGAGCGGCCGCGGCCTGCTCGTCGTCGAAGCGCGGATGCCGGAAGGCGCCGGCACCGTAGTCGCGCATGTATTCGTTGAAGAGGAACATGGTGTGGTGCTCGATCCCGTAGCGCGGACGCGTCGAGTGGTAGACCTTCATGATGGCGAGCTCCTTGAGGCGACGGTCGAGGAAGCCGGCCGTGTTGACGCCGTTCCGCCATTCGTCCTCGTCGAAGATCAACGGCAACGAGTATGGCGGCTCGGTCCGCGCGAGCTCGGGATGGTTGAGGAGCAGCCACCCGAGACCCCCGGCACCGTAGAGCCCGTTCGCCCACCCGAAGACGCCGACGTGGACGCCGCCGACGGCCAAGCCCTTGTCCCGTGTGCCGAGCGCCGGATCCACCTCCCACGACACCAGCGGCACCCGGGTGCCGCGGAGCGGGGCCGGCCGCACGCGCACGCGGCCCTCGAGGATCGCGGCGATCGGGCGGTCGACGGGCGGCGGCACGAGCCCGCCGAGCCCGGCCGCCCCGCGACGGTTGAGCTCGTTCACCTTGGCGATGACCCGAGGGGCCACGTGCTGCACGAGCTGCGCGTCGAGGCCCTCCTCGTCGGGAACGTTCAAGGTCGTCAGCGCGTCGGTGAGCGCGACGAACTGGCCGCAGAGGAACGCCAGCTCGACCACGTGCGCGTCGACCCGCCGCTCGGCCTCGTCGTCGGACATCATCCTCGGGGCCCGGCGGCGCGCCTTCGGGGCGGCCGCCTGTGCCTCTTTCGCGGTGCGTCCCGCGCCGAGGAAGTAGGCGTGCTCGAGACGCGCCGCCTGGAGCTCCGGGAGCCAGCGCCGCTCGGAGCGGAAGCGGCGCGCGTCGTCCTCCCGAAAGGCGGCGCGCAGCTCTTCGTAGTGGTCATCGCCGTACGACTTCGGGTCGGTGGTGAACGCCTCGGCGAAGCGCAGGGCGGCTCGCTCGACGCGCGTATAGGCCTTCGGGTGGGCGCGATGGTCGAGCAGCAGGGTCCATTTGCGCGCGATCTCGGCGTCGTCGAGACCGTGCTTGCGGCCGGTGAGTGCCCCGAGGAGCGCGTGGTGCGTCATCGAGTACCATGCGCGGCGGCGCTGGGCGACGTAGCTGATGACGAGCTCGCGCGTCACGCGATCGACGAAGCCCGACATCTGCGTGCCGTTGCGAAAGGACGGCTCGTCGAAGATCAGCGTCGTGGAATAGGGGAGCTGCTCCTCGAACGTGGCCGGGATCTGCAGCAGCAGCTTCGCGAGGTTGTTCTCGAAGGCCGCCGGGATCAGGTTGCCGCTCCAGATCCATTCCGACTCCGCAGCGAGCCCTGCCGTCCAGTTGGCGTTGCCGAGCGTCAGGTCGGGACGCGCGAGCGGGATCGACGCGGGCGGTCTTCCTGCTTGCGAGAGCGGCGTCACCTGCTCGTCGGCAGCCCATCCCGGGATCGCGGACGGCGCGAGGGAGACCGCCAGGACGGCGGCGAGGATGAGCCCTCGCGTTCCCACCCACCGCCGTGTCGTCATGCGCCGTCCTCCCTCGTCGTGTTGCGTTTGATAGGACCGTCGGTGTGTCGCGCGGCCACGCACCGTCGCACGCCGCGCACGGGAACGCGCAGGGAGCGTTCCCGTGCACGAGCTTTTATGCCCGGTTCCCCCGCGCTGTAAAGGCAGCGCCGCGACGGTCGCGACGAGTCCGAAATGAGCGATGGCCCCCCGGATTGCTTCAGAGTGATACACCTGACTGCGCCATCCGAAGACACGTCACGCCGAATCGTCTTGCGAACGGCTCACCGCAGCCGGTATCCTCGCCCGCCATGTGGGGTTCGTTCGGTCGTGTGTTGCTCCTCCTGGGGTTGCTCCTCGTCGCGCCCGCGACGCGCGCCGGCGGCGTTCACGCCGGTGACGTCAACGATTTCTTCGTCGTGAACGAGCGCGACGGCAGCTTCGGCGGACGACTGTACGCCGGCGAGGTCAGCGGAGCCGTCGACGACGGGGAGATCCTCGCACTCGACCTCTCGGGAGGCGGCCGCACCTTGCACTACGATGCGGACAGCGACGGCGACTTCGAGGCCTTCGTGCACGCCAATGCCGATGCGATCGTGGCGATCCTCTTTCCGAGCGACCTCGAGGGGGCGGTGGGGGTTCCCGGCGCGGCCGCGCGCGCCCTCGAGGCGTTCGACCGACTGCTCGACATCGGACCCGCACCGCCGGCCGGTCGTCCGCGCGTCGGCAGCAGCGGCGTCGAGGTGGCCTTGCGCAATCGGTCGGCAGCCTTGTTCGAGTACGAGCGCTATCGCGTCGACGGCCTCGATGGAAACGGATTCAGCCTGATGCCGGGTCACGACGTGCGGTTCGAGAACCTCGAGATCGGGTTCTCCGTACCCCTGCGCTACAGCGATCTGGAGGATGACATCGACACCGAGGCCTTCACGGGCGGCCTCGACCTGCACGCGAAGTATCATCACTACTTCTTTCCCGAGTGGCGGATCGTGCCCCTGGTGGGGGCGGGCTCCGTCGTGTTCGCCATGCACTCGGACAACTATCCGGCGGCCGGGTATGTGCGCTACGGGGGATACGTCGGGGCGTCGACGGTCTACGAGCGACCGCCCTTCGTCGTCGGCGCCGGTGTGCTGTACTCCGTCTCCGCCATCGAGGTGCCCGACGGCCTGGTGCCGAGGGAGCTCGATCCCCTCGCCGACGCCCTGGAATCGCGGCCGGCGGATCAACAGGTGACGGTCGGTGGCAAGGCGGCCTATGTCCTCCCATGGAGGATGCTGGCGGCAGTCGGTGGACGCCACCTCGAGACCGTGGGCGGCTCCTCGATCGAGGAGGGGAAGCAGGGCCTCAGTCAGGTGTCGGGATCCCTCATGTACTTCCCGACCGAGTTCATGGGCCTCGAGGTCGGCTGCAAGCATCTGTTCGGGGCGGACGACTTGCGCTCCACCTCGGCGTACCTCCAGGGCGCGTTCTACTTTTGAGGGGTCGGTGCCCCGTCTCACGACTCGCCCTCCGCGGATCTTCCTCAGCTATCGGCGGGCGGACAGCGCCGAGGCCACGGGCAGGATCTTCGAGCGCCTGGCCGACGCGTTCGGAGAGCACAACGTCTTCATGGATACCGAACGGGCGCGCGGCGGTGAGGAGTTCTGGCCGTCGATCCTGGCCGCGCTCGATCGCAGCGATCGGGTCGTCGTGGTGGTGGGGGGGGCGTGGATGGACGATGACGGCCGTCGCCGGCTGCTGGACCCGACGGACTTCGTCCGCCGCGAGCTGGCGCGTGCCCTCGCCGTCGAGGGCAAGGTCGTGCCGGCGCTGGTTGAGGGGGCCCGGATGCCGAGCGAGGCCGAGCTTCCCGAGGACGTCCGTTCGTTCGCGCGCGTGCATGCGGCGACGATTCGCCACGAAAGCTTCGGGAAGGACGTCTCCCAGCTCGTCCGGGCGCTCGATCACCGGATCGTCTCGCGCGTGGTGCTCGTCTGTGGGATGGTGGTCGCGGCGCTCGCGGGGATGGCGTGGGTGCGGGGGTTCGATGCGGCCACGGTGGCGATGGAGGATTGGACGATGGCGATCGGAGACACGGTCGCCCCCGCACGGCTCGCGAGCGAGGTCGTCCTCGTCGGTATCGACGCGAAGAGCGAGCAGACGAAGCTCGGGAAGTTCGGTCCCGGCTGGCGGCGCTGGCATGCCCGGCTCGTCGACATCGCCAGCAGCGGCGGCGCGCGCGCGGTGGCGTTCGACATGAGCTTCGCGACGCCCTCCGAGTTCGACGAGGCGTTCGCCGCGGCGATTCGACGCGCCCGAGATCGTGGAACACGGGTCTTCGCCGCCAGCGAGACCCCGGAGGGCGAGGTCGCCATCGTGGCGCCGCTTGCGGAGACGATGACCGGCATCGGGCTCGCGACCATCGGGAAGAAGCTCGGCCGCGCATCGACCGTCGTCCTGGCGGCGCTGCGCTTCCCCGAGGTGGGACCACCGGTTCCGCGGCCCGCGCTGGCGCTGTTCGCTACGCATCCGTTCGACGGGATCCTGATCCCGGATCGAGGCCCGTCGCGGCTCCCCCGGTGGCTCGGCGCCGCGCGCGCCGACGTCACGATCTATGGCGGACTGCCGGCCGGGTCCGTCACCATCGGCGGCTCGTGGCGGGAGACCCTTCGCGAGACGCCGGGCTCCAGAGCGTATCGCGTGAACGACGAGGTCGTCCACCTCATGCTCCGTTTGTCCCCCCTCGAGGCGCTTCGTCGGGCGCCGGCTCGACTGGCGTACGAGGACATCGTGTCGGAGGATCAGCCGTTGCCCGAGGATACGCTCGAGGAGAAGATCGTGCTCGTCGGGCGCATCGACGACCCGCGGGACCTCCACGCCACGACGCTCGGCTTTCGCGAGGAGAGACGAGCTGGGGTCGAGCTGCACGCGGATGCGGTCAGCACGATCCTGCAGGGCGCGGGGCCACGCCCGATCGGCGAGGCGTGGACCGTCCTGCTGACGGCCGTGATGGGGTGGCTCGGCTGGCGCCTCCGGCATGCCGGTGGTCGCTTCGCGTCGCCCATGGTCATCGTGGCGGTCGTGACCGGCTTCATCGGCGTCGCCGTGGCATGCTATCTGTTCGTGCCGATCCTCATCGGGATTCCTTTCCCGCTTGCCGCCTTCCTGACCGCGTACCTGGCCGCGGGCAGACCGGTGCGTGCGCCGGGCTGAGAGGCTCCATGGTCGCGGCGGCGAATGCTCGAGCCTCGGGTCGCCGTCGGATGCCCGTGCTGCTCGTTGCCGTCGTGGCGGCCCCCAGCGGGGGGCCCGCCACGTTCACGGGCGTCGTTCGCAACGGCCTGCTGGAGACGAACCGCGAGCTCGTCGGCCCCGACGAGGTACGTGTGGTCCGCCCCGGCGTCGGGCCCATGACCCCTCCCCCCCTGCATCTGCAGAAAGGAGACGAGCTCACGACGGGCCGCTCGACCGAGGTCCTGCTGCGGTTCGTCAGAAGCTACGCGCTCGTCCGACCGAACACGCGGGTCGCCATCAGTTCCCTCTTCCTGCACGGTCCAGGGCCGCTGACGGACGACGAGGCCCCGCCGGCACGAGCCGACACGCCCGCGGACGACGACCAGAGCGGCAGCGTACTCGTGAACACCCGCGGCAAGTTTCGCCTGCATGCCGATCTCGCGGAGGCGCTGGTCGAGGGAACGCGGTACGCGTTCCGCGTCGACGCCGTCGCCGACTCGCGCCTGCGGGTCTTCGCGGGCAGCGTCCGGCTGCGTTCCACGACCGGCGCGTGGCCCGACGTGCGGGTCGGTGCCGGTGAGCAGGCCGAGGTGCGGGGGACCGCGCCACCCGTGAAACGGGCCCTGATCGGCGAGGAGCGCGCCACCCTCGACACCGCCTTCGAGGCCTTCGACCGGCTGATCGACCTGGGTGGCGGCGCCTTCTGATCCACGGGCCCTTGGTCAGGCTCGAGCCAAGGCGAAGGTGGTCAGGCGTACGTCCTCGTTGGCGAGCCGAAGCAGGTCCGCGGGATCGACGTCCAGGTTGAGGAGACGCCTGTCCATCGGGGCTCCAGGCGCGCTTGACCGCCGACGCGTCTTCCCGTCAGGAAGACGAGTGGACCGCACGTACACCATCCTCCGGTACAACCCGGGCACCTTCCTGGGCGAGCCGTTCTACGACTGGCGCGGACGCCTGTTCGAGGAGCTCGCGCGCCATCTCTCGTCGCGCGGCATGCGCG
>Ga0299906_10000887_pt1 | contig 26190 bp, 20 predicted proteins | sample RVTome_14_FD_200259 | JGI IMG/M metagenome (GOLD analysis project Ga0299906, IMG submission 200259) | Soil microbial communities from uranium-contaminated site in the Upper Colorado River Basin, Wyoming, United States - RVT145D125 (version 2) ...
GGGTGAACAACTTCAACGGGAACGCCGGCATCGGCATCCCACAGGGCAACGGCACGTTCCTGCCGGCCAAGCCGGCCTGTGCTTGCCCGTAGTGCTTGCCCGTAGAGTGCTTGCTGCCCAGTTTTGGTGGCAAGCCCGTATTTGAAGATTCAGTCAACCCCGGCCCGGAGGCCCGCACCAGCGGCCTCCGGGCCTTCTTTTTTACCGCAACCCATTGGGTACGCTCACAATCACGAGCGAGGACGACCCCTTGAAAACCATTGATCTTTTTGCCGATTTTCTCTTGCATCCCCAGTCCGACAGGCTACAATGACAAGCATGGAGCGTAGGGGAAGTCTCGTCTGGGCGTAGGGGAAAGCGAAGCGGACGCTGCGAAACAGTCACGCTTTCGCGTTCCCACCTACGTAATCGAGGATTGAGATGCTGATTGGCTGTTTTAAGCGCTTGCGCGTGCCGGCTTGGTGTCGTCGATGCCTGGTCGCCGTTCAAGGCATGTACGGCGTCCGGGGCATGTACGGCGTCCGGGTTCCCGCTCACCTCGCGTTTCATCAAACCCCTGCCTTCTTCACCGTTCCCGCTCGCGTGGCGCGTGGTCGGCGGTCTGGTCGATATGAACAAGATCCGGGTTGGATAGATTTGACGAAATACCGGTTGTCGGTCTCGGGGATCGATGATCTGCGGACTTGATTGTGTATAGGAGGGGACATGTGCCCCCCTCGGGCTTTTAATTGAAAGGGAAAGCTGTGATGAGACGATTTTGTTTACCGAATTGCCGAGTGGGGTACGGCTTGTCGGCGTTGGCCTTGGTGGTGCTCGTGATGCCGTCAGTGGCCGGTGCTCAGGGGTACGGGTATTTGTACATTCAGGACAATATTCTGATTCAGAGCGGAGCCAACAGCTTCGTCGGGATGCATATCGGCGACGACGGTCTCCCGTACACCGCCGACGACCTCGACCTGACCGCGAACGTCGAGACGGCAGGTGACAACCCGGGAGGTGTATTCAGCGGCTTTAACTACGTCACCTCGGGCACGCCGAGCGCCCCGAGCGGTTTCCCGACCGTCGGGTCGATCAACTTTTACGGTGACAACCTGTACCGTGCGCATGTCCGGCAGGCGGGTCTTGCCCATGACGGGTCGTTCGACGACGACGGCATCGGCTGGGCCCGCAACGGCCGGTTCTTCCGCGGTCGGATCGCCGAGGCGGACCACTGGTCCGACCAGAACCTGGTCGGCGTCGATCTCGACGCGGCCGGCATTCACGAGAACGTCGACTGGGATTTCGAGTACAACGACGGTAACGCGAATTGGGACGACGAGTGCAACGCCGGTATCTATAACAACGCCCGGGCGAATCAGCACGGCCAGGGCAACCCGCGATACTATTTTTCGATCGACAACACCGACGCCCTCAATGCCGAGCACCGGGCGACCGAGTGGAGCGCCCAGCATCGTTCCATGACCAATGTGGTGACCGGGAGCGATAACCGGTATACGGTGCCCACCAGCCACGATCGCGGCGGTGAGGCGTTGGCCGCGGGTACGCTGGCGGCGTCCTGGCAGCGCGGTTTCATGATCCCGATCGGCGACCTCGGCGGGCTGGCGGACGGCGATCTGGGTGACAAGGCCTGGCACGACAGCCGTTTCCCCGGTGTCCCGTTCCCGTCGGATGCCGGCTTCGACATGGCGGCTTACGTCCGTGACACGATCGGACCGCTGATCGCCGACGCCGGTCTCGAGCTGCGGCAGACCGACGAGAACAAGCTCACGCATCTGATCATCCAACGCACGTCGCTTCCGGTCGACCTGACGACCAATGCGGCGAAACAAATCACCGCCGATCTCTACGGCGCGGTGATCGGCGACCTCTTGGTCAACACCAACATCGCCGTCGCGGACGGGGGCACGGATCCGGCCTTGGGCGACGAGGTGGCCATGCCGTTCGCGCCGCCGAGCGGCGTGCAGTACAACGCCATTGCCGTCGAGACCATGTCTTCGCTGCCCGGCGGCCCCCTCGTGAGCTACGATTGCAACGGTGAGGTCGGCATTTGCCACAACCCGGTCGGCGAGAACCCGTGGGAACGCCTCTCGCTCGCCCTTCCGGTGGCGGTTTGCGGTGATTCGGTCGAAGGAGATATCGTTCAGTTGAACAACGGCTTCGACTTGCTCGGCGATTTCGACCCGGTCAGCGGGTTCATGCAGCTTGGCGGCAAGGGCGACTGCCCGCCGGCGAGCAATGACAAAGGCCCCGGCACCGAAGGCGACGATGGGGTTGGCTCCAACGGCACGTTCGGCTTGCCGGCATGTCCGGACGGCCCCGGCACGACCCCGAGTGCGGCGCGGGTTTGGGACCTCGAAAACGGTCCCGCCTACGCCGAGGCGCGTTTCCGCGTCAACGGCGGCACCGAAGACGGTCAGTCCGCACACCTGATCCTCGAGCGTAATGACGCCCCGATCGCCTGGGCGATCATCGAACACGGCGAGATCCCGACGCTCGGTATCGGCGGCGGCGTCCTGCGTGATTGCTGCAACGGCGCCGTGACCAGTGCGGTCGAGGTGCCCGCGCACGATGGCAGTCCGCAGCAGACGTTCATCGATCCGGCCGGTTCGGACGCGCAACTGGATGATTGCTTCCAGACCTACGTGCTGTGCCTCGACAAGAAGAACAGCAAGGTCAAGCTCTGGATGGGCGAAGATGCGGGCGCCGGCCTGATCGCCACGTTCTGCTATGACAACTCGACCATCGGCGGGCTGGATTGCTTCGTCGACGGCATGCGGCTATGGGGTAACGCCGACCCGACCAATTCGGGTCTCAACGAGCTCGAGATCGATACCTTGGCCTGGGGCTACGACTACTGCCCGTGCCCCGAGCTCCTGTACATCTGGGGTCAGGGCGCCAACCCGAACTCGAACGAGTTCATCTTCCCGCAGTCGGCCGCGGCGTCGATCACCTGCATTCCGGTGACCTTCAACGATGCGGTGACCATCTCGGGTGTCTGCATCACCTCGACGGGCACGCCGGCGGCGACGACCGCGACGCTGGGTCCCGATCCGGCCCGTCCGGGTGTTGGCAACTACTGCCTGAACCTGGATGCCGCGCTCGAGCAGCAGCAGTGGACGACGATCACCTTCACCGCCACGAGTGGTTGCGGTGCGTCGGGCACGATTTGTCTGCAGGTCGCACACCTGCCCGCGGACGTGAACCAGGACGGCAACGTCGGTCTGGCGGACGCGAGTGCGTTCGTGAGCGAGTTCAACGGCGCCAAGCGTCCGTGCCTGGTCGACAGCAACAACGACGGTCAGGTCGGCCTGGCCGACGTGTCGGACTGGGTGAACAACTTCAACGGGAATGCCGGCATCGGCATCCCACAGGGCAACGGCACGTTCCTGCCGGCCAAGCCGGCCTGTGCTTGCCCGTAGTGCTTGCCGCCCAGTTTTGGCGGCAAGCCCGTATTTGAAGATTCAGTCAACCCCGGCCCGGAGGCCCGCACCAGCGGCCTCCGGGCCTTTTTTCTGGACCTTTTCAGGTATCCTCAGGCTGATCGGTTCGAACGGAATCAACTTCGGCATACTTGCCGCCGGGGGGTTGCCCACGCATCCGAAGCTCAACGACACAGAGCCGTTGATTCAGAACGCCGTCGACATTCGGCTCACCGGGCTGGACGACGACTTCGATCTGACCTACATCGGTGACGTGCTGTTCAACTACGGCACCGATTTCAACCCGATCCCGGCCCCGGGTGCGGCCTTGCTCGCGATGATCGGCATCGTGATGACGCAACGCGTGCGCCGGAATCGGTCCTGACCCTCCATCCCCCCGAGCCGCGAGCGCCGCTGATGCTTGCGGCTCGGATTCGTTTCGTCGTGTTGGTGGCATGCCGGTCGGTTGGGGTATAGTGGAGTTCGCCCTGGGCCGCACTTGCTGGATGCCGCTACGCACACGATGAAGATCGCACTGGCACAACCCAACCCGTTGGTCGGCGACATCGACGGCAACGTCGCGAAAGTACTGGCCTACATCGACGCGGCCCGGACCGGCGGGGCGGACCTGGTCGTGTTCCCCGAGCTGGCGGTGGTCGGCTATCCGCCCAAGGACCTCTTGCTCAAGCCGGCGTTCGTGCGTGCGAACAGTGCCGCGATAGCGCGGGTGGCCGAGCGATGCGAGCAGATCACCGCCCTGGTGGGATTCGTCGAGGAGAACACCAACGCGGCTGGGCACCATTTGCGCAACAGTGCGGCGGTGTGTGCCGACGGCAAGGTCATCAGCGTTCACCGTAAGTCACTGCTGCCGACGTACGACGTGTTCGATGAACGTCGCTACTTCGAGCCGGGATCGGGCGTCGAGATCGTGGAGGTCGCCGGTCGACGGCTGGGGATCAGCATTTGCGAGGACCTGTGGAACGACGATCGCTTCGTCGGGCGGCGGATTTACCATGACGATCCGATTGCCGCGCTGGTCGCGCAAGGGGCGGATCTGCTGGTGAACATGGCCGCTTCGCCGTTCAATGTCGACAAGCAGGCGTTTCGCGAGCGTTTGTACGGCGGTCAGGCCGCCCGGCACGGAGTGCCTCTGGTCGTGGCCAATCAGGTCGGGGGGAACGACGAGTTGATCTTCGATGGGGCGAGCACGGTGTTCGGCGTCGACGGGCGGGTCATGGCGCGGGCCAAGCCGTTCGTCGAGGATATGCTGTTGGTCGATCTGGATGACCTGGCGCACAGCCGAATCGCGCCCTATCCCGAGAGCACGGCCAGCATTCTTGACGCGTTGGTGTTGGGGGTGCGCGACTACGTCACCAAGTGCGGGTTTCGCGGCGTGGTCGTGGGCTTGTCGGGCGGGATCGACTCGGCGGTCACGGCGGCAGTGGCGACGCAGGCGTTGGGGTCCGATGCGGTGTGCGGCGTGGCGATGCCGTCGCGCTACAGCTCGGATCACTCGATCGCCGACGCCAAGACGCTGGCGGAGAACCTCGGCATCGCCTGCCGGGTCGTGCCGATCGGGCGAATACACGAGACTTTCGAGCAGGAACTCGGTCCGCAGTTCGGTGACCGACCCCCCGACACGACCGAGGAGAACATCCAGGCCCGCATCCGCGGCATCATCCTGATGGCCTTGTCGAACAAGTTCGGCTGGCTGGTGCTGACCACGGGGAACAAGAGCGAGTTGGCGGTCGGATATTGCACGTTGTACGGCGACATGTGCGGTGGGCTGGCGGTGATCAGTGACGTGCCGAAGACTACGGTGTACCGGGTGGCCCGGCTGATCAACGAGCGGGCCGGTCGCCAGGTGGTGCCGGCATCGACGCTGGACAAAGTGCCGTCGGCGGAGCTGCGCGAGAACCAGATTGATCAGGACTCACTTCCATCCTACGAGGTCCTCGATGCGATCCTCGAGCGATATGTCGAGCGGGAGCGATCCGCAGAGGAGATCGTGGCCGAAGGCTTCGACGCCGGCGTGGTCGCCGACGTGATGCGGATGGTGGATCGCAACGAGTACAAGCGTCAGCAGGCGGCTCCGGGCCTGAAGGTGACCAGTCGCGCGTTCGGATTCGGGCGGCGCATGCCCATCGCGGCACGCTATTCGTGACCCGGATTGCATTGGTCCGGTGATTGGGATATGGTTCTTGAGCTTCGGCGGCCGGCGACGCGGCGTGCACCCGGAGGCGCCCGTGCGGTAGCGTGACCCGGGGATGGTTGCGTGCGTGTCGCAATCATCGACTGGACAATCATCGGCTGGTCGATCATCGGTTGGGCCGGGGAGAGCCCCGCGTGGCGGGTTTGGGCGTCAACATCGATCATGTAGCCACGGTGCGGCAGGCCCGGCAAACGGACGAGCCGGACCCGGTGTGGGCGGCGTCCGAGGCCGAATTGGGCGGCGCCGACTGTATCACGTTTCACTTACGTGAGGATCGTAGGCATATCCTCGATCGTGACGCCCGTCTGCTGGCCGAGACCGTCTCGGTCAAGTTGAATATGGAGATGGCGATCAGCCCGGGGATCGTTCGCATCGCCCGGGAGCTCAAGCCGACGCAGTGCACACTCGTGCCGGAGCGGCGTGAGGAATTGACCACGGAGGGGGGGCTGGATGTCGTCAAGCTGCGACGGCGCATCGGCCCGGTGGTACAACAATTGGGTCAGGGCGGCTCGTTGGTCAGTGCGTTTATCGAGCCGGACGCGGACCAGATTCGGGCGTCGGCGGATTTGGGATTCGATGCGATCGAGTTGTGGACGGGCGGTTATGCGCATGCCCGCGGGCCGCGGAATGTGGCCCGGGCGATCCAACGGTTGCGTAAGGGGATCGACGCGGGGCGGGCGCTTGGCCTGGCGGTGCACGGCGGTCACGGGTTGACCTACCGCAACATCGCTCCGGTGGCGGCGTTGCCCGGGTTCGAGGAATTCAACATCGGTCACTCGATTGTCTCGAGGGCCGTATTTGTGGGTATGCGTGAAGCGGTGTGCCGAATGAAAGCGTTGTTGGATCGGCACGAGCCGAGGGAGGCTACATAATGCGAAACTGCATCAAAGCAATCGTCGTGATCGGGCTATGGGCGGGGCTGGCTCAGGCGGCACCCGCGCGGGCGTTCGAGTTGAAGAACGGGGACAGCGTCGTATTCATCGGCGAGACGGTCATGGAGCAGTCCGGCTTTCCGAATATGGTCGAGACGTTCGTGCGCACGCGCTATCCGGATCTCGAACTGCGGTTTTTCATCTCGACCATGCCGAACGAGATCGCCGCGGACGGCTTTTTCCGCCTAGACCGAGACGTGCTTTCGTTGAATCCCGCGCCGACGGTCGCGGTGATCGGCTACGGGCTGTTCGACCCTCGCCTGAGTCCGTTCAATCAGGACTTGTACAACGAGTTCTACGAATCGGTCGAGCGGATGATCGAAAAGCTCAAGGCGCACAAGACGCGGGTTTGGCTGCTTACCCCGCCGTCGGTCGACGAAGCGACCAGCGGACGATTGCAGAAGCTGCGGTTCAATGAAGTGCTGGGGGCCTATGCCGACGGCGTGCGCGAACTGGCGAAGAAACATGACACGGGACTCTTGGACGTGTTCAAGATCACGCAGGAAACCCTCGAGGCATACCGTCTGAAGGATCCACGGTTCGGGCTGTTCGTTCCGGACAGTCTCAAGCCGCAGCACGCCATGGGGCTGCTGCTCAGCGCGGAATTGCTGAAGGCGTGGCAGGCGGAGCCGATCGTCACGACGGTGACGGTGGATTGGGACGCGAAGCAGGCGACGGTGGATAGCGTTGCCGGTAACGCCGTCGCCCAGGTTCAAGTGATCAACCAAGACGAGTATCTCGTGGACATCAAGGGATTGCCGGTCATGTGGCCGTTGCTGCATCCGAAGAGTTTTCGGCCGACCCAGTTCTGGCCGCCGGGTGAGTTGTCGAAAACCATCCTCAAAGTGAACAATTGTCCCGCCACCGGATTGGTCTTCGGCAAGCTGTCCGAACCCAACCCGATGCTCAAGCCGTTCCTGGAAACCGAAGGCGTCGATGTGTCGATGTTCGATCCGATTCGCTCGAATCCCGACGCCACGGCCATCGCCCAGGCGGTGCTCGAGAAGAACAACATTCGCACCAAGGAGTGGTGGCGCAAGCGTCAACTTCAACAGGTCGATCGAGAAGAACTGCGCGCCGCGCAAGCGGCCATGGACAAGACGATGGAGATGTATGTCCTGGGTTGGCTCGACATAGTGAACAAGCTGCCGAAGTCGTTCGATGCGACGTTTCGCTTGTCGTCGTTGACGCCTGAAATCATCCGACGCACCGAGGCCGCGGTCAACGCCGCCGAGGCGGCGCGGCGTGAGGCCGCCGCGGCGCGTCGTCGCTCGAAGCCGGCCGCGCCGGCGGTACCGCCCGGTAGCGCAGCGCCGCAATCGGAACCGAATCCGGCGCCGGCGGCCGAGGGAAAATGACGGGATCGAATCGTCCCATGGCAGGACAGGCCGACAACCAACAGATCGACGATCCACGGGGCGGCAATCGATGGGCCGGTTCGATGGTGGCGTTGGTGACGCCCTTTCGCGCCGGTGCGGTCGACTTCGCCGCGTTGGACAAGCTGGTCGAACTTCAGATCGAGGCGGGGACCGACGCACTGGTTCCATGCGGGACCACCGGTGAATCGCCGACGCTTACGCATGCCGAGCACGATCAGGTGATCGAGGCGGTGGTGCGTCGGGCGGCCGGCCGGTGTCTCGTCGTCGCGGGCACGGGGTCGAACAGCACCGCCGAGGCGGTACGCCTCACCCGTCACGCCCACGAGGTCGGCGCCGACGCCGTGCTGCTGGTTTCACCCTACTACAACAAGCCGACGCAGACGGGGTTGTTCGAGCACTTCGCGACCCTGGCTCGCGAGGTGGACATTCCGCAGATCGTCTACAACATTCCCGGTCGGTGCGGGGTCGAGATTTCCGTCGACACGTTGGTTCGTTTGCGCGAGGCGCATGACAACATCGTGGGCGTCAAGCACGCGACCGGCTCGACCGACGGGGCGAGCGCGCTGTTGGCGCGAAGCGATCTGGCCGTCATCTCCGGGGACGATTCGATGACCCTGCCGTTGATGGCGGTGGGGGGTTGCGGCGTGATCTCGGTGCTCGCCAATCTCCTGCCCCGCGAGACCAAGGCCCTGGTCGACGCCGCGTTGTCGGGCGACTACGCCGCGGCCCGCCGGCGTCACCTGTCGCTGTTCGGCCTGGCCAGCGGGCTGCTCTCGCTCGAGACCAACCCGATGCCCATCAAGACCGCCCTGGCCATGAAGGGCCTGATCGCCGAGGAGTTCCGGCTCCCGATGTGTCCGATGCAGCCGGAGAACAAGGAACGCCTCGGCCGAATCCTCACCGAAGCGGGTGTGCTCTGATATACATAAATCAATCCTTTAGTGCAGTTCCGCCATTGCGACATTGTCACTACTACCTTGCCTGGGTAGTCTGATCTGGGGCGTGAACGGCTTAGCGCTATATTCATCGTAAGCGTATGGAACGTTCACGCAATTGAGCTATTCTGGAGGGATGCCGATGGACAAATCCATCCTGGTGGTCGAGGACGAAGGCGACCTGGCCGAGCTGCTCTGCTTCAATCTCGAGAGCGAGGGATTCTCGTGCCGGTGCGTTCGGGACGGGGCGGCGGCGTTGGATGCGGTGCGAGAGAGCCCGCCCGATCTGCTCGTGCTCGACCGGATGCTGCCCGGCATGCCCGGCGACGAAGTGGCGTTGCAGGTCAAACGTGATCCGCGCAGCGCGAATATTCCCATCATCATGCTGACGGCCAAGGCGGAGGAATCGGACGAACTGGTCGGGTTCGCCCTCGGGGCCGACGACTACGTGACCAAACCGTTTTCGATGAAGATCTTCCTGGCCCGGGTCCGTGCCGTCTTTCGCCGGGCCGAGTCGACGGATGACGCATCGGGAATCATGACCGTCGGGCCGATCGTGCTCGATCCGACTCGACACGAGGTCAGCATCAATGGTGCCAAGACGACGGTGACGGTGACCGAATTCCGGATGCTGCGCACGCTCATGAAAGCCGGGGGTCGGGTGCTCGACCGTCCGCAGCTGATCGACGCGACCCTCGGTCCGGGGGTTGCGGTTACCGACCGAACCATTGATGTGCACATCGCCGCCCTGCGCAAGAAGCTCGGTCCCGCCGCCGCCGGTTGGATCCGGACGGTCCGCGGCGTGGGTTACACTTTTCGCGAGCCTGAGTGAGCTCCCTGTCGGACGGATGTCGCCATGCGCCCCCGCAAACTCCTGTGGAACGTCTTCTGGGGCAACAGCGTGTTGATGGCGGTTGTTCTGGGCGTGTGTGTCTGGCTGATCCTCGGTGAATTCGACCGCTTCCACAACGACGCGCTGAGCGAACAACTTCGATCCGTGGCCGCCGTACTTCGGGCGGACGTCGAGCCGCGGTTCAACGACGGGAACACGGAATCCTTGGCCACGCTCGTCGAGCGCGTCAGCTCGGCCAGCAAAGATCGCCTGCGCATCACGTTCATCGCCGTCGACGGCACGGTGCTCGCCGACTCCGAGGCGGACCCGGCCGGTATGCAGTCCCATGAGGATCGTCCGGAAGTGATCGAGGCGTTGCGCACCGGCAGCGGAGAGAGCACGCGCTACTCGAAGACCTTGTTACGCGAGTTGCGGTACGTTGCGGTACGGATCGGACCGGCCGATGCACCCCAGGGCGTGGTTCGCGTGGCCATGACGGTGAGTACTATCGGGGCGAGCGCTCAATCGGTGCGCCGGTTGGTGCTGGCCATCGCGCTGGCGGCGTTGGTGGCGGCGCTGGTTTTCGCGCTCGAATTGGCCCAGCTTTGGAGCCGGCCGATCACCCGCATCACCGCGTTCGCGCGACGACTTTCCGAGGGCGATCTCTCGGCACGCGTCGATGCATCGGGCTCCGATGAAGTCGCGGTTCTCGCGCAATCGCTGAACCAGATGCGGGATCGCCTGACGCAGCAATTACAGGTCAAGGCCGACTTCGTCGCCAACGCGTCGCACGAATTGCGCACCCCGCTGTCGGCAATTCGCGCCTCGATCGAGACCCTGCTGAAAATGGATCTGAACGCCGACACGCCTTCGGCGAAGCGTTTTCTCGAGGTCATCGCCCGTCACGGCGCGAGGCTCGAAGCCATGGTCGAGGACCTGCTGCATCTGTCGACGTTGGAGTCCTCTTCGGCCCGGTTCGCACCCTCGGCGATCAAGCTTCGTGACGTGATCGACGAGACGCAGGCTCGCTGTACCGACCTGATGACGTCCAAGGGCCTCTGTTGGGAAGTCGAGATCGCGTCGGACTGCGAGACGGTGGTTGCGAATCGACAGCTGCTCCGCCTGGTGTTGGATAATCTGGTCGACAATGCCGGCAAGTTCACCGACCACGGCGGACACATCCACGTCGGTGCCCGCCGGAACAATGGTTCAGTCGACATCGAGGTGCGCGACGACGGTTGCGGCATCGACAAGCAGGAGCAGAGCCGGGTGTTCGAGCGCTTCTATCAGGTGGATCGTGCCCGCACCGGCCCGTCGCGGGGAACGGGACTGGGTCTGTCGATCGTCCGGCACGCGGTCGTCGCCATGCACGGGACCGTCCGGCTCGACAGCACGGTCGGGAAGGGAACCCACGTCAAGGTGACCCTTCCGCTGAACGCGAGCCAGGAATGAATCGATCGAGCCTGTCGGAATTCAGGGAAGTATAACGTGGGCCGAATGCGCAGCTCACAAAGTTCCGATAACCTCCAAGCACCGGCCGGGCACCCGAGGAGGGGAGGGTGCCCGACTATTCTCATGACGGACGCCGGCGCCGACCGGGCATGTCCGGGTCCGTCGGTCTGGCACATGTCGGGATTATTAACACAAACTTCACACACGACGAATACCGGGCTCATCTCGGGCGGATAGAAGCTGTTGGGGAAGCGGGATCCCTGGGGCATCGCCCGGCCCTCGATTCGAGTTTGTCTTGTGGTCCAACCGTTACTCGGTATCATCACTCACCGACGCGACCGGATGATTGTCGCGTCTGGTGACTTGTGGAGTGAAATCCGCCACGATGCCCGATCCACTCATCTACACCACGCTGGCCGCCGCGGGCGACGTGTCGGAAACGTTCATCTACGTCACGCTTGCTCTCGCGGTCGGGATGCTCATTTGGGATTGCGTCGAGGTCGGCCGGAACGATGCGGTCAACCTCGTCAATGCCGTATTCGGCGCCCGCGTAATGCGCCGCCGTACCGCGGTCTGGATCGCGGGACTCGCCGTGATCATCGGCGCGTCGGCGTCCTCGACTGTTTTGGAAACAGCGCGTAAAGGCATCTTCGATCCCACCTTCTTGAGTATGACCGATGCGCTCGCGATCTACACCTCGGTCTACATCGTCGATACGGTCTTGCTGTACACCTACTCGGCGTTCGGCATGCCCGTGAGCACGACGGCCTCATTGGTCTTCGAGTTGCTCGGCGCGTCGTTCGTGGTCGGCGGGTCCACCATCGTGAACTGGAACAAGAGCGGCATGGTCATCCTGGCCATTCTGATGTCCATCGTGATCACCGGGGTCGCCGCCTTCATGGTGCAGCGCGCCTTGCGCGGCGCGATCCGACACCGGACCGCGGACCTGGTGACCCTCCTCCTGCACGGGGGGTGGATCGGCGGCGCTTTACTGGCCGGGTTATGCTATTTTCTGTTGCTCAAAGGGATGAAGCATTTCGTCACCGTCCAAACGATTAAAGATGAATGGCTCAGCGCAATCGATACGCCGGTGTTGTTGCTGTTGCTGTGGGCCATTTTCGCGATCATCATTCACCTTCTCCTGGTGACGTTTCGTGAGCGCATGGCACGATTGTTCTTTCCGGTTCTCGCGGTTATAGGCATGATCGCGATGTCGATCGCATTCGGTCAGAACGACCTGGCCAATTGCGCATCGCCCGGACTCGCTTCACTCAATCTGATCGATGCCCACTTCAAGGGCGAGACCGTCAAGAGTGCAACGCAGGCGGAAATAAAACCCTGGATGCTCCTGGGTTGCGGGGTGCTCATTTTCCTGGGCATGACGACCCGCAACGCGCAGCGTGTCACCCGCGCGCAGGTCAATACCGGCTCGATGGGCGATCATGTTCGGTTGTGGGCGCCGCAATGGTGCATCGGGCTTGCGTGGCTCATCCTCCGCAAGCGCGGCGAGTTGCCGGCGCTGGCTCCCGAGCCGGCGGTATCCGAGCGCGGCAAGACCGTGCACTACGACACCCTCCGCGCGTCGGTCATCATGTCCGTCTCGGCGAGCGTGATCGCCACCGCGTCGAGCTTGGGGCTTCCCGTGTCGACGACCTACGTCGGGTTCGCCGCCGTGTTGGCGACGGGGATGGCCGACCGAATCTTCGAGCGCGGGGACGCGGCCCTCAAACTCGGGCGTTCGATTTGGGTCGTGTTTTCATGGTTCTCGGCGGCGCTGATCGCCGCGGTTTCGGCGGGACTGGTCTGCCTGCTCATCCAGCAATTCAGTGTGGTCGGGATCGCGATCGCGTTGATGTTGAACTTCGTGGTGCGTCGGGTGGCCAAGCAACGTTCCGACGCTCAGGATGATCGGCTCCAACGTGAGGCCGATGAACGCAAAGCGGCCCTGGGTAATCGGGCGGGCGTCGAGGTGCCGGATGATGCCGACTGACCGGGCTCACGCTTTCGTCATCACCCCGAGGATCTCGTACGGCTATCGTGCCTTGTCTTCTTACGTGCGGCTTCGACCGCTTGACGCTGGTCTTCGAGCCGTTGCGTGAAATCGCTTTCGGCCATCCAGACGACATCGAGTTGTTGTTGCTCGTAGAGGAGCACCGCCCGGCCCGCCTGGGACAGGGGCATGTGCAGCATGCTTGCGGCGGCAATGACCGGTTCACGCGCTCCGGCGGCATAGCGGCGGGTCCATGCGTCCGCCTTGTGGGTGATCTTGTCCGACCACTCGCCCTCGATCCATCGTGTGAGATCGGGCAAGCGTCCCGTCTGTGCGACGGTTGGCCGGACCTGGTCGGCGAAACGCTCGAGTCGTTGCAGCGGCAGGGTGCGATTGAAGTGTCGGTGGCTCAAGCCGACGGTGATGAAAAGCAGGAGCGTAGCGATCGCCAGCAGGATCGCCGTGCGGGCGACCCGCGGACGCGGACGCCGGGTGGTCGCGACGCCCGCCGGGGCCACGTTGTGGAGTTGTTGCTTCGCCATGACCGTCGCCTTGGTCGCTCCGCAGTCTAGCGAGCGGTGTGGGCAGGGGCAATTCGGTCGTATCACCCTCAGCGCTGCGGGATGAATCCCGCGGCTTCGGGCAGGATTCCTGAGGACCGGAACATTGCCTCACCTTGTCAGACCTGCTACACAGTCGGGAAGCGTTAGTGGCCGAACCGGCGAACCGACGGAGAGATGCGAACCTTGCAAGCGGAACTGATCCACCGGCAGCTCGATTGCGGCATTGAACTGGCGGCCTGCGTGATGCCCGATCGGCACACCGCGTCACTGGGCATCCGCGTGCTTACCGGGATGACGGACGAGCCGGCCGACATGCTCGGGCTGAGCCGGTTCGTGGAAGACACCATCGACAAGGGCACCGAGCAGCGCGATGGCCGGGCGTTAGCCGATGCGTTCGATGCGATCGGCGCCCAGCGCAGTTCGTGGACCGGCCGCCAGGCGACCGGGTTCTCCTGCCTGTGCCTGTCCGAGTTTCTGCCCGAAGTCATCGACCTGCACGCCGAGTTGCTGCGCACGCCGACGTTTCCGCAGGAGGCGTGCGACGTGGCCCGTGAGCTCGGACACCAGGAACTGTCGGCGTTGGAGGACGACGCTCGCGAACTGACGGACAAGTATCTGGCCCGTCAGACCTACGGGCCGGTGTTGGGTCGGCATCCGCTCGGCGAGGTCGACACGATCGCCCGTATCGACCGTGACGTGATCGTCAAGCATTGGGGTGCGTATTTCGCCGCGGGTCGGATGCAGGTGGCCCTGGCGGGTGCGCTGGACATCGACGCGGTCATCGATCGCTTCGAGCGCGCGTTCGAGGGCTTCGGTTCCGCCGAGCACGCCGGCCGGGATTCGGTGGACTTCGCGTTCGAGCCGAAATCGACGCACTACGCCAAGGATCTCGAACAGCAGCAACTGGCCGTCTGCTATCCCGGGGTGCCGATCACGGACGAGAAGTACCCGGTCGAGCGGATCATGCTCGGGGTGCTGGCCGGCGGGATGAGCGCTCGGCTGTTCACCGAGGTGCGCGAGAAGCAGGGCCTGGTCTACTGGGTCGATGCGTGGAACGACCATCCGCGCGGCACGGGCATGATCCATCTCGGCGCGTCGTCCAAGCCGGAGCGGTGTCACAAGACCTATGAAACGCTACTGCGGGAGATCGATCGGCTGAGCGAGGATCTCACGGAAGACGAGCTGCAGCGTGCGGTCAGCGGGATTCTGATTCGCTCGGAGACCCGCGGCGACGTGACGCAGGCGCGTCGGGGTGAACTTGCCGACGACCTGTATCATCACGGTCGGCCGGTGCGTCGCGACGAAAAAATCGCCAAGATCCAGGCCGTTACCATCGACGACATCAAGGCCTATCTTGCCGACCATCCGCGCGATCGCTTGGGCGTGGTGACGGTTGGGCCGCGGGAATTGCAGATCTGATTGCGGTGGCGCCGGAGCAAGCTCGGCGGCTAAATAAGCATGGGGAACGTTACGAGCCTGCCATGATGAGCATGAACATGCCGCCGAAGTAGACCAGGCCGATGAGGACCGAGTCGAACCCGAAGAAGTAGATGCGCCGCTGACTCTGGTACGTCACGCTGGCGATGGCGATACCCATCAGCAGGATCGCCAGTGCGCCGGTCATGGTGTTGCGGGCGAAGTCGAACGCGTTTCCGTCGCTCCCACCGCCCATGATCAAGCCCTTGCCGCCGACGGCGGAGGCGAGCTTGAGAAACGGCACGACGAATACGTTGAACATGTTCGAGCCGAAGACGTTGCCCAACGCGAGGTCGAGCTGACCCATGCGCACCGCGGCGATTCCGGTGACGATTTCCGGCAAGGACGTGGCGATGGCGAGGAAGAAAGCGCCGACGAAGGTCCCGCCCAGCGTTGCGCCGCCGAGTAGTCCGATCGGGTGGTCCGCGAGCTTGTCGCCGGTGCGTGTCATCCAATAACCGGCGGCGACGATGAGCACCGCCGTAATCGCGGTGCCGGTGTACAGCCGGCCCATGCTCTTCGGTTTCGCGGATTCGTCCTCGGGGGCCGGCTCGGCCGAGCGCTTCTCGAAGCGATAGAGCAGCCGCATGACGAAAATGTAAGTCGCGAAGATCAGCACGCAGTAGACCGTTTCAAAGCCGGCTACGAAGTTCGCCTCGTTGGCGAATTTGTTCTCGATGGCGAAGGCGAGCAGGAGCATGCCGGTCATGACCACGCCGAACGAAGCGGCGAGGGTGGTCGCCGGCCGTGCCTCGCGCAGCACCGACCCCTTCCGAAGCACCGTGTTGAGCACCACGATGATCGCCACGTTGAAACTGTTGCTACCCAGGATGTTGCCGAAGGCGAGATTGGCGTTGGGCGTCTCGAGGGTGACCGCGGTGAGCCCGGTCACCAGCTCGGGCAGGCTGGTGACCGTCGCCAGCAGCAGCAGTCCGATCCAGGCCTTACCCAGGTTCAGCGCGTCGGAGATCTCGTCGGCGTTGCGCGTGAGCTTCGATCCGGTGACGATGACGATCAGGCCGCCCAGCACCAGCTCGATCAGGAGATGGTGCGTCTCAATGTTTTCGTTGCCGAATAGAAGTTCGCTGAACACGTATCGAGTACCTGTAACAACCGCCGCCGCCCATTTCGCCGGCCGGTATCATGCTCGACAGCGTCCACAATGAAAAGGCCGACCATGAAAATGGCGGCGCGACAATTACGTGGCTCGGAACATGCGGTCGTCGGTCCCGCCCGGCCCGACGCGAATCTGAATCGGCGTACCGCAGCGGGGACAGTTGCCGCGGTAGTAGGTGCCCTCGCGATTACGGTAGATGCGTTGATAGACACCGCAGCATTCGAAGTGCATGCCGATCCACTTGCGTCCGCGTACCGGCGACGATGTGGTCATGCCGTCGGCGTGGTGGTCCGCTTCGATTCCGTCGATGTCCACGTGGTAGTCGGGAGAATCGGCCATCGTCGGTGTTATCGGCAAGTTGGTTCCGCGTGATGAGTACTCGCCCGAGCTCTGGGTGATCCGTATCGTTATGGGTGATTCAGCGTCCGCGCCAGCGCATCGGCTGCGTGCTCGAGGATCGAGTCGAGCTTGGTCTCCGCCTCGGCGGCGTCTTTCTCCGGCAGGTCGGGCAGGTTGACGCGAACGTTTTCCGCCACGGCCCGGGCGGCCGCTTCGGCGAGCATGGCCCCGGCCCGGAGGTCGCTAAGGAGATGGCGATTGCACACGGGCACCAGATCGGCCATCACCGCCACCGCGGCGGCGGCCACCGCGGCGATTTCCAAGGGTACGAGGGTGGCGACCGCGGCGGCGGCGATGCGATCGGCGGCGGGCGACTTGCGCGCGGCGGCGTAGGCGGCATAAGCGGCCATGTCCTCGGCGACGAGCTGTCGGAGACAGGCGCCGGCCCGGCCGAGCTTGGTGAGACAGGCTTGCACCGCCGGCGGCTCCGGTTTGTCGTCGCGCTCCCGGCTGTAGTTGGCCGACATCTCGCCCAGGGTCACGCCCAGCGCCGCCGCCAAGGCCGAAACACTGCCTCCACCAGGCACGGGCTGGCGCGCTGCCGCGTCGTCGAGAAACCGCGCGAGCGGCTCGCTTAAATAGTCGGGTGCTTCCATGGGGTTCAGTTCGAGGTTTCCGATCCCACGGGGGTGCAACCCGTGGGCTTATGACCCTACGGGGTATCGAGATCGCGCTTGAGATGTCGTAAGCGCAGCAGGTTGCGCACCCGCGTAATCAGCTCGACCCGGTTCACCGGTTTGTTCAGGAAATCGTCGGTCCCGCACTCGACGGCGCGTTCGATGTCGCCCGTTTCCGACAGCGCCGTCACCATGACGATGGGAATCTCGCGGGTCTCGGGGTTGTTCTTGAGCCGGCGACAGACCTCGAAGCCGGAGATTTTTGGGATCATCAAATCGAGCAGGATGAGGTCGGGTCGATCGGTGTCGACGCACCCGAGCGCCTCCTCGCCGTCCATGGCGGGCACGGCGGTGACTTCGGGCAGCTCTTCCATGTAGGCCAACAGCAGCTCGAGCTGCTGGGCATTGTCGTCGACCACGAGCACCTTGGACGGCGGCAGAGGTTGTACAGCTTCATCGACCATGATGGCATCCGGGCGGTTGATCCGCGCCAAGTGGGAGTATACCCACGCGCTGCCGGGCTTGCCACGTTTCGCGGGTCAAGTAGTTCCGACGCGTCCCGCCGGCGGGTAGAATAAGCATGTCCGTACCTGGAGATTGTCGGTCATGACCCTCTATCTCGTTCGTCACGCCATTGCCGTCGCGCGCACGTATCCGCCGCTGATGCCCGATGCCGAGCGTACGCTCACGGACGTCGGCATCGAAAAAATGGTCCTTCACGCCCGGGCCCTGGTCCGACTCGGCGAACAGATCGAAGTGATTCTGACCAGCCCCTATGCACGAGCACGGCAGACGGCGGAGATCCTGGCCGAACCGTTCGAGCCCCGGCCTCTGATCACGATTGAGAGCGGTCTGACACCCGGCTGCGATGGTCTGTCGATGCTGCGTTCAATCATCGGTCGCTATGCGAATTGTGGGGTAGCGCTGGTCGGTCACGAACCGGACATGAGCGAGATGGCGGCCGCCCTCATCAGCAACGCGGCCGACGCCAAGCTCGAGTTCAAGAAGGGTGCGGTTTGCCGCATCGACCTGCGCGGGGAGAGTGATCCGCTGGAGGGTCGACTGCGCTGGCTGCTCGCTCCCAAGCAGCTTCGTCTCATTGCGCGAGGGTAACGCCCGGCCCTACGCCGCACCGCGTCGACGACGTGAGATCAGTACGATTCCCGAGACCACGAGCAGCAGGAGCATCGCCGCCCGACCGAGCGCTGACGATGCGGGTACGCCCGAAGTTCGTACGACGAAGGTACAGACGAATTCGCCGCCGACCCATCCGTCACCGGACGGCAGCGAACCGAGGTACTCGCCGTCCAGCATCAGGTCGTAGGCGTCGTGGATCGTGTCGGCCAGGCGAAACTGATACACGTCGTCGGGCAGGAACCCGCCGGTCGGGTTGAACACCACCGCCTTGGCTCCGCCGCTGAAACTCGTCGCGACGATGTCGATGTCATTGCCGTTGCCGAAGATGCCGTCGCCGCCGCTGCCGATGACCCGTACCGTCGACGCGTCCAGCGTGCTCTTTTCAACCCGGCTATCGAATCGAGCGACCACGCGGGTCGGGGGTACGTCGACGGTAATGCCGGGCGCCGGTTCGGTGAAGTCGACGCGCAACGCCGGTACCCCGAAGGTCGACGGAATGGTGCAGTTCGGCCGGACCAATACGAAGTAGTTGCCCGCCGCACCCGACGCGCCGGACGCCAGGTTGCCGCCGAGGGCGACTTTCCGGTTCGTGTAAATCCTGCGGTACAGCTTGGCCCGGGGCTGACCGGGATCGGACAGGCCGATCACCTCACCGGTGTCGACGAAGTTCACCAGCCAGCCCGGAATCGAGTTCGCATCGGCGTCGTAGGCGACGAAGACCTCGGCGGTTTCGGACAGGTCAAAGGTGAGCCAGGTGTCGTCGGTCTGGTTCGCGTCGGCATCGGCGGTGAGCACGCCGGCGGCGCCTTCGAGGATCGGCGGCAGGGAAGTGATGATGTAGGGCTGATCGGCGTGATACGTCGAGCCGGTCGAGAACGTCGCGGTCGCATAACGACTCGAGTTCGAGATCGCGACGGTGCAGCCCGGCCAGACGGTGATCGCGGCGGTGTCGGTCAGTCCATCGTTGTCGGTGACCGTCAACGACGCGGTCGCGCTGGTGATCCCGGTGTAGACGTGACTGTCGACGACGTTGGTGCTGTCGACGATGCCGTCGTCGTCGAAGTCCCAGGCGTAAGCGACGATCGTCCCGTCGAGATCGTAGGCGTCGGTCGCGTCGAAGGTGACGTTCAACGGGTCCGCGCCGTGTGTCGGATCGGCTTGTATCACCGCCGTCGGCGGATCGGACGCGGGCGGCCGGGTGACTTGAATGCGATCGAGATGGAATTCGCCGCCGTTGGTTTTGTGGATGCGGAAGTCGGCTCCGGCGTTTTGCCGGTTTCCGAAGTACGCGTCGGTGACGTGGTACGCATGTTGTCGCCACGTTCCCGAATCGGTCAGGGCGACGCTCCCGCCGTTTTTATAGCGGTCGTTCGGAAACGGAGCCGGGTCGGACGAATCGTAGTGTAACGTCAGGGAACCGGTGCCGGCATCGAGATAACCGACGATGATATAGTGCTCGGCGTAATCGCCCTCGAACGCGTACGCATCATCGACGGCGAAGTAGAAATAGTTGTCGGCCGGGGGCGTGATCGGGTCGTCGTTTCGCCGCGCGGTCTTACCGGCGATCGCGGCGGGCGCCGTGGCGCCGTCGGCGCTCTGGGGATGGGTCATGCCGTCGGCGGTGTCGGGCATTCCCAGGTCGATCCATACCTCGGTGGTCGGTATGACGGCGGGCGGATTCGCGGTGATGTAGTCGCGATACGCGCCGTACCCTTGCTTCTCGGCCAGGCCGGGATAGGCTTCGAGGATGCCCCACTCGGGCACGGTCGGGGTCGGATCGTCGGCGATCTCATAGAAGAAAACCTTCTCGATCCACGGGCGTTGACGGACCGCATCGAGCAGGGCGACGTAATTCGCCGCTTGTTCCGCCTCGGTCACCGTGCCCACGTGCGTCCCGTCGTCGGTCGGCCAGCCGACCTCGGTGTACCAGACCGGCTTGGTTCCGAAGACGCCGGTGTCGATCAGGATCTGCTGGTACGAGTCGCCCACCGACGGGCCGTCGAATTCCTGCATGATGCCGGCGACGGTTTCGCCGTACATGTGCACGGTGATGATGTCCAGGTGGTCGGCGGCCATGTTCAGCACGGTCTCGAAGTAGGTGCCGTTGCTGGACACCTCGGGACCGATGCGCATCGCGGTGGGGTCGGCCTCGCGAATCGCCTGGGCTCCGGGGATCAACGCCCGGTTCACGTAGTCGGTGACGAACTCGTCGAGAAACTGGCCGAGGTTCGGCTCGTTCCAGAGCCCCCAGTGGTGGATGCTGCCTTTGTAGCGATTGACGGTGGCGCGAACGAAGTTCTTCCAATGGTTGAAATCGATCGGCAGCTTGTTGATGCCTTGATTGCCGTTGGCCCACCCCGGGGTGTAGCCCAGGGTGGCGAACAGCCGAATGCCGCGGGCGTCGGCGGCGTTGACCAGCGTATCGAGGAAGCCCCAGTTGTAGTCGTTCGGTCCGTTGGGTTGCACCTGGACCCAGTTGATGTCGATGCGGGCCCAGGCGATGCCGGCCGACTCGAGCTTGGCGAGCACCGCGTCGGCGGGCACGTGCGTGTTGATCCCGTACATCGAGTGGCCGACGAGAAGCTGCCCTTGTGAAGCAGTCCCCCCCGCCGCGGCGATGATAATCATGAGGTACAGGTATGTCTTCTTCATGCCTCTCCCTTCAGTGTAGCGAGATTCAGCTGTCCGAACCAGGAGGCGTAGGTGGGTGAGCGAGGCTGGAAAATGACGAATGACGAAAGAATGTCGAATTCCCAATGACGAACTTTGGCTGGTACCCGTTGAGATTCGTCATTCGGGCTTCGTCATTCTTTCGTCATTGGTATTTCGTCATTCGTCATTACTTCCCCCGGCGGCTCGGGAAGCAAGCCGGCCTTTTGGCGGTAGTCGCGGAAGGTCTGAAGCTTTTCGAGGTGAACGGTGCCGACGAGATGCCCCTCCCGGCCCTTGGGTGTGGTCTGCTGCATGCGCCGGAGTTCCGGGCGGTGCGACGGGTCGCTGAGGCTCGACACGCCTGCGGTCCAGCGTACGTCGTTGACCTCGACGCCGTCGACGATGCGCATGGATGCGTGCCGGGCGTCGGCCCAATCGCTGACCGCGACGGCGAAGCCGCACTCCATCGCTCGCACCATCGCCAGTTGATGCCATGTGCCGCGGGCGTACTCGCGGTTGCCCTCGGCGTGCACGACCGTCGCCGACGGCACGCACAGCAGGTCCACCCGTCCGATCAACTCGTGCGACAAGTCAGGGTGCCAGAGATCACTGCAAATCAGCACGCCGATGCGCATGCCGTCGATCTCGAACACCCCCGCCGCATCGCCCGGCGTGCGGGTCTCGCGTTCATGGGCGAACAGTCGGCGCTTGCGGTAGGTGCCCACACTCGCTCCCGTGCGGTCGACGAGGTGACACGTGTTGTAGATCGCGCCGTCGTCCGCCCGCCGCGGGATGCTGCCCCCGACGACGTTGACGTTGCAGGCGCGGGCGAGGGTGGCGAGGAATTGTTCGGCCTGTTCGGCGGATGCGTCGTCGCCGTCCTCGGGAGGGACGCCGGTGAACGACTCGGGCAGCACCAGCAGGTCGGCTACCGTCGTAGCCGTCAACGCTTCGGCCAGCATGCGCAGATGGTGGAGGTTGGCCATTCCACCTTTGCTTGGCCGGTACCGTAGGGACGGTTGCAGCACCGCTACGCTGATTCGTGTTCGTTGCGACATAGCTCAGAGTGTAACGTTTCGGGTTGGCTCGCGCAGATCAAAAGCGAAACAGCGCGCCGAGTCGTCGCCCGAGCAGGCGGACGGCGATCCCGAGCGTACCTACGAGCAGGAACATCGCCCAGACGCCCAACGCGCAGGCCATTTCGTTGCCGTCGCCGATCCGCTTACCGAGTTCGTAAATTGCCTTGGTGATCGGGAAAAAGTCGCGTTCGAAAGCCAGGATGAGGCTGTCGGAGACCTCGAGCATCGCGAAGCTGAACGCCAGCAACGCCCCGGCGATCAGGTGGGCCGACACCAGCGGCAGGGTAATGCGGCGGAGGGTACGCAAGCCGCCGGCTCCGAGGTTGCGCGCGGCCTCTTCGAGGGTGACGGAAGTTTGCTCGAGTCCCGCCGCCGCCGCCCGGACCACGTAGGGTAGCCGGCGAATTGCATAGGCGACGACCAGCAGCGCGGTCGGGTCGTCGCGCGGATCGAGCCAGGCCAACGGCGAACCGGGTCGGGTCACGGCGAGGAAACCGAATGCCATCACCAGGCCCGGCACGGCCAGCGGCAACATCGCCAGAGCGTCGAGCAGCGACCGGCCGACGACGCGCGTCCGCACGACCACGTAGGCGACGGCGAACCCCAATACCGCATCGAGCAGCGTCGACAACGCGGCGTACTTCAGCGAGTTGACGATGGCCGGCCGGGTTACGTCTTCGGTCAGCACCGACTGGAGATAGTCCGTGGTCAACGTCGAGGGCAAGATCGTATCCCGCCAGCGCTCGGCCAGGGCGAAACCGATCACGCCGAGATGCGGCACCACCGCCGGGACCGCGACCAGCACGAACGCCGCCGCACAAAGCCTGCCGCGCCAGCCGCCGAGTCGCACCGTCGTCGCCGCGACCGACGCCTTGTTCTCCGAAGCGGGAATTGGCCGGCCGAGCACGACCTTACCGACCAGATACACCACCGCGCTGATCGCCAGGAGCACACTGACCAGCGCATATGGCGTGGGATGCGTCGAAATCTCGCTCAGCCCGTCGAACACCTGCACCGCGGCCAAGGCGCGGACGCGGTCGCCGACGATGAGCGGTGTGCCCAACTCGGTGAACGCGAAGACGAAGACGATCGTCGCCCCGGCGAACAGCCCGGGCCGCATCATGGGCAGCGTGATGCAGCGAAACAACCGCCAGCCGTGAGCGCCGAGCGCGCGGGCGGCTTCTTCGGTGGCCGGGTCGATGTTCGCCAAGGCGGCCTGCACGTTCAACAGCACGATCGGATACAAGTGCAGTGCGATCAGCAGCACGACGAGCGTGTAGGGTGCGGCGGTGAGGAGGTCGACGAACGGCACGCCCAGCGCGCGGCACAGTGCATCGAAGGCGCCGCCGGGGGCGACGATCTTGCGGATGCCGATCGCGCCGACGAACGGCGGCAGAATCAACGGCACGAGCACCGCGACGTTGAGCAGCCCCTTCCCGCGAAAGTCGTACCGCGTCGACAGCCACGCCAACGCGGTGCCGAGCAGCAGGGTGATGGCCGTGCTCGACGCAGCGACGAGCAGGCTGTTGATCAAGCCCCAGCGGGAATAGGTGTCGGTGAAAATGCTCCGAACGTAGACGAACGTGTACCCTTGCGCGTCGCGGAAGCCGGCCTGGACCACGCAGGCCACCGGCCAGAGCAGCAGCAAGCCGAGTATCACCCAGAGCACGCCGGCCAGTAAGTAATGTCGATGGTGGTGCATCGCTTGTTCCATGCGGGTTCTTCGCTGCCGGAACAACAGTAAACCCACTCGCTTGCGCTCGCGGCTCGGATACAATACCACCCGGTGAGCCTCATGCGTACAACAGCCGAGTCCGATCGCACCGCGCACACGCGCCAGGTGCAGGACGCGGACCGGCGGTTCGTCTGGCACCCGTTTACGCAGCACAGCTTGTGGAACCAGACCCCGCCGATGGTGATCGAGCGCGGCGAACGCGAGTTTCTCTTCGACAGCGCGGGTAACCGCTACATCGACGCGACCAGCTCGATCTGGTGCAACATCCATGGCCACTGCCACCCGACGATCAACGCCGCCCTGGTCGCGCAGCTCGACAAGATCGCCCACTCGACCTTGCTGGGGCTGACCGGCGAGCCGGCGGTGCGTCTGGCCGAGCGGTTGGTCGACATCACGCCGGACGGACTCAGTAAGGTGTTCTTCTCGGACAACGGGTCAACCGCGGTCGAGGTGGCGTGCAAGATGGCCTACGCCTACTGGCACCATCGCGGGCAACCGGAACGCGGCTCGTTCGTCGCCCTGCGCAACGCCTACCATGGCGACACGATCGGGGCGGTCAGCGTCGGCGGCATCGACCTGTTTCACGAGGTCTACCGCCCGCTGCTGTTCCCGACGCACTTCGCGCCGTCACCCTATTGCTACCGATGCGAGTTGAACAAGGAGCCGGCCACGTGCGGGCTGGCCTGTGCCGACGCGGTCGGCGATCTGCTTACGCAACATGACGGCAAGGTCGCCGCGGTCATCGTCGAGCCGTTGATGCAGTGTGCCGCGGGGATGATTGCCGCGCCGCCGGGACACTTGAAACGCCTTCGCGAACTGTGCGATCGTCACGACGTGCTGCTGATCGCCGACGAAGTGGCGACCGGCTTCGGTCGCACGGGTGCCATGTTCGCCTGTGAGCACGAACAAGTCGTCCCTGATTTTCTTTGCCTCTCGAAGGGACTGACCGGCGGCTACCTGCCGTTGGCCGCCACGCTGACCCGCGATGCGATCTACGAAGCGTTCCTGGGGCCCGTCGACGCCGGCCGGACCTTCTATCACGGGCATACTTATACCGGCAACGCTCTCGGTTGCGCCGTCGCACTGGCGTCATTGGACGTCTTCACGCAGGAGCAAACGCTGACCAAGCTGGACGAAAAGGTCCGCCGCTTGTTCGACCACCTGGCTCGACTGGCCAGGCGCGACGAAGTCGGCGACGTGCGACAACACGGGCTGATCGCCGGGATCGAAATCGTCAAGCACCAAGCGACGCGCGAAGCGTATCGGTACGGCGATCAGATCGGCATGCGGATCTGCGCTGCTGCCCGCGAACACGGCGTGCTCATCCGCCCGCTGGCCGACGTCATCGTGGTCTTCCCGCCGCTGTCGATCTCGCTCGAGAGTCTCGATACCCTGATGACCGTGATCGATACCTGTATCGACGAAGTTCTGCGTGAGGGACGGCCAGGAGTCGTCGACGGCTTGGAGTGAGCGTTCGGAGATGCTTTACTCGTGGTTGCCGCGGGTGATGGCGTGGAAGGCGTCCATGAGTCGGCGGGTGATCGGCCCGGGTTCGGCGTCGCCGATGGGGCGTCCGTCGATTTGGGTGACCGGGATCACTTCCGCGGCGGTGCCGGTGAAGAAGCATTCGTCGGCGACGTAGAGGTCGAAGCGGGTGAGGTTCTTCTCCTCGAGCGGGATGTCGTTTTCGCCGGCCAGGCGCATCACGACGGCTCGGGTGATCCCTTCGAGAATGCCGGCACTGGTCGGCGGGGTCTGGAGTTGTTCGTCGCGCACGATGAAGATGTTGTCGCCGGTGGCTTCGGCGACCAGACCCTCGGGGTTCATCATGATCGTTTCCGGGACGCCGGCGTCGACCCCTTCGATCTTGGCGAGAATGTTGTTCAGGTAGTTCAGCGACTTGATGCGCGGCGAGATCGCGTTGGGGTGGTTGCGCACGACGCTGCCGATGACGCACGCCATCCCGTTTTTGTACATCTCGGGGGGATAGAGCTCGATCTGATCGGCGATGATGAAGACCGAAGGGGCGGCGGTCTTGCTGGGGTTCAGGCCGAGCGTACCCACGCCGCGGGTCACGACCACGCGGACGTAGCCGTCACGGACGTTGTTGGCGGCCAGCGTGTCGCGAATGGCCTGCTTCATGTCGTCCGGTGTCATGGGTATGGTCAGTCGGATCGCCCGGGCTGAGTCGAACAGCCGGGTTACGTGGGCGTCGGCTTCGAAGACCTTGCCGTTGTAGGATCGGATGCCCTCGAACACGCCGT
>Ga0299906_10000888_pt1 | contig 26185 bp, 19 predicted proteins | sample RVTome_14_FD_200259 | JGI IMG/M metagenome (GOLD analysis project Ga0299906, IMG submission 200259) | Soil microbial communities from uranium-contaminated site in the Upper Colorado River Basin, Wyoming, United States - RVT145D125 (version 2) ...
CGCTTCGCCCCTGCCCTCGCGGGCAACGACGCATGACTCGGGGCCGCCGTGGGCCGCTAACCCTTCAACGTATGACTCTTTCATTCACTACACCTCGCCGGTTTATCCCGGCGCACGGAGGAACCGGTCATGCTGATCATCGACTGTCACGCCCACATCTACGGCACGGACACGAAGCGCTATCCCATCATCGAGCAACCCTATCGTCCGCCGCGCGGCACGGGCACCCTGACCCACCTGCGGCGCGAGATGCGGGCGGCGGGCGTGCGCTACGTGACCGCCATCCAGACCAGCACCTATTACCGGTGGGACAACCGCTTCACCGCCGACTCGTCGCGTGACAACGCCGACTGGATGGTGGGCGTGGTGACGTTAGATCCCGACGACCCGACCAGCCCCGGCCGGCTCGAACAGTACGTGCATGGCTTCAACGTCCGCGGCATGCGGAGCATCCCGGGCAAGGACGGCAAGATGGACGCCCCCGGCGTGTTCAAGCTGTGGGAGACGGCCGAGCGACTGGGCATCGTGATCAACGCCTTGGTCAACCGCGACAAGCAGCCGGCACTCGAGAAGTTCATGACCAGGCTGCCCAAGCTGCGGGTGGTGATCGATCACTGCCTGAACATCGTCGCCGGCCCGGAGGTCGAAGCCAACGTCGCCGCCATGGAGGCGTTGGCGAAGTTCCCGAACGCCCACGCCAAGCTGACCTTCCTGCCCACCGGCACGAAGGAGGATTATCCCTGCCGCGACCTGTTCGAGCCCTGCCGAGCGATCATCGACGCCTTCGGCCCCGAGCGCTGCGTCTGGGGCAGCGACTTCCCCTGCGAGCTCTGGTGCCCGAAGGTGAGCTACATCCAGCACCTGAACATCTTCCGCCACGAAATGGGTCTGAACGCCCGCCAGAAGAAAACGATCCTCGGCGAAACCGCCCACCGACTATGGATCGAGCCGCTCAGGTAGGATCCACGACACCGCATCGGAATATGGGGAACTCCTGATACTCAGGGGGAATGGCTTCGTTGCCGACGATGTGCACGATTCCTCGATTCACCGCCGCCTGAAGAGGGAAGAACGAGACGAACTGGTGGGGGAGGATTGCACCAGTAAGGAAAAACTGGGAGGCGGGTCTGTAAATATGCCGCGCAATATGCGTATCAAGCACCCATAGTTCGGGCGTCTATGCGTGTACTGAACATAGGCGAATCCCTCAGGCGTGTCGACCTGCACGATGTCTCCTATGCGCACTCTTTTTCTTTTCATGAAATGAATACCATGACAAGGCGTGGCAGGTTAGATTTGTGCGTGTGTCTGGTCATCGATGCTGGTGTCGACGTCATCCTCGTCGGGAAGGTTTCTTTGAGCGTTTGCGGGACGAAGTCGACTTCTTTACGACACGCTTGCGAGTACGAGATGAGGTCGACGCGCGATGCGACATCTTGCGTCCGTCCTTCACCAGTGCCGCGTCGAGCACCTCGTCGACGGTGGCCATGAACCGCAACTTCAAACTCTCGCGCACGTGCTCGGGGATGTCGACGACGTCCTTGCGGTTGCGGTCGGGCAGGAGGACGGTGGCGATGCCGGCGCGGTGGGCGGCGAGGGTCTTTTCCTTGACCCCGCCGATGGGCAGCACCATGCCGCTCAGCGTGATCTCGCCGGTCATGGCCACGTCGGCGCGGGCGGGGCGGTTCGTGAGCAGCGACACCAGGGCGGTGAACATGGTCACGCCCGCCGACGGTCCGTCCTTGGGGATCGCCCCGGCGGGCACGTGGATGTGAATGTCCTGGTCGGCCAACGCCTTGGCGCCGATGCCGTAGCCGCGGGCGTGACTGCGTACGAGCGAATGCGCCGCCTCGGCCGATTCGCGCATCACGTCGCCGAGCTGCCCGGTGAGTTTGAGTCGGCCCTGGCCCGGCATCGACGTCGCTTCGATGAAGAGCACCTCGCCCCCGACCGGGGTGAACGCCAGACCGGTGACCACGCCCGGCGTCGCGGTGCGTCGGGCCATCTCCGCCTCGAATTGCCGCGGGCCGAGCAGCTCGTCGAGCGTCTCGACCTTGACCGTCGTCTTCCTCTTCGAGCCGACCGCGACCTTGGCCGCCACCGACCGACACACCGAGCCGATCTGACGGTCGAGGTTGCGCACGCCCGCCTCGCGCGTGTAGCCGTCGATGATCTCTTCCAGGGCCGCGTCCTCGAACCGCAGGCGCCGACCGTTCAGCCCGTGCTCGGCCAGTTGTCGCGGCACCTGATACTTCTTCGCGATGTGCAGCTTCTCTTGCCGCGTATACCCCGTCAGGTCGATGACCTCCATGCGATCGCGCAGGGCGGGCGGAATCGGGTCCATGTAGTTCGCGGTCGCGATGAACATCACCTTGGACAGGTCGAACGGGACATCGAGATAGTGATCGGTGAAGGTCGGATTCTGCTGCGGGTCGAGCACCTCGAGCAGGGCCGAGGCCGGGTCGCCGCGAAAGTCCTGCCCGATCTTGTCGACCTCGTCGAGCATGAACACCGGGTTGTTCGCGCCGCATTTGCGGAGCTCCTGGATGATCCGCCCGGGCAGCGCGCCGATGTAGGTCCGGCGGTGGCCGCGGATGTCCGCTTCGTCGCGAATGCCGCCCAACGAGATGCGGATGAACTTGCGGCCCAACGCCCGGGCGATCGACTGACCCAGCGAGGTCTTGCCCACGCCGGGCGGGCCGGCGAAACAGAGGATCGCGCCCCGGCTGTCGGGCTTGAGCTTGCGGACGGCGAGGAACTCGATGATCCGTTTCTTCACCTTCTCGAGGTCGTAGTGATCGTCGTCCAGCACCTTCCGGGCCTTCTCGAGGTCGAGCCGGTCCTGGGTCGAGATCGACCACGGCAGCACGCACAGCCAATCCACGTAATCATGGGCCACCGAGTATTCGGGTGACGCCTGCGGGATCTTGGCCATGCGGTCGATCTCGCGATCGGCTTCGGCGGCGACCGCCTCGGGCATCTTGGCTTCGATCACGCGCTTGCGTAATTCCTCGATTTCCACGGTGCGGGCGTCGGTCTCCCCGAGCTCCTTCTGAATCGCCTTGAGCTGTTCGTGCAGATAATACTCGCGTTGCGACTCGTCCATCTGCTCCTTGACCTGGTTCTGGAGCTTCCGGCTCAGTTCGAGCATCTCGGTCTGGCTGTTGAGCAGGATCAGCAGCTTCTTGAGTCGTTCGACGACGTCGAACGTTTCGAGCAGTTCCTGTTTCTGCACCAGGCCCATCGACAGGTTGGCGGACAGGAAGTCGGCCAGGGTTCCCGGTTCGTCCATGTTTTCGAGCACCAGGCTCGCCGCTTCGGGAACGTTCGGACTCAGTTCGATCACCCGCTCGGCCACCGTGCGCACCGTGTGCACCAGGGCTTCGAGTTCCTTGGTCGGCTCGGGGTTGTCGTAGTGGGGGTGGGCTTTGGCGATCAGGTAGGGTTCGGTCTGCACGATGCCCTCGATGCCGAACCGGGCGAGCCCGTGCACCACGAGGCTGCGATCGCCGTCGGGTAACTTGAGCAGCTTGAGCACGTAGCAGGCCGCGCCCACGCGATATATGTCGTCAAGTGCCGGGTCTTCGGTCTCTTCGTTGCGCTGGGCGATCAGGCCGATGACCTTGTTGCCGGTGAGCACGTCATCGAGCAGCCGCTTCGACTTCTCCCGCCCGACGTTGAGCGGCATGATGGTTCCGGGAAACGCCACCGTGTTGCGAATCGGTAGAATCGGCAACTTTTCCGGCACGTCGACGCGCGAACCGCCCTTGTCGGCCTCGGCCCGCGCCTCGGCGCTCGGCTCGGCTTCCGACTCGACCGTAACCTCTTCGTCTCGCAGCAGCGTGTCGATGTCAATCGATTCGTCATTCATGGTTCGGCGATCTCCGGTCGATCGCCCGTGATGCGCGGCAGGGTGACCCACAGGAAACCGTCGCGATAGCGGGCTCGGATCTCGCCGCGATTGACGTCCGACGGTATCGCGATCTTGCGCTGAAACGGCCCGGAGTCGATCTCCATCAGGTGCACGCCGACTGGCGGTTCGTCGTCGGGGGGCTGCGGCGTGGGGCGGTTGCCGCGGATGTAGAGCTTGCCGTCCATCTCGCGCACGTCGATCTGGTCGCGATTCATCCCGGCCAGATCCATGCACAGCAGGTAGGCGTGCCCGGTCTCGTACATGTTGATCGACGGCTCCCACGCGTCACGGACGGAGAAATGATAGAAGTGACGCTGGGACATCTCGTCCAGCATCTCGCCCATCTGCGAGACCAGAGCGTCGAACGGACCATCGCTCGAAGGCGTGTCAAACGGCATGGCGGAATATCCTCAACGACACGACCTTGACCATCATAAGCGACCGGCGGACGAAAGCGTAGGCGTTCGTAAGCGGGATGAAAAAAGCGGGTTGGTGTCAGTTGCGTCGGCAATCGCACCTCAGAGCCGCGGCATTCATGCCCCGCGGTCCCGATCATCAACCTTGTACGCCGCGTTGGATGCTCATGTCACGGCTTCAGAGGCTCGATTTGTCTGGCCCAATCCTCGGGGAAGTCCTCGGACAACCGCGTCCGGGCCAGACCGACATTGGTCTCGAGTTTCGTGAACGTCGCCGAGATCGTCTTGCCGTCTTTGCGCGCGTGCGAGACGATTTTCACCGGCAACTCGAGGTCGCGATCCACGTGGAAGTGTAATTCCTTGTATTCCCGGGCCCGGGGACTGGACCGGCGGGGCATGCACTTGAGGTGGTCGGAGGTGACCTTGGCCGGGTCGCCGTTCGGAGGGACCAACTCGACACGGAAGTGCTTGAGGATTTCCGCCTTGCTCTGCCCGAACGGCAGCGGAAACGGCCCCTTGCCCAGCTCGAACGGATCGAGGGTCTCGCCTTCACCCACGATCTCCCGCTTGATCACGGTCTTGGTGGCCTCCCGGGCTTCGATGTACCAACGCCCGTCGAAGAGATGCCACTCCTTGCGATTCTTCCGGGCGCCTCCTTCTTCGAGCTTGTTGAAATAGACGAAGAACAGCGCGTTCGGCTCCTCCCGCCGATACAGGAGCTTGCCCGTCTTGACGGCCAACTCGAACGTGCGGGGGTCTTGGATCTCCAAGGTCAGACTGCACTCGAGATCATCGACCGCCGCCCCCTTGGCTTCGAGTCGATCCAGGATCGCCTCGACCGCCGGGGTGGTCGTACTCGGCTCGTCCTGGCTGAAGGACGCGGCGGAAAAGACCCCGAGCCCGACCAGCACGATCCCAAACAGGATGCATCGCGTCATCGTCCTCACTCCCATTGGACACAACGAAGTCGGCCGCGTTTGGCGCAAAACAGGCAGGACCCGGCATGAACATTGGAGACGAGGGGACTCGAACCCCTGACCTGTGCATTGCGAACGCACCGCTCTCCCAACTGAGCTACGTCCCCGGAACCGGTTGGTTCACACGCATTTTGTACCGCCACCCTCGCCGAGCGTCAAGCAACCGCCTGTGTTCCCAGCCGCGGGATTTGATCCGTGCGGTTACGCCCGTAGCACACTTTCACGTGCCGCGAGGGATGAATCCCGCGGCGATGAGGTTTCGCTTGTCGACGGCGCTATCCTTCGTCACCGTCATCCGACAGTTGACGCAGCGCCGGCGCTTCGGAGTCGGTCGCGATCCCGCGTTCCTGCCGGATGTTCTCGATCTTGTCCAACGGCTTTTCAAGCTGCCTCGTACGCGTGCCTTCGAGCGACTGAAAGGTGTTGAGCACCGTCTGCATCTGCTTGCCGACTTTGGCCATTTCGTCCTTGTAGTTGGCCCACTGCTTGGCGAACGTGCCGAGCAGGGCGAGAATCTCGTTCGAGGCCTGTTCGAGCCGGAAGTTGTCCACCGCTTGCCGGATGATCGCCAGCACCGCGTACAACGTCAGTGGTGAGCAGAGCACGACCTTCTTGCGCAGGGCTTCGTCGAGAATCGTTCCGTCCTGCTGTTGGATGAACTCGAAGATCTGTTCGTTGGGAATGAACACGATCGTGCAGTCGACGGTGCCGCCCGCCGGGTCGATGTAGGTGCGGTCGGTCACCTCCTTGATCCGGGTCCGCACGTCGCGCAGAAATTGCTTCTTGTATTCTCCCCGGGTCGTCTCGTCCTCGGCCCGGAGGAACGCGAGGTAGTTCGAGGCCGGAAATTTCACGTCCATGTGCACCATCAGGTCGTGGGGCAAGAGGAACGTGAAGTCCGGTATCTCGCCCGAGTCGATCCGTCTCTGCTTCTGGTAGTTGACGCCCTCGATGAACCCCGCCAGCCGCAGGACGTCCTCGGCCATGCGTTCGCCCCATTGGCCGCGCTGCTTGGTGCCGGCCAAGGCCTCATTGAGCTCCGCCGCCGTTTGCTGCAGGGTGACCGTCACCTCGCGGTTGGTCTTCAGTTGCTGGGCCAGTTGACCGTACATGCGGGACCGCTCGTCACGGTAGGTTTGCAGCACGCGATCCAGTTCACCTAGTCGGTGCGTCATCGCGTCGATCTTCGCGTCGATGAGCTTGCGTTTGCTCTCGAGCGTCTGTTCCGATTCGGTGCTTTTCGCGCCCAGCTTGGTCTCGGCCAGCTTGAGCAGCTCGGTGCTCGAATCCCTGAGCACGTCGCCCGAGAGCGCTTTGAAGGAGTCTTTGAGTTGAGCGAGGATGCGTTCGAGGTCCTGGTTCTTCCGTTCGTTCGCCTGCGTCTCGGCGAACTCGAAGAGCCGGCGGGCCCGCTCCTGCTCGGGCGCTCGACGGACCACGAGCACGACCAGCACCAGGCTGGCGCCGACAATGACGCCGATCAAAAACCAAATTGGCTCCATGGACTGCGCTCCGATGATCGACTCGGATACTCGACGCTACTCACGCGTAGGTTGCCGGCCATGCGGGTTCGTTGACAACACAACGTGAGCATGCTACCGTCGGCGCCCGAAGTGGAAGGTCACTTCTGGGGTCGTAGCGCCGCGATTGTACCCGATTTCCATACGGATACTGTAGGCAAGTTCCATTTGAGCTGAGGAGTTATGTTCGTGACCAACAACAAGAGGCTTAAGCAGTGGGTGGACGACATGGCGTCCCTCTGTCAGGCGGACAACGTGCACTGGTGCGACGGATCGCAGGCCGAATATGACGCCATGGCGCAGAAACTCGTCGACGGCGGCACGTTCATCAAGCTCGACGAGGCCAAGCGGCCGAACAGCTTTCTCTGCCGCTCCGACCCCGCCGACGTCGCCCGCGTCGAGGATCGCACATTCATCTGCTCGAAGACCAAGGACGAAGCCGGCCCGACCAACAACTGGACCGATCCCGATGCAATGCGAAAAACCCTCAAGGGTCTGTTCACCGGGTGCATGAAGGGCCGGACGCTCTACGTGATCCCGTTCAGCATGGGGCCCATCGGCTCGCCCATCGCCCACATCGGCGTCGAGATTTCCGATTCGCCCTACGTCGTCTGCAACATGCGGATCATGACCCGCATGGGCAAGGCGGTGCTCGACGTGCTCGGCGACGACGGCGAGTTCGTCCCCTGCATGCACTCGGTCGGCCACCCGCTGGCTGACGGGCAGGCCGACGTCCCCTGGCCCTGCAACGCGGACAACAAATACATCGTGCACTTCCCCGAGACCCGCGAGATCTGGTCGTTCGGCTCGGGCTACGGCGGCAACGCGCTGCTGGGCAAGAAGTGCTTCGCCCTGCGCATCGCGTCGATCATGGCCCGCGACGAGGGCTGGATGGCCGAGCACATGCTCATCCTCAAGCTCACCAGTCCCGACGGCGATGTCGCCTACGTCGCCGCCGCTTTTCCCAGCGCCTGCGGGAAGACCAACCTCGCCATGCTCGAGCCGACGGTCGAGGGCTGGAAGGTCGAGACCATCGGCGACGACATCGCCTGGATGAAGTTCGGCGGCGACGGTCGACTTTACGCCATCAACCCCGAATACGGCTTCTTCGGCGTCGCCCCCGGCACCAGCATGCACACCAACGCCAACGCGATGCGCTCGCTGGCGAAAAACTCGATCTTTACCAACTGCGCCCAGACCGACGACGGCGACATCTGGTGGGAAGAGATGACCGAAGACGCGCCCGCACACTTGATCGACTGGCACGGCAACGACTGGAAGCCGGGGACCGACGTCAAGGCGGCCCACCCCAACGCCCGCTTCACCGCCCCGGCCGGTCAGTGCCCGGTCATCGCCGACGAATGGGAGGATCCCAAGGGTGTGCCCATCAGCGCCATCCTCTTCGGCGGACGCCGCGCCGGCGTCGTGCCGCTGGTATCCGAAGCGCTGTCCTGGGAGCACGGTACGTTCCTCGGCTCGGTCATGGCCAGCGAGAAGACCGCCGCCGCCGCCGGCGCGGTCGGTCAACTCCGCCGCGACCCGATGGCCATGCTGCCCTTCTGCGGCTACCACATGGGCGACTATTGGGCGCACTGGATCAAGATCGGCGAGACCGCCGGAGCGAAGATGCCCAAGATCTTCTACGTCAACTGGTTCCGCAAGAACGACGCGGGCAAGTTCATCTGGCCGGGCTACAGCGAAAACAGCCGGGTGCTCAAATGGATCGTCGAACGCTGCGCCGGCAAGGCCGACGCGGTCGATTCGCCCATCGGCAAGCTCCCGCCGCGCAACGCGCTGGACACGACCGGCCTGGACCTGCCCGCCGCCGACCTCGATGAACTGCTCAAGGTCGACGTGGACGGCTGGCTCGCCGAGATACCCTCGATCCGCGAGCACTACGCCAAGTTCGGCGACAAGCTCCCCGCGCGGCTGAGCCGGGAACTCGACGCGCTGGAACAGCGACTCCAAGCGGCGAAGTAATCGATGGATTGGTAATCCGAGCCGCGAGCGCAAGCGAGCGGGTTCTGGAACTCGCGTTAGCGCTTGAGGCTCGCACATACGGAACCGACGGAGCATGCGGTGACCTCCGTCAGCAGGAATCCTTTCCTGCGAATTGAATTATCCTGAATCCTCGCAGGAAAGGATTCCTGCATTCAAGGGTGCGAGATAGGAATCTCGCACCAGCGGAATGAGTGGAGCATGCGGTGACCGACTTCGTCGAGCATGACGACTACGGCGAATCGGCGAGTTCGCACACCGTCTCGGCAAGGAAGATCATCACCGGTCTGCGCGCGGCGGACTTTCGCAAGCTCGCCGCCGCGAAGGAAATCACCACCGACTATACCGCCGCCGCGTACACGCACCGCGTCACCGAGGTGGTCGACGGCGTCGTATGCGCCACGACCGAGCAACCGTTCACCCCCGAACAGACCCAATGCATCGACGACGCGTACCGGTCGCTCGCGAGCCGGACGCTGCTGCAAGTCGATCTCCGGGTCGGTCGCGGTTCGGCGGCGCGTCACGCCCGACTCTACCTGCCGGCCCATCACGCCGACCTCGCCTACCTCGCGGCGCGATCATTCGACCAGATCGAGGCCGGCAAGGCCGACCACGGCACACCGGACAGCACCACGATCGTCCTGCCGGAATGGAGCGCGATGCCGGTCGACGATCAGGACCGATGTGTCCTGGTCAACTCCGATGAAGCGACCACCTACATTCTCGGTTCGGACTTCTACGGTGAGATTCGCGATGCGATCCTGCGGATGGACCTGCTCGGTGCTCGCCGCGACGGTCGGCTCGGTCTGGTCGGTGCGACCAAGGATGTCTGGGCTCGCAGCTATGCGACCGGCGACATCGTGCAGCGCGGCCTGCTCTTCATCGGCCCGGCCGTGACCGGAAAGACCGCCCTGGTCTGTCACGAACACGATCTCGACACCGGCGGAGGCGAGAAGATTCGACCGCTCGCCGACGGCGTCGTCGTGCTCGATGCCGGCGGGGCGGTGCGCGGGACCGAAGGTCGTGGTTGGATGCTCCGCACGGTGGCCCTCAATCCCGAGGACGAGCCGAGTTTGTTCGACGCCTGCTCGACCCACGACGCCGTGCTCGAAAACGTCTGGATGGGTTGCGACCGCACCGTCGACTACTACGATACCACGCTGACCGACAACGGCCGGGCCGTTGTACCCATTGCTCGCCTGCTGCACGCCGACGGCGAAATTGATTTGGCTCAGTGCCACCACGTTTTCTTCCTGACCCGTAACCCGGTCATGCCGCCGGTGGTCAAGCTCACGCCCGCACAAGCGGCCGCGTTCTACGTGCTCGGCGAGTCGCTGCCCATGCGCGCCGACGACAGCGACGCCGACGAGCCGCTCGAACGACGTGTCGGCGCGAGCGATCTACCCGTCGGCCCGCGCGACGGTGAGGGGAACTTGCTCTACGACTGGCTGACGAAGAACGAAGGGATCACCGCGTACGTGCTCAACACCGGCGGCGTGGGGCATGGTGACGACGCACACGAAGTCAAACTCGAGGATACCGCGATCATCATCCGGGAGATCTGCCGCGACGGCGTCCAATGGCAGCGTCATGACGAACGCGACTTCGAGGTCCCGATGACCGTGCCCGGCGTCGACCTTGAACCACTGCGGGTCGAGAACCGGTTCGATGCCGAGAACCTCGAGCAACGACTCGCCGCGTTGAAGGAAGAGCGCGAGAGATGGCTAGAGCAATTCACCGACATACACGACGAAATACGCAGCGCCGCGTTCGCTTAACCATGTAGCCACCGAGCTTGCTCGGCGATCAGAGCGTGAATGTAATAAGCCTCGGAGAGGCGTAAGTATATAGCCCCGGGCGCGAGCCCGGGGTATGTGGTGTTCAGGAGATACCGAGCCCCGGTAGGGGCGAAAGACGTTGGCGAAAACGCTTACGCCCCTACCGGGGCTCCGAATGTTCCGGGTGGTCTGGTTACCCCGGGCTCGCGCCCGGGGCTATTGACTTTCGCCCCTGACGGGGCTGGGTAAGACCACTTCAAGAACTCATCTGCTTTTCGACGTGACCGGTTCTCGATCCAGTTTGGTCTTGAGATACCTTCCGGTATAACTCTCCGGATGCGCGGCGATCTCCTCCGGCGTGCCGACCGCGACGACCTCGCCGCCGGCGTCTCCGCCTTCCGGTCCCAGGTCGATGATCCAGTCGGCGGTTTTGATCACGTCGAGGTGGTGCTCGATGACCAGCACCGTGTTGCCGAGTTCGACCAATCGGTCGAGCACGTTGAGCAGCGTATGGATGTCGGCCAGGTGCAGGCCGTTGGTCGGTTCGTCGAGAACGTAGAGCGTATGGTCGCCGGCGGTGCGACCCAGTTCGGCCGCCAGTTTGAGCCGCTGGGCCTCGCCGCCCGACAGCGTCGTCGCCGACTGGCCCAACGTGACGTAGCCGAGCCCCACGTCGCCCATCGCCCGCAGGAGTTGCATGATCTTCGGAAAGTTCTCGAAGAATCCGAGCGCCTCGGTCACCCGCATCGCGAGCACGTCGGCGATGGTCTGGCCGCGATAGCGAATCTCGAGCGTCTCGCGGTTGTAGCGCGTGCCCTTGCACACGTCGCAGTCGACGAAGATGTCGGGCAGGAAGTGCATCTCGATCTTCTTGGTCCCCTGACCCTGGCAGGCTTCGCAGCGACCGCCCTTGACGTTGAAGCTGAACCGCGACGCGCCGTAGCCGCGAATCTTGGCCTCGCGGGTCTTGGCGAAGACCTGCCGAACCAGGTCGAACACGCCGGTATAGGTGGCCGGGTTGCTGCGCGGCGTACGCCCGATCGGGGTCTGGTCGATCTCGATCACCTTGTCGATCCGGCTCGCGCCGACCAATCGTTCGTGGCGTCCCGGCTTCTCCTGCCCGTTGTTCAGCCGACGTTTCAAGGCCGGCAACAGAATCTGCGTGACGAGCGAACTCTTGCCGCTGCCCGAAACGCCGGTCACGCACACCAGCCCGCCGAGTGGTATCACCACGTCGATACCCTTGAGATTGTTCTCTTCGGCCTGGCGCACTTCGATCGCGTGCTTGGTCGTCAACGGTCGGCGCCGGGCGGGTACGTCGATGCGGGCGTCACCGCGGAGGTACCGTCCGGTGATCGAGCGCGGATGGTCGAGCACGTCCTGCAACGTACCGGCGCAGATGAGTTCGCCGCCGCGATCCCCCGCCCCCGGACCGATGTCGATCACGTGCTCGGCCGCTCGGATGGTCTCTTCGTCATGCTCGACGACGATCACCGTATTGTTCAGGTTGACCAACCGGCGCAGGGTGTCGATCAGCTTGTCGCTGTCGCGTGCGTGCAGGCCGATCGTCGGCTCATCCAGCACGTAGCAGACGCCGACCAGCCCGCTGCCCACCTGCGTCGCCAGCCGGATGCGCTGCGCCTCGCCGCCCGAGAGCGTGACGCTCGTGCGATCCAGCGTCAGGTAGCCCACGCCGACCGACACCATGAACGCCAGCCGCGTTCGGATCTCGTGCAGGATCGGTTCGGCGATGGTCTGTTGCTCGCCCTCGAAGGTCAGCGCGGCGAAGAACGCGTGGGCGTCGTCGACCGCCATCGTCACCACGTCGGGCAAGTGCTTGTCGCCGACGGTGACCGCCCGCGCTTCGGGACGTAACCGAGCGCCGGCACATGCGTCGCAGGTCACTTCGGACAGATAGGGTCGGAGCTGACGCTTGGCGGTGTCGCTGCCGGCTTCGTTCCATCGCCGCTGGAGATTCGGGATGACGCCCTCATGTTCCGGTCCGCCGCCGTCGCCGTAGAGCAGCGCGCGGCGCGTATCGGCCGGCAGATTTTTGAACGGCGTCCGAGGGGAGACGCCGAAGTGGGCGCAGAACGCGCGCAGAAACCTGCCGCTGTCCTCGTCTTCGTCCTCGCGCTGGTCTTCGTTTCGCCACGGGGCGATCGCGCCGTTGGCCAGCGTCAGGTTCGGATCGGGCACGACCCGATCCACGTCGACCTCGAGCACGGCGCCCAGCCCGTCGCATTGCGGGCAGGCGCCGTAGGGCGAGTTGAACGAGAACAGCCGCGGCGAGAGCTCGGCCAGGTTCGCATCCGGGTGTCGCGGGCAGGCATAGTGGGCCGAGAAGGTCATGTCCTTCCACGCGCCGTCGTTGTCCTGACGGGTGGCGATGACCACGCCGTTACCCAGCCCCAGGGCCACCTCGACGCTGTCGGTCAGACGGGTGCGGATGTCGGGCTTGAGCACCAGTCGATCGACCACCGCCTCGAGGGTGTGCTTTTTCCGCGGGGCCAAGTCGCCGACGTGTTTGACGTCGCACACTTCGCCGTCGACGCGGAGTCGCACGAACCCCTCGCGCTGCACGCGCTGAATCACCTCGGTGTGCTTGCCGGTCTTCCCGCGTACCAACGGCGCGAGGATCATGATCCGTGCCGACTCGGGTCCGGCGGCGATGGCGTCGACGATTTGCGACGGTTCCTGCCGCGTGATCGGCCGGTCGCAGTGCCAGCATCGCGGCGTGCCCAGTCGGGCGTAGAGCAGCCGCAGGTAGTCGTACAGCTCGGTCGTCGTCGCCACCGTCGAGCGCGGGTTGGCCGTTCCCGATCGCTGCCCGATGGCGATGGTCGGGGGCAGGCCCTCGATGTGTTCGACCTCCGGCTTGGCGAGCTGTTCGAGGAATTGCCGGGCGTAGGTCGACAGCGACTCGACGTATTTGCGCTGACCCTCGGCATAAATCGTGTCGAAGGCCAGGCTCGATTTGCCGGACCCGCTCAGCCCGGTCACGACCACCAGCCGATCGCGCGGGATATCGACATCGATCGCCTTGAGGTTATGCTGGCTCGCGCCGCGGATGCGTATGGCCCGGGTCGAAGCGCTCATGCAGGGTCAGACCTTGTTGCCGGTTCGGCAGTCAGTATCGCGAAATACACCCTAGTCGAATCGGTCAGTGTAGCGCCAGCCCACAGCCTTGCCAAGGAGAGGATCCTACCCCATGCCCGAGTGGGTGCGTGACACAATTGGCGGCCCAGAAAAACCGAAGTTTCCGTGTGCCACTGCTGTGTCAGCAGTGGATAACAGGGCAATGACGCTTGGAGGGAGCACTGCTGACACAGCAGTGGCACACTCAGCCCCGCCTAAACTGTCACGGACCCTGCCCGAGTCGGTGAACGTCGTGGTAGTCGGCTACGGCCTGGCCGGACGGTACTTTCATGCCTACCTGATCGGTAAGGTTCCGGACTTGACGCTGTACGGCGTGGTGGCGCGGCGGGCCGAGGTCCGGGCCGAGATCGAACAGCGCGAGGGTTGTAAGACGTTCGCGTCGCTCGAAGCGGCTTTAAGCGACGAGGCGGTCGATCTGATCGTGCTCGCGACGCCGACGCGGGACCATGCCGGGCAGGCGGTGCAAGCGCTCGATGCGGGCAAGCACGTGGTGACCGACAAGCCGATGGCCACGACGCACGCCGATGCCGAGCGCATGGTGGCCGCGTCACAAAGAACCGGACGCATGCTCTCGGTCTTTCACAACCGGCGCTGGGACGGTGACTATCTCACCGTCAAGGACCTGGTCGAACGAAACGCGCTGGGCCGGCTGAAACTGGTCGAAGCGACCTGGCGGCGACCGATTCGGACGAAGTCGTGGCGAGGTACGGTCGAGGCCGGCGGCGGGCGCTTAAACGATCTCGGCTCGCACTTGATCGATCAGGCCCTATGTCTGATCGGCGGGTTGCCCGAGACGGTTTACGCCCGCATCGACGGGGACGACAAGACGGTCGAGGACGTGTCGCTGGTGACGCTCGGTTTCGCCGGGGGCGTCACCTACGTGATCGACACCACCAGTCCGGTACTGCTGTCGGTTAAGCCACGATGGTTTCTGATGGGCACCGACGGATGCGTGGCCCAGTTCGGTGAGGACCCGCAGGAAGCGGCCATGCGCGCCGGCGACATCGACGCCGCGGTGTTTCCGCCCGAGCGTTTCGTGCGCATCCGCACCGCCGATCAAGCCGAGTCGATCCTCCCGACGATTCCGGGCCGATGGCGGAACTATTATGAAAACATCGCCGACGTGTTGCTGCGCGGCGCTCCGCTCGCGGTGACGGCTGATTCCGCGGCCGACGTGATCGCGGTCATCGACGCGGCGCGACGCTCGGCCGCGACCGGTGAGGTCGTGCGCTTCGGAGTTACGCGTTGATCGCGTCGTCAATCCAAGGGCGTAAAATCCTGACCCGATCCGCGGGGACCGTTTCGAGCCAACGCCTGACCACCGGTCGGACCGGCGGATCGGCGAGCGCGTCGGCGAGGAACAGCGGGTCGCTCTGCAAGAGCCAGGGCAGTTCATCGACGAAGGCGTGCGGATCAAGCCGGCACAATGACCAGCCGGCCTGATGCAGGATCGCCCGCGCGGCTTCATCCCACAACCCGCGCTGGGCATACCGTTCGATCAGGGTGGAGAAGATCGTGCGCAGCTCCGGTTGGCGAAGTCGGCCTAGGGCGCGGAGGGCCGATTCTCGGCACGGATGATCGCCCATCGCGTCGTCACCGCTGAGGTAACCCAGCAGCAGCGTGCGTGCCGGCGGCACGGGCACCCGGCCGGCCAGACGCATTGCATGGGTGAAGGCCGGCGCCGACGGCTCGCTCAGGATGCGCGTCAGTTCGCGGTGCATCTGTTCACGAGCGCTCGGACCGGCTGCGGTGAACAGGTCGACGATTTGATCGTCGATAGCGGCGTCCCCCGGATATCCCCGGCTGCGGATCACCGGGCTCGAGGCCCACAGGAGTAAGCGGCGCAACTCGGCCACCGCGCCCAGGTCGAATCGGTGCTCGGTCCGCGGACGCCGGGCGGGCGTCCGGTTGCCGACCCAGGCCTCGACAAACCCGCTCACGCAACTTGGATCGTTGACGGCGGCGCGAACGGATTGAGCCAATCGGGTCAGCATCAGCTTGCGCTTCAGAATCGCGAGAGGTGACACGGGTGGCGACGCGCGTGCCGCTCGACGTTGTCGGCGTACTGCTGCATCGCCGCGGTGATCACGTCTTCATCGACCTCACCCGGGGCGCCGTCGATGAGCGGCGGGGTGACGGACAATTGGAACCGATAGTTGGGTCTAGCCACGATGTACGCCTGCATGACCGGGGCCCCGCGGCGGGCCGCCAGTCGCATCGTACCGTCGCGAAACGCCTGCTCCTTGCCGAAGATGCGCACCGTGGTCGTGCTGGCGTTGCCGCCGCGGGTGGGGCTGACATCCAACGCGCTGCTGAGCACGTACCCCTCGCGCAACGACCGAAACAGCTCGCGCGGATAGTCGTCGACGTAGAACCAGCGGACGGCACGGTATTCCGGGAACGACTTTTCGAGTTGCTCCTGGACGTATCGGCGCAGCGAGCCCTCTTTACGATCGCGGACCCCGATCATGCGATAGCCGAGCAGGGCCGTGAGCAGGAACGCCAGATGATGCGGGCCGAAGTGGGCCATGACCACCGCCGCACCTCTCCCCTTGGCGAGTGCGCGTTTCACGTCCGGCTCTCCCCGAAACTCCAATCGGGCGAGGATCTTGTCTTTGGGGATCTTGTCGAAAACGAGGTAGAGCAGCTTGTCGCACCGGGACCGTATGAACTGTCGCCGCACGACCCGGCCGGCGGGCGGCGCGTCGTTCCGGTCGGCGAAGATCTCATCGACCCGTTGCCGGACCCGCCGCCGCCGCTTGTAGTCGCAAAGCCACTCGCAGGTCCCGAACACCACGCCGAGTTGATAGAGGCCGCCCAGGGAAAAGAGTCGAGCCCAGCCCCACAGAAAACCGCGCACCAGCGCGAACTTCGCCCGGGTGAGCGTGCCGAGCGGCTTCAGTTGGGTTTCGTGCGGCGCATCGCGCGACGCGGTCGGCGAAACCGGGACGCCGCCGTCGGTGGAAAGATCCGCTGTCCATTCGTTATCCGCCATCACATCGGCGGAGCAGTATAGCCGCCGCGAACCGAAGCGTACACCCGCCGTAACTCGGCGTGCAGGCGCCGGCTGAATTGACACGCGGTCGACACTCTCTATAATCCGACCGGCCTGACACCGTCCGAGGCGCGAGGCGGTTGGGTGCAGGACCTGCGGAACCGACTCGGAGCCTGCGTGGAGACGCGGCGACCTCGATAGGCGGCATGGACACCCCGAAATTCTTCATCCCGACGTTTGGCTTCTTTCTTGCGACGCTGATCGTGTTCGTTGCGCGGGCCGAATCCCCCGAGCGATTGCAGGAGCAACGCGAAGCGTATCTGGCGCGGATGGCGCCGGACGACGCCGAATCGGCCGCGAGCGACGCATTCGCGCGCCCGCCGACGACGCAACCCGCCACTTCCGACACCGAGCTCGATGCGCTGTTCGAGCGGCTCGCGTTGGACGAGGTCATTGCCGAGTTTTTCGCGGACCCCGAGGTCGAACGGGCGCGGGTACTCGAGCGGCTGAAGCAGCCCAAATCGGTGAGTGAGCAAGGACACGACACGATCATGCTCACCCGCCTCGATAACATTCGCCGGCCCGAACAGGTGCGGTTGAGCTTGGCTCAATGCGTGGAGTCGACGCTGGCCAACAGCTACCGCATTCGCAGCGAAAGCTTTACGCCGGGCATCGCCACCGCACAGCTCGTCGAGGCCGAGGCGCAGTTTGACGCGACGTTCTTTTCCAGCACCACGTACGACAAGCAGGATCGCCCCAGCGCCTCGCCCCAATTGACGGGTACCGCGGTTGACGTGCGAACGTTTCGATCCGGCATTCGCAAACTGCTCGCCACCGGCGGACAGGTGAGCGCGGCCTATGCCCTCACCCGCAACGAGTCCAACCAGTTTTTTCAGACGCTGAATCCTGCCTGGTTCAACAATTTCGTGGTGGACTTCCGTCAACCGCTCGCCCGCGGCTTCGGGCTGGACGTGAACCGGACCCAGATCGAACTGCGTCGCATCGACGTGGACACGGGCAAGCTCACCTTTCGGCAGGAAGTGCGGGACACGATCCGCGAAGTCGAAGAGGCGTTCTGGAATCTCGTGCAAGCCCGACGCACGGTGACGATCAACGCTCGGGTCATTCGCGATACCGAACGCCTGGCCGACATCCTGGAATCCCGCGGGGATTTTGACGTGATCGGCGCGGATCTCGGCCAAACGATGGCCCAACTGGCCGAGCTCAGAGCGAGGTTCGTCGAAATCGTCAACGCGGTCCGTGCGGCGCAGGACCGGCTGCGGATGCGCATGAACGACCCGGACCTGCCGCTTGCGTCGCGGGATATCGAGATCATTCCGATCGACGCGGTCGAAGCCGGCGTGCACGTGGTCCGACACCCGATCGCCGCCTTGCGGGCCCGGTTCATGAACCGGGCGGCTCGCCTCCAGGCCGAGCTCAAAGCGCTCAAGAAGAGTACGCGAGGACAACAAGCCGATGCTGAACAACGGCTCATGGCGTTGACCGACGAGTGGGAGACGTTGTTCGCACAGTACCGGAAGGATCTTCACGCCATCGAATTGAGCGAGGTGATGACGGCCCTGGATCATCGCGAAGAACTCGAAAGTTCCCGGCTGCTCGTCGATCGCGCGAAACTCCTGCTCGGCGCGGCGAAAAACCAAGCGTTGCCGCGCTTCGACTTGATCACGCGCTACAACACGAGCGGACTCGGATCCAACTCGGATCGTGCGTTCGATCAGCTCATTGAATACGACTTCGAAGACTGGTTTGTGGGCGTCGAGTTCGAGTTGCCCTTGGGCAATCGTGCCGCGCGGGCTGCGAAGCGTCGCTGGCGAGCCGAGGTTTCCAAGGCCATGGCGGCGGTGCAGGACGGAATCGAAGGGATCTCGGCGCAGGTCCTCTTCAACACGGGTGCCCTGGAAACCAACCTGGTCAAGATCGAGTCGCTCGTCGAAGGTCTCCGTGCCAATCAGGTTCGCGTCGAGGCGACGGTTGCCCGTGCCGAGAACCGGGGACCGGGGCAAGTGGACATGGAGCTCAGGGCCTACATCGCCGTGGCGAGTTCCGGCGAGGGGCTCCTCAACGCGTTGGTCGACTACAACATGGCGTTGATCGACCTCGAACGGGCCAAGGGAACGCTGCTGGAATACAACAGCGTGATCCTGGCGGACTAAGGGCGTGCAAGAGACGCTGACCGCGACAATAGCTTCAGTCGCCTGGGCGTCACATGACGCCGTATCTCCCGGTGTCTTCGTCGGGATCGAACTCGGCGATCTTCCCCTTCGTCAAATCGCCTTACTCAGTTGCGCTCTGCTCTGGACGGCCCGTCTGGCGGTTCGTGCTGCAACACGTAATCGATCGGCTACGACGGATCACGTCGGTTCGGTCGAGAGCGGGTTGTATCTCGGCGGCGCCATCGGTGCCATTTTCGTCGCTTGCCTGCTGGTCGTCGAAGGGTTGGACACGGCCATCGCGCTATCGCTGGGGCTTCGCGGGGAATCGGTCGAAACGCGCGCGATCCACACGACACCGGCTTTGTACCACGCAGTCGGTTTGCTGGTGATCGCTTTCGTAGCTCAGGTCGTGACGCGCCAGCGCGGGCAAGTCGTCTGGCTCTTCTGTTCGTTGATTCTCGCGGGGTGGTGGGTCGTACTCGACCAGGCTGCCCGCGGTGATCTCGCCGCGGCCCGCGCGGTTCCCACCGGTTTGGCGGCGGTGGCCGGCTCGGTGTCCGCGCTGTTCGTCGTTACGCAGGGTCTGATTCGTCAGCATCGCCGACAGCACGCCTGGCCGGACCGGCTTGCGCGGCTTGGGGAAGGCTATCCGGTCTGGCCCGGGTTTCGGCCCGCCGCCGCGGCCGGCGGACTGACGGTCCTGCTGCTGGGTTGCCTGGCGGTCACGTCCTACCTCACCGCGCCGGTCGCCGCGATCACCGCCGCTGCGATGTTCGGGCTGGCGCATCGACAATGGAGCCCCAATCTCGGCAGACTCGGCGCGGCCCTGGTGACCCTGGCCGTCGTGGCCATACCCATGCCCTGGTTCGCCACCGGGTCGGGCGAGGTATTGTCCGACACCTTGCCGATCCTGTTCAACGTCGCGGTCTTCCCCTTGGCCTGGATGACATTTCATTGGCACTGGCTGGCGGGCGTTTGGGTGCAGCAACTCGACGACGGACGCGCGTGGACCACCGCCGGTCATATGATCCCCGTCGCCCACCGAGCCGGCTTCTTCAGCGGCGTCTTCGGCTTGCTCGCGACGGTGCAGATGAGCATCTGGCCGCAGAATTTCTTCGCCACCACGCTCGACGATTCGCCCGGACGCTGGTGGGCCGGACTCGCCGCGGTCGCCGCCCTGATCGCCGCACAGATGGTCGCCGCTCTGATGACGCAAAAACGCACCATCGTCGCGCTGATGGTGCTCACTGTCAGTGTGGGCGGGCTCTTCATCGCCGTTCGCCTCGGGCTGTTGCTCTTCCCGCCCGCGCGATGAAACCCGTTATGAGGAGAGTTCTCATGCGTGCAGTAGTCGAGCGGGTGACGCGGGCACGGGTGGTCGTCGACGAGGTCGTGCCCGCGGCGATCGACGCGGGGTTGCTGGTCTATCTCGGGGTCGGCCGGGGCGACGAAGAGGCGGACCGTCGATATGTGGTCGAGAAAATCGCCCGGTTGCGGGTATTTCCCGACGAGGGCGGCAAGATGAATCTCGCCGTCGCCGACAGCGGCGGAGCGGTGCTGGTCGTGCCCGCCTTTACCGTACAGGCCGACGCCCGCAAGGGCCGGCGTCCCGCCTTTGATGGCGCCGCCGATCCGCAGGCGGCACGCGCGCATTTCGAGCAACTGTGCGACGCGTTGGTCGACATCGGGCTCACCGTCGGCCGCGGCGTTTTCGGCGCGCAGATGTCGGTCGAGGCCGTCAACGACGGTCCGATCTGCATCCTGCTCGATTCACGTCGGGGTTTCTGATCAGGCGAGGGTCAAGCGAGTAGATCGAGGAGTTCGCCGTTCATGCGGTCGGCGACGCGCGCCGCGGCGACGTTGGCCCGAAAGCTCATTTCGTGGCGCTTCATGTCGACGGCTTCCTCGGCCAGATCGACGTCCGAAGGCGCCGGGTCGGGTGCTACCGACGTGTCATGGCGCGGCCGTGAATTACCCGCACTGTCCAAGCGCTGCGCGCGATAACCGTCCGTGTTCAGATTGGCGACGTTGTTCGCCGCAGCGGCAACCCCCGCGCTCGCACGCGAGATCCCGCCCAACGCCGTTTGAACCGCCGATAACATCGTGCCCCGAACTCCAGGTTCCCGCCGCGCAACCCAGGCGCGGCGCTGCTACATCAATCTACAATTGAATCAGGGTAAAACGAAACCCAGTTATCGGACGCAATCCGCCGGACTATGCAGGAACATTCCCCAAGACTTGCCACTTCACGTCTTTCAATCTGCGCCGCCCAACGCGCCGATCTCCCCGAACCGCGCCCGTAAATCACGATACAACCCCGTGTACACGGCATACCGGCGATCGTAAAGCGTCGCCGTCTTGCGCACGGGATTGCGGGTATCGGTAATCGAGATCGCGGCCTTGCACGCTTCCTCGACGCTCTTGAACTCGCCCGTCGCGGTCGCGGCCAAGAGCGCGACCCCGTAGGCGGCGCCTTCCTGGGTATTGATCGTGACCACCTTCGCTTGGAACATGTCGGCTTGGAGCTGTCGCCACCACGCACTGGCCGCGCCGCCGCCGCCGGCGCGCACCTCGGTCACTTTCACGCCGCGCGAGCGCATCAGCTCGACCTGGTCCCGCATACCGTAGGTCACGCCCTCGAGCACGGCCCGGATCATCGCCGCCCGATCGTGTCGCACCGTCAGCCCGATCCAGCCGCCGCGCGCGTCGGGGTCCGGATGCGGACAGCGCTCGCCGGTCAGGTAGGGCAGAAAGAACAATCCGTCGCACCCGGGCGCAGCGGTGCCGGCCTCGCGAATCATCGCCGCATAGACCGAGCCGGGATCGCGCTTGGCGGACCGCGCCTGCTTGACCGCCTCGGCGAAGATCGAGTTGCGCAGCCACTGTAAACTGCCTCCCGCCGCCAGCATGCAGCCGAAAACGCACCACTTGTCCGGCACGGCGTGACAGAACGATTGCAGCGTGCCGTCAGCGTTGGGCACGGGCTTGTCGGCGTGGGCGAACACCACGCCGCTGGTACCCATGGTGGCCGAGACGATACCCGAGCGCACGATGCCGTTGCCTACCGCCCCGGCCGGCTGGTCACCCGCGCCGCCCACCACCGGTATGCCCGCGGTCAGTCCGGTCAGCTTGGCGGTCTCGCGCGACACCGTCCCGCTCACCGTGACCGATTCATAGCACGGCGGCAGCAGATCGGGATCAATCTCGAGCTTGCTCAGCAACTCACGGTGCCAGGCGCGTTTTTTGATATCCAGCAGCAGCGTGCCCGCCGCGTCGGACACCTCGGTTGCATATTCGCCGGTCAGCCGGAGACGTACGTAATCCTTGGGGAGCAGCACGTGCTTGATCTTCTCGTAAATGCGCGGCTCGCGGTTGCGCACCCAGAGGATCTTCGGCGCGGTGAACCCGGTCAGGGCCGCGTTCGACACCATGCCGATCAGCTTCTTGCGCCCGCCGGCCCGACGCTCGATCTCATCGCACTCCGCTACGGTGCGCTGGTCGTTCCACAGCAGCGCCCGGCGTAACGGCTTGACCCCGTCACCCAAAAAGACGCTGCCGTGCATCTGCCCCGAGAGTCCGATTCCGGTGATCCGCGCCGGTTTGACCCGCGCCTTTTTGCAGGCCGCGCCGATCCCCTCGATCGTCGCGTTCCACCAATCGGCCGGCTCCTGCTCGGACCATCCCGGCTTGGGTGCATAGACCGGATACTCGACCGCCGCCGTCGCGCGCACCTTGCCCCGTCCGTCGCACACCAGCACCTTCGTCGCCGACGTACCCACGTCGATCCCGAGCAAGTAGCCCATACCGCCGACTCCTGAAATAACGCATTCTTCGATCGGTGTCGGGATGGAGTATATACGCGCAGGACACGTCGATGCCATGTGACGGTTCGCGGAAGCCCTCGACGTAGGATGGATGTTCGGGCTGATGCTATCCCGGTAAAAAAGAGTCGCCGACGGCAGGCGGTCTACCGTCGGCGACGTGGTCGCTCATAGGGTACTTGTACACTAAATCCGGGCCGGACGATGAAGACCCGTCGACGATTCGTCTCCCAGCGAACCGTCGAGGTCCAAGGCGATCCGTACGCCTAGCTGCCCTTGTCGTTGCCCTCGGTCTCGAGCATCTTGCGCAGGTACTCGTTCTCGCGGCGTGTGGCTTCGAGGTCGAAGAGCAGGTACTTGATCGAGAGCCTGAGGAAGTCGATGCTTTCGTGCAGGCTGCCGACCGTCTCTTTGAGTTCCTTGTGGCGTTGGCGCGTTTGCTCGGCCAGGATCTCGAGCTTCTTGCGTTCGTGCGTCGGCAGGGTGCCGATCTCGGCCACGAGCTCCGACAGCTTTCGTTGGAACGTTTGTTCGTCCATTTCGGGTAGTCCTCAATCGTCCGGTTTTGGTTTCGTTCGAGCGTCCTGTGACCGGGCGTTCGTGGCTCGGCCCTGGGCTCCTTACGCGGGAGCAACCGACGTTAAGGGCAACCGTCGTGCCAATCGCGGTGCCGTATTCGAGACCGCGTCCCTGGCTTGCAACATCATCCGTGACAGCGGTTTACCGTGTGCGCGGGAAGGCGACCTGTTCGTGACGGCCGGTTCCGGTTATACCGCGCGGTTGCACGGAGGAATCAGCCTTCGATCGGTCGTCATCGCGACGGCTCGCGCAAACCGATCCGCGACAACCCATTGTAGGCGGCGTTGCCGTAAGTCAACAAGCCATTCGTTGGAAAACCACGTCGCTTTTGGTTTACCAGTATTGAGAACCAATACGCCAATGCGTTATCGGCTGCTGGGGTAATTGGTTTCGGCGAACGACGACGCTGATCGCTTGCACGATACGCCGTGCTTTTCCGGTGCATTACCGGACGGTCATTCGCCGCGGGTGCCGTTGCCATGGTTCGGCTGTGTTTCGGCCTTGAGCGTCCCGGTATCACGTGCATCGCGCACCGCCTGTTTGAGCGCTTCGGGTGAGTCTTGGTAACCCGCAGGCGTGCAGTCCACCCGTTGTCGACCGGCCTCTCGAAGCGCTCGAATCCGTACGCGATCCAACATCCTGATCATCCTCCCTGTTCCTCGCGGCGGGAAGCCCCATTGCTCCCGGCCTGCGCGAGGCGACACTGCGGAAAACCATGACCCCAAAGTGGTCATATTTTCCGGAACGGAGGTGGTCAGAATTTCCGGAACCAGCAGATGTGGAATTGACTTGCCTGGCTTCGATCATGCGAGCGGTGGCTGAGCCGGCGGTACACTTCAGGATCCAAGGTACGGATCACGAAGGCGAAGACGTCGGTCTCGGTCTGCCACTGGCCGCTCTACCGCTACGATCCGAACCGCGCCGCGGACGGCCAGAACCCGTTTCAGTTGGATTCGAAGACGCCGAAGGTCCCCTTCGAGGAGTTCGGATACGGCGACCTCTTCACACTTGGCCATGCGTGCTCAGGCCAGGCCGATCCGGTCAGACGTTCACAACTGATAGTGCCTCAACATGAGGTCGAAACGCCTTCTTAAGCCGGATCATAGCATCAATCATCGCGTCATGGATTTCGGGCCAGCGGTCCTCGTCTGCGTAGCCGGCACCCTCAAGTGTGTGCCTGATCCGGCACACTCGCTTGCCCTGAACACGCTCCCATTCCAGCGGTTGGCCAAAGCCTGCTTCGATCGCGTCCGTGTGCTCCGCCAACTGCTCGTAGATCGCGACATTCTCGTCGTCACGGTCCTTCCCGCGATCGATGCCCAACTCGACGCTCGTTGCGTGCTTTCGCACCCAGTATGCGTACGTCAGGCCGCTCCTTCCGGCTCCCATCGACAACCAGTATTCCGCGCCCGGTGAGACGGTCTTGAAGAGCGACGTCTTGGCTTTCGGCTGTTCGAGCAGCTCCTGCCAGAATCGCTTGCGGTGTATTTGGCTTTCAGCAAGCTGCTTCTTCGTCCTGCCCGCCTCTTTGGCCTCCTCACTTGGACCGACGATCACGGTCAGCAAGGGGGCAGGCACAGAGTCGCCGATCCGAACCGCCTCGACCTTGATGAGATAGAAGTTCGCCGGCGTGGATTCATTCAGCCATGACACGGCCCCGAGATGCTCCTGCCGCGGCTGCGCCACGATCCAGATCGCTGTCCTGGCTTCCAGTGCCGTCATGTACGTAAGCAGCTTGCCAAGGTGGTCGTGGTCACTCTTTTCAAGCTGATTCTCGATGGTGACAGGGTTGCCCGCCTCATCCTCGGCGACCAGATCCACGCTGAATGCACCCGCTGACTGTTCGCGCTCGGGGTTCGAGAGCGTGATGTCGAGCACCTCGTTGAGCACGTCGATGTTTTCCCGAAGCCATCGCGTGAAGTCCGTGGCTTCATTCTTCCAGACCTCGCGGAGCGGGATGCGCTCAAGCCGACCGATCATTGTCCATCCTCCTCTGTGCCCGTCAGCCTCGACTCGTCGAGCCGCTCGAAGCGTTGTTGGTTTCGTAGGATCGTGAGCATGGTCATGACTCGGTTGGCCCGGAGGCCTGCAAGGCTTTGATCGCCGCGGGATCGAAGCCCAAGCGCGATGCGAGAACGTCCCGTAGATCATGAACGCGCCCCCGAATGAAATCGCCAGACCCCACGATGTCGCTTGCCTGAAGGAAGCAGCGCCAGGGCAGCTCACAATCAAGTTGGGACCTTGTGCCCCAGCGATAGAGTAGTGTCGCGAGATCATGATTTGCTGCAAGGTCAGGCAACGTCTCGGCCTCGTCCACCGAAAGTAGCCGCAGCCGACCAATCGGACCGCGCGCTTGGCCGAGATCATCCAGCGAACCACACAGCGGTTCGTAGAGATGCTCCCAGCAACCGACGACCTGGGGTGTTGGTTCTTCGGTTACGATGACCGGAACGATCGGCGTGCACGTCCAGTCGTACGGTGGCAAGTCCAATGCAGCGAACTGTCCTGCGCGCAGCGCAGTGATTGTCTCGGCAAGCTGCTTGACGCCATGCTCGATACCAACCTTGTCCGCAAGTTCCTTCCGGCGTTCATCAAGCCTGAGGAACGAAGCGTGGGTTAGGCCGACGAAATGCCCGCTCTTGGCCTCGATCACCAGAACCTTGTCTGCAGAAGGGATCACGAAATCGGCTCGTCTTTCCCCATGCTGCTTCCCAGCTTCCACCGGTATCTTAACACTACAGCGCCGGATAAGCTCAAGGGATGGCACTGGAGTCGTCGATAAGTCTTCCAAGTCGTTGGTTTTGGAGGACTTGTGGCATGGACGCCGAACGGATTGAGCGGATGGGTGTCGCGTT
>Ga0299906_10000889_pt1 | contig 26178 bp, 22 predicted proteins | sample RVTome_14_FD_200259 | JGI IMG/M metagenome (GOLD analysis project Ga0299906, IMG submission 200259) | Soil microbial communities from uranium-contaminated site in the Upper Colorado River Basin, Wyoming, United States - RVT145D125 (version 2) ...
GAGATCGTGTAATGCATCCGACCGAGACGTCACCCGTGAGCCGTGTGGGGGAAAACCGCACGCACGGTTCGAAAGGGGGCCCCACCGTCATCCAACCTCTTGGAGTCAGGTAGGGTCTACCAATGCCCCCCTCGCCGGACGCCCGCATCGCCGCGTTCCTGGACGGCCGCCCGTTCGCCGTCGTCGGCGCATCCAGGGACCGCGGCAAGTACGGCAACAAGGTCCTGCGCTGCTACCTGCAGAACGGGTGCGAGGTGCTGCCGATCAACCCCGGCGAGGCCCAGATCGAGGGCGTCCCGTGCTACCCGACGCTGGCCGCCGCGCCCGGACCGATCCACGCGGCGTCGATCATCACGCCGCCCGAGGTCACCGAGACGATCGTCGAGGAGGCCGCGGCCGCGGGCGTGCGCCACCTCTGGATGCAGCCCGGGGCCGAGAGCCCGCGCGCGATCGAGCGCGCCGCGCAGATCGGGCTCGAGGTGATCGCCGGTGGGCCGTGCGTGCTCGTGGTGCTCGGGTTCCGCGAGTAGGGCTACTCGACCTCCAGGAGCGGGTCGCCCTCGCGCACCGCCGCCCCGTCGTCCGTCAGGTAGCGCACCATCCGCGCGCGCTCGGGCAGCGCGCCCGTCGGCCGGTACGTCACGTGGGCGAAGGTCTTCATCACCTCGACCAGGCCCACCGTCGTGCCCGGCTCGAGCGCCGCGCCCGGCGCGACGAACGGCGCGGCGCCCGGAGCGGGGCGCTGGTAGAAGCGGCCGCTCTGCGGCGCGCGCAGCGCGAGCACGCCGCCGGCGGCGCCGGCGCCGGTGGAACCTGGCGCTGCGGCGGCGAGGTCGAGCCCGGCGGCGCCGAGCGGCGCCAGCTCGTAGAGCAGCTCCCCGAAGCCGACGGGCGCGCGCACGCGCTCGGGGCGCGCGGAGACGACGACGCCCGCCGCGCCGGCGGGGACGACGAGGCGCGTCGCGCGGCCCAGCCGCACGAGCACGCCCGCCGTTTGGCCCGGCGTCAGCGCCGCCCCGCGCTCGAAGGCGCACGTGAAGAGCCCCGCCGCCGGCGAGCGCAGCTCGATCGAGCCGTCCTTCGCGCAGAGGATGAGCGGCTCGTCCATGGCGTCAGCCACGCGGCTCGGTGAGCGCCGCGAGGTCGTGCAGCGACCAGATGCGCGGGTTCTTGACGGTGCGGTAGCCGCTCGCCTGGTAGGCGGTCTCGGCGAAGAGCTCGAGCCACGCGCGCAGCTCGCCGAAGCGCACGATCTCGTCGGTGTCCATCTGCGCCGCCGCGGCGTAGGGGTCCATGTCGCGCTCGATGCGCTCCTCGGTCGCGCGCATGCCGGCCTCGACGCGCGCGCGCTCCTCGGGGTCGGCCGCCACGATCTCGAAGTCGTCGTCGAGCCTGGTGCTGTACGTCGCGATCGCGAGCGTGCGGCCCTCCATGACAGCGAGACGGGCGAGCGGCGTCGACAGCTGGACGACCGGGTCGTAGGGCATGCCGGCCATCGCGTAGTAGCCCGCGCCCGAGGCCTTGCGCAGCAGCACGGTGAACATCGGCACCTGGTTCGTGCTGTTGGCGTAGATCAGGCTCGAGCCGTATCCCAGGAGGCCCAGCCGCTCGGCCTCGACGCCGATGTCGAAGCCCGAGACGTCCTGCAGCCACACGAGCGGGATCCCGTCGGCGTTGCAGGCGCGGCTGAACTCGGCGACCTTGGCGATGCCCTCGCGGTAGAGGATGCCGGCGGGCTTCTTCGCTCCGTGGTGCTCGGGGTCGTCGATGAGGCCCTGCCGGTTGGCGACGAGGCCCATGTACAGGCCCGCGATGCGCCCGACGCCGACCACCATCTCGCGCCCGCGCTCGGGGAGGACCTCCCAGAAGAGGCTGTGGTCGACCAGCCGCGCGAGCACCTCATCGACGTTGTACGTCATGCGCTGGTCGTCGGGGAAGACGCCCTCGAGCTCGCCGCTCGGGTGGTGCGGCGGCGCGGGCTCGGCGCCGTGGCGGTAGTAGTCGACGGCGGGCGTCCCCAGCCGAGCGACCTCCGCGCGGATCAGCCGCAGAGCCGTCTCGTCGTCGGGCGCGCGCACATCGGCGCAGCCCGACTGGTGCACGTGCACCTCCGGACCGCCGATGTCGAGGCTCGAGAGGTGCTGGCTCTTGGCCCCTTTGATCAGCGCCGCGCCGGCGATGACCATGTACGCGCGCTCGGTCATGTACACGCGGTCGGAGATGATCGGCATGTACCCGCCGCCGGCGATGCAGTCGCCGAAGACGCCGGCGATCTGCGGCACGCCCGCAGCCGACAGCAGCGCGTTCTTCTTGAAGATGTGCCCGGCTCCGGTGCGGCCGGGGAACGAGCGCGCCTGCTCGGGCAGGAACAGGCCCGAGCAGTCGACGAGGTAGATCACCGGCAGGCGCAGGCGCAGCGCCATCTCCTGCGCGCGCTCGATCTTCTCCGGGGTCCGCGGCCACCACGAGCCCGAGGCGACGGTGTTGTCGTTGGCGATCACCATCGTCCAGCGGCCCGCGACGCGCAGGAACGCGGTCACCACGCCTGCGGCGGGCGAGCGCAGCTCGCCGAAGGCCACGCCGTCGTTGACGAAGCGCCCGACCTCGAAGGCCTCGCTGCCCTCGTCGGCGAGCCGCGCGATCCGCTCGCGCGCCGTCAGCTTGCCCTTGTCGTGCACGCGCTGGGCGTACTGCTCGCCCCAGCCGGCGGCGACCCGCGCGCGCCGCTCCTCGAGCTCGCGCCCGCGCAGCTCCTGCGCCGCGCGCTGGCGCGCGAACGTCGGGGCGTCGAGGAACGCGTCGCGCGGGCGGCCGATGGGGGCGAGGGGGACGCGGGCCATGTCAGGCGGAGGCGGGCGAGAACCCGGGGATGTCGGCGGTATCGTAGTCGCCCGCGCGGAAGCGCGCGCTCGCGAGGACGGCGAGGTGCAGCGGGATCGTCGTCGCGATGCCCTCCACGCGCGCGCCCGCGAGGCAGCGCTGCATCGTCTCCAGCGCCAACTCGCGCGACTCGCCCCAGGTGATGACCTTGGCGACGAGCGAGTCGTAGTGGGGCGAGACCTCCTCGCCCGCCGCGAGGTGCGTGTCGAGGCGCACGCGGCCGGGCCCCCGGTCCAGCGGGAACTCGAACGCCGTGATCCGGCCCGGCGACGGCCGGAACCCGCGCGCGGGGTCCTCGGCGTTGATGCGGCACTCGAGCGCGTGGCCGCGCAGCCGCACGTCGGCCTGCGTCCGCCCGAGCGCCGCGTTGGCTGCGATCGAGAGCTGCTCGCGGACGACGTCGACCCCGCTGACCTCCTCGCTGACGGGGTGCTCGACCTGCAGCCGCGCGTTCATCTCCATGAAGAGCAGCTTGCCGTCCGCCGGGTCGCGCAGGAACTCGATGGTGCCCGCGCCGACGTAGCCGATCGCCGCCGCGGCGCGCGCCGCGCGCTCGCCGAGCTCGCGCCGCTCGCGCGCGTCGAGCGCGGGGCTCGGGCTCTCCTCGATCAGCTTCTGGTGCTTGCGCTGGATCGAGCACTCGCGCTCGCCCAGGTGGATCGCGGCGCCGAAGCGGTCGACGAGGAGCTGCACCTCGACGTGCCGGCCCCCGGCGAGGAAGCGCTCGAGGTAGAGCCGCCCGTCGCCGAATGCCGCGCGCGCCTCGGCGCTCGCCGCCGGGAAGCCCTCGCGCAGCTCGCTCTCGTCCGCGCAGCGGCGCATCCCGCGGCCGCCGCCGCCCGCGTCGGCCTTGAGCAGCACCGGGTAGCCGACCTCGCCCGCGACCGCGGCCGCCTGGTCGACGTCGTCGAGCGTGCCGTTCGAGCCGGGCACGACGTCCAGGCCGGCGGCGGACATCGCGCGCTTGGCCGGCCACTTGAGGGCCATGCGTTGCATGACGCCCGCGGGCGGCCCGACGAAGGTGACGCCGTGCTGCTCGGCGAGCGCGGCGAGGCGCGGGTTCTCGGCGAGGAACCCCCAGCCCGGGTGCAGCGCCGAGCAGCCGGTCTGCACGGCGGCCTGCACGACGGACTCGAGCGCCAGGTAGCTCTCGGCGGCCGCCGCGCCGCCGATGCAGACGACCTCGTCCATGACCGCGAGCCATGCGGCGCCGAGGTCCGCGCGCGAGGCGACGCCGACCGGGGCGATGCCGAGCTCGCGCGCCGCGCGCGCGACGCGCACGGCGACCTCCCCGCGGTTGGCGACCAGGAGCCGGCGGAACATGGGCGGCACCCTAGAGGGCTCGAAGCTCACCGCCAAGCCATTGGTGAGGTCGAACGCCGCGCCGCACGGTCCTCCCGGATCCCGAAACCAGCCCTGGGAAGTACCGCATCTCGCCCGCGTGGATGTGGCCGCCCACCTGGAAGCTCTGGGAGCGGGCGACGATGCCGGGACCGAGCTCGGGTCCGTCAAAGGGCCAGGAGGAGGACCTGAAGCAGGTAGCCCTCCGCCGTCATCGGGTCCAAGATGGTGCCGAGGCGCATGTCAGGTTCTGGCCGTGCGTCGACGCGGCTGTACGATTGGGCGCAACGGGTTCCAGGCCACGAACCAGGAGGTCTGTCATGGCGCACTCGATGCGCGCGCGTGCGGCTGCCCGCTGTTCCGTGGGCTTGGTCTACTTCGCGGCGCTGTCCGCGGGGTCATTCGCACGCGAGGGATGCGGAGCGGGGGAGCTCGAGCCCGGAGGGACGGGGGACGTCGGTCGCGTCGCGAGCGCCGCGGTCCCAGCGCCGACACGGCACGGGAGTGCGCCGGTGGAGCCACTCGGTCTCAGGGCTCGGGCCGCGTGCTCGCCGGGCTGGGTGCCGACGTTCGATGGGGAGCCAGGGATGTCCAGATATGTCACTGCCCTGGCTGTGCATGACGACGGCGGTGGTCCCGCGCTCTACGCGGGAGGGTACTTCACGAGCGCGGGCGGTGTCGCGGCGAACTACGTGGCCAAGTGGAGCGGATCGAGCTGGTCGGCCCTCGGCAGCGGGATGAACGACGTCGTCCGGACCCTCACGGTGTACGACGACGGCAGCGGCTCGGCGCTCTACGCGGGAGGAGAATTCACGACCGCGGGCGGCGTCGAAGTGAACCATGTCGCGAAGTGGGACGGATCGAGCTGGTCGGCCCTCGGCAGCGGCGTGACCGGGGGAGAGTTCACGAACGTCCGGTGCCTGACGGTGCACGACGACGGCGGTGGCCCGGTGCTCTACGCGGGAGGCTACTTCACGAGTGCGGGCGGTGTGGCGGCGAACAACGTCGCGAAGTGGGACGGATCGAGCTGGTCGACGCTCGGCAGTGGGATGGACGCCTCCGTGCTGTCCTTCACGGTGCACGACGGCGGCGGCGGCCCGGCGCTCTTCGCCGGAGGAGCCTTCGCGAGCGCGGGCGGCGTGGCGGCGAACAAGGTCGCCAAGTGGGACGGATCGAGCTGGTCGGCTCTCGGCAGCGGGATAGACGACGTGTGGGGCGACGTCTGGGCCCTCACGGTGTACGACGACGGCGGTGGTCCGGCGCTCTACGCCGGAGGTCGGTTCACGACCTCGGACGGCTTGAACAACGTCGCGAAGTGGGACGGATCGAGCTGGTCGGGCCTGGGGAGCGGGACCGGAGGGCCGGTCTGGGACCTCGTGGTCTACGATGACGGCGGCGGCCCGGCGCTCTACGCCGGAGGTCAGTTCACGACTGCGGGCGGGGGGGCGGCGAACGCCGTCGCGAAGTGGGGCGGAGCGAGCTGGTCTCCCCTCGGGAGCGGGCTCGACGACCGCGTCTTCGCCCTGACGGTGCACGACGACGGCGGCGGCCCGGCGCTCTACGCGGGAGGGAACTTCGTGAGCGCGGGCGGCGTGACGGCGAACCACATCGCGAAGTGGGACGGCGCGAGCTGGTCGGCCTTCGGCGGTGGGTTGAACGACGACGTCCGGGCTCTCACGGTACACGACGACGGCGGCGGCCCGGCGCTCTACGCGGGAGGGCACTTCACGAGCGCGGGAGGCGTGGCGGCGAACCGGATCGCGAAATGGGACGGGGCGAGCTGGTCGCCGCTCGGCAGCGGGATGAACGACACCGTCCTCGCCCTGACGGTGCACGACGACGGCAGCGGCTCGGCCCTCTTCGCCGGCGGCTACTTCACGAGGGCGGGCGGGGAGTGGGCGCTGTCCATCGCGAAGTGGGACGGATCGAGCTGGGCTCCCCTCGATCTCGGGATGGAAGACCCCGTTCGCACCCTGACGGAGTATGACGACGGTGGCGGGCCGGCACTCTACGCAGGGGGCGATTTTTCGGGGGCGGGAGTCATCTCGGCGAGGCGGATCGCGAAGTGGGACGGCACGAGCTGGTCGCCGCTCGGCAGTGGGCTGGACCACATCGTCTTTGCGCTGACGGTGTACGACGACGGCAGGGGCCCGGCGCTCTACGCGGGAGGGTACTTCACGAGCGCGGGCGGTGTGGCGGCGAACCGGATCGCGAAGTGGGACGGCACGAGCTGGTCGGCCCTCGGGAGCGGGATGGACGACACCGTCGCCGCCCTGACGGTGTACGACGACGGCGGCGGGCCGGCGCTCTACGCAGGAGGCAGCTTCACGACCGCGGGTGGTGCCGCGGCGAGCCGGATCGCGAGGTGGGACGGGGCGAGCTGGTCCCCGCTCGGCAGCGGAGTGAACGACGACGTCGTCGCCCTGAAGGTGTACGACGACAGCAGCGGACCGGCCCTCTTCGCCGGTGGCAAGTTCACGAGCGCGGGCGGTGTCGCTGCGAGCCGGATCGCGAAGTGGGACGGCACGAGCTGGACGCCTCTCGGCAGCGGGGTGAGCGACGACGTCCTTTCTCTGACGGTCTACGACGACGGCTGCGGGCCGGCGTTGTTCGCAGGAGGGTCGTTCGCAGCCGCCTACGACTCCGGTGACAGCTACCTCGCCCGGTGGGCGTGCAGGAGCGACCAGGACTGCAACACGAACGGCGTTCCCGACGAGTGCGAAGAAGCCGGCATCGCGTTCTGTCACGGCGACGGCAGCGGGAGCGCTTGTCCGTGCTCGAACCCTGGAGCGTCCGGCCACGGCTGCGGGAACGGGGCGTTCGCAGAGGGTTCACGCCTCGTGGCGGTTGGAGAGCCGAGCGTGACCGAGGACGGCGTCGTGCTGTGCGTCACGGGCTCGGTCCCAGGCGAGTTCGGGCTCTTCTTCCAGGGCGACACGGCCCTCGCCGGCGGGGGCGGCACCCCGTTCGGTGACGGACTGAGGTGTGCCGGGGGCGCGGTCGTTCGGCTTCAGCTCGTTCGCGCGAGCCCGTCCGGCACCGCGGCCTCCAGCATCGCTCTCGCCGCCGCCGGGGGCGTGACGGCCGGCCACACGAGGTATTACCAGTGGTGGTATCGCGATCCGGTGGGAACCCCGTGTGGCTCGCGCTTCAACCTGAGCAACGGTTACGAGATCACGTGGGAACCGTAGTCGCGGTGGCGGAAAGGGCTGGCTCGGTGGCCCGGGCCGCTACCAGCGACCAATACGAAGCTGACTCGCATCCGGAAGATGGGTGGTCGGGTGACGACCGTCGCCGAGTTCCTCGACCTCTCCGAGGAGGATCAGGCGTATATCGAGATGCGGCTGGCACTGGCCGTGCATCGAATCGCCACCCGTCTCCCGCTCGTCCTCGCGATCTCCCTGGGCCCGGCCGCCCGGGCCGCCCTGGCCGTGCAGGGCACGCGCGAGGCCGCGTGTCTGCCGGGCGTCGGCGACCTCGCCAGCCCGGGAGACTGCATCCCGGCCTCGAGCGTGCCCACGCTGCGCGCGCTGTTCCCGCTCGGCCCGATCTTCCACATCGAGCCCACCGGCGAGGTGGGGATCTGGAACACCTCGCCGCAGCACACGCTGGACGTGGGCGGCGACGCGCGCTTCACGGGGCGCATGGCGTTCGGCAACGACGCGACCGTCGGAGCCGGGGCGAGCGCGTGGGAGCGGCACTTCGACTTCTCGCACACGATCGAGGACTTCTCGGCGTCGAGCCTGTGGGTGCCGCTCTACTCGTGGATCACGCTCGACCCGCAGCAGGACCTCACCGGCCCCGACGCGAAGTACGTCTACGGGACGCGCCTGATCACGCAGATCCCCGCGACGAATCCCCACGACGTCGAGTTCCACTACGCGATGCTGCTCGACAACCTCAAGGCGGGCAGCGGCACCTCCAACATCATGGCGGGTGCCTTCCTCGGCGCGTTCTCGACAGGCGGCCACGTCAAAAAGCAGTACGGCGTGTTCCTGTCGAGCGCGGGCGGGCAGGACGCCACGATCACCGACAACTACGCCGCGCACGTCACGAGCGGCCTCTTCACGCCCGGCAGCGGGAGCATCGAGAACGACTACTCGCTCTACGTCTCGACGCCCGGCGTCGCCGGACCGCTCGCCAACCACTACGGCGTCTTCATCGAGAACCAGGACGTGGGCGAGGCCGCGAGCTACGCCCTCTACTCCGCGGGCGACGTCGGGATCGGCGAGCCGGTCCCCGCCGCGGCGCTGCACGTCGACGGGGACTTCGTCGCGACCGGCGTGAAGAGCTTGCCTCGTCAACGGGGTGCGGCGCGGGAAGGCCGGCTTCGAGGCGCTGCGCGAGCGAGTGCCCGGAGCCCCCCGAGCGCCGCTCCGGCCCGACGCCCGCTCTGCACCGCGAGCTCGCGACTCGCCGCTGACGTCCGCACGGAGCTATCCTGCGCGCGATGCTCGGCGCGCTCGTCCTCTCGCTCCTCCCAGGCCTCGCGGCGCCCGACGACGTCCCGCAGTGGCTCGAGCGACTGGCCTCGCCGTCGGCGACCGAGCGCGACCGCGCGCAGCGCTGGCTCTCGGGCAACCTGCGGAGCACCGACTTCGCCGACGTCGCCGAGGCGCTGCGCGCGGGCGGGCTCGAGGTTCGCCTGCGGGTGAGCGCCGCGCTGGCGGCGGACGACCGCCACCTCGAGCTCTGCGTGCTGCTCGCGACCGACCTCGACCCGGGGGTGCGCGAGGCGGGCCGGGCGGCGGTGCGCGAGATGCTGACGCGCTGGAACCCGGACCCGCCGCCCGGCCACGTTCCTCGTGGGCACGTTCTTCGTAGGCACGTTGCCCAGACCGGAGCGGGAGTGGAGCATGGTGGTGGCCATGCGGAACGACGTGTCCGCCTTCGGCAGCCAGTTCATCTGCGGGCAGCCGCTGCTCCCTGATTGGAGCTTCAGGATGTTCCTACTACGGACGTACCGCCGCGCCGCGAGCTCCACGCGGGTGTCCTGCGCCAGGATTGCCATCGCGTCTGCCGCGGGGGCTCTGCCATCGATACTGCCGCTCTCGGCAGCCCAGTCATCGGAGGCGGCGACGCCTGGCGGCACGGACCCGGCGTCTTCCCGCGTCGTGGTCGACTGCGACCTCGACCTACCGAAGCTGGTCGACGTCGTCCGTCGAACGATCGAGGGCGCGATTCCGCAGCTCGAGGCCGACACCGGGTACCGACTCCCGGAGGGGGAGCGCCTCGTGTTTCACCTCTTCGGAGACCGGACGAAGTACGAGACGGAATGGAGGCGGGTCGGCGTGACGCCCGACAGCAGGGCGGTGACCGTCTCCGGGAACGCGGAGACCTACGTTCTCCTGGGGCCCCGGGTGGAGCGCGATTACCTCGAGGCGGTCGCCTGGGCTCCGGAGAGGGTGCTGCAGCTGTCACTCCACGAGGCGTATCACCAGTTCCTCCTCCGCACGAACGCGTACGAGCAACCAAATGTCCCGCGCGAGTTCGTGCAGATGTACCTTCCGACCTGGTACTTCGAAGGCATGGCCGAGTTCTTCGCGAATCGGGCGCTCACCAAGCGCGCGGGGGCGGAAGGGCGCCTGAGCGTCTGTTCGGCGTGGAATAGGTTGAAAACGGCGAGCGCCGACGACCGACTGCTTCCGTTGGACGAGCTGTTCGGTCAGATCGACCTGCACGACCTAGGACCTGCGGAGCGGCAGCTCTTCTACGACCAGAGCCACTCGATCGTCGCATTCTTGCGCGATACCGAGGACGCGGCGTGGTCGCGGGCCCTTCCGTGCTTCGAGGAGCGACTACGGGAACCTTGGCCCAGAGCGGAGACCTCGCTCGACATCATGAGCAGCGTCGCTTCGTTCTGGCAGTCCTGCCTGGATGGCCGGCAATCCTTCGAGCGGGAGTGGCTCCAGCGAACGGGGAGCACGCAGACCGGTGACTGGCGCGAGCTGTGGTGGAGCTCGCAATGGGTGGGCGAGGACCTCGTGACGGCCGGATGGACGACGTTCAGCGCCGTCCTTCACTGCGAACCCGTCTCCGCGGAGCGCTTCACGATCTCCTGCGAGCTGTCGATCTACGATTTCGACCGCGGGGACGCGATCGTCTTCCTGCGCGTCACGGAGCGGCCGCTCGAGATGGTCTTCCTGAGGATCGGCAACAGGGGCGAGCTCGAGCTTGCCGCACACGAGCTCGGCGAGTGGCAGACGATCGCCTCGGAGCCGATCGAGATCTCGAGGAACGAAGCCGGCTGGACGAGGGTGAGCGCTCAGGTCGAGGGGCAGTCCGTCGAGGTGGAGCTCGACGGGAAGCTCGTTCTGACCGGAACCGTTCCGCCGAGCCTGACCTTGGGCGAGGGGTACTGGGGTCTGGGTTCCCACATGGAAGCCGTCCGTTTTCGGCGCATGGGAATCGAACGAGATCGGTAGCGCCCGGCGAGCGCGTCCGCGAGGGCTGTGCTCAACGCTGTCCCGTGTCGGAGAACCTGAGGACCTCGTGGCCGGATGCCGGATGCGGGCCCCCCTTGGCCCGCCAGGAGAACTAGCTTAGGTCGGGCTTGACCTAAGGTGGGGCGGCGAGTCTCCGAGCTTCGGGTCAGGGATCCGGAGAACAGAACGAGCTGGCGCATTCTCTACAGGGTGGATGAGGACATGGTGATCGTCATCGACGAAGACGGCGCGCAGGAGATAGTCCGCCTCTCGCCGGATGCTTCGGCGGGACCCGACGCGTGACGACTTCGCGTTGGAGCCGTCCGTCTCCGCGAGTCGGCGCCGAGCCGTGCGCGTTCGACCGGGTACCTCGCTCGGAGGTCCCCCCTGCCCGCAAGAAAAACGCGCCCGCGCCCGTAACGCGCGCGCCGCGGCCGGGCTCGTGTTCTTGGAGCCGCCGAGCTCCTGCGCCGTTCCCGAGGGCGCCCGCGCGCGTCCCGCGACCCGGAGGTCCAGCCGTGCACCGAATCGCCACTCGTTTCCCGCTCGTCCTCGCGATCTCCCTCGGCCCGGCCGCCGGGGCCGCCCTGGCCGTGCAGGGCACGCGCGAGGCCGCGTGCCTGCCGGGGGTCGGCGACGTGGCGCGCTTCGGCGGCGACGTCGGGATCGGGGAGCCGAACCCCACCGCCGCCCTGCACGTCGACGGGGACTTCGTCGCGACCGGCGTGAAGAGCTTCGTCCAGGCGCACCCCGAGGATCCCACGAGGGAGATCTGGTTCGTGTGCCTGGAGGGCAACGAGGCCGGGACCTACTTCCGCGGCACCGCGCGCCTTTCCGGCGGCAGCGCGCGGATCCCGGTTCCCGAGGAGTTCCGCCTCGTCACGGAGCCCGAGGGGCTGACCGTGCAGCTCACCCCGGTGGGCAAGGCGCGCCTGTGGCTCGAGGAGAAGAGCCTCGAGGGGATCCTCGTGCGCGGCGACGCCGACGTGGAGTTCGACTACCTCGTCAACGGCGTGCGGCGCGGGCAGGCGGGCTTCGAGCCGCTGCGCGCGCGGGCGAGCGCGCCCGCGCCGCAGGCCGCGCCGCGCGGGGAGCGCCCGATGCCGGCGATTCACCGGGAGCTCGCGGGCGGCCGCTGAGGGAGGGGCGCGGCGGGATGCCGCCCGCGCCCGCTTGGTACCTTCTCACGTATGCTCGCCGCGCTCGTCCTCTCGCTCCTCCCGTGCGTCGCGGCGTTCGACGACGTCGCGCAGTGGCTCGAGCGACTGGCCTCGCCGTCGGCGACCGAGCGCGAGCGCGCGCAGCGCTGGCTCTCGGGCAACCTGCGGAGCACCGACCTCGCCGACGTCGCCGAGGCCGTGCGCGCGGGCGGGCTCGAGGTTCGCCTGCGGGTGAGCGACGCGCTCGCGGCGGAAGATCGCCACCTCGAGCTCTGCGTGCTGCTCGCGACCGACCTCGACCCGGCGGTGCGCGAGGCGGGCCGCGCGGCCGTGCGCGAGATGCTCACGCGCTGGAACCCGGCGCTCGCCGCTCCCGAGGAGGCGCAGCGCACGCTGCCGCCGCGCTGGGCCGAGCTCGCGACGCGCACCCTGTCGGTCGATCTCGGCGCGGGATCGCTCGCCGATCAGGTGGACCGCCTGGCGCGGCTCGGGGGCGGGCCGGCCGAGCTCGTGCTCGACCCCAGCCTCGACCCTTCGATCGCCCGGCCGCCGACGCCGCAGCGGCTCGTCGACCCGCTCGTGACCGGCACGTGGGGCGAGGTCCTGGGCCTTGTCCTGCGCCAGCATCGGGTCACCTACGAGGTCCTCGGTCATGCCGAGAGCGCGATGGGCGCCGAGCTCGGCATCCCCTGGGTGCGGCTGTGCAAGCAGGGCGGCGAGCGCTCGGGCGACGCGGGCGTCCACATGGTCCGCTGGTGCGAGGGCGTCGTGCGCGAGCTCGATCCGGCCTGGAACGCCGCGTGCGCGCGCGCGCTCGCGGCGTCCGGGTGGCCGGCCGCGGTGCAATGGCTCGAGGAGCGCTGGCAGCTACGCGGCGACGAAGCCGGGCTCGCCGGGGTCCTGCTCGCGGCCGGGCGCGGGCGGGTCGCGCCCGCGCTCACGCGCCCCGACGTGGTCCGGCGGCTCCTCGCCGACGTGGACCGCGCGCTCGCGGCGGCCGATCCCGGAGCGGCGCGCCGCGCCGAGCGGGTGGCGCGGGCGCTCGCGGCTGCGGGCCCGACGGGCATCGACGGCGAGCCGCTGACGCCCGTCGGGCTCGCGGGCTGGGAGGCGCTCTCCGCGGCCTCGAGGTGGGTGCGGCTGGTCGCCATCGAGGGCGCCGGGCGTGGCGATCGCGAGGCCGCGGCGCGCGCGGCGGCGGAGCTCGCGAAGAGCGGCGCGCCGGCGCTGCGCCTGCAGGCCCTGCGGGCGCTCGTCGCGTGCCGCGAGCCGGGGGACGCTCGGCCCGCGGTCGGCGATCCGGCCGGCCTCTTCCGGTGGGCGGCGGAGCACGGGTGGGCGCCGGAGGTCGGCCGGCTGCTCGGCGCGGTCGAGGCCCGGGTCCCGCCCGGCGGCTGGGCCCTGGAGCTCGGCGAGAGCGCGCGCCGGGCCGTGCTCGAATGGGCCGTCGCCGTCGCCGAGGAGAGCAGCTTCCGGGCGGCGCTCGAGCCCGCGCTCGCGCAGGCGCTCTCCCTCGAGGGGGCCGCGCGCGAGCTGCGGCGGCTCGCCGGCCTCGGGCAGGGCGAGCGACTGCGCGGCCTCCTCTCCGCGGCGCGCGCGGCGGCGGATCCGCGCGACGTCGCCCGCTGGACCCGGCTCGAGCTGCGCGCCGGGCTCGCCGGCCCCGACGTCGCGCGCGCCGAGCTCGAGCGCATCGGCGCCGCGCGGCGCACGAGCGAGGACCTCCTCGACCTGGGCACGCTCGCGGCGAGCCCGGAGGATCTGGGCGGTAGGGCGCGCCAGGTCCTGCTCGCCGAGCTCGAGACGGATGCCGACTCCCAGGCCCTGCTCGCGGCGTTCGCCCGTGCCCTCGAGGTCCTCCGCGCGGCGCGGCTCGACAGCGCCGCCGACGAGCTCGCGGCGCAGCTGCGCAAGGCCGCCCTGGAGCGCGATCACCCCCTGGGCGCGGTCGTCATGGCCCCGGACTGGCCCCCGCTCCCCGCGCCGCGCGCCCTCGACCTCGAGGAGCTCGACCGGCGCCTGGACCTCGCTGGCCTCTGAAGGCGCGGAACGGCGAAAACCCCTCGGGCTCTTTCCCACCCCGGTCCGATGAGGAAGATGGCTCCATGGCTCTCCGCAAGAAGCAGAAGAAAGTGCGCGAGCCTCTCGTCCCGGCCGTGCCCGGGGAATCGACCGAGCGGCCCCTCTTGCGCGAGGAGATCGTCATGGTCTCGAGCCCGCGGGGCCAGATCGCCGAGCAGTTCCGCTCGCTGCGCAACTCGATCCACGCGCTCAACCCGGACGGCGCCTCGCACACGCTCGTCGTCACCAGCGCCTTGCGCGGCGAGGGCAAGACGGTCGCCTCGATCAACCTCGCGCTCTCGATGGCGGAGCTGCCCGGGACCCACGTCCTGATCCTGGACGCCGACCTGCACCACCCGGCGGTCGAGTCGTACCTCGGCCTGCCGCGCCGCCAGGGGCTCACGGAGGTCCTGACCGGGCTCCTCCCGCTCGACCGCGCCGTGCGGCAGACGTCGGTGAACGGCGTGTACGTGATGGGCGCGGGGGCGATCCCGCCCAATCCCTCGGAGTGGATCAGCTCCGATCGGATGCGCTCGGTGCTCAACCAGCTCAAGCAGCAGTTCTCCTACGTCGTGATCGACACGCCCGAGGCGCTCACGATCTCCGACGCGAGCCTGCTCGGCGCGATGGCCGACGGGATCCTGCTCGTCGTGCGGCTCGGCGCCACGCCGCGCCACTACGTCGAGCAGACGCACAACACGCTCGAGGCGCTCGGCGGCAACATCCTCGGCACGTGCTTGACCGGCGCTGCGCTCGCCGACACCTCGGCGAACTACCGCAGCGAGGAGTGATCCGGGCGCGGCGCGCTCAGCCGGTCGCGAAGAGCTCGTGCTGCACCGCGCTCAGGACCCGCCGGACCACGCCATGGGCATGCCGCGGTCGCATCGGCGTGCCGCGCCGCGCGCAGGCGATCATGCGCGGCAGGTTCGCCTGCTCCCACGCGACGGCGCGGGCGAAGTCGGGGTAGCGGCTCTCGCGACGCCGGAACTCGGGGCCGTGGTGCACCCAGCGCGGGCCGGCGCCGGGACGCGGGGGCAGGGCCGCGTGCAGGACCTCGTGGAAGAGGACGTAGCGCACGAACCAGCGCGGAACGGCCGGCTGGTCGAGGACGGGGTGCAGCCGCACGAGGTGCTCCTCGGGGACGTACGAGCCCAGGCACAGCGAGTGCCGCGAGCGGCTGCGCGCGCGCCGGCCCCACGTCAGGCCCGGCCGCTCGCGCGGGGCGCGGAAGTCGCCGGCGAACTCGCGCGCGAACAGCGCCCGCGCCAGCTCCTCCAGGTCGTAGGTCGCGCCGGCCGGCTCGACGGGCGTCGGGCGGCGGGGCGGGTCGGGGGCGGTCGCGAGCTGCGCCTCGATCCAGTCGTCCAGGCGCCGCCCGGCTCCACGAGCGTCGCGGCCGTCGCGCATCCACTCGGCCAGGGCGCGGGCGACGTCGTGCGGGGCGTCGGCGAACATGCCGTGCAGGCGGACGGTCAGGAGCTCGCGCGCGCCGCGCGTCCCGCGCCGGGTGCGGATCGGGACGCGGCGCGAGCGCCCGAAGACGACCTCCACGGGGCAGTCGAGCGTCCCCTCGAGGAAGCGGCTCCAGCGCTCGGCGCTCCAGGTGTCGGCGATCGCGTCCTCTGCCACGCGGGGGAGCCTAGCTCACGCGCGGGTCGGGCCCAGCGCGCACGGACGAAAAAAGGCCCGCGCGGCGCGCGGGCCTCGTTCGGGCTCCCGAGGTCAGCGGTCGCCGCCGTCGACACGGTTGGTGCCGCCGGTGCTGTCGAAGTCCTGGATCTTGATCGCGCGCGGGTCCTCGCCGGCCTTGCCCAGGTTGAAGTCGTGGCGGACCTCCTGGTTCTCGGCGACCGTGATCCGCGTCTGGGTCACCTTGATGTCCTCGATGTTCGCGAACGGGTTGTTGCTGGCCTCGGCCGAGCGCATCGCCTTGATCAGGTACGCGCCGGGGCAGACGTGCGCGAGCCGGTACGCGCCCTCCGCGTCGGTCTTGGCCGTGTAGCTCGCCGGCGATCCCATCGAATCGATGTCGGCCTGGAGCTGGACGACGCCGCCGGGCAGCGGCAGTCCCGAGGGATCGAGGACCGTGCCGAAGACCGTGCCGCCGACGCTCATCCGGATGTCGCCGACCGCCACGCTCTGTCCCTCCTCGACCAGGATGCCCTTCTTGAAGGCCTGGGAGTAGTCCTTGTGGTTGATGTCGAGGCGGTAGGTGGCCTGGGTGAGGGCCTGGATCTCGAAGGTGCCGTCCTTCTTGGTCCGCACGGTGCGCGTCGAGGCCACCGTCGGCAGCATGGTCTCCATCATCCGCATGAAGGGATCGTCGGTCCAGTCGTCGTCGTGGCTGTCCACGCGCGCCCGGGCGACGGGATTGCCCTGCGTGTCGACGATGCGACCCGTGAGGATCCCGCCCCTCGACGGGTGGACGTCCACGCCCTCGAGGTGCTGGCCCGCCTCGAGCGTGAAGGTCGTGGAGAAGGCTCCGGCGTGCGTCTCGGAGAGGGCCTCGACTTGCCACGTGCCGGGGCGGCTGAAGATCTTGTACTCGCCGTTCGCGTTCTCGACGTCGATGCGCGTCTCCGGCTCCGGGATCGCGTCGGGCGTGTTGGGCCGGACCGCGCGCAGCTGGACGACGAACCTCGTGAGCGGATTGCCGGTCTGCTTGTCGAGCACGCGGCCGGAGACGGTCGGCTTGGCCGTGAGCTCGATCTGCACGGCCATGTTCCCGGACTGGACGCGGTCCGAGCGCCCCATCTCGAAGCCGTCGGCCTGCGCGATCAGCATGTACGTGCCCTCCGGGACGTCCTCGAAGGTGAACTCGCCGGAGCCGTTGGTCTCCGCCTGCGAGCGCGTCTGCTGGCGGCCGCGCGTCGTCGTCGAGTACGCCTGGATCTTGGCGCCCTTCACGGGAGCCCCGCCCTCGGCCGTCACGCGCCCGGCGATCATGTGCGCGACCTCGAGCGTCACGTTGCGCTCGACGTCCTCGCTTCCGGTGACGTTGATGTTCTTCAGGGTGAGGCGGCCGTAGCCGTCGGCGAGGACGGTGATGGACGCCTGCCCGATGGCCACGTTGGCGAACTCGTACTCGCCCGAGGTGCTCGAGGTCGCCTGCTTCGCGTCCGGGCCGGTGGGCAGCTCGTCGATGCCCATCTCGCTCAGCCCGAGGTGCAGCGCGGCGCCCGCGATCGCGTTCCCGGCCGTGTCCTGCACGAAGCCGAAGACCCGCACGCCGGGCCGCAGGGTGATCGGCGGCTCCGTGCTGGTCCCCGTGTCGAGGACGTTGACCTGACCCATCTCGGTCGTGCTGTAGTCGGGGTGGGTGACGATCAGCGCGTAGCCATCGAAGGGCTCGACGTTGGCGAACCTGTAGATGCCTTCCTCGTCGGTCGCGGCGACCCGGTCGCTCGTCCGATCCCCCGCCAGGCTGTCGACGAAGTAGAGCGTCGTGCGCCCGAAGCGCGTGAGCGTCACCTCCGCGGCCTCGACCGGTTCCCCCGCCTCGTCGACGACCTTGCCGACGAGCGCATTGCTGCCGGCCTCCTCGGGCGCGACGGCGGTGCGGTCGTCGGTCGCGGCGAGCGCCGGCGTCTCCGTGCGGCGCGCGTCGGGCTCCGTCGCGACGAGCTCGGTCCCGGGCTCGAGGGAGACGGGCTCGGCCGCGGTCGCGTCGGCCGAGAGACCGGGAGCGCCGCCCCCGTCCTTCTCGCCGAAGGGGTTGAAGGCGAAGAAAAAGGCCGTCAGCGCGGCGATGACGAGGATCAGTACGAGTAGCGGTCGCATGTCGTTGCTCGGTGTCTGGCGGTGGCTCCGGAGGGGGGAGCTTCCCCGCGACCAAAGGTGTGCCGCGTAGAAGCCGGGGTCCACCCGACCGGGGTCGGACGTGCCCGCCGCGGGCCTCTTCCCGCGAGACCCGGAAAACCGGACCGGGCGGTAGGGGGGTGGCCGCGGGTTGCGGGCGCCAAGAAGGATACCCCAGAGGGCGGCCGAAAGGCCGGCCTCCCCGGTCCGGGCCCGTGCCCGGGCCCGGGCGCGAAGAAACCCGCCGGAGCTTCCCGCCCCCCTACGCCTCGGAAGCCGCGGGCGTGCCGTCGCTGCCGCTGGTGGTCTCGAGCGTGGTCGGGAACGCGGACTCCACCAGCCCCAGCGTGCCGAGGAAGAACGCGAAGAGCACCATCTCGAGGTCGGTCTTGCGGTAGAGCTCGATCCGCGCCGTGCGGCCGGCGAGGCCGTGGTCGAAGCGCGCCACCTCGCCCGTCTTGCTCGCGACCAGCCGCCAGCCGCGGCGCAGGCCCGGCAGCGGCACCAGCCGGTACGGCTTGCCGCTCGTCCAGAGCTCGACGTGGCGCCGCAAGAGGCTCCAGCGCAGCGACGATCCGAGCCATTCGCGCCCCTCGGTCCAGATCGAGAACTGGGCGCGCAGGAGGCCCGGATCGCGCCGTACGAGGAGCACCTCGCCCTTCTCGGGCCGGTACTCGGCGGACACGACCAGACCCCAGCGGTTGCGGCGGACCGCGAGCACCCCGAGGGGCGCGCCGTCCTCCGAGACGACGTGGCGCGGGCTCCACGTCCCCGAGCTCCGGACGTGCAGGGTTCGGATGGCTTCCATGGCGCGCGGGGGAGGGCGACACGCCCCGTGTAGGGTACCCGCTCGAGCCCGCCGCAGGGACCGGCGCCGGCGCGGTCGCCCGCAAGCCCTTTCGGCGAAAGCCCCGGCGGATCCTGAAGCGGGGCGCCTCAGAGCGTGAGGCAAGAATCCCACGCCGCCTGCGAGCTCAGCCGGACGCGCCGTGGCGTCGTTGCGGCTCCTCCGAGTGTTCCTCCGCCAACACGCGTCGTCGCCGCGCCTAGCCACGGCGCGTCCGGCTGGCTCTCGGCTGGCGTGGGATTCTTGCTCACGCTCTCAGTACAGGGCGCTCAGGAACTCGGGCAGCGAGCGGCCGGTGTTCTGGCAGGGCTCGCAGAAGTTGTTCTCGGCCGCCGGGCAGTGCTGGCAGACGCGGCACTCGTGGATCTTCTCGAGCGCCTCGCCGACCTTCGCGCGCTGCGCCTTGAGGTCCTTGACCTGCTCGTCGATGAGCCGCTGCTGCTCTTCGAGGGCCGCGGCGACCTTGCGCGCGAAGGCCTCGCGGTCGGCGGCGTGCGCGCGGGTGTCGAGGAGCTCGCGGATGCGCTCGAGCTGCAGCCCCAGGCTCTGCAGGTTCTGGATCATCCGCACCCGGTTGACGTCCGTGGGCCGGTAGTAGCGGAACCCCCCTTCGCTGCGCAGCGCGGGGGAGAGGAGCTCGAGCTCCTCGTAGTAGCGCAGCGTTCGCAGGTTGGTCCCCGCCAGCATGGCGAAGGGCCCGATCTTCAGGAGGTCGACGGGTTCGTTCACGGCGTGGCGAGTCGCGCGGCCCCCAGCCCGCCGAAACGAGAGGTCGAACGCCGGAGGGCCGGGACTGGAGGTCCCTGACAAAAGGCGTGCCCTTCGGCTACAACCTCGGGCCGACTCGCCGGGCGAGGTCCGCGATCGATCTCGATAGGACGAATCCTACCCGAATGCCGACCGATCTGGAGATCGCTCGCGCGGCGTCGCTGCGCGAGCTCCCCGATGTAATGGCCAGGTATGGCGTGCCCCCGGGCCGCGCGGTGCCCTGGGGCCGGTCGAAGGCCAAGATCGACCACCGCCTGGGGAGAGGCGAGCCGCGGGCGCGGCTCGTGCTCGTGACCGCGATCACCCCGACCCCGGCCGGCGAGGGCAAGACGGTCCAGACGATCGGGCTCGCGATGGCACTCGAGCACCTCGGCCAGCGGGCGATCTGCACGATCCGTCAGCCGTCGATGGGGCCCGTGTTCGGGATCAAGGGCGGCGCCGCGGGCGGCGGCTACAGCCAGGTCGTGCCGATGGAGGACTTCAACCTCCACCTGACCGGCGACTTCCACGCGGTCGGCGCCGCCAGCAACCTGCTGGCGGCGGCGCTCGACACCTCGATCCTGCTCGACAACCCGCTCGAGATCGACCCCGAGAGCGTCACGTGGCGGCGGGTGGTCGACGTCAACGACCGCGCGCTGCGCGAGGTCCGCACGGGCCTGGGCGGCCCGCGGAACGGCGTGCCCCGCCGGACCGGCTTCGACATCACCGCCGCGTCCGAGGTGATGGCGATCCTCGGGCTCGCGGCCGACCTCGCGGACCTGCGCGCGCGGCTGGGGCGGATCCACGTCGCCGACGACGTGCGCGGCGAGCCGGTCGCCGCGGAGGACCTGAAGGTCGCCGGCGCGATGGCGGCGATCCTGCACGACGCGATCGACCCGACGCTGATGCAGACGATCGAGGGGACGGCCGCGCTCGTCCACACGGGCCCGTTCGCGAACATCGCGCACGGGAACTCCTCGGTGATCGCCGACCGCGTCGCCGCGCGCTTCGCCGACTGGGTCGTGACCGAGGCCGGCTTCGGCGCCGACATGGGCGCCGAGAAGTTCTTCAACATCAAGTGCCGCATCTCGGGCATGCGGCCGTCGGCTTGCGTGCTGGTGGCGACCGTGCGGGCGCTGAAGGCGCACTCGGGGCGCTATCCCATGAAGCAGGGACGGCCGCTGCCGCCCGAGCTCTCCGAGGAGGACCTCGCCGCGCTCGCCGAGGGCTGCTGCAACCTCGAGGCGCAGATCGAGAACCTCCTCGCGCACGGCGTGCCGGTCGTCGTCGCGGTGAACCGCTTCCGGGGCGACACCGAGCGCGAGCTCGAGCTCGTGCGCCAGCGTGCTCTCGCCGCCGGCGCCGCCGCGGCCGAGGTCAGCGAGGTGCACGCGCGTGGCAGCGAGGGCGGCCTCGCCCTCGCGCGGGCGGTCGTGCGCGTCGCGGAGTCGGGCCAGGCGGACTTCCGCTTCCTGTACCCGGACGAGATCCCGCTGCGCGCCAAGGTCGAGCTGCTCGCCGCGCGGCTCTACGGCGCCGGATCGGTCGACTTCTCGGTGGACGCGCGCGCGGCGCTCGCGCGCATCGAGGAACGCGGCCACGGCCACCTCCCGGTCTGCATGGCGAAGACCCAGTACAGCCTCTCGCACGACCCGCGGTTCCTCGGCCGCCCGCGCGGATTCGTCCTCCCGGTCCGCGGCGTGCGGCTCGCTTCCGGCGCGGGCTTCGTCGTCGTCTACGCCGGCGGGATCATGACGATGCCCGGGCTCGGGCGGAATCCGGGCTACGAGCGGGTGGACCTGGACGCCGAGGGGCGCATCGTGGGGCTGTTCTGACCCCGCTCGAACGGAAACTCTCTCCAATGTCGGGGCCGTCCGTCGTATAGATGGGGCCCGCATCCCGAACCCGAGGCCCGAGGCACGACCATGTTCTTCCCCGCACTCTTCGATCCCTGGTACTGGGCGATCGTCGGCCCGACGCTGCTCATCGCGGCGTGGGCCTCGCTCCGCGTCAAGACGACGTTCGCGCGTTTCGCGAAGGTGGGCGTGCGCTCGGGGATGACCGGCGCGCAGGCCGCCGCCGCCGTCGCGCGCGAAGGCGGAGCGAGCGTGAGCATCGAGCGTGTGGACGGCTTCCTGTCCGACCACTACGACCCGCGCAGCAAGACGCTGCGCCTCTCCCCGCACGTCTACGACGGACGCTCGATCTCGGCGCTGGCCGTCGCCGCGCACGAGGCCGGCCACGCGATCCAGGACGTCGCGCACTACCCGGCGCTCGCCTTCCGGACGCGGATGGTGCCGCTCACGATGATCGGCTCGCAGATGTGGATCTGGGTGTTCATGATCGGCCTCTTCATGTCCTCGAAGCCGCTCGTGCTGGCCGGCATCCTGCTGCTCGGCTTCACCGTGGTGTTCCAGCTGGTGACGCTCCCGGTCGAGTTCAACGCCAGCACGCGCGCCAAGCAGGTCCTCGCCGCGACCGGAATCGTGTCGACGCAAGAGGAAGCGATCGGCGTGCAGAAGGTCCTCGGCGCGGCGGCGATGACCTACGTCGCCGGGGCCCTGACCTCGCTCGCGACGCTGCTCTACTTCGTGACGAGGTTCGCCGGCAGCCGCGACTGATGCCCGTTGCCCCGGCCCTGCGCCGCCGTCGCGCTCTCCCGCCCGTCGCGCTGGGGGCGTGATCGCGCAGGGGTGGTGCAAGCGGGCCGGGCAAGCCCTATGCTCGCCGGCTCGATTCCGGGCGACGCCCGCCCGCGCGACGGATGCAGGAGTTCCAGAGGATCCTCGTCGGCATCGACCTCGCCGCGCGCGGGGGGGCGCTCACGCCCGGGAGCCGGAAGGCCCTCGAGCAGGCGCTCTGGCTCGCGCGCCAGACGGGCGGCTCGCTCGCGCTCCTGCACTCGCGCTGGAGCGAGAGCCGCGGCGAGGACGCCGAGCCGCCCGGTCCCGAGGCGCGCGCGGCCCTGGAGCAGGTCGCCGCCGACGTGCGCGCGGAAGGCGTCGAGTGCGTCCTCGAGCTGACCGCGCGCAGGCCCTGGATGGAGCTCGCGCGCCACGTCGACCGGGGCGACGCGGACATCGTCGTCGTCGGCAAGCGCGACAACGAGGAGGCGGAGACGCGCCGCCTCGGCCACGTCGCGACCAAGCTCCTGCGCAAGTGCCCGCACGCGGTCTGGGCCGTCAAGCCGCAGCACGACCTGTCGCTCAAGCTGGTCCTCGCGGCGACCGACCTCACCCCGGTCGGGGACCGCGCCGAGCGCCTCGGGGCCGCGATCGCCTCCGCGCACTCGGGCGCCCTGCACGTCGTCCACGGCTACCAGGTGCCCGCCGAGCTGCAGGCCGCGTCGTCCGAGCTGAGCGAGGAGGATTTCGGCAAGCGCGTCGAGGCGCTGCGCACGAGCGCGCAGGAGCACATGCGGGCGGCGCTCGACGGAGCCGTCCTGCGCGAGGAGCCCGTGCTGCACGTCGGCCGGGGCACCGGCTTCAGCGCGATCAAGGAGGCGCACGCGCACCTGCACCCCGACCTGCTCGTGCTCGGCTCGATCTCCAGCGGCGGCACGCCGGGCCTCCTGGTCGGGACGACGGCCGAGCGCATCCTGGGCCGCGTCGACTGCTCGATCCTGGCCCTCAAGCCGCCCGACTTCGTGTGCCCGTTGACCGCGTAGTCCGGACTACAGCCCGCAGCGGTTCTCGAGCGTGTTCGTCGTGCGGATCCCCAGGAGCCGGCGCGACGCGAGCAGCTTCTGGACCGCCTCGGGCGGCAGGGGCTCGAGACCGCCCTTCACGACGTGCGCGAGCCACAGGATCTTGGCCGTGTGCTCGAGCATGTCGAGCTTCTTGTAGGCGTCCATCAGGTTGGCGCCGACGCACACCGACCCGTGGTTCTGCATGATCAGGACGTCCGAGCAGCGGATGATCGCGCGGATCGAGTCCGGCAGCTCGGGCGTGCCGGGCGTGCCGTAGGGCGCCGTGGGGATCCCGCCGATCGTCACGATGATCTCGGGGATGATCGGCATCTGCAGGTCGACGCCGGCGATCGTCATCGCGACCGCGTGCGGCGGGTGGGCGTGCACCATCGCCTTCATCTCGGGCCGCTCCTCGTACGCCGCCAGGTGGATGCCGGCCTCGGTGGAGGCGTGCGGCCCGTCGTCGACGACGCTCCCCGAGGCGTCGATGTGCGCGATGTGATGCGGCTCGAGGAAGCCCTTCATCGCGCCCGCAGGCGTGATCAGGAACGTGCCGTCCGAGAGACGCGCCGACAGGTTGCCGTCGGCGCCGACGATGTACCCGCGGTCGTAGCAGAGCTTGCCGAAGCGGCAGATGCCCTGGCGCAGGCGGATCTCCTCCTCCGTGCGGCCGTGGGTCGAGTGCGCGGCGGATCCGACGGGGTTCATGGCGGCCAGTGTAGCGCGGTCACTCGTCCCTGCGCGCCGCGTCGTACGCGAGCTCGCCCGCCAGCTCGACGTAGTCGACCACCCCCACGACGACCGTCTTCACCGCTCCCGCGGGATCCCCGAGGATCTGGCGCGCCGAGTTGCCCTCGTCGACGACGATCACGCGGTCGCCGACCCCCGCGCCCGCGCGGTCGATGCCGATGCGCGTGCGCGCGGTGCGCTCGCCGCGCGCCGTCACCGGGCGCAGGAGCAAGAGCTTCTCCCCGTCGAGGATCGGGATCTGCACCGGCGACACGACGGTCCCGACGACGTCGGCCAGGAACATCAGCCCTCCAGCCGCCTTCCCGACGAGATCGCCTGCTCGACGAAGCCGATGATCGCCGCGTCGACGGGAACGAAGGTCTCGGGGCAGGCGAGGGCGGCCTCGCGGCCGTCGACGAAGTGCACGAGGTCCCCCGGGCCCGTGCTGACGACGCTGCACGCGACCAGAGCGTCGCCCATCTCCGCCCCGTCCTCGTCGAGCGGCTGGATGAGCTGTAGCGGCACGCCCTCGATGCCCGGGTAGCGCACCGTGGCGACCAGCCTGCCCGTCACTCGTGCGAGGTACATCGCGTCAATCCGTCCACTTCTCGTACACGTTGTCGCCCCCGAGGTCCCAGGAGTCGACGATCGCCATGATGACGGCGTCGCAGGGGCGGTTCTCGGTGAGCGTCGTCTGGCGCGCGCTCGACCCCGTAGCGTAGAGGATGATGTCGTCCAGGCCCGCGCCGACGGAGTCCACCGCGACGACGTACTGGCCCTCCTTCGGCCGGTTCTCGTGGTCGTGCACCTGGACCAGGAGCAGCTTGCGGTCCTGGAGCTTCTCGTCCTTGCGCGTTGCGACCACGCTTCCCACGACCTTGCCGATCAGCATCTCGCTCCTCTCGCCTCAAATGATCCGGGTCAGCGGTCGAGCCAGGTCTCGAGCTCCGACCGCGGCAGACACTCCTCGACGAACCTGCGGCGCAGCTCGCCGCGCACGTGCTCGGCCATCTGCTCCCACGTCGGCTCCGGCGTCCGCTCGCCCAGGCACATGAGCACGACGCCGCCCTGCATGCGCAGCGGCCCCACGATCTCGCCCGAGACGTCGCCCGGGTCGCGCTGCAGCACCTCGAAGACGGCGTCGCTCAGGTGGGCCGGGAACTGGCGGGTCGCGCGGCGCACGATCCCGACGCAGCCGTCCTTCTCGCGCGAGACCGGGTCCTCGGACTGGCGGCTCGCCAGCCGCGCGAAGTCCTCGAGGCCTTCGATCTCGGCGCGCAGCTTCTGCAGCTCGAGCTCCGCCTGCTCGAACGTGCGCGGGTTCAGGTCGTTCCTGAACTGGGCGGCCTTGAGCAAGAGGATCCACACCTCGACGCCCTCGCCGTGGCGGCTCTCGAACAGCTCGCGCTCCTGCTCGTAGACGGCGCGCAGCGCGTCCCCGTCGTACTTCCGCTCGACCCACAGGTACGCCAGCGCAGTCGCCCGCACGGCCGGGTCGGCGCGCACGATCTCGAGCGTCAGGCCCTGCGCGCGCAGGAGCTCCTCGTACGAGAGCCCCTGGAACGCCGCATCGGCCTCGGCCCGCGCTCGCCGGCGCTCGACCTCGGCCGCGACGGCCTGCTCGAGGGCCGGCTCGGACAGGTCGGGCATGCGCGCCAGGGCGCGGCGCTCGAGCAGCAGCTCGTAGCCCGCCTCGCGCAGCGCCGCGGGCGGGAGCTGCTCGCGCAGGTGCCGCGCGAGCGCGTCGCGCGTCACCTCGGCGCCCGCGAAGCGCGCGACGATCCCGTCGCTCCACGGGAACGCCTGCTCCTCGTACTCGCGCTCGACCAGGATCGCCTCGAGCCACTGCGCCTGCTGCTCGCCCGTGATCGGATCGCCGGGCGGGATGCCGAGGTCGCGCCGCGCGAGCGTCTCGTGGACGATCGAGAGGCCCAGGTAGCGCCGGAACACCAGCGGGTCGACCTCGGTCTCGCGCAGGTAGTCGGCGAGACCCCCGGGGTAGCCCTGGGCGCGCGTCGACTCGTCGATCTCGTTCCAGCGCGCCTCGAGCTGGCGCTCGCTCACCTCGAGCTTGCGTTCCTTGGCGAGCAGCTCGAGCGCCGTCGCCTCGACCAGCTGGCGCAGCGCGGCGCGCCCGTCGGGCGAGCGCGCTTCGCGCCGGACGAGCAGCTCCTCGAGCTCGCCGAAGGTGATCGTCGCGTCGAGGCCGCGCGCCGCGATCCGCGCGCCGGCTTCCTGCGCCTGGGCCTGGGCCGGGACGGACCGGTGCGCGGCGCGCGCGGCGCCGGCGAGCCCCGCGAGGGCGAGCGCGAGCGCGGGGCCGCGGCCGCCGAGGGAGCGGAGAAGGGGAGGCACGACGCCCCGGAGAATACTCGCGCGGTGGAGGCGCGGGAAGCGCGGGACGCGACCTGCTCGCGTGCCAGGCGGTTCGGACGAACGAAGGACCGGGGGTGGCGCCCACCGGCGGCCCCCCCCGGCGGGGGGGGGGCGCGGGCCGACGGC
>Ga0299906_10000890_pt1 | contig 26160 bp, 19 predicted proteins | sample RVTome_14_FD_200259 | JGI IMG/M metagenome (GOLD analysis project Ga0299906, IMG submission 200259) | Soil microbial communities from uranium-contaminated site in the Upper Colorado River Basin, Wyoming, United States - RVT145D125 (version 2) ...
AGACCTCGGAATTCGAGCCCCCCTCTCCCTCTGGGAGAGGGGGGTTGGGGGGGTGAGGGTTCCCCCTCCTACTCCTCCGGCTCGGGCTCGGGCTCGGGCTCCGGCTCGGGCTCGGGCTCGGGGCTGCGGCGGCCCAGGTACTCCTCCATCAGCCGCCGGAGGAGCTTCGAGCGGCCTTTGCGGACGATCTCCTCCACCACCTTCACGCTCTGGGCGTCGAGCCAGTCCATCACCGTGAGGTTGTTGTCGCGCACCAGGGCGGCGAGGTCGTGGTGGGTGTGCTCGGCGCCGCGGGCAGCGCGGAACAGCGCCTGGCCCACGAACGGCGCCTTGCCCAGGCGCAACCAGATCTCTCCGGCCAGGGCCAGGTCGGCGGCGATGCGCCGGTTGCGGATCTGGCGCGGCGAATGGCCGGTGAGCGGCCGCATCATGAAGGGCTCGAAGCCGAAGCGCTCGGCATAGGTGGCGAATTGCTGCTCCGAGGCCGATTCGCCGTGGAAGAGGGCGTCGAAGACCTCGTCGTCGCGGTCCTCGGCGAGCTTGCGCCGCAGCGCCGGGCTGAGCTCCACCGTCACCGCCTGCAGGCAGCGCACGCCGGCGCTGCTCAGCAGCGTGCAGGCTTCGTCCCAGACGTCGACGCGGTCGGTGACGCCGCTGATCAGGGGCCACGCGGCGGTGGAGCCCCGGGGCAGCTCCGCGAGCCGCTCGACTTCGCCTTCGAGAAGCGCTTCGAGCAGGTCGTAGACGACGTAGGCGCCCACCGCGCGGGTGAACTCGCCGGGCAGGAGCTGGATCAGCACCGGCACCTCCGCCTCGACCAACGATACGGCCATGGCGTCGCGCCGGCGGGCGAGATCGGGCACCACCGGCGGCAGGTAGAAAAGGTCGTCGAGGTCCGAAGCGTCGAGCTCCGGGATCGGCGAGCGGTGCTTGCCGTGGAGCCCGCTGACGCGGGCGCTGGCGAGGTCCGTCCACATGCCCTCCGCCGAGCTCCAGTTGCGCGGCGCGAAGGCGATCCAGAACCGCGCCGGCTCGGGGAGCTGCTGGACCGGGCGGGTCTGGCCGGTGAGCGGGGTCCTCAACGTCCCTCCGCGGTCATGACGGCCTCCCAGTCATGACTCTGCGTCCGGCAGGAGGCCGGAGGTTTGCAGGGCCCGCCGCACGTATTTGGCGAGCACGTCCACTTCCACGTTCACCCGTTCGCCGGGCGCCAGAGAATTCAGGGTGGTCACCTCCAGCGTATGGGGGATGAGGGCCACGGTGAAGCTGTCCGCGGCGAGCCGCGCCACCGTCAGGCTGACGCCGTCGATCGTCACGGAGCCCTTTTCTACCAGGAACGGCGCCAGTTGGGGAGGTAGGGAGAAGGAGATCTCGCGGTGGTCCTGCACGTCTCCCCCCTCGATCCCCCCGGGGGGACGCGGCAAATCGCGCCGCGCCGTCACCTCGAGGGTGGCGTCGACGTGGCCCTGCACCCAGTGGCCGCCGAGGGGATCTCCCATTTTGAGCGCCGGCTCGAGGTTGACCTGCGAGCCGCGGCGCAGCTCGCCCAGGGTGGTGCGCGCCAGCGTCTCGGGCGAGAGCTCGACCGTCGCCGCGCCGGGCGCCAGACCCACGACCGTCAGGCAGACGCCGGCGACCGCCAGGCTGGCCCCGATCTCGAGCTCCCCGATCAGGGTCTCGTCGAGCCCGATCGTGAGCAGCACGCCGCCGTGCTCGGAGCGCCGCGGATCCGCGATCAAGCTTCCACGCTGGCGTACAAGTCCGGTAAACATCGCTCCCGATAGCCCTTCAGGATCACGTCTCCACCGTGGCGCTCGACGCGCAGGCCGGTCAGTCGAGGCGCTTCGTCGAGCGTCGCGAAGCCGCCCCCCGCGAGCGGGCCGGGGGCGCGCTGCCCGCCGATCAGGAGCGGCGCCACGTCGACGCCGACGCGGTCGAAGAGACCGGCCTCGACGAAAGCCGCGGCGACGCCGGCGCCGCCTTCCACGAGCAGGCTCCGTATCCCGCGTCCGTAGAGGTCCGCCAGGACCGCCGCCGGCGTCACTTCCGGGAGGGGCACCACCGCTGCGCCCCGCTCCTCCAGCGCTCGTTTCGATTCCGCCAGTCCACGCGCCTCCTCAGCGCGCGCCTCAGTGTATATCAGGACGTCGCCGGGAACCTCGAAAAGCCGGGCGCTCGGCGGCAGGCGCAGGCGGCGGTCGAGGACGACGCGCACGTTGGCCCGGCGGGCCAGGCCCAGGCGGCGGTCGAGCCGCGGGTCGTCGGCGAGCGCGGTGCCGATGCCCACCAGGATCGCGTCGTGCTCCTCGCGCTGGCGCAGCCCCCAGCGGCGGCCGGCGGGCGAGGAGATCCACTGGCTGTGGCCGGCCGCGGTGGCGACGCGGCCGTCGAGGCTCATCGCCCACTTCAGGGTCACCGCCGGGCGCCGGAAGACGGCGGCGGCGAGGTAGCGCCAGTTGAGCTCCACGGCCGCCGCCGCCTGCGTCCCGTGCTCGACCTCGACCCCCGCCGCGCGCAGCCGCGCGAAGCCGGCGCCGGCCGTTCGCGGGTCGGGATCGCGGTGGCAGGCAACCACCCGGCGAACGCCGGCGGCGATCACCGCGTCGGTGCACGGCGGCGTGCGTCCGTGGTGGTCGCAGGGCTCGAGCGTCACGTAGAGGGTGGCGCCGCGCGCCTCCTCGCCGGCGCGGCGCAGGGCCTCGATCTCGGCGTGCGGCCCGCCCAGGCGGCGGTGGTATCCCTCGCCGACGACCTCGCCGGCGCGCACCACCACGGCGCCCACCATGGGGTTGGGCGAGGTGCGGTAGCGGCCGCGGGCGGCCAGGCGCAGGGCGCGGCGCAGGTAGGCGGCGTCGGGGGACGGTTGCGGCACGCGCTTCGACCTCGCGGGCGGGCGTCTTCAGGCGAACAGCGCCGAGGCAAATTCATGGGGCCGGAACTCCACCATGTCGTCGACGCTCTCGCCGACGCCGAGGTAGAGCACGGGCAGGCGCAGCTCGCGGGCCACGGCCACCACCACGCCGCCCTTGGCGGTGCCGTCGAGCTTGGTGAGGAAGACGCCGTCGACCGCGGCCACCCGGGTGAACTCGCGGGCCTGCGCGAGGGCGTTCTGGCCGGTGGTGGCGTCGAGCACCAGCAGGGTGCGGCGTTGCCAGCCGCCGGCCTCGCGGCCGATCACGCGGTAGATCTTGGCCAGCTCCTCCATCAGGTGGCGCTTGTTGTGGAGGCGCCCGGCGGTGTCGACGATCACGTGGTCGACGTGGCGGGCGCGGCCGGCGTGCAGGGCGTCGAAGACCACCGCCCCGGGGTCGCTGCCGGCCTGCTGGCGCACCACGTCGACGCCGAGCCGCTCGCCCCACAGGACGAGCTGCTCGATGGCGGCGGCGCGGAAGGTGTCGGCCGCCGCCAGCAGCACGCTGGCGCCGCGGCCCTGGTAGTACCGCGCCAGCTTGGCGATCGAGGTCGTCTTGCCGACGCCGTTGACCCCGACGACCAGAGTCACGGCGGGCCCCGGGCCGAGCGGCGCGGGCGCCGCGGCCGCGTCGAGCAGGGCGCTGATCTCGTCGGCCAGGATACGGCGCAGGCGCTGCGGGTCGCGCACGTCGGCAGAGCGCACGTCCTGGCGCAGCTTTGCGACCAGCTCGAGGGCGGTCTCCACCCCGAGGTCGCAGGCGATGAGGCCCTCTTCGAGGACCTCCAGGGTCGGCTCGTCGAGCACCGCGCGGCCCGCCAGCGCCGCGTCGACGCGCTCGATGATCTCGGTGTGGGTCATGAAGAGGCCGCGCTTGAGCTTCTTCCAGAAGCCCTGCTTCTCCGCGGCGGGAAGCTCGGCCTGCGGCGCCAGCTCGAGGCGGTCGGCGCCGGCGGCGGCGGAATCGGTTCGTGGCGGCGTGCTCAAACGGACACCCTCCTCCTCACCGCCGGCGGCGGGCGGCGGCTGCACGTTGACGTTTCACGGCGGGGCTTCACCTGCGGTCGAAGATCTCCCGCGTCATCTCCGCGCGGGCCGCCTTGAGCGTCTCGCGCGCCCGCGCCACCAGCCCCGGACGGCGCTGGACCAGCACCAGGGAGTAGCCGTCGGGAAGCGGCGTGGCATAGAGGTGGATCGAGTCCCTCTCGATGTGCAGCAGCTCGAGCTTGCCGGCCGCCGAGCCGGCGAGCATGTCGGTGAGCTGGCGCTGATAGATGCCCACGTAGGCCCCCAGGACCTTCATGTCGTGGGGCGCGAACTCGGTCGATGCGAGGTCTACGGTCTCGCCGACCTCGTCGACGAAGAGCACGGCGAGGGCGCCGTCGTTCTTGGCCAGCAGGTTGGCGAGGATGTACTGGTACGGCATGATCGGTACGGCACTTCTCGGTACGGCGTCGTGGCGGGCTCGGCGCTTCAGGCGCGGGCGGAGACGGCCTCGGGCGTGGTGATGCGGATCTTCGACGTGACGCTGTCGGCCTCCTGCTTGTCGACCTTGATGTTCCCCGCCTCGTAGGCGAGCAGGAAGGCCTTGACGATTTTCGGATCAAAGCGCTTCCCCGTCAACTTCTTGATCGTCTGGATCGCGTAGTCGGTCGAGTAGGCGTTCTGGTACGGGCGGGTGGTGGTGATGGCGTCGAACGTGTCGGCGACGCCGATGACGCGGGCCATCAGCGGGATCTGCTCGCCTTTCAGGTTGTCGGGATAGCCGGTGCCGTTCCACGCCTCGTGGTGCCAGCGGATGCCGGGGATCATCTCGCGCAGCGCCGAGATCGGCTCGACGATGTCCGCCCCGATCACCGGGTGCAGCTTCATCTGCTCGAACTCCTCCGGGGTGAGCACGCCGACCTTCTTCAAGATCCGGTCGTCGACGCCGATCTTGCCCACGTCGTGGAGCACGGCGCTGATCCACACCTTCTCCTGCGCGTCCTTGGCCAGCCCGAGGTAGCGGGCGATCGAGCGGCTGTAGGCGGCCACGCGCTCGGAGTGGCCGCGGGTGTAAGGGTCCTTGGCGTCGATGGTGGCGGCGAACGCCCGGATCGTGCTGATGAAGAGCTCGCGGTTGGCCTCCGCGGCACGGCGGAGCTGGTCGACGTAGCTCTCGACCGTGTCGCTCATGCGGTTGAAGTCCTCGGCCAGGTCGGCGATCTCGAAGGCCAGGCCGCGGGTCTTCACGCGGCGGTCGAAGTTGCCGGCGGCGATGTCGTGGCTCGCCTGCACGAGCTGCTGGATCGGCTGGCTGAGCCAGCGCGCCGCCAGCAGCGCCGCCACCAGCGCCAGGACCACCAGCACGACCGACGAGTAGACGGTGCGCCGCACCATCTTGTCGACGCTCTCGAACGCCTGCTGGTAGGGCTTGTGCGCCACCACGCCCCAGCCCGTCTCCCGCACCTGCACCACCCGCGCCAGGGTGGGATAGGTGGCCCCGCCCACCTCGAGATCGAGCTTGGTGGTGACGCTGACCGGCACCTTGACGAAATCGCTGACCAGCTCGGATGCCAGCAGCGCCGCCTCGATCTCCTCGCGGCTGCCCGGCGACCACAGCAGCTCGCCCTGGGCGCCGATCAGGAAGAGCTCCTTCTTCTCGATGTCGCCGGTCCCGGCGCCGGCGGTCAGGTTCTCGAGCGAGAGCCGCACCAGGCTGCGGGCGACCATCGTCTCCTCGCCCGCCGGCAGCGGCACCGCGATCACCACGCCGGTCTCCTGCGGCGACAGGATCACGAAGCGGTAGGCCGGCGTGCCCGCCCGCAGCGCCTCGTGGAAGGCGTCGGTCATCGCCCGCTCGATGCGCTCCGGCGGCGTCTCCGGCCCCACTCGCCACCCGAGGCCGGTCTGGTCGGCGACGTGGAAGGCGTAGATCTCGGGGTGGTCGTCGATGTAGGACCACATGCTCTCCTTGGCCCATTCGGAGCGCAGGCGGTCCTGGATCGTGGCGTAGCCGGGATAAGAGAGCAGGGCGCGCCCGAGCTGGCGGAGCTGGTCCTTGCGCTGCGTCAGCCGTTCGCTGAGCGCGTCGGCGGTGCTCTGGGCCGAGTAGGTGAGGATCTCCTGCTGCTGGGTCTTCAGCACCTCGATGTTGTCGCGGATGAGCAGGTTCGAGCTGATCACCAGCGGCACGATGCCGGAGAGCAGGAGCAGCAGGAAGAGCAGGTGCCGCAGCTTGAGGACGCGGCGCCGCCGCGGCACCTCCACCCGCGCCGAGGTCGGCCGCCGGCGCTCCGGCGGCCGGCGCTCCGGCGGAGCCGGAGCGCTCACTCCCGCCCTCCTCGCGGAGCGGCGGAGGGCTGACTTTCCGGAAATTGAGTGCTGCTCACGGTCCTGATCGGCGTCCGCTCTCGGCACGCGAAGAGCGGCCTGAATACCCGGCGTCCCTGACCGGCCGGCATTATAGCCCAATCGCCCGGAGGACGACGGACCGATTCCGCGGATCGACTTGCGCGGCGCGCCGGCTGCTCAGCGCTGCGACCCACCGGGCCTCCGCACGTGGCGCCTCGGAGCCGTAGAATCTCCCCCGAGGTGACGATGCGCTACCAGGAAACGGTCCAGAACCTGCCGCTGGCAATCCAGCGGCTACGCCGCCGCGCCGGCCACCAGACGCAGCGCGCGGCCATCCGGTCGATCCAGCGCAAGACCGGCGTGAGGGTCACGCCTACGCGGTATTCGGATTGGGAGAAAGGCAGGTGCGTCCCTTCGTTGCGGTCGATCCTCGCCTTCCTCACCGGCATGGGCTTGGGTCTCCGTGACCTCCAGGACGAACTCGACCGCATCGTCGGCCTGCCCGTGGCCGCCGACGCGCAGCCGGCGCCGCCGAGCCCGCCGCCCGCCGAGGAGCCGGCGGAGGACGACTCGGCCGCGCTCAAACGGCGACTCGCCCTGCTCGAAGAGCGTCTGGCGGCCGTCGAGCGTCGGCCTCCCGAGGACAGTTGAGCTGTCGAGGTGAGCCGCGTCACCGAACGCGGGACAGACGCGTTCGTCTGGGATGGCCACGTCATCTTTCGCGCTACGGTTCGATCCGTTCGAGCACGGCCCGTCATCGAACACGGGACAGACGGCCGGTTCCGTCACGGCCCGTCATCGAACCCGCCACTTCACGATCCGTTCGAGCACCGCCCGTCATCGGACGCGGTACCTCGTCGACTGTCTGAGCACCGCCCGTCATCGTCCGCGGTACGAGAATGCCATTTGGACGTGAAGACGTCATCGCACGCGGGACAGCCCTGACCTCGATCGGGTCGGACGTCATCGGCCACGGTACAACGAAGGCGTCGAAGAGGTCCGACGTCATCGAATGCGGCACAGCCGGGGCAAGGGGTGGCAAGGTCAAGTCCAAGCGGCGGCCCGAAAAGCGCTGAGCGTGGGCGGCGTGTCTCGACGGGTCACCGGAGTCGTATTTGGCCTTGCGCGCGGAGCGCAGCCGCCGGAACGTCCTCCGCGGCCGTGCGCAGCAGCGCCCTCGCCGTGATAGCCTTACGGAGACATGGCGAACGGTGACCAGGAGTGAACCCGTGAAGAGAGCCGTATTTGAGACCACAGTGCTGCCGGACGGTCATCTGGACTGCCCTCGCGAGCTCGCCCACAGGAAGGACGCCCACTTCAAGGTCGTGGTGACCTTCGAGGGGCCGTCTGCGGCGACCTGGGCAGTCACCGCGGGCTGACGCTCTTTCGTGAACTTCTTGTACATAGTTTTCATTTCCGCTTCCTCTCGCGTGGAAGGGTAAAACGGCTCGAAACGTCGCTCGGGCCGGAGCCGTGCCGCCCGGTATCATGGCTGTCGTGCGCAACTCTGCTCGTGCCTTTCTGGTGTACTTGAGCTCCGAACCCAAGGGCAAGTGTGGATTCTCTCGAAGGCTCGGCGGCACGCGGCGCATCGCCTTGATCTCGGATACGAATGGTAGGAATCGCCACCGAAGCTCGAGGCACTTGGCCTGCAGTATGCAGGCACGCTTGAATCACCGGCCACAGGCGCTCGAAAAGCTGACGCACTCGATCGCGGGTGAGTTTGAGCTGCCGTCCGAGTTCCGCATAAGACGGAATTGGACCGACCTCGCCTGTACGCAGGCGGGTGCTTCGGATCAGGAACCAGAGGCTTGTCAGGTCGCGCCGGAGCTTGGGCGGACGCTCTGCGTCGATCGACGACGCCACGCATTCCTGTATGAGTAGGAGACGCCGGGGCCAGTCGGTGTCCTCGGGCTGATCAACCCGGACCGTGCTCAAGACTCCGGAGTCGTCGACCTCGGTGCCCAGTTCGCCGAGGGACTGTTCCCACACGCCATCCCAGCGCTTGCTCGCGTCGTCCTTGAGGGCGGCGATCAGGTCGCCGAAACGGAACGCGGCGACGCCGTCGTCCTTCAGAGTGGTGACTTTTTCGGCCAAGCGTTCGACCACGGCGGGCACGGAGAGTCCTTCGGCGGTGAGGAGATCCGGGAGCAGATCGTCGTTCCAGCGGCGTACGGGCTCCTCAAGATCCGCCCGCGATGTGAGCGGCGCCATGCCGGGGCGGAAGCTGAGCTTGGTGCTGTTGCTGAGGACGCGGTCTTTTTTTTCATGTACTAAAACCTCGCCGCGCTTGATCAGGATCTCCACCGCCTCGCGCAGACGTCCGAAGATGCGGTAGCCCAACGGATCCGTCTTCCTCAGGATCTCGTTCAGGAAATTGCGAACGTTGCGGACCACCATGGGACGGATATTTCCTTTGAGCCTCTGCTGATTGCGCAAGCCGCGCAGACGGTCGACGAAGGTGAAGGTATAGGCGTCAATCACCAGGTCGTCGAGGGCGCCATCGCCCCAGCGGGCACCCTCGTAGCCGCGGAACGCGGGCGGCGCGCGCCACAGCCCGCGACGTCTCAGCTCGCGGACGAGCAGCGTCCGCAGCTCTTCGAGAACCTCCTCATAGCTCGCCATGCCCGGGGGTTCGCCGTCCGCACTTAGGCTAGCGACGTAGTCAGAGAGTATTTCGCTCACGGCTCCGATCTCGAGGTCTTAATAAACCGCTGTTGGCGAACGCTTTTCGCAGCCTCCGCAAGCGCTGCCAGATGTTTCCGCTCCGTTTCCTTCCACCGCCTATACTCCGGATCACCATCTACTTCTTCCTCCGCTATCGAGATAACTAAAGTCTCCTTCTCGATCTCTTCTCGCTTTCGTCGGGCGTGGTTGAGGATTATCGGCGGCAAAGTACCTGTCCGTAATCCCTGTTCTAAGAGCGAGGCGTCAAGCCATCCAGTCACGTCGCATCGGATGTTTGAGACCATACCCGTACCTTCCAACGGATTGCCTATGTCGCAGCTACCCACTTGCGGATAATCGTCAACCGGCGCGGCCAAGAAACGTTGCGCATCCTCGGGGTCGCGGTCGATGATCGCCCACTCTATGGAACCGTCAAATGTCTCTCGAAAGACAAATAGGTCACCAGGTCGCGGGGATTGATCAGCACGAAGCTGAACTACTGCCTGCTGAAACGCGACTTCGAAGGCGGCTTTCACTGTTTCTCGCCGAAGGTCGGGAACGAGCTCATCGTCCGAGACAGTTTCTTTGGGGAGGGACCCCCACGATTCGCCCTGCAGAGATCTGGCCATGGCCACTCCTCTTGCAGTAGGAAAGATAAAGGTAGCTCTCCCTGCCCGCCGCTGACGCACGACGAGCCTCGAGCACTCCAGTTTGCGAACCAGGTTGTTGACATGCTGGTCCGAGATACCGAGCTGCTCCCGCAGATCCCGCGGCCGCATCGATGCACCGTGGGCAGCGACCACCCTTAACAACTCGGCGGCGCGCCCTTCGACGGCAGCCAGCTCCTCGGCCTGAGAAGCGACTGCCTCGGCATCCTGGAGCAACTCCATCAGGTAGGCCCAGGTGTCGGAGTGAGGACGTCGATCGCTGGATCGAGCCCACCGTACGGCCGTCGCCAGGGCACGCCGAAGCTCCGCGACGTCACCCTCGCGGTTTTGGAGGTACTCCAGGGTCCGCCAGCGCAGATAGCGGTCGAGGCGCTCCCAGGTCCTGGGGTCGTCCCCGGCACGCCCCATGGCCTCGGCGACCGCTTCCTCAGGCGTATGGTCAATCAAGGGCTATCTCCATGAGGGCCGGAACCTCGGGCTGAGCTCGGGCTGGCCGGCTTCCCTAGTATTACACTCATTCTAAACAGACGCAACCCGTCGGCGTCTCCTACGGTCCCCAGACGGTCTCGAAGCCCTCGCCGGCAGGGCAGGTAGCAGGCGACAAGAGCTGCCTCTACCTGCCCATCTTGCAGGCCGAGCTGCTCGAGCAGCCACCGGCTGTTGACGACGAAGCTCGAAGCGCGCAGACGGCTGCCCAGGAAGCGGGCGCGCTCGTGGAAAGCGCCCATAGCAGGCGTCATTGCCGGCACCCAGAAGAGGTTGGGCCGACTGTCCAGCACGAGCTCCGTCAACTGGTCGCCGCAGTAGTCCAGACAGATGGTGACGAGCATACGGCCCAGAGCGGAGTCGAGGAAGGTCACCACGTCTCCGACATCGATGTCCTCATAGCCTCCCCTCTCGTCGATGCCGAGCTTCGCCAGGAGCTCTGGCCGCATCTCGCATGCCTGGGAAGCCGGGACCTTGAAGGCGACCAGCTTGTCTTGCTGGAGAATAGTCCGCCCGTATGGGTCCAGCACATGGCAGCGGTTGACCCAGCCGCGACTATCCTCGAGCTCGTGATGGAACGTGCCGGCGATCACAAGGGCTGGGTAGCTGTCGACGTTTGCGTATTTCAGCCTGTCTGAGAGGTGCTCAAGGAGATCCGGGGGCAGGGTCAGCTCAGGAAAGCACAGGACATCTACACCGTGCCTGGGACACGCGTCCAGGATCTTGTCGAGGGTCGCTTTGGCGACAGCAGGCTCGCTGGCGAGGCGAGCAAAGCGATAGGGCACCCCCTCCCGCGGTCGAGCTTCACTCGGCCGGCTGTTGATCGTGTAGTCGAAGCCCTGGATCGGCGAGGCAAGGGCCACACATAGGTCCCTATGGGCCTCGAGCCGGTCGATCAGGATTCGGGCGAGAACAGCTTCGAGCTTTTGGAAACGGGTCCGGATCGGGTGACGGTCGAGATCGAGGGCCATCCAGCGAAGGCCCAAGGTCTGGACCAAGTCGTTCTTGAAGTGCTCGAGGTTCCGGTCAAGGGCACGCGTTCCGGATTCCTGGATCAGCTTCTCGATTGGATTCGGAGGGACCCGCACGAAAGTCATGCGGCAGCCGCCAAAGGTCGCTGGTTCTGTCGGCAGTCGTACTTCCTCGTAATCGACCGCACTGCCGAGATGCTCATGGAGATAGTCAAGGGCTTGCAGGGTGCCTGCCGCGAGCGCTCGGAGGTGCTCCGCGTCTTTGGTCCGGAGCTCCCCAAGCAGGAACTTCCGCAACTCCACGGCCCACTCCCCCGGCAGTCCGTGGGCCAGCCTCAGGACGGTGGCCTTTTTCGCCACGCATAGCTCATACCAGGGGTCTGTGCGTAGGAGATTGAGCAAGCGCTGGATGTCGTGAGCACAGAGCCGAAACAGCGCGGCATGGACCAATAGCGAAGAGGGACGGGGGGCACGGAGCAACCGCTTCAATGCGTCGGCGAACTCGGGCATACGCTTTTTCCTACCGTGAAGCATATCATCTGACGATCATTCAGCCCCCGTCCCATGAAGCTCGAAATGAAGCCAGAAGCGAAGCGAGCCGTCAGTCACCCCCCTTTGAAGAAGGGGGGCAGGGGGGATTTCCCCTCAGGCCATCCGCACCCAGCGGACGAGGGTCCTGAAGTCCGGGGGCTTGCCGAACATGAGGATGCCGATGCGGAACACCTTGGCCGCGAACCAGACGGCGGCGTAGGCCGACGCGACGCCGACCAGGATCGACAGCCACACCTGCCACAGCGGCGGCGGCGTGGTCGAGCTCATGCGCAGCAGCATCACGAAGCTGTTGATCGGCGGCAGGAAGCTGGTGACCACCGCGAAGGTCGAGTTGGGGTCGCGGCTGATCGGCATCCACAGGACCCACGGGACGATCAGCGTCAGCATCACCGGCGTCATGAAGGTCTGCGCCTCGCGCATCTCGTTGACCGCCGCGCCGATCGCCGCCATCAGCGACGCGACGACGAAGAAGGCGATGAAGTAGAAGATGATGAGATAGACGATGAGCGAGTAGTCGAGCATCCCCACCACCGCGAAGGCCGCCAGCGCGCCGACGCCCATGCCCGCGTAGGCCCCGAGGATCACCAGGCCCACCGCCATCTGGCCGATGATCTTGCCGGTCATGAGCTGCATCGGCGAGACCGCCGAGAGCAGGACCTCGACCACGCGGCTCGACTTGTCCTCGATGGTCGTCGTCATCAGGCCCTGCCCGCCGCTCAGGACCGACACGAAGAGCAGCAACATGAACGCCATCGGCATCAGGGCGTTGAGGATCTCGTTGGTCTCCTTCTCGCCCTCGGCGGTCACCGTGCGCGAGCGCACCCGGTCGACCCGGGTCAGGGCCTGGATCTCGCCCGGGTCGAGACCGGCGAGGCGCAGCCGCGCTTCGACGATCGCCTCCCGGACGCCGCCGGTGATCTCGTCCTTGATCCTGTCGTCGAGCTTTTCGCGGATGAAGAGGTCGTAGCTGCCGAGCTCTTCCCGGTCCGCCGGCTTGACGACCGCGTCGTCGTGGATCACCAGCAGCGCCAGACGGCCGCCGGAGGTGCCGTCGCCCGAGAGCAGGGGCTGCTTGGCCGCTTCCACGTCCGCGGTGTCGTCGAGCCGGACGACCTCGAGCTTCGGGACCTCCCCGAGGACCGCGTCGAGCGCCATCCGAGCGGCCTCGCCCTGGCCTGTCGAGGCGGCGAAGGGCTTCGCCGCCTCCGGTATCTGCTCCTCGGCGAGCTCCTTGAGCTCGCCGCGGCGCTCGGCGATGGCTTCCGGCCGGAGGTAATCGTGGACGTCCGCGAAGACCTCGCCGGTGGGGTCGACGACCGCGACTTCGCCCTCGATCCGTGGCGCCTTCTCGTTGAGCAGCGTCCGCATGCCGACGATCGCGATCAGGATGATGACCGGCGTGATCACGATGCCGATGATGAACCCCTTGGTCGCCACCGTGGCGACGAACTCGCGCAGGGCGACGTGGAAGACCTTGTTCACGGCCTGGCCTCCGCCGGCGCGTCCGAGCGCAGCGAGGCTCGCAGGCGCTCCACGTCGCGCGCGCTCGCGTCCTGGGAGCCCTGCACGATGCGGATGAAGACGTCCTCGAGCGTCGGACGGTGGAGCTCGATGCGCGCGGTGGGGATCGCGGCGACGATCTCGCGCATGGCGGCGGACGGATCGCAGCCGTCGGCGAGGCCGATCTCGTAGGCGCCGTCGGCCCGGCTCACCCGCTCGACGCCGCCGATCCGCTCCAGAGGGCTCGCGTCGGCCTCGCGGCTCATCGGCTCGAAGAGGATGGTCCTGGGGTCGAAGCGCGTGCGGATTTCCGCCAGGCTATCGTCGAGCACCTTCTCGCCATCGTTGATCATGACGATCTGGCGGCAGATCTGCTCGGCCTGGACCATCACGTGGGTGGAGAAGATGATGGTGGCGCCGCGCCGGTGCTGCTCGAGCACCAGGTCGCGCAGCAGCCGCATATTCACCGGGTCGAGGCCGCTGAAGGGCTCGTCGAGGATCAGCAGCTCGGGCTCGTGGAGCACCGCCGAGACGAACTGGATCTTCTGCTGCATGCCCTTGGAGAGCTCCTCGCAGCGCTTGTTCTCGACCTCGGCGAGACCGACCCGCTCGAGCCAGGCGTGGACCTTGTGCCTGAGCCCCGAGCCCTTCTGGCCCTTGAGCCGCGCGACGTAGGCGAGGAAGGAGCCGACCTTCATCTTGCGGTGGACGCCGCGCTCCTCGGGCAGGTAGCCGATGCGGTCCTTGGCCTCGAGGGCGGACTTGTGCCCGAGGACCGAGAGCTCGCCGCGGTCCGGGAAGAGGATGGACATGACCATCCGGATCGTGGTGGTCTTGCCGGCGCCGTTGGGCCCGATGAACCCGTACAGCCCCCCTTCCGGGACGGTCAGGTCGAGGTCGCGGACGGCGACCTTGGGACCGAAGGTCTTGGTGACTCCCCTGACGTGGATCGCATCCGCCATGACGGTGTTCCGAGCTGCTCCGCGCCGCGGACGTTATCACGTCACCGAGCGAGGTGCGCGGCCGCCTCTTCGTCCCGCAGGGACGGTGCCGCGATAGCCAGTGATTTCAATCACTGGCGGGCGTGGCCGGAGCATGGCGGTCGGATTTCGAGGTGCTCATTCGGGACGACGCGGCAGGGTCAGGCAGAACGTCGCGCCGCCGCCCAGCCCTTCCGACTCCACCCAGATCCGCCCGCCGTGGAATTCGACGATGCGCTTGACGATGGCGAGCCCGACGCCGGCGCCTTCGCCGTCGGCGTCCAGGCGCTCGAACAGGCCGAAGATCTTGTCGTGGTATCGCGGCTCGATGCCGACGCCGTTGTCGCGCACGTAGACGACCTCCTCGCCGTCCCCGCTGCGCACCCCCACCTCGACGCGCGGGCTTGCGGCGCGGCGCGTGTGGCGGACGGCGTTCTCGAGCAGGTTCTGGAACACTTCCTGCAGGCGGACACGGTCGCCGTGGACGGTCGGGAGGTCCGGTTCGACGCGGATCTCCACCGTCCGCTCGGAGACAGGCCCGGCCACGGCGTCGACCGCCTCGCGGACCACCTCTTCGAGCGCCACCGAAGAGGACGGGTTGACCACCCGGCCGAGGCGCGAGAGCTCGAGCAGCTCGTTCAGGAGCCGCGCCATCTGATCGGCGGCGGCGTTGATCTGGACGACGTCGCGCTCCACCTCTCCGGCGTCGCCGCAGCCGGCGTCTCGCCTGAGCAGGCCGGCGAAACCCTTGATCGTCACCAGAGGGGCCTTGAGGTCGTGAGACACGGTGTAGGTGAAGCGCTCGAGCTCGGCGTTCTTGGCCGCGAGCTCGGCGATCAGGCGCGCCTGCTCGGCCTCGGCCTGGCGCCGCTGTCCGATCTCCGCCTTGAGCCGCCGGTTCCTCGCCTCCATGCGGCGGGTCTTCACCTGGAAGGCGACGACGGCGGCGGCGGCGAGCAGCAGGACGCCAAGGGCCTGGAACCAGCGCGTCTGGTAGTAATGAGGGGCGAGCGAGATCGCCAGCGAGGCGCCTTCGCGGTTCCACACCGCGTGGTTGTTGGCGGCGATCACGCGGAAGGTGTAGTCGCCGGGAGCGATGTTGGTGTAATAAGCCTCGCGCCGCGCGCCGGCCTCCACCCAGTCGCCGTCGTAGCCCTCGAGCTGGTACCGGAAGCGGACTTTCTCGGGCGCCACCAGGCTGAGGCCCGTGTAGTGGAGCTCGAGGTTGCCCTGGCCCGGCGGCAGGCGCACCGGCCCAAGCGGGGACCGGGCGACGCCGTCGACGACGAGGCGCTCGATGGCCACCGGCGGCGGCACCCGGTTGATCTCGAAGCGCTCGGCGTCGATGCTCGCGAGGCTGCTGATCGTGGGGAACCACATCCGGCCGTCCGCGGTCCGCCAGCCCGCGGGTTGGAAGCCGCCGTTGCCTTCCACCATGCCCTCCGCCTCTCCGAACGCGACGCATTCGACCCGCGCTACGGTACCGGCGGCGAAGTCGTTCAGCATCTGGCGGGTCGCGAAGAAGAGCCCGAGGTTGCCGAGCATCCACAGGCGGCCGCGACCGTCCTCCAGGATCCGCGAGATGGCGTTGTCGAAGAGCCCGTCGTCCATGGTGTAGCGCGTGATCTCGCCGTCCTCGAGGCGGCTCAGGCCGCCGCCGTAGGTGCCGAGCCACACCGTCCCCTCCTCGTCCTCGTGGATGGCGCGCACGGGCCCGCCGGAGAGCCCGTCGGCGGCGGTGTAGTTGGTGAACCGGCCGGCGAGGAAGCGGCTGGCGCCGCCGCGGGTGCCGATCCAGAGCGCGCCTTCACGGTCCTCGGTGATGAAGCGGAGGTCGTCGTGGACGAGGCCGTCGCGGGTGGTGAAGCGGGTGAACCGGCCGTCCTCGTAGAGCGCCAGCCCCTCGCCCTGGGTGCCGATCCAGAGGCGCCCGGCGCGGTCCACGTAGAGACAGCGGATGTGGGCGCCGGGCAGGCCGTCGTGGCGCGTCCAGGTGCGGAAGACGCCGTCTTCGTAGCGCGAGAGATAGGGATCCAGGTTGGGCGCCGGCGGCAGCAGGCTGTGACCGAGCCACAGCGCGCCTTCGGGCTCTCGCGCCAGCGACACCACCCATGCCAGCGGCGGGTCGCCGGGCGCCGGACGATAGGCGGTGAAGCGGCCGTCGCGCCAGCGCGTCAGCTCGCCGAGCTGCGAGCCGAGCCAGAGCCCGCCCTCGCCGTCGTCGATCACCGGCAGGACGCTCGAGCCGGGCAGCCCGTCGGCCGTCGTGTAACGGGTGACCGGCTTTTCCTTGAGGCGGCTCAGGCCCTTGCCTTCGGTGCCGACCCAGACGTTTCCCTCCGGGTCCTCGATGACCGCCCACGCGCGATCGGCATCGAAGTGCTCCGGGAAAAGCTGCCGCGCGCCCTCGCCGGAGGCCGAAGGCGCCATCCGGGTGAGCTTGCCGTCGGCAGCGATCCAGAGATGGCCGCCGCGGTCCCGGATGATCGAGCGGGCGACGCCGACGTCCGTCGAGACCACGGCGAAGCGCTCGCCCTCGGCGCGCGCGAGAGCGCCCTCGGTGCCCACCCACAGGGTGCCGTCGCGGTCTTCGTAGAGCTCCGTCACCACGTCCGAGGGCAGGCCGTCGGCCGTGTCGTAGACGGTGAAGCCGCCGCCGTCGTGGCGCGCGAGCCCGGCGCCGGTGCCGATCCACATGGCGCCGCGGCGGTCCTCGACCAGGGCCAGCACGACGTCGCTGGGCAGACCGTCGCGGGTCGTCCAGGTGACGAAGCGGCCGTCCTCGTAGCGGCTGAGTCCGTCCGAGGTGCCGGCCCACGGCCGCCCCTGGCGGTCGATCTCCAGGGCCCAGACGCCGCTGGGCGGCAGGCCGTCGCGGGCGGTGAAGGTCGTGAACGCGCCGTCGCGCAGGCGCGTGACGCCTTCGTCGCCGTGCCCCATCCACAGGTTGCCGTCGCGGTCCTGCTCGAGGCAGACGATGCTGTTGCTGCCGAGCTCCGGGGTGCTCGCCACGTCGAAGACCCGGAACCGGACGCCGTCGAAGCGGGCGAGCCCGCCGTAGGTGGAGAGCCACAGGTAGCCGTCGTCGGTCCGGACGAGGTCGGTCACGGAATTCTGCGGCAGGCCCTCCGCGGTCGTCCACACGTCGTGCTGGTACTCGGGGAGCTCTTTGGGAGACGCCGCCGCGGCGCCGAGCACGTACAGCGCCGCCACCGCGCAGGCCGCGGCGGCGAGCGCGGATCGACGTCGTACGATGCTCACCTTGTCCATGGCTCCGGAGGGCGCCGCACCTGAGGACGGTGCCGCTCCTTCCGGATTGTGCCGCAGCTACGTTAAGAAGAGGATTAAGTGCGGGCAGCCACCGACCAGTGGCTGCCGGCCGGCGCCGCGGAGTGCGGCCGGCGCGTTACGCCTTTCTCCGCTCCACCAGGTTGTCGACGACGCCCGGCTCGGCCAGCGTCGAGGTGTCGCCGAGGTTGGTGACGTCGCCTTCGGCGACCTTGCGCAGGATGCGGCGCATGATCTTGCCCGAGCGCGTCTTGGGCAGCGACGGGGCGAACTGGATGTACTCCGGCTTGGCGATCGCGCCGATCTGCTCGCGCACGTGCTCGATGAGCTCCTTCCTCAGCTCCTCGCTCTCCTCCACGCCCTCGACCAGGGTCACGAAGGCGTAGAGGCCCTGGCCCTTGATCTCGTGGGGCACCGGCGTGACCGCGGCCTCGGCCACCTTGTCGTGGCTGACCAGGGCGCTCTCGATCTCGGCGGTGCCCAGGCGATGGCCGGAGACGTTGACGACGTCGTCGATGCGGCCCATCAGCCAGTAGTCGCCGTCCTCGTCGACGCGACAGCCGTCGCCGGCGAAGTAGACGTCGGGGAAGGCGGTGAAATAGGTGTCGATGAAGCGGTCGTGGTCGCCCCACATGGTGCGCATCATGCCCGGCCAGGGACGGCGGATGCAGAGCTTGCCGCCTTCGTTGACGGCGCACTCGCTGCCGTCGTCGCGCAGCACCACCGGGTCGACGCCGAAGACGGGACGCGAGGCGCTGCCGGGCTTCAGCGTGTGGGCCCCGGGCAGCGGCGTGATCATGAAGCCGCCGGTCTCGGTCTGCCACCAAGTGTCGACGATCGGGCAGCGGCCGCGGCCGACCTTCTCGTAGTACCACATCCAGGCCTCGGGGTTGATCGGCTCGCCCACGGTGCCGAGCACCCGCAGGGTGTCGAGCCTGTACCTGGCCGGCCATTCCTCGCCCAGGCGCATCAGGGCGCGCAGGGCCGTGGGCGCGGTGTAGAAGACGGTGACGCCGAACTTGTCGCAGACGTGCCAGAAGCGCCCGGCGTCCGGGTAGGTGGGCACGCCCTCGAACATCAGCGAGGTGGCGCCGTTGGCGAGCGGCCCGTAGACGATGTAGCTGTGGCCGGTCACCCAGCCGATGTCGGCGGTGCACCAGTAGACGTCGTCGTCGTGGACGTTGAAGGTCACCTTGTGGGTGAGGGTGACGTGCACGAGGTAGCCGCCGGTGGTGTGGACGACGCCCTTGGGCGCGCCGGTGGAGCCCGAGGTGTAGAGGATGAAGAGGGGGTCCTCGGCGTTCATCGGCTCGGCCGGGCAGTCGGCGGCGGCCGTGGCCATCGCCTCGTGGTACCACACGTCGCGCCCTTCCTGCATGCCGCAGGTCGTTTGCCCCCTCGATCCCCCCGAGGGGACGCTGCCATCGTCACCAACCTTGACGACGACGACCTTTTCAATCGACGGCGTGCGCTTCAAGGCCTGGTCGGCGATGTCCTTCAAGTGGATGGTCTTGCCGGCGCGGAAGAGCACGTCGGAGGTGACGAGGGCCTTGCAGGAGGAGTCGTTGACCCGGCCCTGGATGGCCTCGGCGCTGAAGCCGCCGAAGATCACCGAGTGGACGGCGCCGATGCGGGCGCAGGCGAGCATGGCCACCGGCAGCTCGGGGATCATCGGCATGTAGATCGCCACCCGGTCGCCCTTGCCGACGCCGAAGGACTTGAGGACGTTGGCGAATTTCGCGACTTCGCGGTGGAGCTCTTCGTAGGTGATCTTCTTCACCGCGTCCTCGGCCTCGCCCTGCCAGAGGAGCGCCGTCTTCCTGGCCCTGGGCGTGCCGAGGTGCCGGTCGAGGCAGTTGTAGGCCACGTTGAGCTCGCCGTCGGCGAACCAGGTGTGCTCGACCTTGCGCGCCTTGGTGTCCCAGGTGTAGCGCAGGCTCTCGGTCGGCTCCTTGAACCAGTGGAGGCTCCTCGCCTGCTCGAGCCAGAAGCCGTCGGGATCGTCGAGCGACCACCTCCACAGCTCCTTGCACCTGGCCTCGCTCGCCACGTAGGCGCTCGCGCGGAGCTCGTCGGGCGGCGGAAACGTCCGCTTCTCCGTCATCAACGATTCGATGGCTTTCTCTGGCGGTGCGGTCATGGCGAGCTCCCCTGTCGGCCTGTCGATGGACCGCCAGTTATATCACGGCCGCGAAGTCCGGCCGTCCGGTCAGCGGCGACGGAAAGCGACGCTGGCCCTGACAAGATGGCGTCGACTTCAGCGGCTCGCCACCCGCTCGTAGAGACGGCCGGGGCTCAGGTACTCGAGCGAGACCTCGAGGCCGAGCTGGAGGAAGTCGCCGTCCTTGAGCGCCACCGTGGCGCCGGCCTTGAGCGGCTGGTCGTTGAGCAACGAGCCGTTGGTCGAGCCGTGGTCCGTGAAGCCCCAGCCCTCGCCCTGGCGGGCGAAGTAGCCGTGGACCTTGGAGACCGAATCGACGGCGATCGCGATGTCGTTCGAGACCGAGCGTCCGATCGAGATCAGGTGGGCGAAGGGATTGCCCGGGCGCTTGCAGAGGAAGGCCAGGCGGTTCAGGTAGCTGAGGATGGCGGCCGACTTGATCGACATGGTGAGCAGTTGGACGCCGGCGTTCGACGACGGGTCGAGCGGCTCGGCCGGCGTGTCCGTGTCGCGGTAGACCACGAGCAGGGCCGGCACCGGGAAGCGGCGGAGGAACTCCTCGCGCGAGCTCTTCCGGGCCAGCCGGGAGAGCTCCTCATAGGCCACGAAGCCGTGCTCGTCGGCCCCTCGGTAGTGCCAGCCCGCGTCGTCCATGACGTGCTCCCTTCAGCTCGCTCGGTGTCCAGCTCCGCGGAGGATACCACGGGCAGGGCGAACGGACGCCGCGTCCGGTGTAGGGGCGCACGGCGTGCGCCCTTGGCGGCGACGACGTCGCCGGCGGCCGACGCGTTCGGTGTAGGGGCGCACGGCGTGCGCCCTTGGCGGCGACGACGTCGCCGGCGGCCGACGGCGGACGGCCGGGCCGTCCGCGGGCGCACGCCGTGCGCCCCTACACCGGCGCGGGCTACAATAGCCGGTCATGTCGTCCTTCGCATCCTTCTCGCTGTCCCGCCGCGCCGGCGCGGCGCTCGTCCTGGCGGCACTCGCGGCGTCGACCGCGGCCTTGCCGGAGCGTTCGCCGCTGGAGCCGGCGTCCTCGGGCGGGCTGGCGGCCCTCGACCGGACCCTCGCCCGGCTGTCCACGCACCGGCGCCTGCTGGTGATCGCCGCCCACCCCGACGACGAAGACACGCGTCTGCTGACCTACGTGGCGCGGGGCCTCGGGGGCGAGGCGGCCTACCTGTCGCTGAGCCGCGGCGAGGGCGGCCAGAACCTGATCGGTCCCGAGCTCGGGGTAGGGCTCGGGCTGCTGCGCTCGCGCGAGCTGCTGGCGGCGCGCGGCGTCGACGGCGCCCGCCAGTTCTTCACCCGCGCCTACGACTTCGGCTACACCCGTTCGCTCGAGGAGACCTTCCGCCTGTGGCCCGAGCAGGTGCTGCTCGAGGACGCCGTGCGGGTGATCCGGCGCTTCAAGCCCCAGGTCGTGGTGGCGGTGTTCCCGCCCACCGAGCGGGCCGGGCATGGCCAGCACTGGGCCTCCGGCGTGGTGGCGCCCGCGGCGATCGAGGCGGCGGCCGACCCGGCGGCCTTCCCCGAGCTCGCCGCCGAAGGGCTGGCGCCGTGGCGGGCGGCGACCTTCTTCCGCTCGGCCTTCTTCGACCGCGAGGCCGCCACCCTGCGCGTGCCGCTGGGAGCCCTGGAGCCCTTCAGCGGCCGCTCGATCTTCCAGATCTCGATGTGGAGCCGCAGCCAGCACCGCTGCCAGGACATGGGCAACGTGCTCCCCCTGGGCGACGCCGAAGGCTTCCTCATCTGGCAGCAGGGCGGAGGGGGACCCGGGACGGACGACGTCTTCGCCGGCGTCGACACGCGGCTCGAGGCCGTGGCCGATCTCCTCGCCGGCGACGCGCTCGCGCCGTCGGTGGGCGCGCGTCTGGGCCGGGTGGGCGAGCTGGCGGCGGGCGCCCGCCGTGACCTGAGCCCGGTCGCCCCCGGCGCCGCCGTCGAGCCGCTCGTCGAGATCGTCCGGCTCCTTCGCGAGGTCGACCGCGACCTGACGGACGACGGTGAGGGGGGGAACCGGCACGTGCGCGACCTCGTCGCCGAGAAGCTCGACCTCGCCGAGGAGGCCCTGGCGACGGCGGCCGGCGTGCTCGCCGACGCCTACGCCGAGCGCGAGACGGTGACGCCGGGCGGCCGCCTGCCGGTGCGTTCGGTCTTCTGGAACGCCGGCGGCCGCGACGTGTCGGCGCCGCGTGTGGAGGTGGTGAGCGCGGACGGCTGGCGCGCCGCCGCCGTCGAGCCGCCGCCCGAGGAGCGCTCGTTCTTCAACACCGAGGTCAGCAACGAGCGGCTGATCACCGTCGAGGTGCCGGCGCAGGCGCCGCCCACCGTCCCCTACTTCCTGCGCTCGCCGCTGCTCGGTGCGCTCTACGATTGGAGCGAAGTGCCCGCGGACGTCCGCGGCCAGCCCTTCGAGGACCCGCCGCTCGCGTTGCGCTTCGCGTTCACGGTCGAGGGGGTGCCGGTGGAGCTCGAGCGCGAGGTCGTCCACCGCTACCGCGACCAGGCGCGGGGCGAGATCCGGCGTCCGCTGCGGGCGGTGCCGCCGCTCGAGGTGACCGTCGAGCCGGAGCTCGTGGTGTGGCCGATCGGCGAGCGATCAGAAGAGCGTCTGCAAGTGGTCGTGCGCTCCCACGTCGACGAGCCGGTGAGCGCCCGCCTCGAGGTGGCCGTGCCGCCGGGCTGGCCGGCGCCCGCGGCGAGCGCCGTCGAGATCGCCGAGCCCCGAGGACGGCAGACGCTCGAAGTGGTGCTGCGCGCGCCCGAGGACGTCCGAGCGGGCCGCCACGAGGTCGCCGTGGCGGCGGTCACCGCCGACGGCGAACGCTTCGGTCGTTCGTTTCCCCTGGTGGACTACGAGCACGTCCGTCCGACGCCGATGCCGCGCGACGCCCGAGTGACGGTGAGCGCCGCCGTCATCGGCATGCCTGATCTCGGGCGTTTGGGCTACGTGCGCGGCGCCGCCGACAAGGTGCCGGAGCTGCTGCGGGCGATCGGCCTGCCGGTGGAGCTTCTCGACGAGGCCGTGCTCGCCGACGCCGACCTCGCGGCCTTCGACGCGATCGTCGTCGGCAGCCGCGCTTACGAGAGCGACGCCGGCCTCGCCCGCGCCAACGGCCGGCTGCTCGACTACGTGCGCGGCGGCGGGCTGCTGATCGTGCAGTACCAGCAGTACCAGTTCGTGCAGGGAGGCTTCACGCCCTACCCGCTCGACATCGGGCGTCCGCACGGCCGGGTGACGGACGAGACCGCGCCGGTGCGTCAGCTCGTGCCGGACCATCCCGTCTTCACGACCCCGAACGCGATCGCGTCCGCCGACTGGGAGGGCTGGATACAAGAGCGCGGCCTCTACTTCGCCGGCACCTGGGACGACGCCTACGAGCCGCTCCTGGCGACGGCGGACCCCGGCGGCGAGGAGCAGCGCGGCGCGCTGCTGGTGGCGCGTTACGGCGAGGGCTGGTACGTCTATACGGGGCTGGCGTTCTTCCGTCAATTGCCCGCGGGCGTCCCCGGGGCTTATCGTCTGTTCGCCAACCTGCTGGCGCTTGGCCGGAAAGACTGAGGACGACTGGAATGCTCAAGTATCTCGAAACGCAAGACGTCGGTCCCGCGGACCATCTGCGGCTGGATCTGGCGCCGCGGCTGAACGTCCTGACCGGTGACAACGGCCTGGGCAAGACGTTCTTCCTCGACGTCGCCTGGCGTGCCGCCGCCGTTGACTGGGCGAGCCTTCCGGCTCGACCGCGGCGCAAAGAAGGACGCAAACCGAAGATCCGTTTCTCCTTCGATGACCAGGAGCACGAGCTCCGTTTCGATATCGCACGCCAATCTTGGAGAGCTGGCCGGTCCAGGCGAAGTCCGGTCCCGCCCGGGGGGCGTGAGGCCATCGTGATCTACGTGCGCACTGACGGAGGTTTCTCCGTCTGGGACCCGATGCGTTCGGCAATCGTCGAACCGGAGCAGATGCCGCCGTATCACTTCACACCTGATACTCTCTGGAACGGATTGCAGGATGGAGACCACGTCCTGTGCAACGGGCTGATCCGCGACTGGATCACCTGGCAGGACCGTCAAAGCCCTTCCTTCCAGATGTTGGAAGACGTGCTGGAGCACCTGTCTCCGCCCACCGGCGAGACGCTGCGTCCCGGTCCTCCGACACGGATCTCGGTGGTCGACGCCCGCGACGTCCCGACCATCGAGCTGCCCTACGAGACGGTGCCCGTCGTCCATGCCGCGGCCGGCATGCGCCGGGTCCTGGCTCTCGCCTACCTGATGGTCTGGGCCTGGAGCGAGCACCTGGCCGCGGCGAAGCTGCTCGACGCGCCGCCGCTGACACGGCTCCTGCTCCTCATCGACGAAGTCGAGTCTCATCTCCATTCGCAATGGCAGCGCGCGTTGCTCCCGGCGCTCCTGACCGTGACGGAGCACCTGCGGGGAAACCTCGACCTGCAGATACTCGCGACGACGCACGCCACCCTGGTTCTGGCCTCGGTGGAGCCGAAGCTCGACGAGGAGCGTGACGCCCTCTTCGTTTTCGACCTGGAAAAGGACGACGTCACCGTCCGGCGGACGCAGTGGCCTCCGCGAGGAGACGCCTCGGGTTGGCTCGCCTCGGAAGCCCCCGACCTGAAAGCAGCACGGTCCCTCCCGGCGCAACGCGCCATCCGGGCGGCGATGGAGACCACGCGCGATCCGAATCCCCCAGTCGACGAGATCCGCCATCAGCGCCGAGCCGTCCGCAACGAGACGGATCCTGTTGGCTAGCCGCGGCGCAAGCGGCGGTACCGGACCTGAGGCGATGTCGATAAAGTCCCCTGGAACAGCTCTGGTCCTGACGGCCCTTCTCGCCGCCTGCGACGACGGCCGCACGCCGCTCGTCCTCTACTCGCCGCACGGACGCGACCTGCTCAACCTGGTCGAGGACGCCTACGAGGCCGCGCACCCGGAGATCGACGTCCGCTGGCTGTTCATCGGCTCGCAGGAAGTGCTCGAACGGGTGCGCATGGAGAAGGTCAATCCCCAGGGCGACGTGTGGTTCGGCGGCCCGGGGACGATCCTCGCCTGGGCCGCCCACGACGGCCTGCTCGAGCCCTACCGTCCCCCCTGGGCCGACGCGCTGCCCGCGGCCAGCCGCGCCGACGGCGACCTCTACTTCGGCATCTACCAGACCCCCCCGGTGCTGGTCTACAACGAGGACGCCGTCGCCCCCGAAGAAGCGCCCGGCGACTGGGACGACCTGCTCGACGAGCACTGGCGCGGCAAGGTGCTGATCCGCGACCCGCTGGCGAGCGGCACGATGCGCACGGTGTACGGCATGATCGTGGCGCGCTCGGTGGCCGAGACGGGCGACGCGAAGCGCGGCTTCGACTGGCTGCGCCGCCTCGACGCGCAGACGAAGGAATACGTCCACAACCCGGCGCTCCTGCACCAGAAGCTGATCCGTCAGGAGGGCCTGGTCACGATCTGGACGATGACCGACATCCTCTTCCAGCGCCAGCGCGGTGCGCCGCTGGCCTACCGTTTCCCCGCGAGCGGCTCGCCGGTGATCGACGACTCGATCGCCCTCATCAAAGGCGCCAACCATCCCGCGGAGGCGCGCGCCTTCATCGACTGGGTGGGCGGCCGCGACGCCCTGCTCGAGGCGGCGCGGAAGGCGTACCGCCTCCCCACGCGGACGGATCTGCCGCGCGAGGAGCTGCCCGACTGGGCGCGCGAGGCCATCGATCACCTGGTGATCGCGGACGTCGACTGGCAGCTCCTGGAAGAACGCGGCGCCGAGTGGCTCGACGTGTGGGACCGCGAGATCCGGGGGCGAGGAAACAAGGAGTAGGGCGGGCACTGCCCGCCGCGGCGCGTCAGAACGGCGGGCAGTGCCCGCCCTACGGAAGACCTACCCCGACGAGCGCAGGTCGTACGTGTAGAGCGAGTCCTGCTCGCGCAGGAAGAGCCTGCCGCCGGCGATCACCGGCAGCGGCCAGCTCTCCTTGCGCGCTCCCGGGATCCGGAACGAGCCGTGCTCGCGATAGCCCGCCGGCGTCGCCTCGACGAGGATCATGCGGCCGTCCTGGTAGCGGAAGTACAGACGGCCGTCGGCGTAGGTGACGGCGGCCGAACGGCGGCCCTCGTTGGGCGCCGGACCCCAGGCGACCGCGCCTGTGGCCAGCTCCACGCACACCGGACGCCCGCGGTTCTGCCCCGTGCCGGCGTAGACGTAGCCGTCGTGCAGGATCAATCCGCCGTGCTGGTTCTCGAGCACGGCCGGGGCCAGCGCGTAGACCTCCCGCGCTTCGACGCCCCGGCCGCGGCGCACGAGCTCGAGCAGCACGGCGCCCGTGCCGTAGCCGTTGGCGGCGAAGACGTAGTCGCCGCTCGCAAGCGGCGTCGGGATGTTGGCGACGTCGTTGGCCACCCGGTTGTAGCCCCAGAGGAAACGGCCGGTCGCCGCCTCCACCCCCACCAGCCCGCGCCCCAGGAGCTGCACGTATTGGCGTATGCCCGCGCCCTCGGAGATCACCGCCGACGAGTAGCCGGCGCCGTCGGAGCCGTGGTCGCCGAGGTCGGGGATCGCGGCGCGCCAGAGCTCCTCGCCGGTGGCCTTGGCCAGCGCCACCAGGGCGGCGTCGCGCACGCCGGGGGTCAC
>Ga0299906_10000891_pt1 | contig 26145 bp, 26 predicted proteins | sample RVTome_14_FD_200259 | JGI IMG/M metagenome (GOLD analysis project Ga0299906, IMG submission 200259) | Soil microbial communities from uranium-contaminated site in the Upper Colorado River Basin, Wyoming, United States - RVT145D125 (version 2) ...
CGCGCAGCTCGTTCAGCGCCTCGTAGATGATCGTGTACAGACGAATGTCGACCCCTTCTCGCTCGGCCAGTGCGGCCGCCTTCGGCTCCGGCCGCACGTTGAACCCGATGATGACGCCGTTCGACGCGGAGGCGAGCAACACGTCCGACTCGGTGATGCCGCCGACCGAACCGTGGATCACGACGAGCCGGACCTCGTCGGTAGACAGACGCTGCAGCGCGTCCGAGACGGCCTCGACGGAGCCCTGCACGTCGGCCTTGAGGACGACCTTGAGCTCGCGCACGCTGCCCTGTTTCACCTGTTGATACAGGTCGTCGAGCGAGACCTTCGCGGTCTTCGTCATGTCGGCGTCGCGCTGCTTGTTGGCGCGATGCCCCGCCACCTGACGGGCCTTCTGCTCCTCCTGAACCGCCAGGAGCACGTCGCCGGCGGCCGGCACTCCCCCGATGCCGAGGATCTCCACCGGCATCGACGGTCCGGCGGACTTCACGCGATTGCCCTTGTCGTCCATCATCGCGCGCAGGCGACCGAATTCGACACCGCACACGAACGAGTCCCCTACGTTGAGCGTCCCCTCCTGGACCAGAACGGTCGCCACCGGGCCGCGGCCACGATCGAGGCGGGCTTCGATGATGACGCCCTTGGCCTGCCGCGTGGGATTGGCCTTCAGCTCGAGAACGTCGGCCTGCAACAGCAACATCTCGAGGAGCTGATCGATGCCGTCGCCCGTCTTCGCCGACACACCGATGGCGGTCGTTTCGCCACCCCACTCCTCCGGAACGAGGCCGTGGTTCGAGAGCTCCTGTCGCACGCGTTCGACGTTCGCGTCGGGCTTGTCGATCTTGTTGATCGCCACCACGATCGGCACGCCGGCCGCCCGGGCGTGGTTGATGGCCTCCACGGTCTGGGGCATGACGCCGTCGTCGGCGGCCACCACCAGGACGACGATGTCGGTCACCTGGGCCCCGCGGGCGCGCATGGCGGTGAAGGCGGCGTGGCCGGGCGTGTCGAGGAACGTGATCTGGCGTCCCTGCACCTCGACCGTGTACGCGCCGATGTGCTGGGTGATGCCACCCGCCTCTCGGGCCGCCACCTTGGTCGCGCGCACGGCGTCCAGCAGGGAGGTCTTCCCGTGGTCGACGTGCCCCATCATGGTAACGACGGGTGCGCGCACGACGAGGTCGTCCACCGAGGCGTCCTGCTCCGTCTCGAGGGCCTGCTCGGCGTCGAAGGCGATGTTCTCGACCTGGTACTCGAACTCGCCCGCCACCAGCGTCGCCGTGTCGTGATCGAGCGCTTGGTTGATGGTGGCCATCATGCCCATGTCGATCAGCTTCTTCAGCACCTCACCGGCCTTGACGCCCATGGACCGCGCCAGATCGGCCACCGTGATCACTTCGGAGATGCGGATGACGCGCTTGGACGCCCGGGGAACGGTGATCTCCGTCTTCTTGACCTCCTTGCCGGGCATCGCGCGGCGCTTCTGGGGTCGCTTGGCGCCCCGGCCGCGGCCCCGCTCGAGGGTGTCCCCGAACTCCGACTTCTTGACGACGCGACGGCCCTTGCGACGCCGCGGCCCTCCCGGAGCACCCGGCGGCGGCAAGCCCGCCCCCGCCGGCGGCACCGGATCGGGCGCTCCGCGCCATCCGCCGCTCGGGGGCGGTGGGGGCTGAGCGGCCTTCCGAAGATCGATCCTACCGAGCACCTTCACGCCGTGCTGCTGATCGCCCGGCGGGATGGCGGTCGGCACGGGTGCACGCGGGGCGGGCGCGGGGGAGCCGGGACGCACGCCCGGCGCCGGCCGCGCAGGCGGCTTGGCTGCCACGGGGGGAGGCGGCGGGGGTGCGGGCGGCTTCACCACTGGGGCCCGCTCGGCCGCCGCGGTCGGCTCGACCGGTTCGGCGGACGCCGATGGCGGCGCGGCCACTTCGGGGGTCGGCGCGGTCTCCATGGGGTCGACCGGCGCGTGGGGATCGACCGGCGCGTGGGCGACCGGCGCGTGGGCGACCGGCTCCGACGGTGGAGGCGGCGGCGGGGCCGTCTCCGTCAGGGGCGGCGGTACCGCCGTATCGAAATCGAGCGATGGGGGCACCGACTCGCCATCGTCAGCCAGGCCGGGGATCGGCGTCGGGAGTTCCTCGCGGCGCAGGACTTGCCGCACGCTCCGGCGCCGGATGACGTTCGTCTGCAGCCGCGTCTCCGTCGTCTTCTCGCGAGCCGTGACCATCTGCTCGGCTCCCGAGTCGCGTTCGGTCACGACGCGTTCCGCGACGATGCGTTCCCGGCCGATCGACAGCCCCGCCGACGGGTCCAGCGTGAGGCCGAGCGTCTTCTTCACGCGGGCCGCCTCCTCGTCGGTGAGCGAACTCTGCGCCCTCTTCCCGTGGATCCCCAGGCGCTCCGCGCAGGCGACGACGTCCTTGGTCGCCTGCCCCCATTCCTTGGCCAGCTCGTGCACACGCTTCGACATTTGCCAGCTACCTCGACGTCTCGCTGCGGCGCAGCAGTTCGGCGGCCACGCGTCGCTTCGCCTCGAGCGGCGGCGCCCAGCGCAGCGAACGGATCCGCCCCTTGGTGCCGCCGAAGCGGTCGAGACATTCCCGTCTCCCATGCAAGTAGGCGCCCCGGCCGGCGACGCGCCGTTCCGGATCGAGCACCAGATCGGACCCGAACCGCGCCACGCGCGTCAGCTCCGCCTGCGGGGCCCGCTCCCTGCATCCCATGCACGTACGGATCGACTTCACTCGCGGCTACCCTCCAGGCCGTCGGTGGGGGGCGGCACCCCGTCCTCCGCGCTGACCGACACCGCCTCCTCAGCGGCGGGCATCGCCAGCAACGCGCTCGCCGCCGCCAACTCGGCCGCCTCGACCACTTCCCGCTCCGCTTGCTCCTGCGCCGATACCAGGATGCCGGGAATGGCTTCCGGAGCGATCGATGCGATCTCGGCGAGCGCCTCGGGGTCGGCCGCCGCCAGGTCCGCAGCCGACTTGATGCCCCCTTGGTAGAGCTGCTCCGCCACCGACGCCCCGATGCCATCGACGGAGCTGAGCGAGGCGCGCGCCCGGCGCGCCTCGTCCTCCGCCTCCGACTCACTGCGGACATCCAGCCGCCAGCCCGTCAGACGCGACGCCAGCCGGACGTTCTGTCCCTTGCGCCCGATGGCCAGCGAGAGCTGATCATCGGGGACGATGACCTCCATGCCCTGCTCGTCCTCGTCGACGATGATCTTCGAGACCTTCGCCGGGGCCAGTGCCCGGCAGACGTATTCGGCCGGCTCGGCGACCCAGGGCACGATGTCGATGCGCTCGTTGCGCAACTCCTGCACGACCGCCTGCACCCGGGTGCCGCGCATGCCGACGCAGGCGCCCACCGGATCGACGTCGTCGTCGTTGCTCGTCACCGCGATCTTGGCGCGGCCGCCCGGCTCGCGAGCGGCCCCCTTCACTTCGACGATCCCTTCGTAGATCTCCGGGACCTCCTGCTCGAAGAGTTTGATCAGCAAGCCGGGGTGCGTCCGCGACAGCACGATTTGCGGTCCCTTCGTCGCCAGGTCGACGTCGATGATGAAGGCCCGGATCCGATCGCTCTGCCGGTAGCGCTCGCGCGGAATCTGCTCCTTCTCGGGCAGGATCGCGTCGGTGCGCCCCAGGTTCACGATGATGTTCTTCTTCTCGAAGCGCTGCACCGTTCCCGATACGAGCTCGCCCTTCCGGCCCTTGAACTCGTTGTAGATGCTGTCTCGTTCGGCGTCGCGGACACGCTGGATGATGTTCTGCTTCGCCGCCTGGGCGGCGATCCGTCCGAACTTCTCCGAGGGCAGCTTGGCGAGCAGTTCGTCGCCGATCTGGGCCTCCGGGTCCAGGCTGCGGCGCGCCTCGTCGAGCAGCACGTGATTCTCGGGGTCCTCGATGGTCTCGACGACCGTCTTGATCTCGAAGAGTTCGACTTCACCGAGTTCGGAGTTGAACTGTGCCTCGATGTTCTTGTCGGGACCGAACGTACGCTTCGCGGCGGAGAGCATGGCCTCCTCGATGGCCCCGACGATGATCGTGCGGTCGATCCCCTTCTCTTTGCTCACCTGCTCGATGACGCGATTCAGATCCGGCAGCATGATTCCTCCGGGCCCCTACGACCGGGCTCCCGCGCGGAGGGCACGCCGAGCGTCGAACTCGGTGTGCGCCTCGGTGATCTCGTCGAATGCCACCTCGACCGGCCCCACGTCCACGTCCGACACCCGGACGCCCAGGTCCGTGACGGCCTCGAGTGCGCCCCGGAAGCGCCGCCGCCCGTCGTGCGGTTCGCGCGTCGTGAGTCGAATCGCTTCGCCCACCACGCGACGGAAATGATCGGGACGTCGCAGCGGGCGCTCCACCCCGGGAGACGAGCACTCCAGGACGTACCGACCCTGCACCGCGTCGTGCGCTTCGAGGACGTCGCCGAGCCGTCGGGACACGTCCGCGAGCTCGTCGAGGGTGACCCGCCCGTCGGGGCGGTCCAGCAACAGCCGGAGGACCATCCGGCCCGCCTCCGGACGATACTGGACGTCGATCACCTCCAGTCCCAGACCGGTGACGAGGGGCTCCGTGATCTCCCACACTCGTGTGCGAATCGTGCTCGAATCCATGGCGTCGATGTCGTGTCCTAGAAACAAAAAGAGTGGGCGCGGGCCCACTCACCGGAAAAAGTGAAGCCTGGAGGACAGCCCCGTCACTTAACACGACCCTTGCAATCCCGCAACGTTACGGCCGGGGAGCCGGGCGGGCGCCTCGGTGCCGAGGTGGCACCGAACGCGAGGCCCACAGCCCCGACGCCGCGGCCGGCCCGCTGGGGGCACGCCGAGGAGTCAACCCTTCCCGTCCGTGACGCCGCGTTCGCGAAAGGTCTTGAGGCCCAGAATCTGGTAGCTGCGGCGCCCCTGGGGCGTGATCACTTCCACCTCGTCGCCCTCCTCCCGGTTGAGGAGCGCCCGACCGATGGGCGAGGACAGCGAGATCCGGCCCTGGCCCGCGTCGACCTCCTCCGGGAAGACGATCTCGTACGTACTCTGCGTTCCCTCGTCGACGTCCTCCACGAGCACTTCGCTGCCGTACGCCACCCGCCCCTCAGGGATCGAGGCCACGTCGTACATCGAGAGCTCCCGAATTCGCGTCGCGAGCTGTCCGATGCGCGAGCGCACGTACTCCTGGCGCCCCTTGGCGGCGTCGTACTCGGCGTTCTCGGACAGATCACCGTGGGCGGCGGCCGTTGCCAACTCCTTCGGCAACTCCACGTTCAACTCCCGCTGCAGCTCCGCCAGCTCCTTCTTGAGCTTCACCAGGATCGGCAACTCGCTGCGCCCCGCCACGTCAGTCGTCCTCGCGCGCGGCCAGTACGGCCTTGGCGATCTCGCTGGCGCGTCGCCCATCGTAGCGCCCCGCCGACTCGGTCCGCAGCGCGGCCATGATCGTACCGATGGACGGGTTGTCGGCGCCCCTCGCGAGTTCTCGGATGCGAGCCTCGAGTTCTGTGTCCGACAGCAGGGCCGGCAGATACGGTTCGAGGATCCGGCGCTCGGCCTGGTTCTGCGTGACGAGATCCTGGCGCCCGGCCTTGGTCGCAAACTCCTCGGCTTCCTCGCGCTGGCGCATCTCACGTCGAATGATCTGCACGAGGTCCGCTTCCGGCAGCGTCGCGATCCGTTTCTCGACCTTCACGTTCTTCGAGACGGCGAGCACACCGCGCAATACGTAGACGACGGACATGTCGCGTGCCTTCATGGCGCGCGTGAGATCCTCGACGATGCGTTCCTCGGTCAGCGGCACGGAGGCGGTAGCGTACTGGCAAGGGTGGAGGGAGTAAAGTCCGACGGCGCTCCACCGACGAACGTGACGCCCCCAGCCATTGCGACGGCGCCGGCGACGGGTCAGCACGCCGGCATGCGCCTGCTCCTGACCCGGCTGCTCGACTTCGCCTTCCCACGCAGTTGTTGCGGCTGCGGCCCCCCGACGGCCACCGGCGCCCCCTGGCTCTGCGCGACATGCCTGCACGGCCTTCCGTCCGCGCCGGCGTCCCGTACGCGCGATGGCGTGCTCGTCGCGGCCGCGACGCTCTACCAGCCCGGCGGTGCGACCGGCCGGCTCGTGCGGGCGTTCAAGTACGACGGCGCCCGAAGCCTCGCGGCCCCTCTCGGAGGCCTTCTAGCCGCGCGCTACGCCTGGGACGCCGACGTGCTGGTGCTGCCCGTCCCGCTGCATCGCCGCCGTCTCCTCGACCGCGGCTACAATCAGGCCGTGCTGCTGGCGCGTGTTCTGGCACGCCGCCGGCGTCTCGAATGGACCCTCGACACCCTCGTCCGGCTACGGGACACCCCCACCCAGACCCGGCTGCCGGCGCGCGAGCGACGACGGAACCTGGCAGCCGCCTTTGTCGTCCGCCGGCCGCACCTCGTGCGCCGCCGCGACGTGGTGGTGGTCGACGACGTCGTGACCACCGGTGCCACCGCCGACGCCTGTGCCGGCACGCTGCTCGCGGTGGGCGCGCGGCGGGTGCGCGTGTACGCGTTCGCGCACACCCCGACCGCGGCAGTTGTCCACGCGGCACCCGAGTCGCTAAAGGGGGCGGTGTGACTCGCCTCGGCGTACTCGTCTCCGGACGCGGATCGAACCTCTCGGCCATCGTGGAGGCGCAACGCGCCGGTCGCCTCGGCGCCGAGGTCGGCCTCGTCATCTCCAACCGTCCAGGGGCGGGCGGGCTGGAGATCGCGGCGGCGAACCAGGTGCCGACGTGCCTCCTCGAGCATGGGGCGTATCCGAGCCGCAGCGCCTTCGATCGGGCGCTCGTCGATGCGCTCGTCGCGGCCCGCATCGACCTGGTGGCGCTCGCCGGCTTCGACCGACTCGTCACGCGCACGCTGCTCGACGCGTTCCCGGTGCGCATCCTCAACGTCCACCCCGCGCTCCTCCCCGCCTTCACGGGCCTGCACGCCCAACGCCAGGCCATCGAGTACGGCGTACGCGTGGCCGGGGCGACCGTGCACTACGTCGACGACCAAGTCGATCACGGCCCCATCGTCTTGCAGGGAGCCGTCGCCGTGCAGCCGAACGACGATGAGGCGGCGCTCGCGGCGCGCATCCTCGAGGTCGAGCATGCCATCTTTCCCGCCGCCATTCGCCTGCACGCGGAAGGACGGCTCGAGGTGCACGGTCGCCACGTCCGCATCCGCGGCTCCGTGCCGCCGCCGCCGCCCGCCTTGCTCTGGATCGCCTGAGCCTGGCCTCGATCCGGCCGGCGGCAGGGTTGCAAGCTGGCAAACTCGCTGGTACATCTTCTCTGCTCGAGTTGTCGGCCATGTCGATCAAGGCGATCGCGGTCCATCAGACGGATCCACACGCCAGCCACGACGGCCACGGTGTGGGGTCCCTGGCCGTCCGTTGCCGGCCGAACGAGTACGCGGTGGAGCCACCGTGGGTGGATCGTCCACCGCCGCGTCCAAACGATGCGTCGCAGTAGGTGAGGAGGGGGCCATGTGGGATGTGGAGGGGGTGCTGGCGGAGGTGCGGGAACTCGCGGAGCGCGGAGACCACCACTCGATCGTCAGCCGCTACGGGTCGCTGGACGACATGCCCGAGCAGGAGACGTGGAACTCCACGGAGCTGCTCTACGAGATCGGGCGAGCCTTCGGCATGCTCGGCAACGAGGAGAAGGTGGAGCGCTATCTTTTGCGCTGCGCGGAGCTCGCGCCACGGCGCGCCGCCGTCTTTCACTGTGCGATCGGCTGGTACTTCCAGCGCAAGAAGAAGTGGTCGAAGGCCCTGCGCTGGTACGACCGCGCGCTCGCGTCGTTTCCGACCTACCACCTGTGCCTCTTCCGCACCGGGTACTGCCTCGAGAAGCTGCACCGGCCGCGTGAGGCGCTCGATGCCCTCACCCGGGCACGCGACGTCTGGGATGCCGCGGGCTCGGAGCAGCGAGTGCGGGGACGCGGCGTCGAGGTCCAGGTGCTGTTTCATCTGTCGCGCGTCCTGCGCGACGTCGGCTCCTTCGACCAGGCCGCCGAGGTACTCGAGGCCTGTGGCGCCCTCGATCGCGCCTGTGATCCCCCGGCCATTCGCCCAGAGCACGTCGACGCGTGCCGCGGCGAGCTGGCGCTCCGCCGTGGCGACCTCGACGGGGCCCTGGGCCACTTCCGCGCCGCGCGCGAGCTCGACCCCGACTCCAGCTACTTGTGGGAGCGGACGGGGCGGGTCCTCGAACTCCACGGCGACCTGGAGGGGGCCGAGGCCGCGTATCGACATGCGACCGGCCTGTCCCGCGGAGCCTTCGCCCAGTTGGCCCTCGGCCGGCTCCACACCCAGGTGACCGGACGCTACGCCGAGGCGGTCGAGGCTTTTGCTGCCGCGCTGCGCGAGGTGCCGGGAGTCGAACCCCTGGTTCGCATCGAGTTGGCCCGCCTGCACCTCGCCTGCGATCGGCCGGCCGCCGCCCATCAGCAACTCGAGCACGCGCTCGCCTGCCGCCGTGATGGTGGCTTCCTGGAAGCCTTGCGCCTCGCCGCGGAGGTCGCAGAGCGCCTCCATGCCTACGACGAGGCCCGCGGCTTCCTGGACGAGATCCTGCGCACGAACCCCGACGACGCGGACGCCCGCCGTCACGTGGAGCGCCTCGCCGCCTGCGACCGGCTCGCCACTCCCCCACCGCCCGACAAGCCCCTCCCAGCGGCACTGGCGGTCCTGGAGAACTGCACCCTCCTCGGGCGAGGCCGCGAGCGCGTACGAGGCATCGTCGACCGCTTCTTCACGCACAAGGGCTTCGGTTTCGTGCGGTACGGCGAGGGCGAGAGTCTGTTCTTTCACGTCACGCAGTGCGAGGACGACACCTCCGACCTGGCCCCGGGCGCCCGCGTGAGCTTCATCGTCGGCCACAACTCGAAGAAGGGGAAGCCACAGGCGGAAAGCCTGCGGATGCTGGCGCACTGACGGCGCTGCCGCGTTGCAACTTCCGCACTGCGACGGTATCGTCTGACCATCGAGCCTGCTGCACGGGGTGGCTGCTCCTCGGTGTCCCGCTCCCCTGTCGCGCAGCCGCGGGGGGTAGGGTTGGTCGATGCCGAGCGAAGCCACGAAAACTAAAACCATCGAACGTCGGGAGTCCGTCGTGGTGCGTTTCGCCGGCGACTCCGGCGACGGGATGCAGGTGACCGGCACGCAGTTCACCACGGCGACGGCGCTGGCGGGGAACGACCTCGCCACCCTCCCCGATTTCCCGGCGGAAATTCGCGCCCCCGCCGGCACGCTCGCCGGCGTCAGCGCCTTCCAGATCAACTTCTCGACGCATGACGTCTTTACGCCCGGCGACGAGCTCGACGTCCTCGTCGCGATGAACCCCGCCGCCCTCAAGGCGAACTTGGAGGACCTGAAGCCGGGTGGGATGCTGATCGTCGATCGCGAGGGATTCTCCGACCAGAACCTGAAGAAGGCCGGGTACTCGTCGAACCCGCTCGAGGACGACTCCCTCGCCGGCTACCAGCGCTTTCCGATCGACGTGACGCGCCTCACGACCGCAGCGTTGAAGGACCTCGGGCTATCCGCACGCGCCGCGTTCCGCTGCCGCAACTTCTTCTGCCTGGGAGTGGCTGCCTGGCTCTACACGAGGCCGACCGATCCGACCGAGGCGTGGATTCGCACCAAGTTCCAGCGCACGCCCGAGATCGTCGAGGCGAACGTGCGCGCGTTTCGCGCCGGGTACGCGTTCGCCGAGAACAGCGAGCTGTTCGCCGTCTCCTACGAAGTGGTGCCGGCCGCCATCAAGTCGGGCACCTACCGCAACATCACGGGCAACACGGCCACGGCCCTCGGCTTCATCGCCGCCGCCCACAATGCCGGTCGCCCGCTCTTTCTCGGCAGCTATCCCATCACCCCGGCCAGCGACATCCTGCACGAGCTGGCCGCGCTCAAGCACTTCGACGTCCATACGTTCCAGGCCGAGGACGAGATCGCCGGCATCGGCGCCGCCTTGGGTGCCGCATTCGGTGGAGCGATCGCCATCACGACGACCAGTGGTCCCGGCTTGAATCTCAAGGCGGAGACCCTGGGCCTGGCGCTGGCCGTCGAGCTGCCGCTGGTCGTCACCGACGTCCAGCGTGCCGGCCCCTCGACCGGCATGCCGACCAAGACGGAGCAGGCCGACCTCCTCATGGCGATGTACGGCCGCCACGGCGAGTCACCGCTGCCCATTCTGGCTGCGAGCACGCCCTCCGACTGTTTCCTGATCGCCTACGAAGCCGTCCGGATCGCGGTGAAGTACATGACGCCGGTCATCGTCCTGACCGACGGCTATCTCGCCAACGGATCCGAGCCATGGCTCATTCCGGACCTGAGCGCTCTCCCTCCCATCCCGGTGGAGTTCCGAACCGACCCGACCGGATTCTTCCCCTACGTACGTGACGAGGAGACCCTGTCACGGCCCTGGGTGATCCCGGGCACCCCCGATCTGGAGCATCGGGTGGGGGGACTGGAGAAGGACTTCCTCAGCGGCAACGTCAGCTACGCCCCCAGCAACCACGAGCAGATGATCCGCGTGCGGGCCCGCAAGATCGCCGGCATCGCGCGGGAGATTCCGCCCCTCGAGGTGTTCGGGCCCGCCCAGGGCGAGCTGCTCGTCCTCGGCTGGGGCGGTACCTACGGGTCGCTGCGCGAAGCCTGCCGTCGTCTCGGCGAGGAAGGACACGCCGTCGCGCACGTCCATCTCCGGCACCTGAACCCATTCCCGTCCGACCTGGGACGGATCCTGCGATCCTACCGTCACGTGCTCGTGCCCGAGATCAACCTCGGCCAACTCGTCCGCCTGATCCGCGCGGAGTACCTGGTCGACGCCATCGGCTTCAACAAGATCCAGGGCCGCCCGTTCAAGGTGAGCGAGTTGATGGAGCGCTGCCGCAAGGTCCTCGGCGGCGGCCCCGAAGGGGAGGCTTCCGCATGACGACTCTCACGAAGAAGGATTTCGTGAGCGACCAGGACGTGCGCTGGTGCCCCGGCTGCGGCGACTACGCCATCCTCGCTCAGGTCCAGAAAGTGCTCCCCGAACTCGACGTCCCGCGCGAGAACTTCGTCTTCGTCTCGGGGATCGGCTGCTCCAGCCGCTTCCCGTACTACGTCAACACCTACGGCTTCCACTCCATCCATGGGCGGGCTCCCGCGATCGCCTCCGGCCTCAAGATGACCCGTCCCGAGCTGTCCGTGTGGATCATCACCGGTGACGGCGACGCGCTCTCCATCGGAGGCAACCATCTGATTCACATCCTCCGGCGCAACCTGGACGTGAACATCCTTCTCTTCAACAACCGCATCTACGGCCTGACCAAGGGGCAGTACTCGCCGACCTCCGAGGTCGGGAAGCGAACCAAGTCGACTCCCCAGGGTTCCGTCGACCACCCCTTCGATCCCGTCCAGGTGGCCATGGGTGCCGGCGCCACCTTCATCGCCCGCTCCATCGACGTCGAGACCCGGCACCTCCAGGATGTCATTCGCGCGGCGCACGCACATCGCGGCACGTCGTTCGTGGAGATCCTGCAGAACTGCAACGTCTTCAACGACGGGGCCTTCGAGCCGCTGACGGACAAGAAGTCCAAGGCTGATCACACCCTCGTCCTCGAACAGGGCGCGCCGCTCGTCTTCGGCCCCAACCGGGATCGCGGGATCCGTCTGAATGCGACCCTCGGGCCGGAAGTCGTCGACCTCGGCAACGGGGTGGGCGAGAACGATTGCCTGCGCTTCGACGAGGCCAATCCCGCCATCACGGGGATGCTCGCCCGGCTGGACCCGCAGCAGTTCCCCACCCCGATCGGCATCATCTCGCGCCGGCCGCGCGCCTGCTACGAGGACGGGACCACGGCCCTCGTCGAGGCCGCCCGCCGCGGGACCCCCGCCGACCTGCACGCGCTCCTGCACCGCGGCGACACCTGGACGGTCGAGTAGCTCAGCCGGTCGACTCTTCCAGCAGCAGCCGCGTCCTCGGCAGCATGCCCGGGCGCGTCCGGCACCACCCCCTTAGGCTCTCCAGGTCGGCGCCGACGTCGACGTCGAAGAGCTGCGGGAGCAGACCCAGGCCGAGTCCCGCTGCCCCGCAGCGCGCGACGGTCGTCGCCAGGACCCCGGCGCTGCCCCACGGCACGTCCGCAAACAGCGCCGGACAGGGCGGGCGATAGGCGACGAGATAGTAGCCGCCGTCGCGGGCGGGGCCCAGGACCACGTCGCGTCCCCACTCGATCTCGCCCGCGGCCCGCCGCACCCACGCCAGCGGGACGTGCGGGACGTCGGTCCCCAGCACGACCACGGTCTCGCGCGACCCGTTCGCCACCCGGGTCGCGGCTCGATCCATACGCTCCCCGAGGTCCGCGCCCTCCTGCGGCACGATCGTCTCGCCGGGCAGTAGGGTCCCCACGTCCGCATCGGGGGGCCAGACGGCCCAGGTCACGGGCAGCCGAGCCTGGCGGAGTCGGTCGCGCAGGTCGAGGAGAAACGCTTCGTGCAACCGGCAGGCGCGCTCAGGACCGAGGGTCCGCGCCAGGCGGGTCTTCACCTTGCCCGGCTGCGGGTACTTGGTCATCACCAGGACTCGCATCTCCGTCACCCTCCGCCGCAGTGCCGAAGTCCATCACGTACGACACCACGGCGTCGATCTCCTCCGGCGTCAGCACGCCCTTGAAGCCCGCCATCATCGTCCCGGGCCGCCCGTGCTCAACCACGAGACGGACCTGCGTGCGTGGCCGCCCCTCCCAGAACTGCTGGTCGCGAAAGTTGCGCGGCCTCGGGTCGAGGGCCGCGGCGGCCGGTCCGTCGCCGGCACCGTCCGCCCCGTGACAGGCGGAGCAGCGCTCGCCGTAGATCCGCATGCCGAGCGTGTCGGCCCGAGACAGTGACGGGGCGATCACCAGGACGAGCGTGACCGCGAGTCGCCGCCAGGCACCGCCATCACGCCTGCTCATGGACCAACCCGGCGAGATCGCCCTCGGCGTCCAGCCGCGCGAGGTCCGCATAGCCGCCGATCGCCTCACCATCGATGAGGATCTGCGGCACGGTGTGCCGGCCACTGCGTGCGCGCGCCTCGGCCCGCCGCTCTGGATCGGTCGATACGTCGATCTCCCGGTACGCGATCCGGCGCGCGGCCAACAATTCCTTGGCCGCGACACAGTAGGGACACCAGGGCGTCGTGTAGATCTCGACCTCGGCCACCGTCTTCATGGTTAGACGCGGCTCCCACCCGAGGCAAGCCGAACCGCCGTTGACACGCCGGGCGCGGCCTCGCTACGGCACCGGCATGTCGTATCAGGCAGCCACGCAGGCATTCGAGCGCCTTCTGGAGATCATGCATCGGCTTCGCGCGCCGGGCGGGTGTCCGTGGGACCGGGAGCAGACGCACGCGTCGCTCCGCCCGTACCTGCTCGAGGAAGCCTACGAGGTCCTGGGGGCCATCGACGAGCAGGACGACGAGGCCCTCTGCGAAGAGCTCGGGGATCTGCTGCTCCAAGTAGTCTTCCACGCCGAGCTCGCCGGCGAGACCGGCCGCTTCGGCGCCGCCGACGTCGCTGATGCCATCTGCCGGAAGCTCGTCCGCCGGCATCCACACGTGTTCGGCGACACCCCCGCGCCCGCCGCGGCCGACGTGATGCGCCACTGGCACCGCCTGAAGGACGCGGAGCTGGGCGACGGCCCCAACCGTCTCGTCGCCGACCTCGTCCCCCAGGCCCTCCCGGCGCTGGCACGCGCCCAGAAGGTGGGCAGCAAGCTCGGTCGACGCGGCTTCGACTGGACCGATGCAGCCGCCGTGCTCGAGAAACTCAACGAAGAGCGCCGCGAGCTCGACGACGCCGTCCGTTCGGGCGACCCGGCGGCGTGCCATCGCGAACTGGGCGACGTCCTGTTGACCCTGACGAGCCTTGCCCGCCACCTCGGCGTGTCCGCCGAGCTCAGCCTCCGCGACGCCACGGCCCGTCTCTTGGCGCGCAGCGCCCATGTCGAGGCGGCGGCACGAAGTGCCGGGCACGAGGTTCTCGACCTCGGCGAGGCGGAGCGCGAACGCCTGTGGCAACTCTCGAAGCGAGAGATTTGACCCGATCCGGGGGGCATGGTAGCTAGCCGCCCTCGTGGCAAATCACGCATCGGCCCTGAAGCGACATCGGCAGAGCCTGGAGCGCCGCAAGCGCAACCAAGCCGTCAAGACGCGCGTGCGTCACCTCATCCGATCGGTCCGTGCGGCCGTCGGAGCCGGGGACGCCGCCGCCGCGCAGGCCGGCCTCGCAGACGCCGCGCGCGCCCTCGACAAGGCGGTCAGCAAGGGCGTCATTCACCGCAACGGTGCGTCGCGCCGCGTCTCCCGCCTCACCCGGGCCGTCACCCAGCTCGCCTCCTCGACGGCTTCCTGAGCACCCGCCACAGGGCGGCCTCGAACACCGCGAGCGGGGGACGCGAGCGCTTGAGCAGCCCATCCAGCACGGACAGCTCCTGCAGCATCTCCTCCAGCACCCGGGCCGATCCCCGGCCACGCTGGCGTGACACCAGCCACGCCGGCAGACGGAGCCGCGCCGCGATCTGATCGGGCCCCAGACCGGCCTCCGCGAGTTCCGCCACCTGCAGCGAGCGCCGCACGTTGGCCGCGACGAAGGCGACGACCTTGAGGGGCGGCTCTCCATCCGCCAGCAGCCCTCGCAAGGCGCGCACCGCCCCGGCATGGTCGGCCTGTCCCAGGGACTCGGTCAGCTCGTCCACGCGGTGCGCCCGAGAGCCGACGGTGAGCTCCCGGACGGTGTCGCGGTCCGCCGTGCGCCCCGCGGTCGCCGCCGCGACCTTGTCGAGTTCGCTCGCCAGCACGGCGAGGTCGCCGCCGTGGTTCTGCAGCAGGTATTCGCCGGCGGCGGCGGCGAGGCGGATGCCCCGCTCCGCCGCCAGCACGCGTAGCCAGCGGGCCTGGTCGGCCCGGTCCACGGGGTGGTCGCAAGCGATCGCGAGCGTCTTGAGGAGGGCCGCGAACAGCTTCCGCCTCCGGTCCACCGTCGTCGCCACGACGAGGAGATGTCCCATCGGCGGGGGACGCTCCGCCAGGTCGATCACCTGTTGCTCGGCCCGTCCCCGCAGCGACTCCGCCCGTCGCACGACCAGCAGGGTCACGCCCCCGAAGAGCGTCGGGCTCGCGTAGGTGGCCAACGTGTCGACGATACCGTCCGGCGCGTCGTCACCCCAGACGGTTCGCAAGGCCATGGGACCCGCCGTCTCGAGCCGCGAACGGGCCGCCGCGACGGCACGCTCGACCAGGAGGGTGTCGTCCCCGTGGACCAGACAGACGGCCGGCAGCGGCCCGGTCTGCAGCACTTCTGCCGGGTCCGCGCCGGCTCGACTCCGCCCCTGCCTCCGGTCCTTCAGAAATCCTCCATCGTGAGGACGTAGACCTCCCGGGCCAGCAGCTCCACGAGGCGGCCTCGAGCGCTCGCACGCTGCCCTTCCGTGAGGCTGACGTTCGTGAGGTGGGCGAGGTCCTTGGCGTCCCGCGTCTCCTGCTGAAAGCGGGGGGAGCTGCCGATCACGACCCCGCGCACCGCCCCGAAGTCGGTGGTCTCCTGCACGGCCGGCGCGTCCACCAGCACCCGTCCGCTGGCGCGCTCGAGCAGCCGCACGCTGACGGTCATGCGACTCTGAAAGGCGACCGCCTCGTCGGCCCCGGTGAACGCGACCGGCTGGTTGCGCAAGTTCCTGATGGTCCCGCGCAGCACCAAGTCGGGGTCCGGGTCCCGCACCACCCGCAACGCCCCGTGCCGGCGGAACTCCTCCTCGATGGCGCGTTGCAGCGCCACCTCGACCCCACGCTCCCGCGTCCCGTTCTTGAAGAGATCGACCCGGATGGTCTGCGCGCTGGTGGGCACCTCGGCTCCCGTGTTGGCCAACCGATAGCCGCAGGCCAAGGCCGCCGGCAGGAGCAGGACGGCGAGAGAGACACGGGGCGTCCTCGTCATCGAACCACCAGGTTCAGCAAGCGACCGGGCACCAGGATCTGCTTCACCATCGTCTTGGCCTCGACGTGTGCCCGCACGTTCTCGTCGCCGAGTGCCGCCGCCACGACGTCGGCCTCGCTGGCGCCGCTGGGCACTCGCACGCGGCCTCGCACACGGCCGTTCACCTGAACCGGGATCTCCACCTCGGGCTCCACGAGGGCCGCGTCGTCCCAGGTGGGCCAGCCGGCGGCCTCGAGCGACGTCGCGTGCCCCGTGCGTTCCCACAGCTCGTTCGCCACGTGCGGCACGAAGGGGGCGATCAGCAGCAGCGTCGCATCGAGCGCCTCGCGCAAGGCCGCACCCGACGCCGTGCCCGCCCCCGTCTCGATGGCCCCGACCAGTTCCATGATCGCCGCGATCGCCGTGTTGAAGTGCAAGCGGTCCGCCACGTCGACGGTCACGCGCCGGATCGTGCGATGGGTGAACCGGTGCAGGGTGTCGTCGGCCTCGGCCGGTGCCGGCGGCCGTGGCGTGCCGGGGGCCGCAAGGCGGGGGGCCACGTCGTGGGCGAGCCGCCACAGACGGTGCAGAAAGCGACTCATGCCCTGCACGCCCTGGTCGTTCCAGTCGAGATCACGCTCCGGTGGCGACGCGAACAGACAGAAGAGCCGGGCCGTGTCCGCGCCGTAGCGCTCGATGAGGTAGTCCGGGTCGACGACGTTGCCCTTCGACTTGCTCATCTTGGCCCCGTCCTTCGTGACCATGCCCTGCGTCAGCAAGTTGCGGAACGGCTCGCCCAACTCCGTGTAGCCCAGATCGCGCAGCACCTTCGTGAAGAAGCGCGCGTAGAGCAGATGGAGGACGGCGTGCTCGATGCCCCCGATGTACTGGTCCACGCCCCGCCGGCCGAGCCAGAACGACAGCTCGCCCGGGTCGAACGGCACCCGATCGTCCCACGGCGACACGAAGCGGAGGAAGTACCACGACGACTCCACGAACGTGTCCATCGTGTCCGACTCCCGGCGCGCCGGCCCCCCACAGGCCGGGCACGTCGTCTCGACGAAGGACTCCAGCGTCGCCAGCGGCGAGCCTCCCGCCCCGGTGAGTCGCACCGCCTCCGGCAGGAGGACCGGCAGGTCTTCGCGCGGAACCGGCTGCACGCCGCACGCCGCACAGTACACGACGGGGATCGGGGCGCCCCAGTAGCGTTGTCGGGAGATTCCCCAGTCGCGCAAGCGATACGACACGGCCGCCCGGCCGGCGCCGCAGTCGGCGAGCGCCTGCGTGATGCGCTCCTTGGCCGTCTCGTCGTCCAGGCCGTCGAAGTCGCCGGACCCCACGAGCCGGCCCGGCCCCTCCCAGGCACCCCCCATCGTCGCCCCGTCGAGTTCGCCGTCGGCCGGCTGGATCACGACGCGGATCGGCAGACCGCAGGTCTGCGCAAACTCGAAGTCGCGCTGGTCGTGCGCCGGCACGGCCATGACCGCGCCGGTGCCGTAGCCCATCAGCACGAAGTTGGCGACCATGACCGGCAACTGCGCCCCCGTGAGCGGATGCCGGCAGGACGCCCCCGTGGCGAAGCCCTCCTTGGCGTCGTCACCGGCGTCCCCACGAGCGACCGTCGCCCGCAACGCCGCCAGCCGCGCCTCGGCCGGGGTGCCATGACACAGCTCGGCCGCCAGCGGATGTCCCGGCGCCAGGCTCACGAAGGTGGCGCCGAAGAGCGTATCCGGCCGCGTCGTGAAGACGTCGATCGCGCCGGGCCGACCGTCGAGCTCGAAACGGATCTCCGCGCCGACGCTGCGTCCGATCCAGTTGCGCTGCATCGTGAGCACCCGCTCCGGCCACCCATGCAGGCGGTCGAGGTCGCGCAGCAGCTCGTCGGCATAGGCCGTGATGCGCAGGAACCACTGCTCCAGGTCCCGCTGCTCGACCACGGAATCGCAGCGCCAGCAGCGGCCGTCCACCACCTGCTCGTTCGCCAGCACCGTCCCGCAGGACCCGCACCAGTTGACCTGACTCCGCTTCCGGTAGGCGAGGTCGCGTGCCAGCATCTCGAGGAAGAAGTGCTGCTCCCATCGATAGTAGCGACGGTCGCAGGTCGCCAGCTCCCGCGACCAATCGTACGAGAGCCCGAGACGCTCGAGCTGCCGGCGCATGTGAGCGATGTTGTCCGCGGTCCACGTGGCCGGTGGTTCGCCGTGCTGAATGGCGGCGTTCTCCGCGGGCAGACCGAACGCGTCCCAGCCGATGGGATGGAGGACGCGATGTCCGCAGAGACGCCGGTGGCGCGCGATGACGTCGCCGATCGAGTAGTTGCGCACGTGCCCCATGTGGATGCGCCCCGACGGATAGGGAAACATCTCGAGCACGTAGTAGGGCTCGCCGGTCCCATCGGCACGCACCTCGAACGTGCGCTCCTCCCGCCAGCGCCGCTGCCACTTCTCCTCGACCGCCGCTGGATCGTAGCGGTCGGGGGCCCTGTCCTCCGCCTTCACGCCTCGTCCTTCTCCCGCATCGTCTCACCGGTCAGCCGCGCGATCCGGTCGAGCACGCCGTTCACGAACGCGGGAGAATCGTCGGTGCCGTAGCGACGCGCAATCTCGATGGCCTCGTCGATCGTCACGGACACGGGAATCTCCGCCCGCTCCAGCAGCTCGAAGGTCGCCAGGCGGAGCACGCAGCGGTCGACCCGTGACAGGCGTCCCAAGCGCCAGTGCTGGACCGCCTGCCCGATCAGGGCGTCGATCCGCTCCGCGTGGGCCCCCACCCCGGCGACCAACTCGCGGGCGAAGCCCATCGCCTCCGGCTCCCCGGCTGCACTCTCCCAGAACGCCGCGGCCGGCTCCTCCCCGTCACCCACCACGTCGCGCTGGTACAACGCCTGCAGCGCCAACTCCCGTCCCGCCCGTCGTACGCCCATGCAGACGTCTAGAAGCGCTGGATGGCGCGCACCAGCCCGACCATCTCCAGGGCCGTGAGCGCGGCATCGTAGCCCTTGTTGCCGTGGTCGCCACCGGCGCGCGCCATGGCCTGGTCCATCGAGTCCGTCGTCAGGACCCCGAACGCCACCGGCATGTCGTGCCGGAGGGCGACCCGCCCGATCCCGTCGGCGGCCGCGCCGGCGACGTAGTCGAAGTGCGGCGTGTCCCCGCGCACGACGGCCCCCAGACAGACCAGCGCGTCATACCGGCCGGTCGCCGCAAGACGTTGCGCACAGAGCGGCAACTCGAAGGCCCCGGGAACGAGTGCCACGTCGATGGCGTCCTCCGCCACGCCGTGCTCCTTGAGCGCGGCCAGGGCTCCTTCGAGGAGGGGCTGGGTCACGGCCTGATTGAAGCGGGCGAGCGCGATGCCCACGCGCAGTCCGCTGCCATCGAGCGTCGCTTCGAAGCGTCGTGCCACGGGCGCCCCGGTCACCCGACGCTCCGCAGCGTACCGAGCAGGTGGCCCAGCTTGCGTTGCTTCGTCCGCAGGTACTCGATGTTCGCGGCGCGCGGTGCAACCTCGATCGGTGCGCGCGTGACGACCTCGATGCCGTACGCTTCGAGCCCGGCGATCTTCCGGGGGTTGTTGGTGAGCAGCTGGACCCGCTTGACGCCCAGGTCGCGCAGGATCTGCGCCCCGATCCCGTAGTCGCGCAGGTCTTCCTGGAAGCCGAGTTCGAGGTTGGCCTCCACCGTGTCCCGCCCCTGATCCTGCAGCGCGTACGCGCGGATCTTGTTGGCCAATCCGATGCCGCGGCCTTCCTGGTGCAGATAGACCACCACCCCGCGACCCACGTCGGCGATGATCTCGAGGGACTTCACGAGCTGGTCACCGCAGTCGCAGCGCTCGGATCCGAACACGTCCCCCGTCAGGCACTCCGAGTGGACCCGCACCAACACCTCCAGCTCGCTACGCACCTCGCCCAGGACGAGCGCCATGTGCTGATGCTGGTCGATGGTGTTGTCGTAGACGATCGAGCGGAAGGTCGGCCCGTGGCGCAGCGGCAGCATCGCCTCGGCGACCCGCCGCACCAAGGTGTCGGACCGCAGACGCAGGTGGATCACGTCCGTCACGGACAAGACCGGAAGATCGTGCTCGGTCGCGAGGCGGTCGATCTCGGCCTGGGACGCCACGTTGCCGTCGGGACCCAGGACCGTGCAGAGAACCGCCTCGACACCCGTCCCAGCCATGCGGCTGAGGTCGCTGGCGGCCTCGGGAAGGGTCGCCCGGACCAGGGTGCCTCCGGTCGTCACCTGGATCGGCGTCACGTGACCGGGCATCACGATGTCCGCCGGCGTGGCCCCCGAGGCGACGGCCGCGAGAATCGTCGTGGCGCGGTCGGCGGCGCTGATGCCCGTCGAGACCCCGCGGCGCGCCTCGATGCTGGCGCCGTAGGCGATGGCTCCCGGACCGCGGTCGTCTCCCATGCGAGGGATTCCGAGCTGGCGCATGCGCTCGCGTGGCATGCCGAGGCACACCAGTCCCCGCGCATGCGTCGCCATGAAGTTGATCGTATGCGGCGTGACCCGACTGGCGGCGCACACGAGGGCGGCATCGGGGGGGTCGACGGCCGAGTCCACGACCACGATCAACTCCCCGGCGCGCAGACGCTCGACGTAGGCTCGGTCGCGGTCCGAGTCGAGCATGAACCAGCCTACCGCGCACCACGGGACGAGGCAAAGGGTCTGCGGCCGCGAGGAGGGATGATGCTACCGGTGACGACGACATCCGGACCGAGCGGGGTGACGGTCACGCCCCGTAGTCGGATGCCGTCGCCGACCGTGGGTACGCCGAGCGCGCCCACGGCGGCGCGCGCGTCGCCGCCGAGGACCAGCGGCGCAACGTACCAGACGACCCGGTCCACGACGCGGGCCCGCAGCGCCGAGGCGGCCACCCGGCCCCCGCCTTCGATGAGGAGCGAGGTGATGCCGCGCGCCCCGAGTAGCGGGCCGATCTGGGTGAAGGGCACGGTCTCGGCACGCGACGGCACGCGCAGCACTTCGACACCGAGGCGTGCCAAGGCCGCCGCGCGGCCCGGGTCCGCGTGCCGGGTCGTCACCACCCAGGTCGGCGCCTCCGGACCGAACACCGACGCCCGCCGCGGCAGCCGCAAGGCGGGACCCGACACGACCACCCGAACGGGGTGCGCCCCCCCACGCAGTCGGCAGGTCAGACGAGGGTCGTCCTGGCGGACCGTCTCCGCGCCGACGAGGACCGCGTCGCTCACGTTGCGCAGGCCGTGGGCATGCCGGCGAGCCGGCGGGCTCGTGATCCATCGCGAGTGGCCGCGCGCCGTGGCGATGGCGCCGTCGAGGGACGTCGCGAGCTTCAGGGTGATCAACGGCCGCCCGCGGGTGACCCACGAGCGGTACCCGGCCGTCACGTCGGCCGCCTCCGGCGCCCCTAGGCCGACCTCCACCCGCACGCCGCTGGCCCGCAGCATGCGAATGCCACGCCCGCGGACCCTCGGGTTGGGATCGACCATGGCCACGACCACGCGCCGCAGTCCCAGCTCGCACAGCGTGGCCGCACAGGCGGGCGTACGCCCTTCGTGACCGCAGGGCTCCAGCGTCACGTAGAGGTCGGCGCCGCGCACGGTACCGCGCGCGGAACGCAAGGCCTCGACTTCCGCATGCGCTCCGCCGGCGCGGCGATGAAACCCCTCGCCGACGACCTGCCCGCCACGCACGAAGACCGCGCCCACGGCCGGGTTGGGATACGTTCGGCCGAGTCCCCGGCGCGCCAGCGCGAGCGCGCGGGCCATCCACGCGTCATCGCTCCTCGCCTCGCGGCCAGGCCTCACGAACGCCGCCCCGGCGTTCGTCGCCGGCGGGCCGGCGTCCGGCGCTTCGTCTCGTTGGCGGCCGCCTGGCGCACGGCGATGAGCTCTTCCAGTTCGCGCATGAACTCGTGCACGTCGCGAAAGGACCGATAGACGGACGCGAAGCGCACGTAGGCGACTTCGTCGAGATCGTGCAGGGCGCTCATCATGTCCCCGCCGATCTCGGCGCTCTGCACTTCCTTGTCGCCGCGGTCGAGCAGCCGGCGCTCGATGCCACTGGCGAGCGCCTCGATGGTGTCGACCGAGACCGGACGCTTCTCGCAGGCCCGCGCCAGGCCACCGACGATCTTCTTGCGGTCGAACGGCTCGCGGCGGCCGTCCTTCTTCACGACCATGGGGAGGGCCGCATCCACCCGCTCGTACGTCGTGAAGCGACGCGCACAGGCATCGCAATGCCGGCGCCGCCGCACGACGTCGCCCTCGCGCCCGAGGCGCGAGTCGATGACGCGGCTATCCGGTGCCCGGCAGAACGGACACTGCATGGGCGGCCGGCGCTCGGTGCGGCCCCGAGGAGAGAGAGACGCCGCTCACTTGCGGCCCTCGATGTAGGTGACCACGTCCTGAACGGTCCGGACCTTCTCCGCGTCCTCGTCGGAGATCTCCATGTCGTACTCCTCCTCGAGGGCCATCACGAGTTCCACGATGTCCAGCGAGTCCGCTCCCAGATCCTCGATGAACGAAGCCTGCGCGGTGATCTGATCTTCGCTCACCCCGAGCTGCTCGCAGATGATTTCCTTCACGCGTTGCTCAACCGCCGATGCCATTCCCCTTCTCCTTTCGCCCCTTCACATGTACAGACCGCCGTTGACACGCAAGACCTGGCCCGTCAGATACGCGGCCCCGGCGGCGGCCAGGTACGCCACTGCCTCTGCCACCTCGTCAGGCGTGCCCTCCCGGCCCAGCGGTACGATCGTTCGATACGCTTCTCGTCGGCTCTCGTCGAGCCCACTGGTCATCTCCGTGCCGATCAGCCCCGGAGAAACGGCATTGACCGTGATCCCCCGAGATGCAAGCTCGCGGGCCGCCGCCTTCGTGAACCCGATCACGCCGGCCTTCGCCGCGGCGTAGGCACTCTGCCCCGCATTGCCCGTCTCGCCCACGACCGACGTCACGTTCACGATCCGTCCCCACCGCGCGCGGACCATGCCGCGCGACACGGCCTTCGTGCAATGGAAGACCCCCGAGAGGTTGGTACGGAGCACCTCCTCCCAGTCGTCTTCCCGCAGCCGGAGGAGGAGCGCGTCGTGGGATCGTCCGGCGTTGTTGACGAGGATGCCGATGGGACCGAGACGGTCGGTCGCCTGCCGCACCCCCTCCTGCACGGCCGCCGCATCGCCAACGTCGAAGCCGACGACTTCGGCGCGCCCGCCCGCCCGGCGGATCGCCTCCACCGTCGCGTCCGCTCCGTCCCGCCCGCTGCGGTAGTTGACGGCCACGCTGGCCCCGCCGGCCGCAAGGCGCTGCGCGATGACACGGCCGATGCCCCGGGACGCGCCCGTCACGAGCGCGACCCGATCGGCGAACTCGGTCATGCCAGCACCTCACGCAGCCGCACCACGTCGGCCACGCTGCCCACGCACCCGCTCGCCAGCTCCGGCGCCATACGACGCATCAGGCCTCCCAGCACGCGTCCCGGACCGCATTCGAGCATCACCTCGGGCGCGAGCCCGAGCAGCGAGCGGGCCGTCTCATCCCAGCGTACGGGGCTCGTCACCTGCGAGATCAGCAGCGCCCGAATGTCCGCCGCATCGCCGACCGGGCGCGCTTCGACGCTCGTGACGACACGCACCGACGGGTCCCGCACGGTGAGAGACGCGACCGTCGGGGCCAGGCCCCGGGCGGCCGGCTCCATCAACGCGCAGTGGAACGGCGCGCTCACGGGCAGCCGCTGCACCTTGCCCCGGTGCTCCCGCACCAGCAGCATCAACCGCTCGACGGCCGCCGTATGGCCGGCCACGACGATCTGGCTGGCGCCGTTCAGATTCGCCAGACTGAGCACCTCGCCGGCCGCCGCCTGCGTACACAGCTCGGCCACGTCCGCGGCGGCCAACCCCATCACCGCGGCCATGGCCCCCTCACCCAGCGGCACTGCAGCCTGCATGAGCCGCCCCCGCTCCTCCACCGAGCGGGCTGCCGCACCGAGATCGAGCGCGTCGGCGGCCACCAGGGCGCTCCACTCCCCGAGACTGTGTCCCGCGACAGCGACGACCTCGACCTCCAGCACCTCGCGGGCGCATCGGTACGCCGCCACGCTGCACGCCAGAATCGCCGGCTGAGCATTCTCCGTGAGAGAGAGTGTCTCAGCCGGCCCCTCGAAGCACAGCCGCGAGAGGGCCCGCCCGAGGCGCTCGTCGACCTCGTCGAAGACCTGCCGCGCCGTCGGGAACTCGTCGGCCAGGTCTCGCCCCATGCCGACCTGCTGCGCCCCCTGGCCGGGGAAGACGCACACGACCCGGCGGGGCAGCGTCAAGCTTCCTTCGGCTGAACCAGTTGGCGCCCGCGATAGGTACCACAGTGAGGGCACACCCGATGCAGCAGGGTCCGCTCGCCGCACTGCGGGCAGGCGATCGAATGAGGTGCCGTCAGGGCGTCGTGAGCCCGCCGTCGGTCGCGCTTGCTGGACGATGTTCGCCGCTTGGGAACTGCCATGTCTTCCTCCTCAGGTCCTCGTCACCGGCCGCTCCGCACGAGGTCGTGCAGGACCGCGAGGCGGGGTCTCGAGACCTCCTGCTCCACGCAGGCGCAAGAGGTCGTGTTTCGATTGGCGCCGCATCGGGGACACAGCCCGCGGCAGGACTCGCTGCACACGAGCTGCGTCGGCAACGACAGGAGCAGATGGTCGTGTACGATCGGGGCGACGTCGATCTCGTCCCGTCCCACGAACACGGCTTCGAGTCCGTCATCGGACCCGCCGGGAGCGCCCGTGATCGGCAGGGCGACCCGGAACTCGGCCACCAGCGGCACGACGTACTCCTCGAGGCAGCGCGAGCACGCCGCGACGGCCTTGGCCGCCGCCTGCCCCGCGAAGATCAGGTCGGCGCCCGCTCGGTAGTAGGTCAGTTCGACCGGGAGGTGCCGGTCCACGATCGGCGCCCCCACGTCCTGTGCCAGGCGGGCATTCAGGTCGCCCAGATCCTCGTCGTAACGTCTGGTGGTGGCGACTTCGGTGATGTCGTCGATGGGTATGCGCATGCGGGCGTTCCGGAGCCGACCGAGTATAGCCCCGGGTCTGGACGATGCCAAAGCACCGTCAGTCGTCATCGCCCCGCCCGCCGGCCATCTCGCGCTCCAGGCGCCTCAGCCGCCGGGCCAGGTCCCCGATCTTGTGGACGGCCGCCGTCGCCCGGCGCCAGCGACGAATCTCGACGGCCGGGTAGCCGCCATACGTGGTGTCCGCCTCCAGGTCGTTGTGAATGCCGCTCTTGGCCGCGACCATGGCGCCGTCGCCGATGGTCAGATGCCCCGCCGAGCCGACCTGCCCGCCCAGCATCACGCCCCGCCCGACCACCGTCCCGCCGGCGAGTCCCACCTGCCCCGCCAGCAGGGACCCGGCGCCGATCCGGCAGCCGTGCGCGACCATCACCAGGTTGTCGATCTTGACCCCGCGCCCCACCCGCGTCTCGCCCAGTGCCGCGCGATCGACCGTGGCGTTCGCCCCGATCTCGACGTCGTCCTCCAGGACGACGATGCCGACCTGCGGAATCTTGCGGGGGCCCTCCGGTCGCGGCAGGTAGCCGAAGCCGTCGCTCCCCACGACGGCCCCGGCGTGCAGCGTGACCCGGTCGCCGATGCGAGTTCCCTCCCGCACCGTCACGTTGGCGTGGGCCGTGAAGTCGTCGCCGATCGTGACGTCCTCGTAGATGCAGACGCCGGCGCGCAGCAGAGCGCGCCGCCCCACCGTACTGCCGGCGCCCACGACGACGTGGGGCCCTACGTGTGCGTCGTCGGCCACCCGCGCCTCCGGGTGCAACACGGCCGTGGGGTGCACCCCGGGGCGCCCCCGCTCCACGCGGTGCAGGGCCTCGACGACCGTCACGAAGGCATCGTACGGCTGCGCCACCTCGATCGTCGCGAAGCGAGTCGAGGTCACGTCCGGTGGCACCAGCACGGCCGTCGCCTCCGTGCGCTCGAGCTGTGCCCGGTGCCGCTCGTCCGCGTAGAAGGCGAGCGTGCCCCGACCGGCCTCGCCGAGCGCCGCTGCCGCCCGGATCTCGAGCGCCGGATCCCCCCGCAGGACCCCGCCCACCAGCGTCGCAATGTCGCCGAGTCGCATCGCCGAGATGTAGCCCGCGCTCGGGGCATGGTCCACCGGCCGCGGTAGTGACGGAGCTTGCCGCGTGAGGCACGGGAGGGTGCG